>Ga0208038_1001200_pt1 | contig 15007 bp, 11 predicted proteins | sample June2015DPH_16_1_FD_184714 | JGI IMG/M metagenome (GOLD analysis project Ga0208038, IMG submission 184714) | Peatland microbial communities from SPRUCE experiment site at the Marcell Experimental Forest, Minnesota, USA - June2015DPH_16_100... | ecosystem: Environmental > Terrestrial > Soil >...
GAAGCTGCCGCGCAAATCCACTGGCGTGGTGGCGACCAGCACCCGCGTCGCGCTGGTAACACTCAGCATGGCAGCGCTCGCAATAGTTCAGGTAACTGCTGCACATCTGAGCTGTTTTGCAGTCGAACGATCCAGCCTTGCGGGCTGACGACTTCAACCGGCCAGCGCAAACCTGGGCTGGGCAGCCGCACTTCTTGAAACTCTACTTTCGCGGGAACGGCGTCACGTTCCAAACGCAACCACTTGCTCAGGGTGGACAACCCGACGCCATGACGAGTGGCAAAGTCCCGTAAAGTCAAATGGCCTTGGTGGAAACGTGACAGCAATCGTTGCCGCTGTTTAGAAGTCCAACGCCGCCGTCCCGATCCGGTTTTTGATGAATCCATGCCGCCATGATTTCATAACCCAGCGCCCGAAACTAGACGTGGTTGGTCAGACGCATACAGTAAAATGGTGAGTGCAAACACAACTCGCCAGAACTCGCCAGAACTAGCTGAAACTCGCCCACTACTTGCTAACGCGAGTGAGCCGGACAGGTTCACCATTCATGACGTAGTCCCGCACCAGTTCCATGTCGTCATTCATCATTCACTCAATACATTGACGCCAAATCGAAAAGGGGACAGTCTTTTTTAGACCGACGCTGGCGATAAGCCGGTCGCGGAAATCTATCGCAATTATCGCACTTCTAAACTCATGCAGTCGAGCGCCCCACCGCGAAATATGTGCCGCCTCAGCCGCATACGACACAAGTTTGCGACATAGCCCTCCGTTTTTCAACTTCTGTGCCACGCCCACCAGTGTTTTCTCAGCCGGATACACTGTTTTTCACTAAGCTTTTACCTCTTTTTATACACGGCAAATTTCGAGTTTCTGCAGGAGGAAAAAGACCTTTTAAATGCCATTAGATTGAAACCCGGCGCGGACATTTCCAGATACACCGCGTCTTCGGTAATTTCCCGGCTGATGCAGTGGGTCAGTTTGTGAGATCGATCTCTAAGACGGAGGGCCTTGGAGCAGGTCGCCATCTACCACTGTCCAATAGTTCAGTTTGATGCTCCGGATTTATTCGTGCCGGCACGCCGACGGAACGGAGAGCGGCGACATAGATGGTTTCAAATCCCGCCTTGTCCGTGACCTGCTTAAGCCAGATGGTTGGAACACTACGGGATAGATCAGGCGCGGAGACAACAGTAATACGCTCACGAAGATGGCGCACAATAATTCTCGCTGCGTCTTCCGGTGAATTTTCGCGCCGGATGCGCGGATAAAATTCTTCCCACAGCGAACGACGCCAGTTGAATTCCTCCCCTGACTTGCCCGTGATAACAGGTGATAGAACGTAATCCTGATAATCCTTGTCGTCCAACCGCCAATTGACCAGTTTGCGGTTGTAACCGGCCAATTGGACTTGTGTTAATAAAACTCGCAATTTCAGGCCGCGCCAGGCAGGTTGCGCAGCCAGAAATTCGAAATCCGCGCTTTGATTTGGCCGGATCAGAAATCGTCGGGCAACGGCCAGCGTCTGATCGTTAATGGGAAAACAGGGTATTAATAAATGAATGGCCGTTTCTGCTAACGCCCATGTAGCAAGAAGAACGGCAAACCAGCGGAAGGCGGCCTCATGACGGCGTAGCTTGACTTTTAGGTTGGGATTAAGTTTAAGACGCCGCGACCACGCGAACCAACCCACAACCCATGCCGCCGTTGGAAGCCAGAACAGCCAGAGCGGCATTACGCCCGCCTGCCATTGCGCAATGGAATGATAACTCTGCCAGGCGTTCTTACCGACCAGTCGTGTCAGGCAGTATTCCCCGATACAGCGGAAAACAACTCCGCGGTCCGCTCCCGTGTCATGGGAGACCCCCGGAAGAATCTTCAGTTCCACAGGCAGGTCTTCGGTTCTCAGAATTGAGGCCAGACGTTCCGTATCAGTTACAGGAAAGACTTCATCCCGCTCTCCATGAACCAGTAAAAGCGGGCAACGTAATGAAGTTAATTGATTGCTGCTTTGGCTTTCCGACAAGCCGGCCCCGCTTAATTGGACAAGTATCTGCGGTTGCAGTTCCGGATGTTGCAGGGCGAAATCCAGCATCCGGTCTGCACCGAGACTGAAACCGACCCAAGTAATTGCACTGGTGTCCGCCCACTTTTGCCGGCCAAGGTAAAGAAGCAAGGCTCTAAATTGGGGCATGAACGCATCCTCATTGGTTCGGTTGTATTCCAGACTCACGACTGCCAGACCAAGTTCAGCCATTTGCCGCAAATCCTGGCCATCCTCCATCAAGCTGCCGCCGCCGCCGTGTGCATAAATGATCACTGGATAACGGCGCAACGGCTTGGGGAGAACTGTTACATATTTAAAGGACTCATGGTTAGAGGTTTTAAGCGTCAACCAGTCTCGCACAAACGGATCGCGCTCCCTGGCCCATCCCAATGCGCCTAGAAAAAGGAGGACGGCCAACCCGCCCAGGAACAGATTTTGCCGGGTTGTCATGGGTCAACGATGCAAAACAAACTATTGTGTGCACAAATTTTCTTCATAAGAACTCCCCGATGGGCCTTCAGTTCCCGGAGCAGTGGGCCGAGCCGCTCCCAACTCCAGCAAAGTCCAGCATGGTATAGCTATGGGCATTAGGCTGAATAGTCCATCGTCAAACAAAAAGCCAACCAGCAACACAATTGCACCAGCGCGGCAAACGGTCTTTGTCCAGTTCAAAGTCCGGCTTTCAGCGACGGGGCAAAGCGAAGGCTGGAGTCCGGAACCCGATTTGAGATTGACATTCTGTTTACTTGCGATTCCTGATTTTTCAATTTTTGCCTTCGGCGTTCTGTCTTCCGGCTTCCACGTCAGGGAAAGCCAGGCATACGCAACAAAACAAACCATAGCCGGAATACCCAGGATTGCGCCCAGCATCAAATAATCATTCAATTGAATGGCACCAATTCCTTCCGATTTTGGTGCAAGATAGTAATACTTGTATAACGACTCTGCTTGATTCCAGCCAGCGCCAAGCCAGGGATGGTCCCCTATTATTTGCAGACTTCCTTCCCACGCGGCAACCCGATTACGCCATGAAAAATCATTTACATTGCCAACCGAGACGATTCGGTTTGCAACAGCCACGTGTTCTAAATGTGTTAACTGCCAAAAAGCCAAAACAACCAAAGATAATAGAACGACACAAACCACAGGCCGGTTTTTCTTAAACCCCGAAATGCCCATGCTATTTGAAATTTCCAATTTCTGGCTGCCTTCGTAGGCTACACTATCTCCGCCTGCCGCCCGCCGCCTCCTGCCTTCTGCTCTCGTGACCAAATATACCAGCCCGCACAATGTTCCAAGCCAGGCGGAACGGCTGTAACTGTTCAGTAGCCCCCAACCCGTTAAACCGATCGCGACAAGATACAAAACCATGATCGCCCATTCCCTTGGCTTCTGCCCCCGACCATCAAACCCACAATCCAGACTTTGAACAAACTGGCCTGTGGCCAATACGACCCCGATCCCCATTAGTAACCCGTAAATGTTGGGATTTTCCCAGGGACCAGTCCAACGCAAATGACCACGATAATCAAAGGGTGAACTCCAATCAGGTTGCCATAATGAAGCTGGCGTCAGGAAAATTATCAAAAGCAGCACGACCAAAACATTGAAGTTACCACTGCTGCGAAACTCCGCCGCTTTAGCGGTTTCCGATTTCCGGTTTCTGATTTTGAAGTCAGCCCACGCTGACGCACCCAATCCAAGCGTCACGCCCGCCAACAACATCAACGCTTGTGTGGATTTAGCAGCAGCAGGATAATTGAGCGCGTAAGCAATCGCTCCAAGAAATAATAAACCGGCCAGCCACAAGTTCCGATTGTTCATGCGCAAGAAGCCCGATCTGCCGATACGACACTGAAGCCGGAGAAATATCAGGAAATAGATAAGTAGAAGAAGAAACAATATCCACTGTATGTCCGAATCGCAAAGCAGGCCTTTCACTTCAGACAGAATGGAACTGATTGCGCTGTTGGTTTCAATTAACCGACTGTCCCCGAAAAGGCAGAGGAGCACGAAAAAGGCGACCACTATTATCTCAAACACTTTGCCTGGCCATAATAATTTACCATTCATGACAATTGGAATACGTAACTGGCGTCATCTGGTCAAGGTAAGAGAATCATTTGCTGATCTGATATTCGTTTACATCTTCGTCATCGCTTGACTCCCCGCCGTTACCAAGCCGATGATAAGTCTTCCACAAACGCGCATATCTCCCTCCAAGAATTACAAGCGTATTGTGATTACCACGTTCGACAATTTCGCCTTTTTCCATCACAATTATTCGACCCGCAATATCTGCTCTTAACATCCGGTGAGAAATAAGAATACATATTCTGTTTTTTCCCGACAAGCCAATCTCTCGCAACAGCTTTGATTCCGTTTCGATATCCAGACTGGCAGAGGGTTCATCATAAATCATCACCGTGGCGTCCCTCATAAACAATCTCGCCAGACACACACGCTGCCATTCTCCCAAAGATAAATCCTGTCCATCGCGGAATTCCTTGCCAAGCATAGTACCATAGCCATTCGGCAAGCCCGTGATAATGTCATTCAATCTTGCCACTTTTGCCGCGTTAATAATCCTTTCCCGGCCGTTTATCCGTTCAACGGAACCTAGACCGATATTTTCCTCAACGGTCAAGGCATAACGCACGAAATCTTGAAATATGATACCCATCTTTTCCCTCAGGAGCGTGAGATCGTATTCCCACATATCATGGCCATTGATCAGTATCTCCCCTTCGGTTGGTCTGTATAATCCGAACAAAAGACGCGCCAAGGTGGTTTTACCAGCTCCATTTCTACCGACCAACAACGTGCTTTGACCTTTCTTGAAGAGCACATCAATGTGCCGCAGCGTAAAAGTCGAGGCTCCCGGATATATGAAGCTGATATTTTTGCATTCAATGGTTTCAATCACCTCTGGAATTTTCCGTTTCGGCGTCGTTTTTGTCTTGGAAGCGCTTTGTACTTCCTGAAATTGTTGGTAAGTCTGCAAAAAGCAGGAACCTTCATAAACAGCAGAAAACTGTTGCAAAATTTGCGCGGCGGCAGTTGCTCCCTGGGCAAACGACTGGTAAAACATCATGATTTGACCGATGGTATAATCCGCAAAGTGCAGCAGGCACTTTACAATGATGTAAAGACTGACCCCTCCCCGGCTGATATACGTAAAAACAATAATCACAATTTCCCAGGTATTGTGGCGTTTCAGCAACGAGATGTCCTGTCCTATGAGCGAGGCGGTTAACGCTCTCCATTTATTTCGCAGAAATGACCAGAGATTAAGAGTTATAATTTCGGGCAAAGCGCGTCTGCTGGTGAAACAAGAGTCGAGATAATTGGCTACTCGCAACTCATGGATTCGGCCATGCTGCAGGTTAAAATTTATTTTGGCGTAATAAACAGCAAGAATGAAATCCGGAATACAAATCGCAAACATGGCTGCCACGACAAAAGGAGAGAAAGAAAACAGAATAAAACCGAACGAAAACCAAGTGATTATATTTGAGATTATGTTACACACCCCCGAAACAATCTGCAAGGGTTTGTTACTTTGTGCCTCGCCTTTGGCTCTCTCTATCATGTTGTAGATTTCAGGATCGTCATAATCTTTCATCTCCAGATGCGACATCCCGTCAATAACGTCAGTCTGCATATCCAGCGACAATTTTGACGACAGTAGTGATTTGAAAAAGGACATGCTTTTGCTGATACAGGCGAAGCCTCCGGTAACACCGACTTGCAGTATAACCATGTAAATAGCTTTTTTTATGTACACACTCTCTCCAAGGTGTTGGTACGCGCGAACAACTGAATCCAACAAGTAACGCGTGACCCATACCGTGACCGCCGGAGAGATACCGTCGAGGACGGTTGAGAAGATTAACACTATAAAGAGACTCGGCTGGAACTTCCAGATAATTGATATGGCATAGGGAGTCACCTTCAAAAAACGATAAATCTCAGTTACAGCGCCTCTGAACGATCTTTTGCCACCAATATGGGAAGCGGGAACTTTCATAAGCTGTTTATCCGGCAACTTTCTGACAGATTTTCTCCTCATTTTTCAATCTTCATAAGCATCTGAAGGTATTATGCCCCCAAAATTGAACGTCGGTACTTTCTTGCCACACTAAGGAGGCTGGGACACATAATTTGGCCTCAGTGGCGAACATAGCAACAGAAAAATATATTTATTTTAGCCTTATAAAGTCTCGATTATGCTTGAGGCAATTGGGAGGTGGCTGATATATATCTCCATAAAATAAGGCAAGGTCCCGAATGCAATAACCGATCTGGCAAACGCATCTCTCCCACTCTGCACAATCATAGCATGCCTGGCCCTTGAATTTCTCCCGCGGCATGCTATATGTCATCTCACGCAATCGTGCGCCGTACCAGACCTCCTGGATGGATTGATTACCAACATCACCACAAAAGTACTCTTCCGTTTCAGGCATCTGTTCACAAGGTATCACTTTCCCATCCGCACATATCATCATGCTGGAACGTCCGGCGGAACAACACTTTGATTCATCAGGCCAGACCTCCTCTCGATACAGTTTCAGTTGGGGACGGCCGTTTTGGATGTATATGACATCATCGGGAAATTCTTTCTGGAGCTGCTTCACCTGCTCCTCGAGCCACTGGTAACTCGTCGAATGGTTAAACAGATCATTGGAATGATGAAAACCACTGCGAAAATAAGTCGCCAGGCGTATCGTGCTCACCCCGCGTTTTTTGAGGTCGCGGTATAGCTTCGGAATGGTCAATATATTATAGGGAGTGATTACCACCTTTGCCTCCACACAAAGACCCGCTTCCAACGCATTGGCAATGGACTCGAATATGCGATTACAAAACCCTTTTGCCCTGACAAGATAGTCGGCTACATCTTCAACGGTCGAATCTATACTGAATTGCACATTCGTCACAGCAGCGCTCTCCGCAAGCGCTGCCGCCTTTTCTTTGCTTAAAAAACTCTTTGTGCTAATTCCAGCCGGCAGGAACTGATATTTGCGCATCGCCGCGAGAAGCTCATTCAAATACGGGTAGAGCAGAAAATCACCGCCGAGGGGGTGTATTTCGACGACCCCAATGGCAGCCGCCTCTTCGATAAGCGCCAACACGCGCTCTTTAGGCAAAAGTGTCACCTTCCTCCTTCCCAAATAGCAATACCTGCAATCGGTGGAACACGCAGAGGTAAAATGCCAGATCAATTTCATCGGGGCAGCCTCGCGCGGATTGGGAGTGTGCTTAATGACCGTCCCGGGCGCATTTTGGGGGATGAAATCTCGAACGTGATACTCCACGCCCCTGAATTTGGTGTGGCTGAACTTCCGATCATATTCCGCCCTGGTAATTAGAACGGCCGCTGCCGGGTATTCATTAGGAACCTGCTGCTGTCCTATTCGCTCCTCCCTCGTCCGGGCCATGGTGTGTATGATCGACTTGACACGTGCCCTGGCAACCTCGGTCGCCTTTGCATCATCGGCGATTTTCACCAGTGGCCTGGTTATCCCTCCTATCTCCGCCACCGTGCGTTTGCCGTTGCAAAGTGCCAGAACAACTCCCGCTGCGCTGTGAACCCTCTCCTGAGACAACCCTTCAGCTCCCCACACCAACACGCAGTTGTTGCTGGAATTGCGGAGGCGATAGAGCGGATTCAGGACGTAAATCTCTTCGTCGCCTATCTTTAACCATGGTTGTTCCTTTTGGCCTGACCCTTCCGTTCCATTACCACCACTCTTGATTTGAACTTCTGCGCACATACTGAAAGTAACCCCGCGAGCTATTTCTCTTTGACAACCTACGAACTCAGCCTCACCTCAACCCCCTCTCTACATGAGTAGAGAGAGGGAGGGTTTGCATTATCTGCAAACTGGTCAACACCTCGAGGACAGATTATTTGCCAGTTCTGTCGCACGTTGCACCCGTACCGCAATTGGAATAATCACAATCGGCCGTAGGTGTTATTACTATGTGCTCCTCATCTGGAAACTCAAGTAACACATTCGATAGGTTTTCTTCTTGCACAATTCTCACCTCCCTTCTATTTCGACATGAGTTGTATATTACTTTATACTCACCGAAACATCCGTTAACGTGATACGAAGTTGTCCATGGCCCGCCGGCTGCGGATCAACGATCGGAGCGAGCCAGCCTTCCTCCATTCGGGGATAAGGCCAAGGAGTAGGCGCCGGCGTTATCCGGATAACTGTCGGATACCAAAAACCTTGCGATTCGACGGGATTCTCGAAGTGAACAGCGAGCTTTTCCACCACCGGCGCTCCTGGCCACTCTATCAGCCTGCGCCACAGGCTAAGATGCCCATTTTCGAATCCGATCTCGTGGTGACGGTTACCATCTATGTCAATGAATATATAGGAGTGCGGGAGGGCGTTTGTTGTGAGCCACGGCCTGTATTTCCACAAAAATTCATTGATCGTGTAAGGATTCACGAGATTGGGTGGATAAAGCCTGTCCCGGTAAAGCGCTCCGGTCTCATACAGGGGGAAAGTCAGTAGATGAAGCAAAGAGGCCGGATTGATCGTCTTAATGACTTCCGAAACCTGCGGGTTTTGACAGCTAATCACTGTGTTGCTGGATGTCCCATCTGTCGTTACTGTCCAGTCGCGGAGCTTATCAGAAATGGTCATCGTATATCTTGCGAGGAACTTTCCGCTTTCGTCTGGCGACAAATCGATCCGGCGCAGCGACACATCACCCACAAGCGAAAGGCTTTTGCCGTCATTTCCCACAAAATCAACGCTCATGCTCCCAGACATGTCACTGAAACGCGACCACATCCGACGTTCACTGACAAGCACGTTCGTTGCGTCCTGGAATTCTTGCGGTGTTATACCCTGGACAAGTCCGAACTCGGTAAGTCGGGCAGTGTTGCCCTCGGCGTTGTTGAGTTGGTTGAGAATGTTATGCTTATGCTTATGGTATGCCACCACCGCAATAACCAAAAGACCACTGACAATAAGCAGCAGAATAATTGCTTTTTTCATGTCGCCGGTCCAGTTTTCCCAGTTTTACAAAACCACTCCACAGAAACTGATCTGCAATTCTTCAGTTCACATCAATAATGTTTTATAACCGAAACGCGACACTTCAGACCAAATCACGACATTCACACTATAATTCCCGACAACGACGACGCTCGGTGGGAACGTGCCTCCTTCTTTTTTTGAGCACTTTTCTACATCCAACCGATGCAGTTTTGCGGAGTATCCCCTAACCAGACTGTGAAACATTCCCAATTCCGCTTATTTAATCAGGTTGGATGCACTCTTCATTCACCCGTTGATGATGAATCTGGCATTCGAGCTAATGGCGAAATCCAATGCAGTTTCTTGATAGAATGGATTACTGTTACGCCTTACAATCTACATCAGTCCGGCCAACGGCCTAAAACCAAAGTGAAGCGTGGTTCGTAGAAACGCGAACTTGTATTAGTAGCTGTCACATCACTGCGAACGATTTTGAGTGTCGATTTCCGGAGAATTAATTACTCATAACGCAGCGATTCAATTGGATCGAGGCTTGCCGCTTTGTAAGCCGGGTAGGTCCCGAAAATGATTCCCACAATGGAGCAAATCAGCAGGCCCAGCACAATCCAATCAACTGGAACAGCAGGCGGCACTTTCATAAACCACGCGAGGGTATTGCCGCCGAGGACGCCCAGCACCACGCCGATAGCGCCGCCGACTTCACAAAGCACGATGGCTTCCACAATGAATTGCGTCATGATGTTGCGTTTCTTGGCGCCAATGGCGCGGCGGATGCCGATTTCAACTGTCCGTTCCGTGACCGAGACAAGCATGATGTTCATGATACCGATGCCCGCTGCGATGAGTGCGATAGAACTGACGATGGCCACGCCCACGCGCACAGCCCGGGTGAACGATTCAAATTGTTCAATGAGCGAGTTGTTGGAAAAGAGTTCGAAGTCGTCCGGCTCACCCGGCGGAACCTTGCGCGCTGCACGCAGGATGGCGCGCACCTGTTCGATACAATCGTCGTAGCTGGCGGCGTCACGTGCCTGGACCAGAATAGTCAGACCTTTCCAAGGATTAAGGCGGTAACGATGGAGCGCGGCGGTCAGGGGCACGACCGCAAAATTATCCTCGTTTCCTCCTCGCGAAGCTCCCTTGGGAGCGAGCACACCCACGACGAGGTATTTGTAGCCATTGATTTTGATTTCCTCGCCCACGGCCGAACCGAATGGGAAGGCCGTTTTGGCCAAAGCGCTGCCAAGCACGCATACGTCACGCACGTCATTCACATCCTTGTCCGAAACAATACGGCCGTTTTCAAGATCCCAATTTCGTGTCGGGAAACTACCAGGGGTTTCACCGTAAAGCTCGGCGGTGGAAGGCGCCTTGCCATAGCGGGTCGAAACCCATACGCGTAAGAAATCGCCCTCGACGCCGACGTTGGCGGCGAGCGTAGCTTTCTCCTCCACCTGTCGTCCCTGTGCCAGGGTGAGGAATTTGCGCCGCAAGTATTTTTGCCCATCGGTGTTGTTACCGAACTGTATTTCCGGCCATCTCTGAATGGCAAAGGACCGACTGCCCAACCCGCTCATCCAGTTTTCAGCGCTCCGCTCCAGCACACGCATGGCCGTCATCACAGCAACAATTGAAAACACGCCGACCAGCACACCGACCAGGGTCAGTGCCGAGCGCAGCTTGTGCTCGGCCAGCGCGTTCATGGCCGTGGAAATGCTTTCGCGGCCTTCAAGCAAACAAGCTGGCGTTTTGAATTTCACTTCTTTTTTAAAATGGATTCACTCGCTTCTCAGTGCTTCCACAGGGTCCAGCCGCGATGCGCGCCAAGCCGGCAGGCAACCTGAAATCACCCCGGTCAGCAACGACACGAGCAGCGACATAACGACAATGGTCCCGGACAGAGCCGCTGGGAGCAACCATTTCGAGACTGCCAGCGTCGCCAACCATGCAAGGCCCAGTCCGATCAGGCCACCAAGGAGACAAATACAGACCGCTTCGGTCAGGAATTGCAACAGGATGGCACGGCGCCTGGCACCAACGGCCTTGCGCACACCAATCTCGCGCGTGCGCTCGACCGTGGAAACCAACATGATGTCCATGATGCCGATTCCGCCGATGAACAACGACAGGCTGGTAACAAACAAACCGATGATGGCAATCATCCGGGTTTGCTGATGAAACCATGTCACAAGCTGGTCCTGCTGGTTGATGGCAAAGTCGTCGGGATCCTCCGGGCGCAGATGCCGGATGTGGCGCATGGTCTGGCGCAATTTCTCGCGTGCCTCGTCGAGTTGCGCCGTTCCACTGGCTTTTACGTCAATTTGGTCGATGTAAGGTTTCTCCCAAATGTCTGCCAGAAATTCCCGGATGGGAATAATGACACGGCCATCCAAGCTCCAACCCGCCATGATCCCCTGCTTTTGAAATACGCCGATAACTTCAAAAGACTGGTCGTCAATCTTTAGTTGCGCGCCAATAGGCGATTCATTGCGAAACAGGTTCGTCACTATGTCACTACCGATAACGCAGACAGGCCGCCCCCCTTCGGCGTCCGCGGCGGTCAAAAACCGGCCTTGGGCCATTCCGACGCCGCAGGTTTGCGAAAAGGCCCCTGTGGTACCAATGATGTCTACGCCGCTAGCGCTACGGGTTTTGTATTTCAGTGTCCCCTGGCCATACTCTGCCTCGGGTGCAACGACGGCAGCGAGCGCGAGCCGATGAGCCAGAACTTCGGCATCCCTGAGTCGGATTGGCCTGCGTTGCATTGACTTCATCCAGCCTTCGCTGAAAATCGGATCGAACCAACTGAATTGCGATACAAAGAAAACATCCGCCCCGAGCGTGGAAGTGCTTTTGATGAATGCCTGGTTCAGCCCGTTGATGGCTGCGCCAGTGAGCGTGACGGTGACAATGCCGATAACGATGCCAAATGTGGCCAGCACCGACCGCATTTTATTTACGAGCAGGGCATCCCAAGAAATGCCGATGCCTTCGCGAATTTCGACAAAAACATTCATCGCTTGGGCTGGCCGAAAGTCGAAAGTCGAGGGTCAAGGGTCGGCATAATCGGGCTGTTGATGGTCGACACTCGTCCTTCGCCTTGCTTTTCGTCACTCGCAATCAAGCCGTCGCGCAGGCGGATGATGCGGCGCGCGTGGCGGGCGATGTCCTCCTCATGCGTGACCACGATGATGGTATTGCCCTTCCGCGACAGGTCCGCGAACAACGCCATGATTTCCTCACCCGTCTTGGAATCGAGATTGCCCGTCGGCTCGTCCGCCAGCAGGAGCGATGGCTTATTGACCAGGGCACGGGCGACGGCGACGCGCTGGCGCTGGCCGCCGGACAGCTCGTTGGGTTTGTGATGAATGCGGTCCGCCAGGCCGACCTGCGTCAGGGCGTCGAGCGCGATTTGACGGCGATCTTCCGCCGGCACCCCGGCATAAATGAGCGGCAATTCGACGTTGTGCAACGCGTTCGAACGCGACAACAAGTTAAACGTCTGGAAGACAAACCCGATTTCGCGATTGCGGATCTCCGCAAGCTGGTTGTCGTCCATGTCGCTGACCAGCACGCCATTGAGTTCGTAGCTGCCGGACGTGGGCGTGTCGAGACAGCCGATGAGATTCATGAGGGTGGATTTGCCCGAGCCGGATGGCCCCATGATGGCGACGTATTCGCCACGCTGAATTTCGAGCGACACATCCCGCAAGGCATGGACGATTTCCGCGCCCATCTGGTAACGCCGTGAAATATTCTGGAACCGGATCAAACTCATCGCAAAACAAATTAGATTTATGGATTTTTGGATTGCCGGATGATTGGGGCGGCGAATGTACGATCAATTCATTTATCCATTAATCCATCAATCCAACAATCCGTGCCTGTTCTCATGGCTTCGTCCCTTCCGTACCCGCCGCGCCTTTCTTAATCCTCGAACCGTCCTGGAGATCGCGGCTGATGGCGCGGTAACCGCCGGATACAATTTCCTCGCCGTCGGTCAGGCCGTCGGCGATTTCCCAGTAATTATCATCGCAAATGCCGATTTTCACCGGCACCGCTTCCATATGATCGCCTTTCACCACGAACACAACGTCCGCCGGTTTGGCGGATTCCCTGGCTTTCGCGGTGGAGGCGACGGCTTTCGGCGGATCCATTTTCTTCGGCGTCAACAGGCGGGTAGTGACGCTGGCCAGCGGAACGGTGAGCACATTGGTGCGGTATGCGGTTTCAATATCGGCACTGACGGACATGCCGGGGCGGAAAGCCTCTTTGTCACTGATGCGGATGCGCACCTGAAACTTGGTCGCTTCCTGCGTTTGGCTGCTGGTGGTGGAATAACTGGCGGGCAGGTTGTTGTCCTTCGATGAACTGGCAACGTCCGTCACCACGCCGGCAAATCTGCGGTCCTTGAACGCGTCCACTTCCAGCCACGCCTTCTGGCCGGGCGCAATGCCCACCACGTCCATCTCGCCGATGTCCACGCGCGCCTCCATCTGGTTCAGGTCCGAGATAACCATGATTTCAGTTCCGGCATTTTGAATGGTTCCCAGGACGCGCTCGCCGAGTTCGGAATTCAATTTGGTAATCGTGCCGGCCAGCGGCGAGACGATCGTCGTTTTGTCCAGTGAATCCTGCGTGCTGTCCACCGCCGCCTTGGCCACATTGACTTGATCATCGGCGCTCTCGAGTTGCGCCTAGGCCTCATCGCGCGCGGATTTAAAGCCGATGAAGTCTGATTCCGAAATCAGCTTGCGGTGGAACAATTCCTGGTTGCGGTCGTAGTCGGTCTCGGCCTTTTCCAGGCTTGCCACCGCCGACGCTTTGGTAGCGAGCTAAGGCTCGCAGCTCGCCCCCGGCTCGCGTTACCTCGCCGCCGAGGCTTTCAGGCTTGACCCTCCATCCCACAGGTGTTTACTACCCCCACGGGTGCCACACTATTGGACCGCCACCCGCCGCACTTTTCAACCGGCGTTTACACCGTCAGCGCCAGCGCAGTGATGACCAGCCCGATGGCCGAGAGGATGATGATTTTTCGGCGTTTTTTTGGTTTAGCCATGATGTTATTTATTCAAAAGACATCGTTGAGACAATAAAACCAAAGCAGGTGTAGCCAGACTCATCATGCCCACTGCTCCATGCTGACATTTACCCGACTAGCTATCATGCGGAATTTGTTCACGTGTGACTCTTCATTTGTTGCTAAACGTTTTACATATCTTGCTACCACATGTAAGTTATGCTCCGCTTGCTTATTGAACCCCTTGATTTTCGAGTATGGCGGCGGGCTGTCAGGAATTGACGCTCCAAAGGTTGTTAAGGGCGAACGAGGGTTATTTTGCGCTACCTCCTTTACTGCCTTATTAATTGGCTGCGCCTTTATTTCACTGGATCTGCGCAACTGCAACAAATGGCCGTCCTCATCTTTCACGGCACTGCTTTTAGGTTTGGCAGTTGAGCGATCAAATTCGGGCTAAAGTCTGAGGTGTCCTGATAAAAATAGGCAATCCGGCTTCCATCTGATTCCCAGGTTTGAAGATATAACATATCCGCAAACTTGATCCAGCGGGCTGAACCGTCAATAAACACTTCGTTACCACCCGCCGGCACAAGTGAAGAGTTGTGGTGTTGCGGCATGCCCCTATAAACAAATTCGCGCCCGGGCTCCAATCCTCCCCAAGTGCCATTTATTTTCAACACCGGGTCGGCTGCCAATGTCCAAAACGGCTTTGATGCTGAAATTTTGATTGGACTACGCGACTGAATGCCGTCAGGGAATGCCGGATTCTTCCACCACGTTATTCCACCAAAATATTGATAACCGATGTCCCATTGATTGTATGTAGGTGGAGGCTCATAAACTGGAAGTCCTCCAATATTCGGACAACTCCAAACACTTGGACTGTTCGACTGAACTATCAGATCGACTTGG
>Ga0208038_1001207_pt1 | contig 14914 bp, 26 predicted proteins | sample June2015DPH_16_1_FD_184714 | JGI IMG/M metagenome (GOLD analysis project Ga0208038, IMG submission 184714) | Peatland microbial communities from SPRUCE experiment site at the Marcell Experimental Forest, Minnesota, USA - June2015DPH_16_100... | ecosystem: Environmental > Terrestrial > Soil >...
TTAAAAGAACTAGTTAGTGAAGTATCAAAAGAATTTCAGGTTAAAATTATAGAATTAGGAACAGACAAAGACCATATTCATATATTATTCAAAACTAAAGTTTATGATCAACTTTAGTTGAGAATAAACAGATACAACTGTAAATATGACTAAATATATCAATTCTATCAAAGGAGTAAGCTCTAGAAAACTGTTTTTAGAATTTCCAGAGATAAAACTGAAACTATGGAAAGGTCATTTATGGTCAAGATCATATTGTTTATTAACGACTGGGCAAACTACTTTAGATATTCTTAGGAGATATGTTGAATCTCAAGATGAAAAGATAACAGGTAAGAAAAGTAGTCAAATAGAGAAGAACAAAGAAGATGACAAATGTTATATGTGTGGGTGGTAAATATGGCAATGAATCTTCTTAGTTCTGAAGATGTTACTGTTGGGAGAAAAGGAAAAAGAAATACAGGAAAAGAAGTCTTAACCAAGAAAAGTAAGAAGAAAAAAGAAGATCTAATAGAAGAATTAGAGTTGAAAGGAAAGAAAACGATAGAAGTCAGAAAATCTATTAGAATTCCAGTTCATTATGATATCACAAAAAATAAAATGGATAAGTTGAATAAGTTGACAGGTCGAATAACTTATGGTATTAGACTAATAGGAGAGTTGGTTAGTGATGTATATGCCGATATATTTATGAATGGGGACGACAAAGATATAGATAATGTATTAAAATTGAAGACTATAGAAGGATTGGTCAAAGATAATGACATAGAAGAGAAAACTGGATTGAATAGTAATTTTATTCAGCAATGTATCAATAAGGTTATTTTTACATATAAATCTCATAGAAAGTTACATAAGGAGTGGGAAGGGAAAGTTGAAAGAGCTGAAGAAAGACTTGAAAGTGCAAGAGATGACAAAGAATTAGAAAAGGCCGATAAGTGGTTGGGAAAATTAAAAAAGAGAGAACCTTCGAAACCTGATTTTAGAAAGAAAATATCTTGTAGATTTACTCATAATATAGGAACTGTAGAACAGGCAAAAGATAAAGGTAAGTTTTCATTATGGATACATATCTCTACATTAGAGAAATATAAGATGATAGATATACCATTGAACCCTTCGGTATATCATATGGATCAATTAAAAGATGTAGTAGTTGACGATTTTGAGATTATAAAAGGAGGCGACAGTAGAAAGAAAAAGAATAAAGGTAAATATTATATTCATGTATCGATTACAAAAATAGTAGAAGAAAAAGAAATAAATTCCGTCGGTGGAATAGATCAAGGATTGAATAAGTCCATAGCGGCCGTGCTGCTGTCTTTGAATGAAAACGACAAATCTTTTCCACGTGAGGAGCAATTAACTGATTCGGCAAAAGTAGAGCTTCTTGAAAAATATGATGATATAGTAGCATCACTTCAGAAAGCTAGAAAATTGGAAAAAGCAACATCTCTTCAGAAAGCTGAAAAATGGGAAAAAGCAACATCTCTTCAGAAAGCTGAAAAATGGGAAAAAGCCTCTAAAGCTGCTAAAAAAGCGGCTAAAATTGCTAAAAAACTCAGATCGTTGAGAGGAAAGAGAGAAAATGTCTCTACATACCATGATTGGTGTCTGGCTAAAAAGGTAGTAGAATTTACTAAAGGTTCTTATTTAGCGATAGGAAATACTAAGTTCAGACAGGGAATGTTTAGAGGAAATCAGATGCCTACTCTTAGAAAGAGAATAGGTAAATGGACATATGGTAGACAGAGAAAGATGATTTCTTTTAAGAGAGCTGAGATGGGATATCGTACTAAGTTAATAGATGAATACGGTACCTCAAGAGAATGTTGTGAATGTGGCAGCAAGTTGACTACAAGAAAGTATGAAGAAGGGTTTTCATATATTCTTTGTCATTCTTGTGAGATAAAGAAAGATGCCGATATAAATGCTAGTAATGTAATTGCGACTCGATGCAGAGATGACATGCTAAAAGCTGGGATGATCAGGATGAAGAATTCTGTAAGCCAGCAAGATGGAAGCTGCTCCCTTTAGGGAGCAGTTAGTTCACAATTACCTATAGCAGAACAAAGGCTATCTGAAATTTGTCCAGTAAAAGTAAAAGGAGTTATACCTCCAGAAAACATAATAGGATGTTTAGATATTAAAAAATATACCAGATGGCAAAATAGAGGAAGATATACTATCAACAAAAATTGCGACTAAAAGAAATATAATAAAAGGAAATACCTATATGGACATACTCAATGAGTTAAATACATTATCTGATGATGAATTGACAGAACTAGATATCAGACTTAAAATCTCTCCAGACATGCGTATCCATATGTCCAAAGATCCCATACATAAACTGGAAAAAAGATATTATAATCAAATGTCTGGCGATAAACCAGACGGCTTCTGGTATGGATTTGGAGATAAATGGATTGACTACACGGAAATGGCAGGTCCTGAACGTAAAGGGAATTACTTATATGAAGTAGACATAGTTGGTTCTAACATATTACAAATTAAAGATTATTCAGAAATTGCAAAATTTACAAATGAATATGGATCTAGTAAGCAAATAATTCCAGGGAAAATATTTTCCATAGATTGGTCAAGAATAGAATTCAAATATGATGGAATAGAAATAAACCCTTATTTATATCAGGTTCGTTTTGATGACAAATTTTTATGGTACTATGGTTGGGATGTTGCGTCAGGATGTGTTTGGAATCTGGAAAATGTCAAGATAACCTTATTAGGAACATTAGAACATTAGAAATATAAGGAATAAAGGTCATCAAATCAATACAAAAGGCAATGATAAAAGATAAAATCACTCCAGAATTAAAGAATGCTTTCATAGAAAGTATTGACAAGACTAAAGCTACTGACAGAGAACACGGATTCTACATGTGCTTAGATAAGGATGGAAAATATGGCTAAAGAGTTGAATATAATAACAATTCATGAATACGCACAGCATCTTAAGCTTAACAAAATTGATAAAGACGCTCTTTTAAAAAGTTTATTAGAAGATGCTGAAGAACAAAGTCAATGGTCAACATAATTAATGTAATGCCATACATCATTTCAACATTATGATAGATAAACATAACTAGGAGATAATAAAATGGTAATACATAGAGAAAAGATTAGAAAAATACTGGAAGAGAACGAAATGTTGAGAGCATACGTCAATACCTTAACAAAATCAGTTGATCAATGCTCAAATGATGTACCTTCAGAAATGCGCTTGGCAAAAGGGCATCTGGACTTCATACATTACTCCGCAAAGATATTAGACACAAACGAGTACAATGATGTTAACGATCTACTTTTTGAACTTGGTACGATGTTCAAAAAGTGTAAATGCGAATAATTGAAAGAGAAGGCAAAGAAAAATAATAACAACATTATAACATTAGAAATATAAGGAATAAAAGTCATCAAATCAATACAAAAGGCAATGATAAAAGATAAAATCACTCCAGAATTAAAGAATGCTTTCATAGAAAGTATTGGCAAGACTAAAGCTACTGACAGAGAACACGGATTCTACATGTGCTTAGATAAGGATGGAAAATTATCTCCTTCAGAAGATAAATGTGAAGGTACAACGCACTGTCTAAACGCTGAAATAAAACCAGATACATGTCCTGGAAAAATTCAAGGCTTCTTTCATGCTCATCCACAAAGATTACATCTAGAGATAATGTTAAGTAGAAAACTATCAGATGAAGAATTGAAATTCATGGTTTCAAAAACAAGAGAAGGATTTATCAAAAAAGGATTTTCTGTGCAATCTCCATCCCATATAGATGTTCTAAACTCCTTTATGGACAAGTGTGAAAAACGTACGGAAGGAACAACGTGTACAACAAGCGATTTAGAGGCAGACAAAATAGAGTGTTGGTCACCAAAAAAGTATGCCGCAAATTTTGCTACATGTTCTATTGTGAAAATAGATGAAACTTTGGGGAGAGGCCTCGGTGGCAAGCCAAAGAAGTGGATAAAATCACTATATGATAAAGAAATTATTGATTTGAAATAAAATGGATATGTAAAGAAAAATGATTAAATTACACATTAGAAAAATAAGAAAATAAAAGAGGTATACAAATGTCTAAAGACGCAAAGCTTGAAAAATGTGAATGTCTAACCAAACATGAAAAAAACACTCTAACAACTGCCCTCAATAGCGCAATTGTAGACGCTCTAAGAATAATAAATGAATCGCGTCGTGGTGTAAATGTAATTGGAAAGTCTCCAACAGAGGTCAGAAGAGATCTTGAAGGCCTTGTTGGAGACTACTCGGAACTATTAGATAAAGTTAGCAAAACCCCTACTTGCCACTAGCACACAAGTTTCATAAATGATAAGATCATAAAGGAGAGATAAACATGACTAAAATCGTTGACATACTCGGAGAATACGAACCGGTAATAAATTGCAATTGTATTGATAGTAGAACTAAGGCTAATCTAAATGAAATTTTTAACGATGCCCTTCATGAACAAAGCAGAATAAGGAACGATGAAAAAGACCTGCCAATTTAAGAAAGTCTGCAGATAGAAATTATACTGTTATACTTGATTTTAAGAAAATGTTTGATGAAATCAAGAAATGCTAACCATAGGATCAGAAATGACAAGTACAATAACTCTAAAAATAGATGAAGATGGCAAGATCAAAAAGGAGTCTACATATCCTTTTGGCACTTATGGAAAGGCAAGAGAATGTTACAGAGAAGGTCAGCTAGCAATAAGAAAATGTGCTGGACAAGATGTAGAAGAAATGATCTTTAAAGGCAACGAACTGAGAAATCTTGAAGAAGATCTAGAAAGATCACTAAGTAAACTGAGAAACAACGTTTCTGAGTGTAATGTTAATACCGTGGATATATTAGACAATATCACAAAAAATTTGACAGTCATTAGTGAAAGAAAACGCGTTGGTCTATTAATAAATGTTAATCAACCTAAAATAGACGATTTCGAAAAAGAATTCAAATACTTAAAGAATGAATTTAAAAGTAAATGCGATTGTAAAACTAAAATCATTGAATGACACGTGTGTCATATAGATATAGATACCAAGAACAAAATGAACAAATACTACAGATAAGGAGGCATATTATGGCTGATACCAAGAACAAAATGAACAAATACTACAGACAAGGAGGCATATTATGGCTGATACCATAGGAAAATGCGAATGTATTAACATATCTGACAAATATAAGATAGACAAAGTCATTTCAGATGACATAGACGAATTAGATTTTAGAATAAAACGTATAGAACATGATCGTAAAGAACTGGAAGAACTTGGGGCCAATCCTGATGGATTATTAAGCATACATGACGAGAATAAATCAAAATTAAAAAATTTATTGCTAAGAGTTAGAAATACTCCTGATTGTAAATAACAATTATTGAATCGTGTAAAATAAGTATAATGAAGAAACAAAAGTATGGTAACCAAATTAAACTCATTTATAGTTCCAGATAGTACAATAAGAGAAATGGAACGTATGTCAGACATGACGTTTGTAACTGGAAACGAACATGGATTCAGTTTATGAATGGATACAAATTAGGAGAAAAAGACACCTGTTCGAAATTATGAAAGATAGTGTAGAAAATTGTGATCATAAAAGAGTCCTAAGCACAACATCAAATTTATCTGTAAATCTTGATAGAGCATTTACCAGCTCAGGAGAATCTGGAAATTTAGAGCTTCAAGGAAAACTAAATGACATTTACAATAATACGTTAGAACTAAAGGATATATTTACCACCAAATGTAGTTGCGTAAAGAAATGAAAAGAGTTGATAACTATGACCAATAACATAAAGGAAAAACCAGCCTGGAAAACGCTAGGCTTTAAATCCGAATGGGAATACAGAAAACATTTAGGCAAACAGAAACGTGTAGCTCAGAAAAGTGGATTTACTCCTTACTCTGAACATCAAAAAACTTTAGCTAAGGACAAATTGAACATATTAATACGAGGATTAGAAGAATCTGCAGAATCATGTAGCACGATGTTACCATACTATGTTCCAGTAGTCATGCGTCATTTGAATACTGGAATACATGAAGATAATATTGATGGAGATACTTACCATAAAATGCTCGACAGCATCAAATCTTCTACAGACATATTCGAAAAGAAGTGCAACTGTAGTGGAAAGGTAACTGCGCCAATAAGAGATGTGCATACAGAAGAATTTATGGAAAGACTCAGACCGTTAAAAGATTCAGTGGAATCGTGTAGATCAGATGCGCCATCTATGACATTCGTAGCTAACAAATCTCTAGGCGCATATGCTGGTTATCGTTATAATAAACCAATCCATCTGAACAAGGATCTTATGGAAATCCTGAATATAGCTGTCGAGTTCAAGGGATGTTCATGTAAAAGATAGGAGAAAATAATCGGCATACCAAACCAAGAGATTCAAGAAATAAAATTATCATTTAAATATTAAAGGATATATTATGGCAAGTATTGATAAAGATATAGAATTATTTAGTGAGACGGTAGAGAAATTTTTTAATAAAGCTATAACATGTGATATAAAAGGTATAGTAAACAATACAAGATTTCTAGAATCAATGGCAAATAGAATAAGATCAAATATGCATAATATTGATTACCACCAGAGAGTGAATTTTATCAATAGCAATAGCAGATATATAAGTGCTGAATATATATTCGACGAATGTATCTGTACAAAAAGATCAAAATAGTTTCAAAAGATCGTCAAATTGATGTGATAATCATATGAAAGATGTAACATTAAGAAGACATAGAAAAGTAGCCTAAGATATGGCAAAAGCTGTAAGAGCTGAAAATATTGGCTATACGGAGATTAACAATATGACAGAACTTAATCACATACTAACATTTCCTGTTAGAAGATCAATAATACCTTATGATGGTAGAGTAAACGCAATGGAAAATCTCATAAGTCTTGACAATAGACTTAAAAGAGATGGACACGAGGACGGAATATACAATAGAAAATGTATGATCACAACTGGTGATAGAGATAGTCCAATAGCTATATGTAGAGTAACAACACGTGGGGATACTGATTGGCTCCAAGAAGAGATAGACAAAGAACCTTTCGTAAAAAAGAAGATTTTAATCGACGAATTTGATGTAACTGAAGATGAATTAAGAAGAGTAGAAAAATATAGGAGACTAACATTTCATTACTGAACAACAATAGACTTAAAGCAGAAATAATACCTTCTAATCAAAAAATAAAAAATTTCATGTCCAATTTAATATCACAATCTACAGAACAAGAAAATAGGTTAGAAACAATGGCAAAAATATACGATATAAATTTATTATGAAGAAATCATAATAAATCATAAAGGTTTGTGTACATACCGTTATATAAGACACAAAATAGGAGAAAAGATATGACCACAGACAAACAGAAAATATGTAAATGTGGAGCCAATGTTGCAGAGTTTTAGGTGATACAAGAACACTAGAAATATATGTAAGAGCGACAAATGCCGGAAATTTTGCTATAAATATACCGGCGTTTAGAAGTTACGTCGATACCATGTATAGAGATATTAATAAGATTGAAGATGACTGTGGAATTGATGCTAACAAAATAAAGTGGGCTAATGCAGGCATATCTGACAAACTTGAAAAAATGGGGTCTATCAAAGACTCAGAACAATTTGAAAAAGAGAAAGAATACATAATTATGACAAATTACGATAAAGTATCAACGCTAAATAGGATAGATCTCAGATTTGGTAAGATGAAAGCAATGGTAGATAAATGTGATCTATCAAAAATGGCTGAAGACGTACTGATAATAGTTGACAGCGCAAGAGCTTTGAAAGAAAACGCACTGGTATCTCCTACAGAGTACTTGAAAATTATAGACAGAGTTCGAGAAAATATCGAAATCGCAAATAGAAACTGTGTCTGCAAGATAAGATAAATATTTGATCAAATGGAGCGTAATAACAAATGAAGAAGATACTTATAATTGGGATTGGTAAAATGTACGAACATCAGTTGCCATTTGTATATGATGTACTACCAACAGAAGAACTAAGACAAATGTTTTCAAATGGCCAAATAGATCTATATGACATGTCGTCATACCCAGAAAAAGGTGATGCTGTTGATGCGATCTTAAGAGATTCTGAAGATATTGAGGCTGTCGTTGCTCACCACTTATATTGGCAAGAAGATTTGTCTCCTGTCAAAATACCATATTTTTATAATGACAAAAATGAATACATTCCTGTAATAACAGAAGAACTAGGTATCCCTCTCATAATTATTGGCGATCAGCCAGATGGAACATTTGCGCGCGTCAAAATATATAACATGTATGCGAACTCGTGATAGCTATGATAGAAAAGAGCAAATATGAGAAAATTATTGACGTCATAAATGAACAGTATAAAAATAAAGACATCAAGCCCAATGTTTATGGGAAACATATATCTACAGACGAGGCTTTTATCTTACTGGACATGCCCAAAAAAGAGGGTATGTATCACGGATCTGCATTTGACTTCCGATGTCGTAGAGATATATGTCGTATGAGCGGAGAAATTATAGTACAAAGAGAACTTGAGAAAGATGCATCTGACAAATTTGTAGAAATCGGTTGCATAGTTAAAAAAATACATCAACACCCAGAAAGTATAATGGCAAGTGTTCCTGGAAAACAATATAAAAAAGGAGAACTGGTGTCTCATATTCATTTCATTTGTCCTAACAAAGATTATAATGACACAATAAAAATAGCAAAATTTTTGAGAGAATACTAAAAGAATTATTACCAAACGGATTTATAGGAAAATTATGACATCTGCACTACCAAAATATCTGTATCACAGGACCAATCATTTTAAAGACGTAGAAAGCATACTTGAGAAAAGGGCAATAATTCCTTCAATACAACTTAAGAAAAAGGAGACTAAATGCGGTTCTAGATCTTTTGATTTTGTATCCATGACAGAAGGAAAATGTGTAAAATCAGGCGGAAAGTTACAAATAGTTTTTGATGCAGAAAAGATCACAAAAAAGAATGAAATACTCAATCTTTGGGAAAAAATAAGAGAAACAGATCCCAAAAGTATTTTTCTTCGTGAATTAGAATGGAGAAGTTGTAATTCAGTAAAATTTGAAAAAGATGACATCAAGGAAATAGTGTTATACAAAAATTTTATGACATCAATAGCGCCTCACTTTGAAAAATTGCCAACTCATAAAAGAGAGATGACAATACAAGAAAATGGGATTAAAGACATAGGAAAGAAATACAATATACCAATCCGCATAGTTTCCATAGAGTCTAACGAATGCGACGAAAGGGAAAGAAAACAAGAATTAATAGAAAAGATGAAACAGTAGAAAAACAAAAACAAGAAAAAAGATAAAATAAGAAATATATAACCAAAAAGGACAAGCAAATATGAAAACAATTATTATCCCAGACCTTCACAATAGATTTAACTTTGTAGAACTTGCACTATTATCTCCAGCTCTTCAACCATACGATCATGTCGTATTTTTGGGTGACTACTTCGATGATTTTTACGATACCCCACAAGACGCTGCAAATTCAGCAACGTGGCTTAAACAATCTCTACATAAACCAAATAGAATCCACCTAATTGGAACACACGACATGTGGTACAGATTTCCAGACAACCCGTTTGTCTTCGCAAGCGGAGATACAGAACAAAAAGCAAACGCAATAAATCATATCCTTACAGCAAAGGACTGGGAAATGGTAATACCTTATTATTATGAGCAAGATTTCCTAATGACACATGCTGGAGTTCATCCTTACATAATTGGGCAATATGCCCTCAAACACAAGAGGACCTTTGGTAAATATATTTTAGATAACAATCTTCAATTAAGTACTCAAGAAATTATTGACAGAATTATTAAACCTGCAACTGAAGAAGGGTTGGAAGATGTCAAAAATAATGTTATGAACAGTTGGTTTGAAGCAGGATTTGTCAGATTTGGTATACAAAAAGTTGGAGGAATAACATGGTTGGATTGGCGAGAAGAATTCCAACCAATTCCAGATCTCAATCAGATAGTTGGTCATAGTGAACTGAGAACTCCAGAACAAAAAAGTACACATAACAGCAAGAACTATTGCCTAGATACAAAAAATCGGCATATAGGCATATTAGAAGATGGAGAACTTACATGCATGAAAACGATAGAAGTATTGGAAGCTATTAAAGGAGAATAATTTTCAAAATTGCTAACTGGACAATAAGCCCTGAATTAGATTCTACACTAGGCAATTAAAATGAAAAGAATATGACAAAACAAGTATTACCAACACTGTCATTTAATGCCACAGTTATTCTGTTATAGTGAGCTATATAGTCAAGAAAACTGTTAACTTTGTTAACACATATTAGCAGAAAATATTAATAAGGTACAAAATTAACAATACGGACACAACTCAATTATGTCAATTCCACTAATGTATCGAGAAGAATTCTCAAGACCATGTATCATAAGTGAAGACGACGTGGCAGAAACCATTATAGTTATCAGGACTCAAAGAATTCATCATCCTGGCAACGATGATATTTCCTATAATTGTCATCTTAGCAAGAATTTATGGAATCAGATTCATCATATAATATATCCATATTATAAGAAATATGGTTATGTTCCTTCTTATGAAGAGCTTGATAAAATATTGAACGATGAAAATTATTCTGGATATAAGATAGATGATGGAAAGGGGAACAAGGTATACAATCCAGACTATGATAATTATCATAAATTAGGAGCAACAGCTCAGCAGATTGAAAGAGTTTATTTCAAGGCCTGGAAATCTTATTTGAAAGGAATAAAAGATTATTGGGCAAATCCTGATAAAGATTATACCGGGAAACCAAGAGAACCTAATTACAAAAAGAAAGATGGAGAATTTCTTCTCATATTTACCAATAAGCAAATTAAGTTCAGAGAGACAAAAAAAGGTAATGTATGGATGTATTTTCCTAAGAATAAAGGAAAAGGTCTGAAAGGTAAAGATGGTAAACCATTGAAGATATTATTGGGAAATACCAACAATCTAGATAGTTATCTCATCAATAGAGTTATATGGAACAAATTCGATATTGTCAGAATAGTTCCAAAAGGAACAGGGTATTGGATTGAAATAGTTTATGATCAGGAGGTATTAAAGAACACAAAAGAGACATATCAATTAAATGAAAATATAATTATAAACATTGATACAGGAGTAGAAAACCTAATCGCGGTAACGGATAATATTGGATCTCAACCGATTATTATAAAGAGTGAGATATGGAAAGCTGAAAATCAATGGTATAATAAGAGAACGTACGAACTGAATAAAGTATATGATAGACAGATCATCGGATGTCAAATAAAAAAAGATAAGAAAGGAAACATCAGATATATTACCAACAAAACTGAAGGGAACAATAAGAAACTACAGATAGTTACAGAGAATAGAAATAATTTTGCATTAGACTCTGAGCACAAAGTCAGTAGATTTCTTATAGAAAGAGCGCTAGATATCAAAGCTGGAACCGTAGCATTCAATAAGAATCCTGGTTGGAAACAGAAAGTAAATATAGGAAAAAGGAACAATCAGAACTTTGTCCAGATTCCTCATAGTAAGATAATAGAAAAGACTCTATACAAAGGTGAAGAAGTAGGAGTCAAAGTTTTTGACCATAGAGAAGATCATACATCGAAATGTTCTTTTCTTGCTTCTGAAAGTATTGAACATCACAATGTGTATATGGGAAAGAGAATACATAGAGGATTGTTTAAATGTTCGAAAGGAATAGATATTTCTACATATGTTGGATGCAAGAAAGAAAGAGTTCTGAATACTATCAATGCAGATGTTCAGGGAGGATATAACGGATTGAGAAATGTAAACCCAAGATTTAATGTACTAGACATAATGGAGGGGATAGCGGTACATGGGCTTGTGCCTAAAAGATTAAACGTCTCAGACTTGATGACAAAAAGCTATAAACAGCTTAAGCTGTCTATCAAGATCTGAGTTAATGGTAAAACGAGTTGTCGATTAAAAAATCGAGACATTAATTATATAGAACAGCTAAAGCTGTTATGTCATTAGTTTAATTAATATCTTTGAAATAGAATTGTTAACAATGTTAAGAATTAATATCATTTGTATGAACAACAGAAGTTGTCATATAGATATTAACATTGTTAACAGTTTTAATAGCCTAGAAGACATAAATAAGGCAGATATTACAAAATTGTTTTCTCGCCATGACATAGTCGTCTCAGACGTAGACATAGAAAAAGAGAACAACTCTGCAAATGTGTATATAGAGGTTAATGCAATTGGCATATATACCATAGACTGGATTGAAACGATAATTAAAAAGCTTAGAAATATTCAAGATGAATTAATAAAAGAGGGGCTTATTGACGATATATCTCTATATGATCTATATCAAGGTATTTGGAGAATATCTGTCAATTTTAAGACTAGGCAATAAGAGGAGTAAACAATATATGATAAGAAAAGACATATGTGACTGTATTAATTCTGAAGACAAGGAACCGCTCATGTTAGCTCTTAATGAGTCAATTCGACGTGAAGAAGAACAAATAATAAAATTCAAGACTGATGAAGATAAAGTAAGAAAACTTATTCATAGTGAAAAAGATAAGTCTGCTTTTTATGATATTATAAACTTATCAGATAAAGTCCAAAGACTCCACGAATATACGATTAATTACTATAATAGAGCAAAAACAAAACTTGAAAATACAAAATTATGCGACAATAATGTTTAGAGAAAGACATAGTCATATGAGATGATTTAGTTAACAACATGTAGAAAACTGACAAGTCAAAACAACTTTACAAAAGAAGAACATTATGACAAAATCCATAATTTCAACTCCACTATTTGACAAAAATGATTATATCGGAATAAACGGTGTCGGTATCAAGCAATTAACTCATCAGCATTTTGAGGAATGGTTCAAATATATTGTAACAGAATACAAACCTCCAAAGCCTCCAAGAGTATGTCTCTTCATACCATGTTCCGCTATCAAGCCATATTACGGATCACCAATTCACAAAATCATTAATAAAGCTATAGCTCAATATGAAGACAGTATTCATAAGATTGTTATATCAAATGCTGGTATAATACCCTACGAATTTTCAAATTACTATCCATTCAACTCATATGACTGGAATCCTAAACTAGAAACTGAAGAAATAAAAAAGATATATATAGAAATAACTGTAAACCGTCTCATTTCATTTATTAATAAACACTCAACAAAATATGTAGGTTTCATAAGCTATTTTAGACCAGATGCAGAAGATCTAATTGCCTTAAAGATAGCATCTGAGGCTACTGGAACAAACATAATTCATATAGATGCTAATATTAAGGACTGTGACAAAGAATTATCAAATACTTCTGATCCTGATTTAGTATTAACAATTGATCATAATTTGGACAAATTAAAGAATACGATAGGAAACATAATAGAAAACGTACAACCACTAAAACTATCACAATCAAGCATAGAAATAGGCAGAGGTAATAATATGCCAAAAATGATACACCAACTAACAGAAATAAAATTAGATATAAATTCTGAAGACATAATTAAAGACGCTACTACACTGATATCGGATACTCTCAACAAGGTATGGCCAGAAACATACCTAGCAGATCTAGATGTTGACGATTATATAGAGTTGGTAGCAGACATATGGATAAGACACTATATAGACTCTGATAAAACCAAAGAATCAATTGACAAAATAAAAAAGGCTGGTCCTCCGGAAGGTCTCAAAACATATCTTGTCTTCAATTTATTTGATGATGAAGACAACTTAATAATTGACTACTCAGAAATGTCTACTACACCCATCTTTAGGATATACTTACCGACAAAAGATCTATGGGATACATACGCATACAATACGCGTTCCAACAAATTTGAGTCCTTAGAGATAATAGAACCTGCATACGTACAAGAGATCAAAGAAGGTATGTCATTACCAGAGAAAATGAATCTGGATGAGATAATATTGCAGGCATATGGATTTCACAATATGCTTCTTGGCATGACGGCAAAAAAGATTCGTTTATATACAACGCAACCTCCAGACAAAATAAAAAAATGGAACAACAAAGGTATAATACCGAGAGGAATATATTTCACAGATAATATGGCAAGAACTGAGCACTATTGGCAAGACGGAGATATCATTGTAGACTATAAACTACCAGAAAATGACATAGTTGTTACATCAGAATTTGGTGGTGCCAAAGAATATGTAACCATAAATGATATACCCATAAACTAGAATATGATTTACAGACAAACTGAAACAAAGAAACCGTTTAAAATATATGAAAATAAAATAGGTGATAAAATATGGTACTGACAGATAAAGAACAAGAAGAATTGCTAAAGTTAATAGGAGAGAGATTGGACCAGATCAAAGATGCGATACCTTACATAGATACTGCAGATGAAGCTAAGCAATTTGTCATTGGGTCAATTGGAACATTGAGATATTTCGCAAAGAAGCTACTACATACAGACGCATACAATATCATTGATAGACATATAAACTCAGAAACAAACGTAATAAAGGCAATGATAGAAAGACTTAGACTCATACAGTAGAATAACATTACGCATTATCACTACAAACCAAGAGACACTTAATATGAATAACACTACAAGATACAAACATAGGTTACGAGATACCATTTTAGCAGATTCAGAGGCTGCAGAAATGGCAAAGATGGAATGTCTAATACCTGATTTTTCTGGAGTGACGGATAGTGACTCAGAACATATAGCTATGAATATGGAATATGC
>Ga0208038_1001209_pt1 | contig 14867 bp, 9 predicted proteins | sample June2015DPH_16_1_FD_184714 | JGI IMG/M metagenome (GOLD analysis project Ga0208038, IMG submission 184714) | Peatland microbial communities from SPRUCE experiment site at the Marcell Experimental Forest, Minnesota, USA - June2015DPH_16_100... | ecosystem: Environmental > Terrestrial > Soil >...
ATCGCGGGCATGGCGTGGGTGGAGGATTCACGGCCATACATCGCCAAAGGGCCCAGCGGGATCGGGGTGCGGTCGATCCTGGAATGGGTGCGGAGCTACTAGGGCTTCCACCTGCATAAAACCCTACCGAACAAGTGCATGAGGGCCGCTCTGGCCTGATGTTGCCGTTGTGCGCCAGCGCGCAATTTTTCCACATTGGAATTCCCTTATTGCGGAATCGCTCCTTGAAGTTGGACGGAATTGCGCCGATTTAAGAGGGAGAGGCCGACCTGCGAACCGGTGTGCGCGAAGGATGAGTGCGCGACCCCGGCTGGGCAGCAATGTGACCTTCGCCAGGGCCGAAGAGAGAACCAAAGCCGAAGAGGGATTCGGGGCCGAAGAGAAGCATCGATGACCGACCGCAACGAACTGCTCGAAGCCGCGCTTGACAGCGTCCCCGAAGGTGTTGCTCTGGTGGGCACGGAGGGCGAGGTAGTGCTGTGGAACCAGGCGGCGCAGGCCATCACCGGGTACGCTGCGATCGATGTGCTGGGGAGGCCGCTGCCCGAGGACCTGGAAGCGCTCTTGCTGGACGAGGCCCGCAATGGGGATGAGGCGCTCGGGCCGACGGCTGGAGATGGCCGGCGTGCGTTGGTGCGGGCGAGGCACAAGCTGGGGCACGGAGTTCCGGTGATCGCGCGAGCTCTGGTTCTGCGCGATGGGTTGGGAGAGCGGATCGGAGCGGCGGCGTTGTTTCATCCCGCGGAGAGCCTTGATGCGCTGCCTCATGGAGAGAGCACCGAGGACCTGGGGGCCGATGAGGGCCGGGGCGAATTCGAAGAACGGCTGCAAATGGAGTTCGACGACTTCACGCGTGGCGGGCCACCAATGAGTGTCTTGTGGATTGGAGTAGATCAAGCGCAGGAGTTGCGCAAGACGCACGGCGCGAGCGCCTGCCACGCGATGCTCGACAAGGTCAGGCACGCGCTGGTGCACGGATTGCGCCCGGCGGAAGAGATGAGCCGCTGGGGCGACGATGAGTTTCTGATCGTGGCTCACGAGCGCAGCGCGGAGATGCTGGCATCGCACGCGCGAACATTGGCCGGACTGGCGCGGACGGCGGACTTCCGCTGGTGGGGCGATCGCGTATCGCTCACGGTAAGCATTGGCGCGGCACAGGCCAGCAGCGATGGAGCGGAAACGCTGGCGCGACTGCTGGAGCGTGCGCGCGAGGCCATGGAAACGAACAGCCGGACGGGTGGGAACCGGGCGACCGTTGCGGCGAGCGACGCGGCGCCGGCTCCGGCGGAGGAATCGACATGTTTGCCATCATAGGCATCTTCGTGGTGTTCGCCGCGATCATTGCGGGTTTCCTGATGGAGAAGGGGCACATCCTTGTCCTTTTGCAGCCCGCCGAGCTTTTGATCATTGCCGGCGCGGCCTCAGGAACTTTGCTGGTGGCGAATCCCGTGCGCATTCTGAAGGACATTGTTGCGGGGCTCACGGCGTCGATGAAAGGCTCGTGGTTTACCAAAGCACGCTATCTGAGCACGCTTAAGATGATGTACCAATTCCTGAACAAGGTGCGCAAAGAGGGCCTGCTGGCGGTGGAGATGGACGTGGAGAAGCCCAGCGAGAGCGCGATCTTCAAGAACTATCCCGAATTTCTCAACGATCATCATGCGCGGGATTTTGTTTGCGACACGCTACGCACGGCAATCACAGGAGGCGTGGAGCCGTTTGACATGGATCAGATGATGGAACTCGACATGGAAGTACATCATCAGGCGGCGGTGCAACCGGCCGATTCGCTGAACACGGTGGCGGATTCGCTGCCGGGCCTGGGAATTGTGGCCGCGGTGCTCGGTGTGGTGATCACGATGGGCTCGCTGGGCGGGCCACCGGAGGAGATCGGCAAGCACGTGGCCGCGGCACTGGTGGGAACGTTTCTCGGCATCCTGCTGTGTTACGGAGTGGTTGGTCCATTGGCCGCCAGTATGAAGAAGCTGGCCGACGAGCATAACGACTACCTCCATGTGCTGCGCGTGCTGCTGCTGGCGTTTCTGAAGGGCTCGGCGCCGATGATTGCGATCGAGCTGGGACGGCGCGCGATCCCCGCGTACGCGCGGCCGAACTTCGACGAGATGGAGAAGAACTGCAAGAACAAGACCGAGCCGGTGGTGGAAGCGGCCGCGGCGTAAGAACAGGGACCAAGCCACCAAGGGACCAAGGGAACGAGGGAGCGAGGGGGCAAGGCAGCAGGGAGTAGCCAGTAGGGAGTAGGAAAGGCAAAGACAGAGGCGCAGGGACTGAGGGACGGAATGACGGCGAAGGCGCAATCCATCATTGTGATCAAGAAGAGGGGCGGGCATGGCGGCCACCACGGTGGCGCGTGGAAGGTGGCCTATGCCGACTTCGTGACCGCGCTGATGTCGCTCTTTATTGTGCTGTGGCTGATGGGCCAGAGCGATCCAGTGAGGAAAGCGGTGGCCGGCTACTTCAACGATCCCAGGGGAACCGGCAGCCTGCTGGGAACCACGATGTCGGGAACCGGGCTGGGAACCGGCGCAGGCGCGGCGTCCACAGCCGACCAAAATCAGCAGAAGCTCGAAGAACTCAAGGAAAAGCTCGAGCGCGAGATTGAAGCGCGCAAGGATTTGGAGAAGCTGATTAAGCAGATTGAGATCACGATTACTCCAGAGGGGCTGCGCATCGAGCTCATCGAGGACAAGAATGGGACGTTTTATCAGAGTGGCAGCGCACAATTGAGCTCGAGCGGGCAGGAATTGCTGGCGTTGCTGGCCTCAGAGCTGAAGACGCTTCCTAACCAACTGCTCATCGAGGGGCACACGGATGCGGCGCAGTACTCGACCGACGCTAATTACAGCAACTGGGAACTTTCGGCTGACCGCGCCAACTCAGCCCGGCGGCTGTTGCAGCAGGATGGCGTGCGCTCGGACCAGGTGACGCAGGTGCGCGGATTCGCCGACCAAATGCTGCGCGTGAAAAGCAATCCCTACGACCCATCCAACCGGCGCATCACGATTCTGGTGAAGAACCAGGACAACACGGCGCCGCTGACTCAGTTGCCGCACGCCGCGGTAGTGAATGGTGGGCCCAGCGGTGCGGCTCCGCGCGCAGGGGCGTCACCCGCCGCCCCCAAGTCGCAGAGCCCGGCTTCGACCCCAACTCCAAACTCGGCCAAGCCGGCTGCAAATGCCGCAAAGCCAGGTGCGGCACCTGCCAAGCCATCCCCCGCGCAGCCGGCCGCCAAACCCGGAATCATGGGCAAGCTCACTTCGATGTTGTCTGGCTCGAAGAAGTAGCGGAGAACGCCGCGATTTGCCGCGATGGTGCAGGGTGATGGTGTAGTCTGATGGGCGGATCAGCAAGCGTTTACCGGGGAGAAGATTCGATGGCCATCGTCGCTGGAGTCGATTTCGGCACACTCAGCGTTCGCGTGACTTTGGTTGACAGCAAGAAGGGGCCGATCGGCACCGCATCGGCCAGCTATCCGCTGCACCGCAAGCGCGAGGATCCGAATTACGCAACGCAGTCGCACGGCGACCAGATGGTCGCGCTGTCTGCGGCAACGAAAGACGTGCTGAAGGCGACGGGCATCGATGGCAACCAAGTGGCCGCGATCGCGCTCGATACGACTGGATCGAGCGTGATTCCCGTGGGCGAAGGGCTGGAGCCGCTCGGCGAATACTACTTATGGTGCGACCATCGCGCGTTCGCCGAGGCCGAGGAGATCACGCGCAAGGCGCACGAACTGGGGTTCGAGGGCATCGAGTGGTGCGGAGGCGTTTACTCGCACGAGTGGGGATTCGCCAAACTTCTTCATTGGCTACGCTCTAATCCAAAACAAAGAGAAAAATTTGTGACGGCGCTCGAACATTGCGACATGGTGGCGGCGACGTTGTGCGGCGTAACGGACCCGAACAAGCTGAAGCGCAGCGTTTGCGCGATGGGCCACAAGTGGATGTGGAATCCGAAGTGGGGTGGGCTGCCGCCAGAAGAGTTTCTTATCGCGGTCGATCCGCTGTTTGCCGGCGTGCGCGCGAAGATGGGCGGCGAGTACCTCACCAGCGATCATCTGGCGGGGCATCTTTCGGCGAAGTGGGCGGCGGAGCTGGGATTGCGCGCGGGAATTCCGATTCCCGTGGGCGCTTTCGACGCGCACTGGGACGCGATCGGATCGAACATCCGCGAAGGCGATGCGGTGAACGTGGTGGGCACGTCCACGTGCATTATTGCGATGGCTCGCCAAGCGGAATTGGTTCCGGGCGTGTGCGGCGTCGTGCCGGGCAGCGTGCATCCAGACTACACGGGCATCGAAGCGGGGCTTTCCGCGGTGGGCGACATCTTTGAGGCCATTGCCAGGCGCGCCGGAACAACTGTGGCCGCGCTCAGTGAAGGGCTCGATGCGTACAAGGCAGGTCAGACCGGACTGCTGCGGCTTAGTTGGGACAACGGCGATCGCACGGTTTTGGTGAATCCCGAGCTGGGCGGCGTGACACTGGGCTGGAACCTGGTGCACACGGCGCAGGACGAGCTATTCGCGGCGATTGAGGGAACGGCGTTCCACACGCGGATCATTCTGGAGCGGATGGCGGAGCATGGAGTGCGCATCGATCGCGTGATCAACGCGGGCGGCATTCCGCAAAAGAACGAAGTGCTGAACCGCGTCTACGCGAACGTGCTGAATAAGCCGGTGCTCGTGCCTGCAGGGATTCCGACGAGCCTGGGATCGGGAATCTTTGCGCTGCTTGCCGCCGGAGCGTACAAATCCATCGAAGAAGCGCAAGCCGCGGTGTGCCTGCCGTTGCGCACCGTCGAACCCGATCAAAAATCGGCGGCGGTTTACGAGCAGCTTTACCGGCACTATCGCGATGCTTACTTCGCGCTGGGGACGCGCGACGCTGCACCTGTGGCGCTGGGCAAGGTGCTGCCAGAGTTGAGAAAGATCGCGGCGGAGGTGCGGAGGGCGGCTTGAGGTTGCTCTGGAACTATGACCGCGCGACCTGGCTAGAACTTGTTTCCGCACTGAAGGCAAGTCGCTATCATCTTGCCGCTTCCGATCATACCTGTCGTCCACTTCCATCCTCGTTTCGCGGTTTGGACTTGAGTGGAACCGCAGCGTGGACACTTCAGCCCTTGCGGGTTCGTTCCAGCAACGTTGGCAGCTTGAGCGGGGAATTGCTGAGGAGGCTGAGGAACCGGCGGCGTTTGCCCCGCGGGAATCGCCTGCGTATTTGGCGGCTCTACGGGTTTCCCGCAGGAAGGGCAAAAACGTGCGTCTGGAAGGAGCCGCGCACCACATCCTGCGCAGAACCTATTTGCAGCAGTACCGCCTCGGTTATCCGTGGTCAACTCCTGGAACAGGATAGCCGTAGGCGAGACGGTGCAGGTGGCCCAACCGTAACCGTATGAGCGGCGCTGCGCCTCGCCGCTGCTTGCGCTTCGGCTCCACTCAGTTTACCGTTGTGTTCACATTCCAGCGAGCCGGGTGACCCGTGTCCAATTCCTTCTTGCGTCCATTCATACTCAGCCTTTTCTTTGCTCTCATCGCATGCGCCGTTACCGGCGCCGCACCTGCACAATCGCCCGTAGCTCCGGCTGCGAGTGCGGGCGCCAGTGCGGCGGTTGATCCGTGGGCTGCGCCGAACTTTTCCGCCGATCCCAAAGCGCTGTACGAGGCGGCATCCGCGGTGCCCGTGCCCGACGGCGCCAATGTTGTGGAGCTGGTGGAAGACGAGAGCTACACATTTGACGATGCAGGGCGAATGGCTCATGTAGGCCGCATCGTTTATAAGGTGCTCACGCAGAAGGGCGCCGAGGGATGGGACTCTCTTTCAGTGGGCTGGGAGCCGTGGCATGAGGCGCGGCCGCAAATTCGCGCCAGGGTCATTGGGCCGGACTTCAGCGTCCACACCCTTGACGCGAACACGATTACGGAAGCGCCGGCGCGCGGCGGCGACTACAAGACTTACAGCGACGGCAAGCGGCTGCACGCCCCGTTCCCAGCGATCGCTCCGGGAGTGGTGGTGGAAGAGGAGTACACCGAGACGGAGACGCAGCCGCTGTTTGCGCCGGGCCGCGTGGGGCGCGTCGAACTTGGGCAGGAGAATGTTCCGGTAGCGCACAGCCGGGTGATCTTTGACGCTCCCGCGGCGCTGCCGCTGCGGACCGAATTATTTCTGCTTCCCGATTTGAAGCCAGTGCGCACAGAGGCGGGCGGGCGCGTGACTCTCACTTTCAATGTGGGCTCGATCGATGGCATCGATCCGCGCGAGCCGTATCTTCCCCCGGATGTGGTGCGTTTTCCCATCATCGGATTCGCCACGGGCGCGTCGTGGCAGAGCGTGGCAGCCGAATACGGAAAGATCGTCGACAATCTTTCTGGCTCCGCTGCGGTGAAAGCTGTTGTTGACCCGCTGGTTGCCGGGAAAAAGTCCGCAGCCGAAAAGGAAGCGGCCATCGTAGACTATCTCGACCGCGAGGTACGGTACACGGGGATCGAATTCGGTGAAGCCGCCATTGTGCCGCACGACCCGGCGGAAACTCTGGCCAAGAGATACGGCGATTGCAAGGACAAGGCCACGCTTCTCGTCGCCATGCTGCGCGCGGCCGGCATTCCCGCGAATGTGGCGCTGCTCAGTGTCGAGTCGCGGATGGATGTTTCCACGGATCTACCCGGCATGGGCATGTTCGATCACGCGATCGTTTATGTGCCGGGGAAGAATCCAATATGGATTGACGCCACCGACCGCTACGCTCAACTGGGCCAGATTCCGATGGGCGACCAGGGGCGGCTAGCGCTGATCACGAGCGCCACGACAACTACGCTGGTGAAGACGCCGGAGTCAACTTCGAAGGACAACGGCTTGGTGGAGACACGCGAGTTCATGCTGACCGACAACGGTCCCGCGAACGTGGTGGAGATCACCGAGCCCGAGGGGATCTACGCGTCGGGGTACCGCGCGTACTATGCTGACAAGCCGGACAAGGACACGCGCGATGGGCTGCGCGGATACGTGCAGTCGGAGTACGTTTCGGACGATTTGACAAAGGTGGATCGCACCGATCCCGTCGATCTCTCCCAGCCATTCAAACTCACGATTGCATGCGAGAGAGCGAAGCGCGGCTACACGAATCTCGAGGGCGCGCAGGCCGCGATTCGCGTCGACCGGCTTTTCCAGATGCTGCCCGACGAGCTGAAGCGCAAGGACGACAGCGATGAGAAGAAGAATACCGGCCCGGACAAGCCCAAAAAGCCGCGTACAGCAGACTGGTGGCTCAATGCGCCCTACAACGTCGAGTGGACCTACCACCTGATCCCCCCCGCCGGATTCGTTCCCAAGGAGCTGCCCAAGGACGCAACGATCGCGGTGGGCCCGGCGCTGCTGACGGAGAGTTTTTCTACCAGCAAGGATGGCGAGGTGCTGGCGCACTTTGCCTTCGACACGGTGAAGCGACGCTATACGGTGGCCGAAGCGACTGCGTTGCGCAACGAAATAGCCGATTTGATTGACGGGCCGGCGATCCTTATCAACTTCGAGCCGCAAGGCGCGGCGCTGCTGCGTGACGGCAAGGTGAAGGAGGCGCTGGCGAGCTATCGCGCGCTTATCGCGCAGAATCCGAACTCGGCGGTGCACCATCTGCAAGTGGCCAATGTACTGCTTGAAGCGGGAATGGGCGAAGCCGCGCGCGATGAAGCGCGACTGGCCGTGAAACTCGATCCGACGTCGGCGCTTGCCGAGCGGACGCTTGCCGACATTCTGAAGCACGACCTGGTGGGACGCAATTTGCGGGCCGGCAGCGACCTGGCCGGCGCCGCGGAGGCTTATCGCGCGGCGATCAAGCTCGATCCCGATGATCACTCGGCACAGGGCGACCTGGCCATTCTTCTCGAGTACGACTCCGTCGGGCGGCGTTACAGCGGACAGTCGCATATGAAGGAAGCGATCAAGGAGTACGAGGCGCTGGGCGAAGACAAGCTGTCCGACCTCGGCATCGGCGACAATCTGGCCTTCGCGCTCTTTTATGGCGGCGACTTTGCGGAAGCTTACAAGGCTGCGCAGACGCTCAATCCGGAGCCCAAGCAGCTGCTTTCCGCCAGCATGGCCATGATCGAGGACAGCAAGGCGGGCCTGGCCGAGGCGAACAAACGGTCGACCGACGATGCTGCATTCAAAGACACCGCGGGTACGGCCGGCGAGATGCTCATGAATGTGAGGCAGTATCCGCAGGCCGCGGACTTTTTGCAGGCAGGCGCCGCAGGCGATGATGCGGCACGCACCCTTGGCCTGGCCAACATGCTGCGGGGCGCAATCCACCACGAGGACGCGAAGTTCGCCAACACGCCGGAAGACATCGTGAAGCGTTTCGCCCTGGTTCCATTTGACGCCAACCTGACTGAAGACAGCTTCGCCGCGTTGCTTAGCCGGAATGGGGTCAAGGTCCTGAAAGCCATGGACGCCGATGAGCTAAAGGACGAGCTGAATTCAGGCAAACAGATGAACAGTGAGCTGGCGCGCGAAGACAGTTCGCTCGATGTGACCGAAGACATTCTGCTGCAGATGCTCGATCCCAAGGGCGAGGGCGACGATGCGACGGGGTACAGGGAAAAGGTGGAGCTACTAAACGGCACCACGATGACTGTCTTCATCGTCAAGGAGGATGGCCAGTACAAAGTGCTTGATTCGCTCGATAAGCCGAATTCGATTGCCTTGGAAATGCTGGACCGCGTCAACGCGGGCGATCTGAAGGGCGCCAAGGCGCTGCTGGACTGGATGCGCGAGGATCAGCACCTCGAGGGCGGCGACGATCCGCTGGGCGGGCCCGTGTTTCCGAGGTTCTGGACGAAAGGGGAAGCAGCCGATGCGCGCAAGATGAAGCTGGCCGCGGCGGCCATCATGGTTGATACGAAGCCCACGGTTGCGCAGGGCGTCGCGGTTCTCGAGGCGGGCCTGAAAGATGCAGGCGGCGATCGCGAGCGCACCAATATTCAGTTGGCGCTGGCGGAAGGCTACTCGCTCCAGGACAACTTTGCGGCCTTGCTTGATGTTTCTTCGGCGCTGCTGAAACAGGAGCCGGAATCGAAACAGGCATTCCTGTATAACAGCGAGGCCCTCATGGGGCTGGGACGCTACGACGACGCTCTTGCTTTGGCGGACGCAAGGCTCAAGCTGCTCGACAACGACAGAGATGCCATCAGTATGAAGATGGAGATCGAGGCCAACCGCGGTGACTTTGCCGTAGCGCACGGCTGGGGAGAAAAACTGCTTGCGCTTGGCCAGGAGAATGGAGAGATGCTGAATAACCTTGCCTGGGAAGCCCTCTTCACGGGCAAGGTGACCGACGACGACATCGCAACGGCTGTGAAGGCGACGCAGTTACAGAAGGACGCGCCCGACATTCTGCATACCCTGGCATGCTTGTATGCGGAGACAGGCAAGACGAAGGAAGCTCACGACCTGCTGCTGCGCGCCATGGACGATTGGAATCTGGACGAGCCCAACGACGAAGTGTGGTATGTGCTCGGCCGGATTGCCGAGCAGTACGGGGAGCGGGACATTGCCATCGCCGACTACCACAAGCTGCAGAAACCCAAGAGGGTCCTCGCCATCCCGACATCAACGTGGCGGTTGGCCCAGATTCGGCTGAAGGCGATGGGCGTGGAGCAGGCGGCGGCTGGGCAATAAGCATGGCGGCATTCAGTTCGGGTTACTGCTGCTGCTGCATCTGCGGCAAATCAATGAAGGGGACGGGGAGCTCGGGCGGCTGTTGCGCGCGCTCGACCAGCACGCTCCAGTCTTCGGGGATGGGAAGCTTGCGGTCAAGGGTCGGCGACTGTTCGCTTGCCTCAACCTTCACGGCCACATAGAGCTCGCTCGCGGTCTTGCCACGGAGAACGCCGTGCGTAGGCGGAACGTCGGCGTAATCGCGGCCGACGGCGGTGCGGATGTGGCGGTGATGCGCTGCGTAAGCCCGCGCTCGATGCGGTCCCACTCCTGGGCAGTGACCAGGCGGGGCAGCAGATCGTAAGGGAAGATGCGTTCGGTGCCCTCTTCGCGGCCGTAGACGGTGAAGGTGATGCCCTGAGTGAGGAAGGGCGAGGTCGACCGATTGCTTGCGGCGCCGCAGCTCGTCGGCGGGCAGGGCAGCGAGCGTCTCAGCCAGCGCACGGTACTGCGCGCGCACTTCTCCGCCGGGCTCGCGCATCTCATCGAAGGCCTGGTCGAGCGGGTAGTCACCGAAGAGCGGCTGCAACTCGACTGGATGGCCTGCGGTCATAGGCTTAGGGTTTTGGGGGTCTCGGGCAAACTTTCGTGGCGGCGGATTTGGGATGTTGGCAGCCAGGTTAAGCGGTTCAGGCAGATGTGTCACATCTGACCTCGCCGGCCTCATGAGCAATCTCTACCTCGTCCTGTTCTCTTGTCTCTAACATGCTGGTTATAAGGGGGCCATTAGAAATCGCGAACCGCCCTTGTGCGCTCGATAAAAAGAAAACCGGCGCAGCCGTTCAAGGGCTGCGCCGCTTTTGCTGGCTTGTTTTAGCCGGCCTTCGAACCACTTCGAAGCCGGCCAGCCAGGCTCGTTCTGCTTGCTGAACCCGATATGCGTTTCAAGCCGCAACCATAGATGGTTTGCCTACGCTGCTCACCGTTTTCAGGATGCGCGAGACGATCTGATAGGGATCGGCCTCGGAGTTCGGGCGGCGATCTTCGAGATAGCCTTTGTAGCCGTTCTTGATAAAGTTCACGGGCAACCGGATGGAAGCGCCGCGGTCCGAGAGGCCGTAGCTGAACTTGTCGATGGCCTGCGTCTCATGGAGTCCAGTAAGGCGCAGATGGTTGTCAGGGCCATAGACGTCAATGTGCGCGGCGATATTGTTCTCGAACGCCACCATCAAGCCGTCGAAGTATTCCTTGCCGCCCACTTCGCGCAGGTGCTTGGTGGAGAAGTTGGTGTGCATGCCAGAGCCGTTCCAGTCGCCCTTGATCGGCTTGCAATGGAGCTGGAAGTCCACTTCGTACTTCTCGCACAGGCGCGCCATCAGATAGCGGGCGGTCCACAGATCGTCGGCGGCCTTGTGCGAGCCTTTGCCGAATATCTGGAATTCCCACTGACCCTTAGCTACTTCGGCGTTGATGCCCTCGTGGTTAATGCCCGCGTGGAGACAGAGATCGAGGTGCTCCTCAACGATGGTGCGGGCGATGCTGCCCATATATTTGTAGCCCACGCCGCAGTAGTAAGGGCCTTGCGGGCCGGGGAAGCCCTGCTCGGGGAAGCCAAGCGGACGGCCATCCTTATAGAGGAAGTATTCCTGCTCAAATCCGAACCAGAGATCCGGATCATCGGGAGCGGTCGCACGCATATTGGTGGAATGCGGGGTGCCGTCGGGGTGCATGACTTCGCTGAGAACGATGAACGCGTCCTTGCGGCTGGCATCGGGATACAGAGCCACGGGCTTCAGGATGCAGTCGGACTTGCTGCCCTCTGCCTGCATGGTGGAACTGCCATCAAAGCCCCAGAGGGGCAAGTCGGCAAGGGTGGGCGTTTTGTCGAAGCTCTTGATCTGCGTTTTGCCGCGCAGTTCGGGGATGGGCTTCTTGCCGTCGAGCCAGATGTACTCCAATTTGTACTTTGACATAGTTCTCCTCAGGTGTTGGGAATGGTGAGACAGCCTCAGCGGCGAGTGCGCCTGCGGCCAATTAGGGGATCGTTTTCAGAGTAAACCGGGACAGCGCGGATCACATAAGGATGGCATAAGGAAATGCAGAAATTCTGTGGAAGGCGGAGCGGCGCATGCGCGGGAGGGAATGGAGGTCGGTTGATTGGAGCGCTGGAAGCGGATGCCGCTGCGCGGCAGAATGCCGCGAACCAGGTGCGTTGTGAGCAGTAGCGAGGGCTTGGACTCCATTCGCGCTCATTCGTCCTCCATTGAGCCCATCCTGGCAGCGGTTCGAGGAGTTCCAATGCCGGCTCGGGGTCAAAAATCGTCCCGCTGCGTTACTCTGGATGGTCAGGAGATTCCGGGCCACGATGCTCACTCTGCGACGCTTTGTCTTTGTCATTCTCGCTGCGCAGGTTCTTATGCTCACTTTCGCGCGCAGCCAGCAGCCCGTATCGCAGGCGCCCGGCGAAGAATACATCCGCGCCCACTACACGAAATACGAGTACCGCATTCCCATGCGCGACGGCGTAAGGCTCTTCACCGCCGTGTACGTACCGAAAGCATCGGCTTTTCTCGCGGACCCTGGGCCCTATCCGTTCCTGATGGAGCGCACGCCCTATAACGTCGAACCTTACGGCGAGGACCGTTATCCCGCGCGGCTCGGACCGTCGGACGAGTTCGAGAAATCCGGCTTCATCTTTGTCTACCAGGATGTGCGCGGGCGCTGGATGAGCGAAGGCACGTTCGTTGAGATGCGGCCGCACATCGACCAAAAGAAATCGCCGCAGGATGTGGACGATTCGTCAGACACGTACGACACGATTGAGTTTTTGCTCAAGCACGTGCCCAACAATAATGGGAAGGTGGGCATCTGGGGCATCTCGTATCCGGGGTTCTACACTGCGGCGTCGATCATCGACTCGCATCCGGCCATTGCCGCGGCCAGCCCGCAGGCGCCAATGACTGATCTCTTTCTGGGCGACGACTCCTATCATGGCGGAGCATTCATGCTCGCGGCGGGATTTGAATTCTATGCGCCGTTTTTCCATGCGCAACAGAATCCCGCGCTGCCCAAGCCCGAAGCGCCCTTCGATTTTGGCACGCCAGACAGCTACAAGTTCTTTCTCAAAGCCGGGAATGTGGCCAGCCTGGACAAGTATTTCGATGGCGGGTCGTGGATGTGGGACGATCAATACAAACACGACACCTACGACGATTACTGGCAGTCGCGCGATTTGTCGCGGCACATGAAGAACATCAAATGTGCGGTTCTGGTGGTGGGCGGATGGTACGACGCCGAAGACCTCGAAGGGCCGTACCGCACCTTCTACGCGGTGCGCAAATTCAATCCCGGGACGCCGACAACGCTGGTGGAAGGCCCATGGGTCCACGGAGGCTGGGCACGCAACGACGGCGACCATCTAGGCGACGTGCAGTTCAACGCGAAAACGTCACTTTACTTCCGCGCCGAGATTCAGTTCCCATTTTTCGAGCATTATTTGAAGGGCGCGGGCAAAACGCTTCCGCCGGCAATTGTATTTGAGACCGGAACGAATGTCTGGCGCCGTTACGACGAATGGCCGCCGAAGAACGCGGTAGCGAAGACACTCTACTTTCATGCCGGCGGCAAACTGAGCTTCGATCGACCAGTTGAGACTGAGAGTTCGGACGAGTACCTGAGCGACCCCGGCCATCCCGTGCCGTTCGAGGGCAGCACCACAGACACGGTGCCACAGCGCTACATGGTGGACGACCAGCGCTTCGCCAGCTACCGGCCGGACGTGCTGGTTTACGAGACCGATCCGCTCACGGAGGATGTGACGATTGCCGGTCCCGTCTCGCCGCATCTGAAAGTCGCAAGCTCGGGCACAGACTCCGACTTTGACGTGAAACTCATCGATGTTTATCCCGATGAGGACCCCGGCAACGTCTCGGTCCCGAACAAGCGCGTGATTGGCGCGCTGCCGCTCCACATGGGAGGCTACGAACAGTTACTGCGCGGCGAGCCGTTCCGCGCGAAGTTCCGCTCAAGCTGGGAGAAGCCGGAGCCGCTCGTACCCGGCAAAGAAACCGACCTTGACTTCACAATGCCCGATCTCGATCACACCTTCCGCCGCGGTCATCGCATCATGATTCAGGTGCAGAGCTCGTGGTTCCCGCTCACCGACCGCAATCCGCAAACCTTCACCGACATTCCCTACGCCAGGCCGGAGGACTTCAAGAAGGCCACCGAAACGGTCTTCCACCAGAAAGACGCAGCCTCAGGGGTAGAAGTGCTGGTATTGCCGCAAAGCTAATCGCGAGGCGCCATTTGACGCTCGCGAGTTTATGAGGATTCTATGACCGCTCGTGCTCTTCGCTCCGTTTTTGTGATTCTCGCGCTGCTTTTCGCGCTCGTGACGCCGATGTGCGCCGAAGAGGGCATGTGGACGCTTGATAACCCGCCGCTCAAGGAGCTGGCGGACAAATACAACTTTCATCTCACACGGGAATGGCTGGATCATCTGCGGCTTTCGAGCGTGCGGTTAAACGACGGCGGATCGGGCTCGTTTGTCAGCTCCAACGGCCTGTTGCTGACGAACCATCACGTGGCGCGCGGCCAGCTGCAGAAGAACTCGACGCCGGATCACGATTATGTGCGCGATGGTTTCTACGCCGCGACGCCGGACCAGGAGATGAAGACTCCGGATTTGGAAGTGAATGTGTTGGTGGGCATGCAGGACGTAACGGCGCGAGTGCAGGGCGCTGCAAAGGGCGCCAACGGTGATGCCGATGCGCTGAAGGCGCGCGAGGCTGAGATCGCGACCATCGAGAAGGAAAGCAAAGACAAGACCGGCCTGCGCTCCGACGTGGTGACTCTCTATGATGGCGGGGAGTATTGGCTCTATCAATATAAGGCGTACACCGACGTGCGCCTCGTGTTCGCGCCGGAGGAGCAGGCTGCCTTTTTCGGCGGCGATCCGGATAACTTCACCTATCCGCGGTACGACTTCGATATGGCGCTCTATCGCGTGTATGACAACGGCAAACCGCTGCGCACGGAGAACTATCTGAAGTGGAGCACGAAGGGCGCGGCGCCGGGCGAGCTGGTGTTCGTCTCGGGCCATCCGGGTTCGACGGCGCGGCAGGATACCGTGGCCAAGTTGCTGTTGGAGCGAGATGTGATTGAGCCGGCGGGGATTCAGTATTTGCAGCGGCGCAT
>Ga0208038_1001213_pt1 | contig 14831 bp, 11 predicted proteins | sample June2015DPH_16_1_FD_184714 | JGI IMG/M metagenome (GOLD analysis project Ga0208038, IMG submission 184714) | Peatland microbial communities from SPRUCE experiment site at the Marcell Experimental Forest, Minnesota, USA - June2015DPH_16_100... | ecosystem: Environmental > Terrestrial > Soil >...
AGGGCCAGCGCCTCATCGGTGGAGCCGCGCTTATAGGCCAGGGTGGCGCGGGCTTCGATGGGAAACACCTTGTCTCGCGGAAACCCCTTCTCGTACCGGCCGATGAGCCGCTCCGCCTCCACGAAAAGTCGAGAAGTCGAAAGTCGAGAAGTCGAGGAGTCGAAAGCCAGTTGACCCTTGACTCCCCCACTTCCCGACCCCTCGACTTCATTCTTCCGGCTGACTAGAAAATCAAAGAAGCGCGAATAGGCGGCCGCCTCCTTGGGATAGCGCGCCAGCCAGGCGTTGTATTGCTCGATGGAAAGCGTGTCGGGCAAAGCTTGCAGGCGGATCACCTGGAAGATGCGCTCGAAGGTTTGCCAGGCCCGCTGCTGATTGGAAGCCAGCAGTTTATCTGCGGGCGAAGAAGGCGCCTGCGCAGCGGCGGCCAGCGCTTTGATTTCATCAAGCGGGCGCAGGCGCCGGTGGTAGAAGTCGGCAAGCTGGAGTTGGCCATCGACCTTATCGGGGGCGAGTTGGGCATGCCTTTGCCAGTCCGCCTCCGCGGCAGTGAAATCCAATTGCGCCTCGTCGGCGCGAGCGCGCATGCGGTAGAGTTCGGCGTCCTTGGGGGATTTCGAGACGAGGTCGTCCAAGGCGTTGCGCGCCTCGGCTGGCAGGCGGCGAACGGTCACGGGACCGCCAAGCAGTGAAACGGTGCGGAAGAAGACCGCCTCAAAGCGGCCGCTCCCCTCGAGGTTCTGTAGCCATTCAACGAGGTTGCCACGCGCCGTCAGGCCGGCGAGGAACAGGCCAGCGATCGGCATGGCCGCCAGAAGTCTCAAACGAACGTTACGGACGGACTTCAAAGGTCACCTCCTGCTGACTCCTGGCTTCTGACTCCTGACTTCTGACTCCAAGCTACGGCAGGACTTCAATGGTCACCTCCTGGCTGCCGATGTTGTGGGCAATATCTTCCGCCGTCACCGTCAGCGTGTAGGGGCCGGCGGGGAGGTCCGCTGGGACGAGCAGATTGCCGGTGTTAGCGCCTGCCTCCTGGTTCCAGGTCAGATAAGCGGGTTCGGCTCCATACATCCGCGCGAGCACGGTGCGCGTCCGCGCTGAAGCGCTGACGCGCAAGGGAATGGACTCGCCGCGCCGGAATTGTTTCTTGTCGAGGCGAACCCGCACTACGGGCGGCTGCGTCACCATGACGAAAGTCTTCGACTCGCGATAGACGTGCCCTTCGCGGTCGCGCAGAATAAGGCGGACCATGTAAGTCCCGTCGGTCATGTCCTGGGGAGCCAGGAAGCGGGTTTGCCAGATGTCCTCGCCCGGCAGGTAACGCAGATTTTTGATCAGGCCAAAGGGGAAGAGCGCCACGACGGAAGTGATGGAGGGGTCCGTCTTCACGCGAATGACCGGATCGCCGGGCCGAATAACCCGTGGGCGCAGCAGGGCGCGTGGCGCAGCTAAGAACGAAGTGTAGGGCGTGACGAACTTGTACTTGCGAGCCAGACGGATGATTTCGTCCACGGAGGCGCGGTCCTCGCCCTCGCGCTCGATTTTCGCCAGCAGCGCATCGACGCGAGCCTTGGCCCAGGTGCGCTCGAGGTCCGGGTGCTCCAGGTTTTCTTGGGGGAGCGGCACGCTCGAATGCATCTTCGTGGCAGCGCCTTCGCGGATGGCCTGCACGTCAAATTGTGCGGCAGGCAACGGCCTCTTGTATTGCCCGACCCAGGCGGCGACGGAACCGGGGAAGACTGTGTCATCGAGCGGATAAACAAGATCGAAGTTCGCCGCCGGCGTCGAAGTAAGTTTGAGTCGCGAGAGGGGATTGCGCCCAATCTTGCCGATGAATGCATTCAGCTTGAAATCCATCGGCTCCGTCGACCGGACCCATTCCGTCAGGCCGCGGTTCTGGCCAAGCAGGCGTAGGAGAACTTGGTTCGCGTCATCGCCCACGCCGAAGATGTAGGTTCGGGGGCGTGAGGCCACAGGCAAGGACTTCCACTCGCGGGAATACCAGGCGGCCAGCCGGCCCGTGCCGATGAGGCCGCGCGTGGCGTCTCCGTCGCTCAGAAGGACGATGTAACTCTCACCCGTTGAGTTTTTTGCCTGCGCGAGCGCGGCCTCGAGCGCCTGCTGAAGATTGGTTCCGCCGCGCAATCCGCTTGCCCGCACGAATTCCAGAGCGCGCTCCACCGCGGGCTTGTCCGCCATCATGGGCTGCTTTTCAAACCAACTCAGCTCCGTATTGAAGAGGAGAAGATTGAAGCGGTCGGCGGGCCGCAGCGAGCGGAGCAGTGTTTCCATGGCCAGGTAGCTGCGCTCCAGCTTTTCCCATTGCATGGAGAGCGAAGTGTCGAACAATACCAGGATAGTTCGCGGCGGCCCGGCTGAAGTTGCGCCGCCAGCGGCGGGCGCATGGCCGTGAGAGGCGAACAAGGCCGCGGCCTCGAAAAAACCTGGCTCGCTGGTATTGGGCGGAGGAGGCGCCGTGTCCGCGGCATCGGGCTGGCGAGGGCGCGGGTTGCGATAGGTCAGGACCTCGAGCGCATCGGCCTTGGCCTCGTCAAATGCGTACCGCACGGCAAAGTCTTCCTTGAACAGAACATTGCCGGCTTCCAGCGTAGCCTTCACCAGGTTGGGTCCGCGTTCCGTGATTTTCAGCGGAAAGGTCTGGCCAATCACCTGGAAGTCCCGAATAGCGTGCTGAGAGTGCAGCTCAAAGTTGATCTCGAGGTGAGCCGCTGTTTGAGCCTGGTAGGCATCCGGGTGCAAAGGCACGGCGAAGAGCGACTCGAGGTTCTCAACCGGAAGGGTCTCGTGATACTCGATCTCGAGGCGTTTCGTGCCGAAGGCGGGAATGGGAACGATGTGCGCGCTGAACACTTGACTGCGCCGCGCTTCCTCCGCGCCGCGCTCCCCCATCTGTAATAGGCCGGGATCGATCGCCTGCCATTTCAGCGCGTTATAAATCTCCTCGGCGCGCTTCCGCTCCAGGATAATGCCGGGAATGCGCGTTACGCTGTCCCACACAGCAAAGTCGGAGATCGCCGCGCGGCTGGGCAAGGCAAAAATGTAATTGCCTTCCAGGACGCCGCCGTGATGGCTGCCGTAAATCTGCTGGATGAACACGCGCGCATCGCCGTTGTCAATGTAGACGGTTATGCGCATCTCCTCCAGCGATAGGATGGAAGGGTCTGGCCGTTCCTGCCCGGTGGGAATGATGACGCCGGCATCGCCAAAACCCCAGGAGGCGATGGATAGGAGGGCTAAGAGGATCAGTGAGCGGGTCCTTTTCATCAGTGACTCCGTTATGTAGTTGCCTCAGTGGCTAGTGGTTAGTGGCTAGTGGCTAGACGCGGCGTACCACGGCGCACCAGCCACTAACCACTAGCCACTAGCCACTGCCCACACTACTTGAGGTTCTGCTCGAGAATCCGAATCAGACCGTTGTCCGTGCCGACGTACAGGTAACCGTTGTGCACCGCGAGAGCGGTGACGTTGGGCGAGGGCAGGGCCGCGGTGACGTCGCTCCAGCGTCCCAGCGCGCGGTCGTAAACGTACAATCCTCTTTCCAGGGTTCCGGCGTAGACGCGCTGGCCGCTGGCGAGCATGGCATTGGGATTCACCACGAACGCCCCGGTGGCGTCGGGAAACGTCTCGCAGCGCCCGCCGGCGTCGAGGCGGAAAATCCCGCCACCGTAGCTTCCCACAAACCACTCGTCGCCGACCTGCGCCAGCGCCGTAATCCAGTTAGCTTTTAGCCCGGAGTTTGCCGTGGTGTAGTTCATGCGCACTTGGCCCTCGTTGAGAACCGAGAGGCCGCCGAGCGTTCCCACCAGCAATCGCGTGCCCTCCGCGCCCAGAGTATAGACGTGATTGTTTACAAGGCCGTGAAAGGCGTAGATGCTGCGCGCGCCGGTAGGTGTAAGAAAAGTGATCCCGGCAGGCGTCGCCAAAGTCATGCCCCCGGGTATGAGCGCGACATCGGTCACATGATCGGCAATCAATCCCTCGTTGCGGCCCAACACTTCACGCTGTCGCAGGGCCCCATCAAACACCACCAAGCCATTGGCCGTGGCCACGTCGGTGGTGTCGTGCTGCGAGTCATGAACGATGCGGTTGACGCAGAAGACGTGCTCGTCTTCGATGTGCGTGGCCCGGTCGCCGCCGGGCGAAAGTACATCGAGGCCGCGATCGAAGTAGCCCACCCAGAGGCGGCCGGACGAGTCAAAAGCGAGCGCGGAGACGTTACGGTCCGCCAGCAACGTATCTTCGCGTTCGATGACGGGCCGCCACGTGCCACCGCGCGGATTGAAGCTATAGAAGCCGCTATCCGTCAGGGCGAAGAGGTTGGTTTCGGACGACAGCAGACGCATGATGCGGCCTGAGATTTCCTGGCCGCGCGGGCGTGGGCCGGCCTTTGAACTTGGGGCGAGTGGGACCTCCAAAATGCCCTCGTCGAGCGTGCCGACAATGAGTGTTTCCCCATCTACTAGCAAGGAGCTCGCGAAGAAACTCGAGGCCAGCACGCGCGCGAACTTGCCGTCCTGGAATTCCGCCACGCCCATGGGGGTGCCCACGAAGGTCCGCTCGCCGTCAATGGCCAGCGAGAGAACGCGCGGGTCGGGCAGCCCTTCGGCCTCCGTGAAACGGTCGGCCTGGCCGGCGTGCCAATGGATGACACCGCCGTCGAGCGTGCCGGCCCAGATGCTCGAGTCGTCCCCCGCCAGCGCCGTGATGTGCAATCCCGTAAGCTGCGAATGGAAGGGCGTGAGGTGTGTGCCGTCGTAAACCAAGACGCCGCTCTTCTCTGTGCCCAGCAGAATTCGGCCTGTGGGCAGGGGGAGCACAGCAGTGAGTTGGCGAAGCGGGCTGGCCTCGGGAAGGATCTGCCGCGAACTCTTCTCGCTGAACGCCAGAACGCCTCCGCCTCGAGTGGCCAAGTAAAGTTCCGGCTCCGCAGCGTCTGCGGCGCGGCCGATGGCCATGCCCACCAGCGGCGCAGCGGGAAGCTCCAGGCCAACTCGGTAGCGGGCCACCAGCTTCCCGTCCGAGGAATACTCCATCAGGCCCGAGGGGCCACATAGGTACAGGCGACCCTCGAAAAAGGCCGCGTCACTCAAAACCGCAGGGGAACTGATCCACTCGACGCCGGAAGGCCCGGCACTGTTTAGGCGCGACACCGTGAATTTCAGGTTTTCCGCTGCGGCCACTTCCTCTGCGGCGTGGTGGAGCGCCCGCGACGCCTTCCAGATGACCAATCCGGCGAACCCCAGAACGATGGACAGGGTAAGACCTATAAAGAGGGCCCACTTCACTTTGGGGAGTCGCATGGCGATTTCACACATTATAAACCACAATATTTACTCGAACGCAACCAGGAAGATATTAACCTGCCTGTTTTCAAATACATTCCCGCTTTTAACGCATAACTACGTTTGTTTTCATAAACATTCCCGCCTCGCCGCCCCTTTTTCCACAGCAGTCCTTTGTTTTCATAGACATTCCCGCGTTGTTCGCGCAAAAAAAGAATTCTCTTTTCGCGGTGCATTCGCCGGGGGACAGTCGACCCGCCGCGGCGGGACAGTCTACAGTTGACAGTGAAAGCCTGCATAAGCACTGTTTTTCCGGCTCGCACGGTCCGTCGGCTTGACGGGCTTGCGGGCAAGAATCCTTTCCCCACCTACCACCTCCTACCTACCACCTACCGTGTCCCCAGCCATACGCTAGCACTGTAGCCGATTGGTTGGAGTTTGTCAAGCCCCCCTCCTGGTTCAGGAGGGGGTAGGGGGTGGTCGGCTGGTTCAGGAGGGTGCACCAACTCCCCTCCTGGTTCAGGAGGGGGTGGGGGGTGGCCGGCTGGTTCAGGAGGGGATCAAGGGGTGGTCGGCGGTAGCCACGGCTAATTCGTGGTTTTAATTAACCGTGGCTTCGTAAACGCAGGAAAAGCGCACGGTCAGGAAAGCGCTGGCCGTGGGGTATCCGCCGTCGAGCATGCTCGGCACAATCGGATGGCGCGGACCCGCCGCGGCGGGTCTGCGATCGTCGAGCCCAATGGCGAGTCGCTTCGTTTCCGGCTCAGCCACTGGAGTAGATGCGCGGAACCGTCCCCTCGGGAGATCGCAGACATGCGGAAATCATGCATGTCTGCGCCACCCGCCCGCCAAGAGGAGAAAAGCAGCATCAAAAGAGGTTGGAGGCTTATAGAGGGAAGGGCAGCCCGAAGATGGAATTTAGCGCTTGACAATAAGAGTCCTCAGTATTATAGTGCTTTCGGGTAATCAAATCCGTAGGCAGGTTGAAAACCCTGCCCCGAAAAGCTCCGAAAGCCACTCGCCGATTATCCCGAGTGGCTTTCAAATTTTAGGCCACAGTTTCTTGCCTCTTCGATGTTCCTTTATTCCAGTTCTACGTACGGTCATGCAGGTAATGGGCTTAAGGTGATTTTCCTCCCTTAGTAAGAGTACCGTTCTAAATGGTGAACCAGACTTGTCATATTCTCGTATGAATACCTCGTCCGCAGTTTTCTTTGTATCGTATTCCCAAATTTCATGAGGCTCGTGTAATATTTCGGGAATCCAAGATAGTGTTTGTGCCCTTTTCTCATTTATTACATATTCGCCGAAGCCCTGTTTAGTTGCTTTAATTAGTGGCTCTTCGACTTCGACGGTGAATTCCGTTTGCATCCCTTTTTGTAGTTTAACCAGATGAAAAAAGTGGTGAGGCGTAATGATTATGGGGATACCTCTGGGGCACCGGAAGTCCTTGCCGACAAACAACGCGTGAAATTGCTCGTATAGTTCTGCCAACGATGCGAAGGATAGACTTTCGAGCGGTTTGGTTAAGGTGACAGCCATAGGACTAGAATAAGGAACAAAACCTTTCCGGCCCGCGCTTGCAACGCAGGCCTTTCCGTTTCACCAGCGATGCTCCGCCTCCAGGCTTTTCAAATAGCGCTTCATCGATGGCAAAAGCCACTTGAGGCCGCCGCGCTTGCGACTCAAAACCTTGATATCCTTCGTGAGCCCCTCAATCCGCTCTTGCACCGAGAGTCTGTGAGAGGCCACTTGCGCTCCGAACAAAGCGCGGATAAGATTCGTTACATGGGAGATTATCGCCCTGATTCCACAAAAGCCTGCTCAAAGCACACCGCTGCGAAGCCCTGTTTTACCCATAATTCTCGTCCAAAGAACCAGCCAGCCAACAGCGGTGGAGACGCCATGAATACTGGCGCAAATGCAATTCTGAACTTAAACCGCTTTCCCCATAATTCTCGGGCTGGAATAAGCGAAAAAGAGAAACTTTCCCCCAAAAATCAAGATGGCCAGATTTTCCTTGACAAGGCCCGGAGAGGACGGCCAGGAATTCCATCGAAGGAGTATCCAGGAATTCTTGGTCGGGCAGAGCACTATCGGATGATTCTGAGCCAAGTCATTCGGATCAACCCCGAAGACAAAGGGAAGCGGCTGTGGGACAGGATGCGAGAGCCGCTCCTAAATGCGAGAACGGAAGACGAAGTCACCAAGGCAGTAGAGCGATTTGGGGCTCCGTACAGCCGAGACTTTGTGCCCCATCTGAGTCAGCAGATTTTGAAGACGCTTCGTGATCCACGGTTGCCGAAAGGCCCCGATGCCCAGGTTAATTTCCTTGCGGATTCGATTGCAGCCTTAATGTTTGTTCCCGGCTCTGATCCCCTACGGCGAGTCAGCCCACGCCGCTCCCGCAACATCTGCCAAGAACAGCGCAAGCGAGAAAGGAAACAACCATGACATCATCAGACCATCCCGAAACAGCCAGGCGCTATCCAGAAGCATACGAATGGAACGTAAAACCAGAGCAAGAAGGAAAGAGACGGATGAAAGTGGCCACCCGTTGGGGGGTGACGGTTGGGATTATATCGTGTTTGCTTGTTGGTTTTGGCCTGGCTGCTGCCACCCAAAAGGCAGCGGCGTTGTTCGGGGGTGCCGTCGTGCTGGGCGTTCCCATTGGTCTCCTGCTGGGCGGGGCGTTTTACCGCTTGTACTATGACAGCGGAATAAGAATGGTGCTAGGCGCCCAGCAGACGCTCGTGGCCATCGACACCGAGCACAATACCAGACAAATCGCAGAAGCCTTACGACCAAACCAAACTGTCAAGACCTAGAGGGTGCAGGTAGTGTCCTAATTCTCCATTAGGGCCGCCTCCCGCCATGGCGGGACGGCTGGGCCGGGGCAAGCCCCGGCCCTACTTATGGCGAGGCTGCTTGGAATCTCCTGTCACGCGGCGTTATGATTCAACCCGATGGTATCGAGCCTCGCCGTAAAAGAGCGCGCCATCGAGCTCGGCTTTGACCTGGCCGGGATCGCACCCATCGGGGTGTGGAAAGACCTCGAGTTTTCCCGCCGGTGGGTGGAGAAGGGCTTCAACGGGGAGATGCGATACCTTGAGAACCCTAAGCGTTTCGATCCGCACTTGGTCCTCCCTTCTGCTAAATCAGTTATCTGCGTCGGACTGGTCTATAACACGCCACGGAGAAGTCAGAAGTCGCTAAGCAGAAGTCAGGAGTCAGAAGTCAGAAGTCAGAATAAACAAGAAACAAACCAAGAACCCGGGGACAGGCTGCACAACTCGGCCGTAGGTTCCGCGTCTCCCGTAACTGGCAACAACGGACAACGGACCACGGACAACGCACGACTGGCAGCCTCAAGTTTCCATTTTCCAGTTTCCAGTTTCCATTTTCCAGTTTCCATTTTCGAGTTTCCAGTTTCGAGTTTCCATTTTCCAGTTTCTGCCGCCACCGCGCCTCGCGCCTGGGTTTCGCGCTACGCTTGGGGGCAGGATTACCACGCGATAATGCGGGCAAAGCTCGAACAGCTTCGCGCGGCTTTGGAAGAGTTGGCGCCAAGCGTCGAGACCCGGGTCTTTGTTGACACCGGCCCCGTTGTCGAACGAGCCTTCGCCCGCTTTTCGGGAATCGGCTGGATGGGAAAGAACACCTGCATCATCAATCAGGAGAAGGGCTCTTGGTTTTTCCTCGGGGTCATCCTGACCAGCCTTGAGCTTGCGCCGGACTTGCCCGCTCCCGACCGCTGCGGGTCATGCACGGCGTGCCTCGAGGCGTGCCCCACGGAGGCGTTGGTTGAACCCTATGTGATGGATGCGTCGCGGTGTATTTCTTACTTCACTATCGAAATCAAAGGAGCAATCCCGGAGCGGTTCCGGCCAAAGATCGGCGCCAACGTCTTCGGGTGCGACATTTGTCAGGATGTGTGTCCCTGGAACGGAGGGGCAAGTCGTCAGTTGTCAGTCGTCAGTTGTCAGTCGCAAGACTTCAGCCATCAGCCATCAGCTATCAGCTATCAGCAGAGACTTTCCTCGCAACGGCAATCACCAGATGAGCGTTGGGTCAAGCAGGCAGCGACTACGAAAGTCCCGCAGTTCCACCCGATCACTGCTGCGCCGATCCACCCCACCCTGGAAGACGGAGGTGTTCTCAAGCAACTGACGACGGACCACGGACAACGGACCACGGACACTCCCAGCTTTTCTCTGTTCAACCCGCCACTGGACGTCTTGGCCTTAATCAGTGAAGATGACTTCCGCCGAATCTTCGCCCATTCGCCCATCAAGCGTGTGAAGTACCGCGGCTGGCTGCGCAATCTCTGCGTGGCCATGGGCAATTCCGGCGATGAGAGGTTTGTACCCTGGCTCGAGCAGGCTGCCCAGCATTCTGACCCTGTCGTCCGTGAACACGCCGCCTGGGCGCTCGACCGCCTGCGGAACAAGTAACAGAGCTATAGTCCCGAGATGAGCCGTGACACTGGTAAGCTCCTCAAAGAAGCCTTGGCGCTCCCGGCTGAGGTGCAGGCTGCGCTTGGCGATTCGTTGCTAGGAAGTCTCCACACGGAAGTTGACGCGGACGCCGAGGCAGCGTGGCAAATCGAGGTTCAGCGCCGCGTTGCGGAGCTTGATTCCCAGACTGTTTCTCCCCTTACCTGGGCAGAGGTCCGATCCCGCCTGATGGCTACGCTCCGCAAACGCCGCTCCGCTTGACTGCCCCGCTCTGGCACCCTAAAGCGCTCTGCTGTTGACCTCATGTGTAGTCAAAGAACAGGAAGGCGACTGTTCTCGGGCATTGCCGTCTGTTCCCAAACGCGACGCAGCACCAACGCCTGGACCTCTCACTTGATAGTTCTTTGTTCCAGATATTCAACGAAAACTAAACGCGGACATGCTTTCTGCCGATAGAAATACTGTGCGGCCACATTCGCCACTATTCCAACGCGGATCGATAATTGGCGATTTTCATGAGGCTTCGACCGAGGTTGGCATAAGCGAGCGCTTGGAGCTTAATTACACGCACGAATACGACGGTTTGGAGATATACAACGGGATAGTCATTGTCTCCTGACCCGTCCAAAAAGAGCAAAAGGAGAAGATTCTATGTTGAAAAGGCCCCGCTGTATATATCTTCTTGTACTGGTAATTATCTACCTGACGTGCTGGTGCGATAGTGGGACCACCAGCGCCCGCCCCACCACCAACCACAGCTTCTCAGTGGTTGTTTTCTCGGATGTTCATTTCAATCCTTTTTATGACCCATCTCTTTTTCGAAGGCTTGTTTCTTCGGATGCCAGCGAGTGGGCGAGTATTTTCAAGACATCAAGGATAACAGCACCTTCGGCATGGAATACCGATACCAACTACCCTTTGCTTGTGCTTGCACTCTCGAGCATAAGGCAGAACTTGGGAGCCAGTCCGCTCGTTATTTGTACCGGCGACCTTCTTGGGCATTACATTCCGCAAACCTTCTACCAACTTTATGGCAGCCAGAACGAAGCAGCCATGAAGGCCTTTACCGACAAGACGTTTGCGTTTGTTGCGCGGCAGGTGAGGTCGTCTGTCGGAAACATTCCCGTCATGTTCGCGGTTGGAAATATAGATTCGTACACAAGCTTCGGACCGGATAGCAGTTTTCTTTTCAATATGGCAGAACTTGTTTATACACAATTGTTGAATGGCGCCGTAGATCATTGGACATTTCTTAATACCTTCACGAGTGGAGGATATTATTCAGCGGAGCCGCTGGGAAGAGGATTGATGGTGATCGGACTCAATACAAACCCATTTGCCGCTGTTGTCCCAGGCGACAATGATTTTGCAGTAGATACTGAACTTGCCTGGCTTGATTCAAGACTCGCTTCAGCCAAAGCTCGTGGCCAAAAAGTGTGGCTCTTAATGCATGTACCTCCCGGCGCAGATACAGTTGCCACTGCCACAACAAATCTTGATAAATACGGTCACCTTGCAAGCGCCACGATGATGTGGAAGCCGGATTATCAGGCACATTTTCTGCAAATACTTTCGAACTATCCGGGCATTGTAACTCTGACGCTTGCTGCGCATACTCATAACGACGAATATCGCATCCTGTCACCTTATAATGTGCTCGATCAAGCGCCTGCCATAAGTCCGTGCTTTGGCAATGACCCTGCCTTTAAGGTCTTTACATTTACTCACGATACGTTTACACCCACCGATTATAGGTCCGTGAATTATAACCTCGCCACTTTGCCGGGACAGTTCAATAGCTATTACACCTTTTCGATAGCCTATTCCATGCTAGGTCCTTTGGACTCTTCTTTGGCACTACTTTATCCAGCACTTGTCACGAATAGCGCAAAACAGGCACTTTACAGAGGGCAGTATGAGTCTGGACACAATGCCGCAAGCCCCATTACCAATACGGACTGGCCCGTTTTCTGGTGCGGCATTGGAAAAATAGCGCAAGCAGATTTTATCGATTGTGTGAACTCCTATTGATGTTGAGCAATCGTGGGTCGCAAGAGGTTGGTGACTTGCATGACGCTTCATTTAGCGAACCTGGCAAAGCCCAAGAGGCAGCGGATTCATACGATCTTGAATGCAAAATGTCCCGTTTGTAAGGTTGTGCCTGATTAACGCATCACTCGCGGAAACAATGCACTTGGTCGTAAAGCGCCCTATCCGTGGAAGTACCCAAGGGCCTGCGCGAAAGCGTCGTGCGAGAATGTGTACTCGACGATTACCGGCAGTCCAGGACGTTGTTTTTCTTAGGGAAGAAGCATAGATGCCGTGAAATCCCTTTCGGCCTCATACCTGTGGACACGCACTCATTAAGCTTGCGTTCTTGGGAAAAGCGGCCTCGACATCAATTAGTTCACTGTTAATCGGGTGTACGGTGTATCGCCGCCAGCGCGAAGCGCTTTGGAGTGCGGCAGCTTGCTGCCGCTTTGTCTTCATGCGAGCTTGCTCGCAGGCAAACGTGGTTTACACAGGGGCCGAAACACGGCCAGCAAGCTGGCCCGATTGAAAGCGGCAGCAAGCTGCCGCACTCCAAAGCCTGCTACCTTGGTCGTTTGGCGATGGTGTGGATGGGTTCGCCGAGCAACACGTCGGCAGCCTCCATCCATGCTTCAGCGAGGGTGGGATGGGAGTGGATGGTTTGGGCGAGTTCAGTGGCGGTCAGCTCGGCACGAATGCCGGCCGGATACCCTCCCGGCCCCGCCCCGATTACCACTACGCCAAACGTTTCCACAGTGATATCTCCTCGAGTTTTTGTTTGATTGCATTCGCAAATCTGGCGGCCGTGGCCCCGTCGATAATACGGTGATCGGAAGACAGAGTCATCTTCATGATGTGACGGACAACGATGTGGTCGTCCTTGACCACCGGTTGCTTTAGCGTGCTCGACACGGCGAGGATGGCGCTTTCACCGGGATTGATGATGGCGGTGAAGTTCTCAATATCCAGCATTCCCATGTTGGAGATGGTGAAGGTGCTTCCGCCCATTTCAGTGAGTTTGCCGGCGCGCGCTTTGGCAACCAGCGCGGTGGCGCAGCCGTGCAGTTCCGCCAGGCTCAACTCATCGGCGTTGCGGATCACCGGGACCACCAGCCCTTGCTCCAGGTTCACCGCCAGGCCCAGGTGCACCTTGCTGTGCCATCGAACGTTCTTGCCGTCTGTGGTGCTGTTCACGATCGGGAACTCGACCAGACTGAGCGCCACGGCTTTCAAAATGAAATCGGTGACGGTGTAAGACGCCCCCTGGGCTTTCAGTTCGGAGCGGAAATTGACCAGCTCGGTCATATCCACAGCCACGGTGACAAAGAAGTGTGGAGTGGTGGTAAAACTCTCCGTCAGCCGTGCCGCAATCACCTGCCGCATTCTGCTCATCGGTTGCGGCTTTTCAGCGATAGCTCGTTCAATCGACGCGACGGTGATGCGTCCCGGGCCGTTCTCGGCGCTCAGGGACAAAATGTCGATGTTTTCCTTAGCGGCAAGTCGCTTGGCCGCCGGCGTGATGCGGAGCTGGTAGTAGCCCTTGGATTCCAGATAATTCTTTACGTCTCGTTCGACAATCCGGCCGTAAGGGCCAGTCCCGACGATGGGCGAGGGGTTGATGGCAGACTCCCTGGCGAGTTTGGCGGCGCGCGGGCTGATTCGGAACACTTCCGGGGCCGCCATCACGGCTGGCGAGGGATGTAGGGGCGGTTCGCGAACCCCCCCTACATGTCTAACCCGCGAAACTGGTCGTTCCAAACGCGCTTCGGGCATTCCTCGAGCTGGCAACGGCGCAGGTGGCCGTAGGGCTTCTTTTGAAACGCTGGGTGCTTCTGCTCGTCTTGGCTCGGCCGCTAGGGCCACCGTCTCGGGAATTGCTTCTCCGGGATCACCAACAAAACCGACCGTGGTGTTAATGGGGACGGTTGTCCCTTCCTGGACGACAATCTTTAGCAGCGTCCCTTCGAAGAAGCTTTCCACCTCGAGTACGGCCTTGTCCGTCTCGATCTCAAAGAGGATGTCACCCTTGGCGACGGCGTCTCCCACCCGCTTCCGCCAACGGACAAGCGTGCCCACTTCCTCAGATTGCCCCAGCTTGGGCATGGTGATCGGTCGAACCATGATCGTGATCCCTTCCTGTTGTAGGGCCGAACGGCGTTCGGCCCTGGGGCGAGCGCCGCTCGCCCCTACAGAATGGCCTTGGCGGCCTCGAAGATGTCATTGGCATTGGGAAGGAAAACGGCCTCGAGGACGTGCGATTGCGGGGCAATCCCGTCCTTGGCGCCCACTCGCAGGATGGGAGCATCGAGATAATCAAAGACGTTTTCCTGAATGGTGGCAATGATTTCGCCCATGAAACTGCCGATGGTCACCGACTGGCTGGCCACCACGCAACGCCCCGTCTTCTGCACGGAAGCGAGGATCGTCTCCTTATCGAGGGGGATAAGGCTGCGCATGTCCACCACCTCGGCGCTCACACCCAATTCCGCCTTCAGTCTTTCGGCGGCCTGGAGGGCATCGGGAACCGCCGGCCCCCAGCCCACCAGGGTGATGTCGTTGCCCGCGCGCTTCACGTCCGCGACGCCCAGTGGAACCAGATACTCTTCTTCCGGCACCACGCCTTTAACGCCATAGAGGAGTTGAGATTCAAGGAACAATACCGGGTTATTGTCCCGAATGGCTGATTTCATCATGCCCTTGGCATCGTAAGGAGTGGCCGGATACGCCACATACAAGCCCGGAATATTCGCCACACTCGATTCCAAGGTTTGTGAGTGCTGGCCGCCGTAGCCTTTGCCGCCTCCAATTGAAGCGCGTATGACCAATGGGACTTCAACCTGCGCACCCGACATGTAATGCCACTTGGCAGCCTGGTTGCAAACCTGATCGCCGGCCATGAGCAGGAAGTCCATATACATGAGCTCGGCAACCGGCCGCAAGCCGATCATGGCTGCGCCCACCGCCGTCCCGCAAATTGCCGCTTCGGAGATGGGAGTGTTGAAGACCCGCTCGCGGCCAAAAGCCTCGAGCAGGCCCT
>Ga0208038_1001217_pt1 | contig 14801 bp, 14 predicted proteins | sample June2015DPH_16_1_FD_184714 | JGI IMG/M metagenome (GOLD analysis project Ga0208038, IMG submission 184714) | Peatland microbial communities from SPRUCE experiment site at the Marcell Experimental Forest, Minnesota, USA - June2015DPH_16_100... | ecosystem: Environmental > Terrestrial > Soil >...
CCGGGGCAATGTTATAAGACGGCGCAAGGCGGGTGCTGTTGATTTCGTAATACTCGTCGTTAAACACATCTGTGTTGTGGGTATGGAACCACTCCGCGATTCGCTGCTTGTCCGCTCTCCGCCCGTACCGCCCGCACATAAACCGAGGCTACCACCTCACTATCGACCCACTCGATCCAAAATCATTCGCGCCAGGCTCACGCTCTCGGACACTACAGTTGTCAGACGAGGAGACGGCCGGCTTATATCAGGGTCCCGGGCCAGACGAACGGCCGCTATGATAGCGGCGGCAATGACCAACGTCGACTTCATTCGCATCTGCTCTTGCATCTTCTCCACCCAGGCCTCCCGCTCCCGCGCAATTGCTCGCTTCATTTCACCCATCGATGCACCACTGGCCGCACGGGCTTAGAACCAAGTTTGTACGAGAGCTTGCCTCGAAAGATCTCGGATGGAAGATAGTTCCTCTTCTCGTCGCAGAGCGGACACTGTGCGGCAATCCAGGTATCCGGCATCGTGCCAACTGGCGCCGGGATGTTTTCACCGCATTTCTTGCAGCGGATTGTGAAATCGCAATGCCGAATTGGCGGAAGATTGAACACGAGGGTCAGTATAGGAGAATAAAAGGCGAAATTCTAATGTGGATTTCACTGGTCAGAGCCAAGTAAAATCACGGCGAAAACATCAGAAGGATCTAAGCTTAACAATTTTAATGGTTTAGCGCGACGTGCGTTGATCTGGCAAGGGTGATTTGGCGATATGGAGGTCAAAGTGAACGGACCGCCGTGCGAATCGCCGTCGCCCCCACCCTTCGCATCGCTTGCGGGTTGCCGCTGGCCATCCTGCTGGGTGTCATCGAGAATTGAATGCCCCGGCGGAGACCTGACGGAAGCTGAATCTGCAACTGCTCAATACCGACGAATCGACCGCCAACGGGCATCTCCTCGACGCAATCTGCAGCACAGAGCAACAGTTCGGCACCGGTGCGCCGGCAAAAGAGTCACCACCCACATCAGTACGCCTTGGCGAACTGCAAGATGATTCGCGTTTTCGAGGCGGTTGTTCGACGCGGCTCGATAGAGCGGTCGCGACGGCACGATGCAAGACTTATTTTTCGTCACCGGTGCGAATTAATCACCCTTGCAGAATTTCATCTGCCGTCAATCCCTTTCAGAAATTCGCTTAGTGACAGTTCGAAGGCTGCCGACAGCGCCGCCAAATGCCGTAGTCCTACTTCGCGCACCCCCCGTTCAAGATCGGAGACGTGAACCTCATGAATCCCGGACTGTTGGGCCAAGTCGATTTGTCTCCAGCCCCGCTTCTTTCGAAGCTCTCGAATTCGTTTGCCGAGCTGGACACATACATCTGGGGCCATTCATCCAGCATTGACTTAGCGGAAACACTATATTTAGTGGATGCACTCTTTCTCGCGAACTTCAAGTTGCGTACAGGATTCCGCTCTTGCCACCGACCAGGTTGCCTCCTGCAACGCACCGGCAGCGGACGGATTTCCGTTGCTGATAAAAATCTGACGATTTCCTCAGGGAGAAGCAGGACTATGCCTACACGTCGTGATCTGCTTAAAGGTTGGGAAAAGCAATGATTCCATGCAAAGAGCTCAGCGGCAAAGTGGTCCGCGTCGTCACCATCTACGAAGACGGCACCTATGGTCCAGAGGTGCACATTGAATTCACCGATGGCACCGTCTTCTCCGCTTGTCTGAAGACAAATGTTTCCATCGAGGCGAAGTGCATTCGGGATGAAGGTGGAGAACCGCGCGTCCTTCAGGACTACTCCTGCCCGGCGTTTCCGCGCTGAAGATGGCCGCCTTTTCGCATGGCTTCTGCACAAGCAGGAGGGTTACCCTTCGTCGGTCTTGATCACGCGCAATCAAGGATGAGAGTCGTTGACGCCGGCTACGTGCAGGCCGCGTCAGGCCAGACGTCGGTTCTGCGGGATGAAATACGCCCCTCTGGAGTGGCCGAGCGATTCACCAGCCCTTCACAATTTTTTGGAACAATGAACCGACGGGACACGAAAGGCATGATGGAGCTAGCAATGATGATCACGCCTCGTGTCGTCAGGCCGGCTCTTCAAGAGACCGTCGGTCCAATGCTGCTGTTGCCGCAACACTGGGATAGCATCGTAACAAGGACACTCAAAATGGATGCCCAACAGAGAGACACGAGCGTAATAAAGCGGTGGGATGCCGCACACAAATGCCCGCGGTGTTGCCATGCCCTCAGATTGGCAGATTTTGACCTTAAGACCGTCACAACTGGGATTGTCACCTGTCCCAATTGCGACTGGTCGGGGCCGATCGATATCGAGATCATCGAAAGCGGGAAGCCGGAGGTGTAAACCTCACACTGCTGTGAGAAGAGGGAGATGCTTGGCCTTGCTCAGGCTGGAAATCTTCCGCATGAAGGCTCTCACCAATTCACTCACGACCTTGGATCTGTTATCCGCGCGGGATGCTAAATAGGTTTTCAAGGAAAGGGACCTCTCAATGAGCGGCCGGACGGTGACGCCGTTGCGAGCGATCCGCAATGCACCCGCTTTCACAAGAAATGCGATACAGGAACCATCGGCCACGAATGGGAAAGCCTCCTCTGGGGTTGTGATGTGTTGAATATTGGCGGGACGTACCTTTCGCTCCTCCGCGAGTTGCATCACGGAATCATAGAGAGGCGGGTGGAGCCGGCGTTCAAATAAAATCCAGCACCGATCGGCCATCTCTTCGAGCGTAACGGAAGCGTTTCCCGCCAGTTCATCATCTTCTGACATCGCAATGTAGAAAGGGGACTCGGCCACTTTGACCATTGTCAGAAGCGGGGATTCGGGCGGTTCTGTCGTAATCGCCAAGTCCAGCTTACCTGCAAGCAGGTCGTGAACGAGGTCATAGGAGAACTGGCTGCATAATTCAATCCGCAACCGCCGGAACAGCGGTAATTGGATCGAAAGCAAAGTGGAGACCAGGAAGGGGTCAGTGTACGGCGATTTGCCCACATTCACCACGACACCCGCATTCTGCTTGACTGTACGAGCCGCCTGCAAGGCCCGCTCGCCATAAAGGAGCGCCAGGCGCGCATGTTCGACGTAGGCTCGACCTGCATCGTTCAGACTTACGTTCCTGCGGTCGCGCTCAAAAAGTCTAAATCCGAGACCTTCTTCCAACTCAGCGATATTCCGCGTGAGCATGGGTTGGCTGATGTGAATCTTCTGTGCCGCGCGAGTAAAATGCAGCTCCTCGGACAGTGCGATTACAGATTCCATGTATTTTATTTCATTGCGTGCCATAGTCCCTCCCGGCTTCTGCTGAGCGATCCCGTGGGATGGGAATGGCAGAATGATTCGTCGGCGCCCTCGACCTTCCGGTGGCTTTGCAAATCCACTCTCGACAAGAAGCTTTCATGGGAAATGCAGCAAACAATCGAGAAAGTAGTTGTTCGCTCAGTTGGCGACGAAGGCCATCCCCATCCCATCGCAAGGTGCTCTATTTTAGACGCAATTGGATGGAACTTAGCTGCTTTTGCGTGACGTCCGGGACTCTCTTATTCCAATTAGTAATAAGAGCTTACAGAAAATGAATTGGACACCGGTAATTCGAAATAGAATCCTGTTTTCAACAGTGCGGCCGGTCGGGCCGCTCCAGAGCCAACTACTTTCACCTCATTCTAGCGAGAATTTAGTCGCCATTTGACGGCTCTCGTACCACTCGCTCAGGAATGGTTGCACGGAGCAACAGCCGGTCGGAAATAAATCGGTCGGTTGTTTCATCGGATCCAAACCTGTCAATCATGACTGAACCTCGTAGGCGACGGATCGGCCGCCACTAACCAGTAGAGTCTCTGGGCGCTCGTCTGTGGATGTTTCAGCGCGTGGTACGCCGAGGGGAGATTGCAGGGCCACAGGTCGGCAAACTGCGGCAACTCGCGTTTTCCAAGCCTGCAAAGTGGTTTTCAACATTCGATTTCACCCTTGTCGCTGGCTTTGATGATGTAAAGGCGCACATGGCAACCCTTCCTCAATTGCCGGAGCGGTCCCCGCAATGGAGTGCTGACGCTATCGCTATGGCTGCGCAGGCCAAAGTGCTTTCCGGCCACAAACTCGAACAGCTCGCAGTTCGTCTTCAGCGCCACAGCGGGCGCCCAAAGGAAGCGTGCTGGCGCTTGATCATTCAGCACGGAATCAAAGGACGGCAAGATTACCGACGATGGACGGAAGCCGAATTCGAGACGGTCCGTGAAGAACTGGTGAAGCGATCGATCGAAGAAGTCGCGAAAAGGGTCAATCGGACACCCAAAGCGATCCGCAACATGCTGAAGAGAAATCAGCTCAGTTTGCGCGAGATCCGGTGTGATTTGTTTTCGGTGGAGAGCCTTGCAAGCGCCCTCCGCGTTCGAAAGGCGGAGGTCGTCTTTTGGATCGAACAGGGATGGCTTCAGGCATCAATCGCCTGTCGCGGCAAGCGCAGATCCTACACCATCACGTCCGAAGCGCTCATGAGCCTGTACAAACAGCATCATGCCGATGTCTTGAAGCGCGGCATTCCTAATCAGGCACTCTTCGAGGCATACGTTCAGTACTGCTTTTCCCCGAAACACACGGTTGGAGAACAGCTGCTGACCGTCAGGCGCGACAAGCGGGAGCGGGCGGCATTTGCGGCAGCAGCTAAAGACGAGATGGCCAGCGATCAAGAAAAGGAGGAGGAGGAGGAGGACGATGAAGGCGATGATCGACGCTATGGCATCGCAATTGCGCAAGCAAATGGGACTGCACAAGACCCTGGGAGCCAGGAGGGTTGAGGATTGTCCTCGCTGCGGAGCAGAAATCACTCCGCCTCGATTGTCTTTTCGAGAGATCGTCCTCTCTGCTGCTTGCGGAGGCCTCTTGCTGTCCATACTCATACCTAGTTGCTAGACAACCGAACATTGGAGTGAGCGGCAGCGGCATCAAATTCTGGATCGCATGACCTGGCACGAGCCGGTCCAAAGCTGGAACCAATGAACGAAGCGGCTTTGCCGCCGAGCCGGATTTGTTTGGCACAATTTGGACATCGGAATGGTGACAGCTTCGTGGTTCGCGTTCGCTTGTCAGAGGACAAAGATTTTGCGTTTGGGCTTACTGTCCATTTCTCGCGGAATTCGGTTACATCCGGTAGAAACCATGGAAACAGGCGAAAGAGTGGACAGTAAGAAAAGATAGCAAAACCTGCAATTTGCGGCAAGTTGACCCCACTGAAGCTTTCACTTGGCATCACGCCTAAAAAGCCGAGAGCCCAATTCATATCAGTTTGGAGACTGAAACGCACATTCTTATAGAAAGTTTGCGAGACTCTCAACTATTCTGCCCAAGTATCGAATAGGAGTAGGGACAGGGTCGATTGATTTGGCTTTATTTTCCGCTGTGGCCACGCAGGCGCGCGCGGAAGCAATGTCATTTACATCGCGACGTCAAAATAAACAACCCTTCAAGGATTGGTGAACGAGGCCCAGGATCCCCTCATGCTTAGTATTCACAATCACATTCTCGCTGTACTTCTGTGCGTAGTCACGATGATCGGTTGGGGATCGTGGGCCAACACGCTAAAACAGTCCGCGCGTCGAGGGTGGCCTTTCGAGCTCTATTATTGGGATTACGCGCTAGGAATGGTTGTAAGCTGCTTAGCGATCGCGTTCACATTTGGTAGTCATGGGACCACCGGTATTGGCGTAGTAGCAAGTATCGCGGCTGCATCGAAGACATCCATCATTGCGGCACTGGTAAGTGGATTGCTGTACAACCTTTCCAGTGTCCTTATTGTCATTGCCACCGATCTCGCTGGCATCACCATTGCATTTCCCGTGGCTGTCGGACTGGCCGTTGTGATTGGCACGAGCGTCACTTATGCGCAAAATCCTTCTGGGCGCGCCCTGCCGCTATTTTGCGGCCTTGGTCTTCTGGTTGGCGCCATGCTACTGTCTACGCTCGCGTCGAACATGCAGACCGGATCGGCGCGTTTGCGCAGTTTGCGAGGGTTGTTCTTCGCGATTCTATCGGGATGCATAATGGGGTTCTTCTATCCGCGGCTGGCTGCTTCGATGGCGCCCGGTACCGAGTCCGTACTTGGCCTGCTGACGCCATACGCAGCGGCAGCCGTCTTTACGGCGGGTTTTCTGATCAGCAATGTGATTATAAATTCACTACTTATTTGGGTTCGCGGGGAGAGCTATGCGCGTTTTTTCTCGGGCGACTTTCGGATTCATCTGGCGGGCGTTGCCGGGGGGGGAATCTGGATGCTCGCGCTCATCGCAAACCTAGTAGCTGCATCTGTGGCGGGGCCTGCGGTGTCCTATGCTCTTGGTCAGGGCGCAACTCTCGTCGCTGCAATTTGGGGGGTAGTTTTTTGGAAGGAGTTCAGTGGCAGTGCACCAAAGGTGTACATAACCCTGGGCCTGATGTTTCTAAGTTACACCTGCGGTCTTGTCCTCATCGGAGCCGCGGCATTCTGATTGTTGCTGGATCATTTGACGGCTCTTTTTAAGCAAGGAAGGCAAATGAATAGTGCAAAAGTGCTCCAGATTAACAGTGCCGACCAACTGGTTGGACTTTTCGATCACGCCATTCTTCATCCGACGATTACAGACACTGAGATGCGTGTGCAATTGCAGTCGTTGCGGAGGTTTCCGATAGCCTCTGTCTGTGTCAAGCCATATGCTGTCCGGGTTGCAGTTGAGGCGTTGCGTGGCACCGAAATCGCGGTTGGTACCGTGATTGGATTTCCTCATGGATCGTCCCTGCCGGAAATCAAGGCGGCAGAGGCCGACGCTGCCTTCAGAGATGGCGCTCTCGATGTCGATATGGTTGTGAACGTAGGCAAGGTGCTTTCGAAAGACTGGCAATTCGTACATGCCGATATAAGCACTGTGTTAGGAATCGCGAGAGCGCGCAGCGGAATCATCAAGGTCATCTTTGAAACGGATTTTCTAAAGAATGATGAAGACAAGATTCGATTGTGTGAGATCTGTAGCGATCTGAGGGTTGACTATGTCAAGACGTCTACGGGATTCGGATTTGTGAAGCATGGGGACAGCTACAATTACCTCGGAGCGACGGAACACGACGTGGCGCTCATGCGGCGGTACTCCTCAACTCAAGTTGGGGTGAAGCCTTCAGGAGGCGTTCGGACACTCGACCATGTGCTCCGTATGATGGAACTTGGGGCCACAAGGATCGGGACGGCTTCCACTGAGGCGATTTATGAACAGGCAGTACATAGGTTTGGAAGATAGCGCATGAAACGGATACTTGTCATCGGAAGCGCGAATGTGGACATGGTCATGGGTCTTCCGCGGCTGCCTCTGAAAGGAGAGACAGTGACCGATGGAGTATTCTTGCAGACATTTGGCGGTAAGGGCGCAAACCAGGCTGTGGCCGCAAAGAGATCGGGAGGCGAAGTTAGCTTTCTCTCCTGCCTAGGGAATGACGATCATGGGAACGCGATCGAACGCGCTCTTTCTGCGGATGGAATCGATCTGTCATGGACAGTGCGCACCTCCGAGTGTGCGACAGGATCGGCGCTTGTGATGTACGACAAAGATGGAGCGAATTACCTGGCTGTCGCTCCAGGATCAAATTACAAGCTTGAGCCGAAAGACATAGTCCGATGCGTGCACGGGATTGCGGACCTGGCGATGATCGTGCTTCAATACGAAATCTCTGAAGCTGCGCTTCACGAGGCATTTCGTGTTGCCAACCTGGCTGAGGTACCGGTGCTCTTCAACTATGCGCCAGCGCGCAGTCTCAAACATGCGGTTGTTCAAGGGACGAATTGTGGAATTGTGGTGAACGAATCCGAAGCCGCCGCTTTGTCTGGAGTGCAGGTTTTCGATACAGTTTCTGCCTTTCAGTCGGCGCGCAGCTTGCGTGTGCTTGGATATAAATTCGCTATCGTGACACTCGGGGAGTTGGGGGCATGCCTTGTCTCAGATGAGGCTGAAGCGCACATTCCAGCAATACCAGTCACCGCGGTGGACTCGACGGCTGCAGGGGACACATTCTGTGGCGCCCTTGCCACATCGCTGGTTGAAGGCACCTCGCTTTTAGATGCAGTTCGGTTCGCCACCGCTGCGGCCTCGTTATGCGTTCAGAGAGTTGGCGCACAGCCTTCGATCCCGCACAAACTCGATATCGATAAAGCACTTGGCACTGAAACCGGGACTTAAAATCGAAGCAAGTAGAGCACGCCCGGCATTCTCAGCTGCGAATCACTAGGGAACCTCTGCACAAGTCTGCAACCTGCATGGTATTTGAATAAACTGGAAGCATGAAGCGAATGGCGCGGATTCAGCAGACACTGGCATCGCAGGCGAGTTTTGAGAAGCATGGGCGCAAGAGCAAACGGGAGCTGTTTCTGGACCAGATGAACCAGGTGGTTCCGTGGTCTGAGTTATTGGCGCTGGTTGAGCCTCATTATCCCAAGGCGGGCAACGGGCGACAGCCGGTCGGTCTCGCGATCATGCTGCGGACTTACTTTCTGCAACAGTGGTTCGGCTTGTCTGACCCCGGCATGGAAGAAGCTTTCTATGAGTCGCCGGTGCTGCGGCGCTTTGCTGGAGTGGATCTGGGCGTGGCCGCCGCGCCGGACGAGACGACGATCCTTCGCTTTCGCCACCTGCTGGAGCAGCACGATCTGTGCGGCGAAATGCTGATGACGGTGAACCGCTATCTGGAAAGCAGGGGCATCCGCATCTCGACCGGCACGATTGTAGACGCGACGATCATCCATGCGCCCTCGTCGACCAAGAACTCAAGCGGTCAGCGCGACCCCGAGATGCATCAGACCAAGAAGGGCAACCAGTGGTACTTCGGCGCCAAGGCGCACATCGGCGTGGACAGCAAGGAGACAGTGGTGCATACGGTGATCACCTCGGCGGCCAGCGTGGCGGATAAACATATGCTGCCCGACTTATTGCACGGCGAAGAGCGCAAGGTGTGGGGCGACGGCGCTTATCAGGGCCAGACCGAGGCCATCCATGCTGCCGCGCCGCAAGCGCAAGACATGACTTCGCGCCGGACCAAATACAAGAACTATGTGGATGAGGAAGCCAAGCGCAAGAACACCACCAAGGCCCGCGTGAGAGCCAAAGTCGAACATCCTTTCCGCATCCTCAAACGGGTCTTCGGATTTACCAAGGTGCGATACTGGGGCATCTGGAAGAATCACCAGTGGCTGTGCGCGGCCTTCGCGCTGGTCAATCTCTACATGCATCGCAACCGGCTGGCCCCGCAAGGGGCGTAGTGTCTCCGGAGGCCGGAAAACGGCCTCAAGAGGCCAAACGCACAACCGTAAACCAGCACTTCGCGACAGAAAACTACTTCATAAACCAGAGAACCACCAGAAGCCGCGCCGTCGCTAAGAAATCATGCACCTGCGCAGAGGTTCCCTAGCTTGGTTGAGATAAGTTGTTTGATTGCAGAGGAAGAAACATCAAAATGCCGTTGCTTGACTACGCGCACTGCTACGGAGACCATCTCCGTCCATGGAATCACAATCGCGCTCAAATTGAGCCACCGCGCGATAGGGGCGTCACCGAAGCTGACCAATTGCGGCTGCTTAATACCTCTTTCTATGCAATTACAAACCATGACTTCCGCGAGGCGAAGGCGCAACAAAAGATGTCGTCTTTTCCGACAGCAACGACTTTGTCGGCAAGTGTCAAAGCCCTTTGGTAATACCAGGTGGGAGACCGGTATATGGTCGCCAGTACGCGCCGGAGGAAAATTGGACCACGTGGCGCCGCGCTAGCGGCGTGACGTGGCCAAGCAAAAGTAGACCACCGCCAGATTCTGGTTTCACGGGGAAAAAGGACTGTTCTGGGGCGACGAACAGGGTTCGCTGCCATTGAGGAGCCGTGTGTGCCGTGGGACACCGGAGGGATGTACAAGGTGGAACTGTATGCGCGAGTGCGGCGGGCGGTGGCCAGGGAGTTTGGTCTGGCGCGGAAGACGGTTGAGAAGATGCTGGAGTACGCTCTTCCGCCGGGGTATCAGCGGCAGAAGCCGATCCGGCGGCCCAAGCTGGGTCCGCGCGCGGTCGCCGCCGTTGCTCCCGGGTTGTGTGAACTAGAAGCAGTCAGGAGAGCGCTTGAAAACGCGTCTAACGCTTCCAGCCAGGACGAGAAAGAGTTTGTGTGGAAAGGTGCGCACTATAATCTTCATAACTGAGCGCGGGTTCTCGCCCTGAATGCTCCAGCCCAGGATCATATTGTTGGAAAGGATGTAACGAATCCGTGAAAAGAATCTGTGGGCGGTTGAAAATTTCGGTCGTTCTCCTCACGGGTCTTTCGGCCGGTCGAGTATGCCTGGCAAAAGTCACACTTCCCTCGCTTTGGTCGGATCACGTCGTGGTGCAGCGAGGAATGCCAGTGCAGGTGTGGGGCATGGCAGGGCCGGGGGAAAAGATTTCGGCTCATTTTCGCAATGCGACTTCTACCGGAACGGCAGACAATCTGGGACGTTGGGAGATTGACTTGCCACCTGGCGAGGCCGGCGGCCCTTTCACCATGGAGATTCAAGGAGAGAACAGGATCATCCTGTCGGACATTCTGGTTGGGGATGTGTGGGTGGCTTCCGGCCAGTCCAATATGGAGTTCGGCACCAAGGGCGTTCTCAATGCCGAAGAGGAGTTGAAAGGAGCAAACCAACCGACCATTCGCCTCTTTCATGTCGATAAGAGGTCCTCTGATTTTCCGCAGGACGACGTATTGACCAAGTCATGGGTACTCTGTACGCCAGAAACGGTGGCTGACTTTTCAGCGGTTGCATACTTCTTTGCAAGGAATATCCAGGCGGATCAGAATGTCCCGATTGGTCTGATTGAGGCGGATTGGGGTGGTACGCCAGGAGAAACGTGGACCAGCTTGAAGGCGCTCTCTCAGGACGGATCGCTTATGCCAGCATGGGCGACCTGGGCGGACTTGAGCGAAAACGAGTCGGCTGCTCTCCTTGAGCAGGCTCAGGAAGATCAGGAGCGTAAAGCAGCACTGGCCGCAGGCAAACCGGAACCAAAATTTCCCTGGCGTCCAGAGCTCCGATCCTGGCTGCCGGGTGGCGCGTTCAACGGGATGATCGCGCCGCTGGTGAAGTTTCGCGTTCGCGGCTTCCTCTGGTACCAGGGGGAGAGCAACGCTGAAATAAATCGCTATTTCTACTATGACCGGCTTCTGCGCACTCTCATTCAGGATTGGCGCCAGCGATGGAATGAGGGCGACATTCCTTTTCTCATTGTCCAGTTAGCGAACTTCATCACGTCGAACGAAGCTAAGTGGCCGGAGTTGCGTGAGGCCCAGCGCCGCACGCTGAGCGTGAATCAAACGGGCATGGCCGTAACCATCGACATTGGCGACCCCGATAACATCCATCCCAAGAACAAGCAGGAGGTCGGCCGCAGGCTGTCGCTTGCCGCTCGGGCTCTTGCTTATCACGAAACGCTGGAGTACTCTGGACCGCTGTATCGCACAGAAATGAGACAAGGGAGCACGATTCGACTCTACTTCGACCACGCTGACAGTGGTCTGGTAGCGAAAGGGGACGCGTTGAACGGATTTGAGATTGCCGACAGCGATGGAAAGTTTGTTCCGGCGCAGGCTTCTATTGATGGCAAGACCGTTGTTGTCTCATCGCCTCAAGTGAAAGATCCTCGTGCTGTGCGCTACGGATGGGTAGACAACCCACTATGCAATCTATACAACAAAGATGACTTGCCCGCATCGCCGTTCAGCTCTCTTTAGGAGCGCCAGGACCGCGCTTTCTTACATTGTTGAGAGCTACGGCACAGTAGAAAATTGCCGAAGCGCACTTGGCAACCCCGTGCGCTTCACTGGCAGGAAAGCGAATGTCAAAATGCCAGTACGGTTGCAGGCATCCCAACAGAGAGCAACTCCTTGCTCAGTTAGGGCGGATTTTCTCTCCAGTTATCGACGACATGCGTTCTATTTCATGGCCTTGCGTTCTGAATTTGTCATGAAGTTTTGAATGAGTTAACGACTCTGAGACGGGGCGTTTCTTGGCAGGCCCCGATAGCGGATCCGATCGAACCCAAATTGCCCCTTCATAACTCGGAAAGTGATACTGCTGCCAGTTGGCCAATTACGGAGAAGAACGCCTACAAATTCGTCACTGCCCCGATGGCATGAATGTAGGGGATTCCCCATACCTCCTGAGTATTCCACTCGATCAGGTTCGAGGTCTCAAGATACGGTGAGTCGTCCGGACGCCCTGCAAATCCGTTCACCACCGCCTCTGGAATCTTCACGTTAACCATCGAATAGCCCACTGGATGTTTCCATCCGATACCGGTAAATGTACTCAGGCCCGTGGGGTTGTGGCCCATGCTCCACTGCAACAATCGCTCTGCATGACGGCGGTAGAGTGGCTCGCCGAAATACCGGCCCGCACGCGCCAGGAGTTCCGCCTGATGCATGAGCACCCCATTGGTCCCATGGACCATGAATTGGTCGTTGAAAGGATGGATGAATGTTCTGACGCCGCGCCCTCTTCCCGCGTCACGATATGTTTGAAATTCAGGCCACACCATCCGCACGTATGCGCCGTATGGGGTCAAACCATAAGCATTGCTGTGCGTGTCGGGCAGCAGAAACCGTTCAATATGCAGACGCACTGCTTTCTCGGCCACAGGCAGAACCGCTTCGGTCCCAGGTAGTTTCAGCTCGCACAGCCGCAGCAATGCGAGTGGCGGATCGCATGAGAACCCAATGCTCCGGTATGCATCTTTCCCATCCTTCTCAAGAAAGTAATGAGATAGTCCTTCCATTCCTGTGTCTTGGCGCTCCATCAACTCCTGAGCAAGCAAGACCAGTTCCTTTGGGGCAACGGCGCGGCTATTTGCACACAGCAACTCGGTGCCCGCCCTTAACTGACCGCTGACAAACATAGTTCGCCGGTCGTGCCCGAGTTTCACTCCGGTTTTCCATGCTTTTGCTGCTAAGGCCAAGCACTTTGCGGAATCGGTCTCTTGAAGTACCCGAGCGACCATCGCCTGCTGCCGCACAAACCCGAATTGTATCCAGGGATTATAAGCCGTACGAATTCTGCGTTCGTCGCCGCTCATCGGGATATTGTCGGTGATACGATTACCGGAATTGTCCGAGATGCACCCTGGATGGTTCTCATTCCACCATCCTTTTTCATAAGTTATACCCCCGCGGAGTTCGCCTGCGCCTACGTCCTCCCAGACGTTTCCTTCAGGCGCCATCATGGCTTGTACCCAGCGGTTCCCCCAGGCGATTTCGTCCCGTACCTGGCTGCGATAGGTCTCGGTAAACTCGTATAAGTTAGCCAGCGCTTCCAGATGGAACGAAGTCAGAGCCATATTCTTGCTGACGTCGCCGGCATCGAACCACCCTCCTGAAACCGGTACATACGTTCCATCCGTATCAAGCACGCCGTCGTCGGTGTTTTCCGCAGGCCGAATTCCTGGCACCGCAAATCCCGCCCGCTGTGCGTAAAGGTAAATCAGATATCCGCGTAGCACCCGTTCGTAGATTGCGTCGCCAATCTGGAAGGGAACCGTAAAGTTCTTCTCAGTCTCGATCTGAAAGATTCCAGGTTCTTGGAACGCCGTGAAGTTCGCCTGCCATACGGTGCCCCACCGGTCTTCCTTCCGGACTAGTTCGCCACCATAGCGCGCCTGCTCTCGGCGGCTTTGCTCGGTGCCGGACCACGGCGCCGATTCGACGTCGAAAGGCCAGTCAAAAGGAGATTCCTTCCATATCTCCGGGACCACACAGCGACGCGGCAAGACATACCCAGCCAACATTACGTAGAAAGGAATCCGCGAGGGAAATTGCGCTGGGTCTCCCTGTGGCACAAGCGTCAATGTTTTAGGCGAATCGGGGCGGAAGCCTAGCTGGCTGCACGCCAGCATATATTGCAATTTGGCCTCGGGGGCAATCCGGACTCCGAACGCTCTCCTTCCCATCGATCCCGCCGCAGTTACCGGGAACAACTTGAGCAAATCTCTTCGATTCACGCTCATCTTTCTCTCCTTTGGTGGCGTCTACGGCCCACCACGAATTAACCAGAATCGACGGTACTAACGGTACTGTTACATATAAGTGCCGATCTCCTCATGCGTCCTGGCGACGAAAAGAACCGTGCGGTTTGGTTCCGACATGAGCGCCCGATAGGCGGATTGGCACAAAAGCGGCAGGGCAGAGAAGATTAGCTAGCTTCTTTCGAGAGCGCGAGGTCGAACGATCTTAAATTAAATGCTCTTTCAAACTCCATCCGTCCAAACCGTCCTTACTCATCGACTCGACAGCTGATCCTGCCTTGCGAAGCGCCAGGAGTTCTTTTGGCTCTTACGGCATTTTGGTAGTTGTCACTGCCTTCGTAACCCCGCGTTCATTGACCGCGTCAACCGCAACACAATAGCTGACGCCGACGCTTAGGCTTCTTATCTCTGCGCTGGTGGCGCCGTCGTATATCTGGTAGTTCTGGGTAAGCTCATTTGCATTTACGCCGAGACGAACCACATAGAACTCGGCTCGGTCAGCTGCCTGCCAGTGAATGGTGGCATGCCGTGGGTCGGCTGGATCTCGGTCTATCGTTACGCCCGATACCTGATCCGGCATAGGAACGTTGCCCTTCCCGAAGACGCGAAGATCACTAAGCGAAAATTTCGCTTCATTTGGAGAATGAATGTTGCGGATACGCACGTAGCGAGCGGTCAGCGCTCGCGGCAGAACTTCAAAATCATCCGGCGAATCCCTACCCGTGTCTCCGTGGTCGATCGC
>Ga0208038_1001221_pt1 | contig 14746 bp, 10 predicted proteins | sample June2015DPH_16_1_FD_184714 | JGI IMG/M metagenome (GOLD analysis project Ga0208038, IMG submission 184714) | Peatland microbial communities from SPRUCE experiment site at the Marcell Experimental Forest, Minnesota, USA - June2015DPH_16_100... | ecosystem: Environmental > Terrestrial > Soil >...
CAGTGGTTCCCACTGATTCGAGAAACTCGATAACGGCTTTTCGGTCATCACCTTCATCTTCGCCATCAGTTGCTCGAACCGGACATCCGGCTCGCCGGGGGTGGCGAGGATGGCACCATAGCCGCGGGCCTCAGTACTGAATGAGAGCACCATTTGGTCGTTTTCCAGAGCCGGCTCTAGCTCGGCGCCATGGTAGAGATCGAAGTACCGCATTCCCTGTTTGTACGGCACAGTCATTTGTCGACCTTCGACGTCATATTCATTGCGGTTCACAATGGTCCACACCGTCTGGTCCTCTAACGGCCAACGGCTGGCGAAAACGCCATACCTATTCATTACATAGAATGGTTCCCATCCCTGGCTTACGAGGAAAGGCGCAACAGCGCGCTCAATCGCTGCTACTTGCCGTGTTGCCTCGCCATCTCGCGGCGTGATGCCGTTCCAGATGCCCCATACGTTCTCCCAACTCTCCCAACCTTCCCCATTGAAGAAAGCGAAATGCAGATCGTCAGTCTTGTCGTGATTCCAACGATCAGAGATATTAACCTGGTGGCGTGGCTCAAGCCAGCGATATTTGTCGACCGTCGGAACAAATTGAAATTGATAATACCCCCAGGTAAGCACATCCCACGCGAGAGCTTCGTCGCTCGGAAAGGCCTCCGGCTCAAACGCAAGCGGATGATTCACCTTTTCAGCCGCCAACGAGAATGCCAACGGGACACCCTCCTGGGTGTCACCATTGATGCCGTCGGCGTCGATTTCCTTCATGAATTTAGCGATTGCATCTGGCCAGGACGAACCCGGATCTCTCGTTCCCTGATCCCACATCATCATCGGGAACAAGACTCTCACACCGCGGCGATGAAAGTCTGCAACCATCTGCTTAACGCCTTCCACCCCGCCTGGCATAGAACGCACCATGTCGTGCTGGTTGCGATCGTCGATACCCATGTTCGGGTATGTTGCCCAAATGAGTACAGCGTCGATTCCACCGTATCTCTTTTCCAGGTCATCGAGGTAGCGGTCAACTGTGTATTTGCCCGCGACAGGATCATAGAAGTATCGGTCATGCACCATCATCTGAGGCTGCATAAAGCTGGATTGAGTCCACTTGAGCGCGGGCAGCTCATACCGGGCTGGATCGTAGCCTATGCGGATTCGACGTTCATCGCGCCAATGCGTTATATCGGCCAACCATTCCCTATGGCTTGATGCGGTGCAGGGAATGTATCCTCCCGCCCAGGGGCCACGCAAAGTGAAGCAAGCGGCTGGGGGAATTTGCGGCCCTTGTGGGGGCATTTGCGGCCCTGTGGGGGCATATTTTGTATCCTGCGCCCAGACAGGTGCTGAAATGATCGCCGCAAGGAGTGATAGACCGACGGCCTTCTGCATTGATTGAGTCGTCGATTTCATAGCGTTTTCTCCTGGAGGTGAGTTGGCAAATCCCACGGATTCACGCGAAAGATGCGATGACCTTTTCCGGCCAGCTCAAACCTCCACATCCAGTTGCTCATGACCGTCGTTTCTCTTTGTTCGAGACATGGCACTGACGTGCATTGACTGCTCCGTTGTCTGTCTCGATGGCAATCGATTGTGAAGAACTGCATCGATGTCCGACTCATCATATGCATATTGACCTTGTTGCTTTATTTTTCATGAATTCTTCTACCTCGGCCATAGTAGGCATCGAGGGTTGTGCGCCAGTTCGTGTCACAGATATCGCGGCGACGGCGACAGCAAAACGTGCGCTCTCCAGGGGAGACTTCCCCAGCATGAGTCCAGTGGCAAAACCTCCGTTGAAAGCATCCCCGGCAGCGGTTGTATCAATCGCTCTGACGGGGACTGCGGTGACTTGGACGCCAAGGCCTTCCTGCGTCGCGATGTAGGCGCCATGTGAGCCCATTTTGAGCACGACACCACGATTTCCTTTGCCAAGGAGCATTTTTGCCACTTCGACGGGCGCAACCGGGTCGCCATTATTGCTCTTTCTCCCCGTAAAGAACGCTGCCTCCGTTTCGTTGGGAGTGAACCATGCAATGCGCTTGAAGATGTTTAGAGGAAGATCTCTGGCAGGGGCAGGATCGAGAATCAGCGGCACGTCTTCTCGCGCACAAAACTCCGCGAGGTATTGAACTGTTTCGAGCGGAATCTCAAGCTGAGTGAGGACTATGCCCGCCCTACGAATGATCTCTATGTTTGCTGCTAATTCCTGGGGAGTCACCTTCGCGTTCGCACCCGGCGTAACGACAATGCTGTTCTCTCCCATCTCCGAGACAACAATAAACGCAACTCCCGAAGTTCCTTCGCATGTCGATACGCCCGAAATATCCACTCCCCCGCCAAGCAGATTCGACCTCAGTTGTGCCCCGAATACATCGTTGCCCAGGCATCCGATAAGCCGCACTGGGTAACCGAGTTTCGCGATGGCCACGGCCTGGTTTGCGCCTTTACCGCCAGGATGAATCTGGAAGTCAGTACCGATTACGGTTTCGCCGACCACCGGAATTCGCCCGGTCACTGCTACAAGATCTATGTTGATGCTGCCGACGACCACAATTGGCTTTTGGCCAGCCACGTTACTTCTCCTCGATAGCTAAAATGAAATGGACGATGACTCAGGAAAAGAGTGGAGCCACGGCGATCGCCGTTAGCCCAAATAGAAAGAGAACAAACATCCACGCCAGAAACGCCTTTGATCTGAAGGGAGCCGCGGTGAACTCTCGCCAGACAAACACACCCCAGCAGGCCGAAATCATGGTCGCTCCCTGGCCAATCGAATAGGACACAGCGGGTCCCACGATATTGGCTCGGGATGCAACGAAATTCAGCACGGCACCGGTACACCAGATTGCGCCGCCAACAACGCCACAGAGGTGCCATGTCCCAGACGCGCGCTGGTAGCCGTTCATCGAAACTGGATCACGCCCGTCAAGTGGCTTCCGCATCAGCAAGTAGTTCACAGGCATCGAACACGCTGCCACGCCAATTACAAAAAACAATACCGCCGCATACGGGCCAAGGGCCCTCTCGCTCGTCATAGATTTTGAAACGAATGGGTAAAAGCATCCCATCAGAACGCCGGCGATCAAGCTAATCGCGATGCCTCGCTTGCTCGTTGCAGGACGGCCTGTTTCGCGCAGCCGGTATGCAATTGCATCGAACACAATCGCCGCGACCACGAGTGTTATTCCACCAAATAGCAAAAGCGGATTCCCCTTCGGAGAGATCAGGTAGCTGCTGACCGCGCCTACGACGAGCGCCAAACCAATACCAATTGGGAATGCAACTGCCAAGCCTGCAATGTCGATGGCAGCAACGAGGAGCAGATTGGCAATGTTGAATATCACTCCCCCGGTCACGGCAAGGAGAACAGAGTGCAGGCTGGCTTGGGTAACGTCTGCGAAGAACGGCCTACTAGTGCCGCCGAAGCTTCCCAACGTCAATCCCCACCCAACGGCGCCGACGATTAACCCGATAACATAATCCCAGTAGAACAGCTGAAATCTGTACTCCGGGCAGAGTTTCAGTGTGTTTGCCCACGAACCCCAGCAAAGCATACTAAAGACCATGAAGGAGAGAGCAATTCGATACACTTCCGGCTGGTACATAATTCCGCCCCATCGCATGAAGCCGCTGGTACCGCAAACAGGAATTACCGGTGCAGGCAATTCAAGATATTGCGAGCCGCGCTAAAGTTTAGAACACAGAGCAATCGTTCAATTGCATTCAACGTCCCAGGTGAGCTCCCGCCACCCATCCAAAACAGCGTTCGTCGTTGATCTCGCCATCGTCTCACGCACTAATCGATTGCCACTGCGCATGATTGAAGCATGGCAGCCATCAAGCGAGCTTGAAAGCTTTCATAAGACAACGTTGAGAACAGTAATATCGCAGTCTGAAATTTGTCAAGTTTAATATTTAGACACTCTTTCCGAATGCACACGCGGGCCAAGAGGCGGCAAGCTCTCCATCCGTTCAATCAAATCGACCCCAGCGCCAGCTCTCGATTTGCTAAAGTGCCACTCACCTGAAGCCACTCTGTGCGCGTCCCGCCTGCTTCCGGGTTAGGCATCCGCTTTGCGGCGCATTTAGTTGGGCAACGACCAACCGAAATCCCTCGAGATTGAACTGTTTCAATCGTCGGTATACTTTAAGAATACCGTTGCGGAGAATAGATGTCTTTAGATAAGTGCGACGCTCAAGGAAAAGTGCTATGGCCAATATGAAGGATATCGCGAGGCTTGCCGGCGTTTCACTTGGCACGGTTTCACATGTGCTCAACGATTCCGCAAGCGTTCGCGATCCCTTGCGGCAGCGTGTGCTTCGAGCCGTCCAGGCTGTCGGCTATCAGCCCAGCCAGCTCGCGCGCGGTCTTCGACGTGACAAGACCAACATCATCGGGATGATCATACCCGACATTACCAATCCGTTCTTTCCGGCGGTAGTTCGCGGCGCCGAAGATGTAGCATTCTCGAATGGATATCGTCTGATCCTCTGCAATACCGACAATGACCATTCCAAGGAACTGGTCCATCTTAATGCGCTACGCACCTTTCTCCCGGCTGGTCTGATCGTAATCCCGTCGAACTTCAGCGATCTCGCGGCACAGGCAGAATCGTATTGCCGCGCAGGGACTGGGGTGGTCTGTATCGACCGGCTGCCTAGGAACTGGAGCGGCGATAGCGTCACCGCCGATAACGAAAAAGGAGCCTACAACGCAACGCGCTACCTTCTGCAGATGGGTCACATAAAGCTCGCTGCAATCACAGGGCCATTACATTTGACAAACGCGAAGGATCGGCTCGACGGCTTTAAACGCGCCATTCGCGAGGCAAGGTTGCCTCTCGCTCCGGAGTACGTCCAAGAAACGACTTTTGATAAGCAAGGCGGCTACTCAAAGACCCTTATACTTCTGCGACTCATTCCCCGTCCGACGGCCATCTTCGCGGGAAATGACATGATTGCCCTCGGAGTCCTGCTGGCTATTCGAGAGGCCGGACTTCGATGCCCGGAAGATGTGTCCGTGATGGGCTTCGACGACCTTGATCTCGCTGAAACAACCAATCCGTCACTTTCGTCCGTCTCCCAATCGGGATACCAACTCGGTACATCGGCTGCTCGACTTTTGCTAGACCGGCTACAGGGAGATCAAGGCCCCGCAAAGCATCTCATTCTCGAAACGTCCCTGAAGCTCCGATACTCGGTCGCAGCTCCCCCAAGCCATGGCGGGCGCAGCCTTGTGTCGAAAGTACGGCGCAGTAGAAAGCCTGGACCGGCGACGAGCGATCGCAGATAATACTTCGATTCCTCGACTCGGCTAGCTTCACCAATGCACAGGGAGACATACCAATGAGTATGAGATCGTTGCATAGAAACTCAGTTGCTCTAGTTGCCGGGACAATGGACGGGGAGGCGCCTCGGAAGGGGCGCCGGAGTCCTCGGCGGGACACTTTGGGCTGACTGGAATGAGAGAGCGCGCGGCGGCCATCGGCGGGACGCTTGAAGTGAGCAGCGTGCCTGGCGAGGAGACCACGATTCGGCTGCGCGCGCCATCGCAGGGAGAAGCGAGCGAGCAGTTGGAGGTACGAGCGTGACGGTGGAACCGATCCGTGTGTTGATTGTCGAAGACCACAACGTGGTTCGCCAGGGACTAGTGGCGTTGCTGAATGAAGCGGGCGGCCTGGACGTTGTGGGAGAGGCTGCGGACGGCTTGGAGGCGGTCGCGCAGTTTCGCAAGCTCCAGCCTGATATCACGCTGATCGACCTGCGGCTGCCGCGGATGAGCGGCGTGGAAGTGATCGATCGAATTCGACTGGAGACGCCTCAGGGGCGGTTCGTCGTGCTCACCACCTACGACGGTGACGAAGACATCTACCGCGCGCTGAAGGCAGGCGCGCGAGCGTACCTGCTGAAGGGAATGACCGGCGAGGATCTCATCAAAGCCATCCGCGCGGTCCACGCGGGCAAGACTCATATTCCGCCCGCGATCGCCGAGAGGCTTGCCGAGCGCAAGGGCGCGAAGGATCTGACTCCAAGGGAGTTCGACGTGCTGGAGCAGATCGTGCACGGAAAGAGCAACAGGGAGATTGCTGCCGAGCTAGAGGTCTCGGAGGCGACGGTGAAGACCCACATCAACAGTTTGCTGGGTAAGCTGGGCGTGACGGACCGGACACAGGCGGCTACGGCGGCCATTCAGCGAGGCATTGTTCCTCTCGAATCGTTGCGAAAGCCCAAATCATGACAAGAAAAAGCGCAAAAATACGATTTTGTTTGCCGTCTGTATGTCGTTGCTGGCGTTGCGGGCATCTGCGCAAGAGACGACATGGCGGCAGTCTATACCGGCGGAGCTGGCGTCAGTGCTGCTGTCGCAGGCGCCTGTGGTGAACGAACATATCGAGACGGAGATGCGGACCGCGTCGGGAATTGTGGATGAGCATGGGCGCTTCATCGTCGGAGTGGTGCTCATCACGGCCGGTTATTCGGCTGAGGGCAAGTACTCACACCACCTCATCGTGCAGGCGCCGGGGCAGATCGGAGCCATTCCCCTCAAGCATGGCGAGTATGCCTTCGGATGGACCCGCGAGGACGGAGGAGATTCACTGAGGGTTCATTTCAACCATGCGGCGACCGGGGGAACTGGTGGGAAGCACCGATGCACACAGAGTTGCGGATTCAAGCCGGGTGGAGAGCTTGCACATCTGGCCGCCAGGAGACAAGGCGTTGATCCAGCTTGGGCGGTTTGGGATTCCATACAAGCTGGGCGAAGAGTAGCGGCGAGACGCAGGACTCCATAGACGCTTGATGAGCTTGTCGCCGGGAAAGAGACCGGTGAAGTGGGCGGGAATGTCGCGGCCGGGAGTGAGTTGGCGCACTATGAAATGAGCCAACTCCGCAATGTCGAAATTGGTAGGGAAAGCCTGAACTAATAGAGAGGAAGGGCCAAGATGCATAGACGCAAAGAGAAGTAAGTCCCCAACTTCGTTCAAAGTAAGGAAGTAGCGGCGGGCTGCGGGGTCAGTGATGGTTAGCGGTCCGCCGCGCGCGATCTGATGCGCGAATACCTCCGACACGCTCCCACCGGAAGCCGGACAATCTTTTCGGCGACTCGCTTGGTGGCCCCCGTCACTGAGGCCGGCTCTACGGCCTTATCTGTGGAGAGCAGCACCAAACGCGCGCCGTTCGCGGCGGCTCAGCAGTGACGGTCTCTGCGGGGAAGATGTTATTCGCGATTGCAGCTAGAGGTTGTGTCTCCTGCAGAGGAACATGCTTATACGCAGCGGCATGGAGGACGATGCGCCGACCGTGCACGGCGAAAAGTTCGTCCATCAATGCGGGGTCACCGGAGCTGCCAAGGATAAACGTCACGGATTCGGCTGCGCGAGAGGCAGTCTTAAGATCATCCGCCAATGCTCACTTGAGCTCGTAAAGATTGTGCTCTGCAGATTCAAGCAGAAACAGTGCTGGCAGGCCGAAACGGACCAGACGCACGGCGAGTGCGGAGCCAATGGAGCCACCGGCGCCAGGAATAAGAATAGGCACGTTGAAAATTGCGTCTAGAACGTCAGGTGGTGGCGATTCAAAAGCGGGCCGGGCAAGAAAATCGCACCAGTCTCTACCTTTCAGGGACGGAATCACAACAGAAGTATAAACAGAGCGCACCATGACAGCTATTTACGGGGCCGCGCATGTGGTCAGTGTGCTTCCCGAAGATACTCAAGTACACTGAATGGTTCGAACTCGATTGGGGATTGCGGTAATGGGGACGATGACGATACGAACAACCATGACGGTTGTGCTTTTGCTTCTGGCTGCCACGATGGCGGGAGGGCAGATGCACTACGATGCCGAGGCAATCCGACAGAACAATCGAGGTGTGGCGCAAATGGGCCAGCAGTTCACCGAGCGAGCCGCGGCCAGTTTCGCTGGTGCATTCAAGAAAGACCCAAGGATGGCGCAGGCAGCCATCAATGAAGGCATTGCGCTATTGGCGCAGCAGAAGCTGGACGAAGCCAAGAAAGCGCTCGAGCAGGCCATTGTCCTTAACCCCGCCAGCGCCCAGGCATGGTACAACCTGGGTTTGGCGCAGCATGGGGGTAATGAGCTCACAGACGCACTCGCCAGCTTTCAACAGGCGGTGAAGCTCGATCCCCGGGATGCAGACTCGTGGTATTTCGAAGGCGCCTGCTACCAGGAGATGCGACAGTTCGACAAGGCGATTGCAACATTCGAGAAGACGCTGGAGATTAACCGGCTGCACGCTTCGGCTGAGTTCGCTCTGGCGCGGTCGCTGCAACGCACGGGCCACATAACAGAGGCGAAGGAACACTTTGCGCGTTTTCAACATTTGACGAGCACCAAGATTTCATCGGCGCTGGGGCTGTCTTACGGCGAGCAAGGGCATTATTCAACAGTTACGGCAGTCGAAGAGCCGGAAACGATCCGACACGCGATGATTCCGGTCCGGCTTGTGGCGCAGCCAATGGTCGCGCCTGACTCCGGAAGCGCTCGGTCATGGACGACGACAGGCGGGGCGTGCATGATCGACGCAATGGGCTCAGGGCAGATGGATTTGGTGCTGATGCAAGCGGGCGCACAGGCCATACGCATCCTGCACAATCGTGGCGGCGGCAGCTTTGAGGAACTGGATACGGCGTCAATGGGGCTGGGGGCGAGCGGCCATGCAGTGGCATGCGCTGTTGGCGATTACGACGGCGATGGATTGAACGATCTGGCTGTGGCTCTGGAGGACCGCGTGCTTCTGTTTCACAACCTCGGTCACGGGCAATTCAAGGACGTTACGGCCCAATCGGGACTTTTGCCGCGCAACCGCCCAACGGGCATTACGTTTGTGGATTATGACCATGATGGCGATCTGGACCTGCTCCTGACTGGTGCGCCGTTGAAGCCGGGCGATGGGTCCAATGTTCTGTGGCGCAACAATGGCGACGGGACGTTCACTGAGCAAACGGAGCCGACCGGGCTGGGTGGAAGCGGCAAGACCGGAGCAGCAATCCTGACCGATTTCAATAACGATCGCGCCGTGGATCTTGCGGTGACAGGCGATGGACCTTTGCCGCTGATTTATGTGAATCCGCGCGAAGGCAAGTATCCCAGGCAGCCGCTGTATGCGAATGTGAAGTTTCCGCCAACAGTTGGCATCGCGGTGCTCGACTACAACAAAGATGGCTGGATGGACATTGCGGTGACGCACGCCGGCGCACCGGGCCTCACGCTGTGGCGGAACGTCGAGGGGCCGGATCACATCGGCCGACGTTTTGAGCGCGTTGCGTTGCCACTCATTGGAGCAGTGCGCGGATGGGGCCTGACGCCCATTGACATCGACAACGACGGCTGGATCGACCTGGCAGCAGTTGTGGAAACGAAGTCCGGGCCGCGGGTAAAGGTCTTCCGCAATCGCGGCGATGGCAGTTTCGAGGATGTGAGCCATGCGCTAGGCCTGGACAGCGTGCGGCTGGCGGCGCCGCGCGGACTGATTGCCGCCGACGTGGATGGCGACGGCGCGCCCGATCTGATCGTGACCCAGGAGAATGCGCCCCCGATGTTGCTGCGCAACGAAGGCGCGAACAAGAACCACTTTGTGCGCATCGACCTGACCGGCTTTGCGGACAACAAGACAGCGCTGGGAGTGAAGGTGGAGGTGTTTGCCAACGGACTTTGGCAGAAGTGGGAGCTTGCCGGCGCGTCGGGCTACCAAACGCAGGCTCCGCCGCAGATTCTTGTGGGCCTCGGGCAGGCACCGGGCATCGATCTGCTGCGCATTCTGTGGCCCACTGGCGTGTTGCAGGATGAGATCGATCTGCCTCAACAGCGGGTGATCGCGATGAAAGAGGCGGACCGCCGCGGCAGCTCGTGCCCCGTGCTGTTCGCGTGGGACGGGCATCGCTACAAATTCGTGACCGACGTGATTGGTGCGGCGGTGGTAGGCCATTGGTTTACGCCCGCGCGGCGGAATACGCCGAATCCCGGCGAGTGGGTAAAGATTGATGGCATGAACGTGGCGCTGGTGGCCGGCAAAATCAGTGTGCGCTTTATGGAGCCGATGGAGGAGGTGAACTACATCGACCAATTGCGAATGGTCGCGGTCGATCATCCGGAAGATGTGGAGGTGAATCCCGACGAGCGATTCCTCGACGATCCGCCATTTGCGTCGGGGCGCGTGGTGGCGAGTGAAGAAACACGTCTGCCAGTCAGAGCGTGGGATGGCGAAGGGCACGACGTGCTGGACCGTCTGAGCAGGCGCGATCACGTGTTTGCCAGCGGATTTACGGCATTGCCTTACGACGGGTTTGCGAATCTGCATGCGCTGACGCTTGACCTGGGTGAGATCAAGCCGGACGCACCGCTGCGGCTGCTGATGACCGGCTATGTGAACTACTTCAGCGCGACCTCGCTCTATGCCGCGTGGCAGGCGGGGTTGAAGGAGATTCCGCCGTACGTTGAGGCGCAGCTCCCGAATGGCACGTGGCAGCGAATTCCCGGCGATGCGGGCTTTCCGGCCGGGTTGGAGCGGACGATCGTGGTGGACCTGACGGGTAAACTGCCGGCGGGAACGAGGCGAATCCGGCTGATGACGAACCTGCAGATTTACTGGGATCAGGTGCTGATCGACCAGAGCACGGGCGCGCAGACGCGCACAACGGAGATTCCATTGGCTACAGCCACGCTGCGCTTCCGCGGCTATCCAAAGCAGATTGAGGGCGCGAGCCCGGGCGATTTGGACTACGACTACAATCTTGTGAGCCTAACCGGACCCTTTCAACGCGAGCGTGGAAACTATACGCATTTTGGCGACGTGACCCCACTGCTCGAGAACATCGACGACAGGTTTGTTGTGTTTGGCAGCGGCGAGGAGATTGCGGCGGAGTTTGACGCGGAAAAGCTGCCCGCTCTGCCCACACATTGGAAACGCGATTACTTTTTCTATGCCAATGGGTTCGTGAAAGACATGGATTGGTGGGATGCGTCGCCATTCACAGTGGCGCAAATGCCGTTCCATGGCATGAGCACCTATCCGTATCCGGCGGGCGAGAAATATCCCGGCGATGCAGCCTCGCTCGAATACCGGTTGAACTGGAACGACAGGTTTGAATCTGGCGAGCCGGTGCGATCGTATCGATTCAACTATCAACTGTTGCCGTCGGCGCCACCGGAGATCGGAGGAGCGCAATTGCCACCGGGAACGCAGCCATGAACGATGTTGTGCTGGCCCCGCTCGCCGGGTGGATCGAGCGGTGGCGAGTCAGCGTCTATCGAGGCGGGGATGTCTGCGGCGGGATTGGGGAGCGACAGCGGAGGATCGGTGCGAGTTCCTACTCACTTCACCGCCATCTGATCGCTAAAACCTTCTCCGGGACAAATACCGGGACGAGGGCATCTGCCGCCATGCGTGGGGCCCTTCTCGATTCTGGGCGCGATCGGGCCCTTGGCGCGGACGATTGGCGACGTTAGATTGCTGTTCCAAGCTTTCAGCGGTCAGGATCCGCTCGATCCAGTGAGTCCGCCGGTCGCGCTGAAGAACCCGAGTCCCGATAAATTGTGTGCGAAGGCGATCGCGGACTTTGAGGGCGATGGCCATGTTCCAGCGACGGAAGGGACGCACGCAGCGGCGAGCGATGCGGCGCGAGCGCTGCGCGATGCAAGCTTTCGCGTGGAGCCGTTCCGCCCACGGAACCTGGAGCAATTGAGCAAACTGTGGTGGATGTTCTTTGTACGGTGTGGGGCGATCTTCTACGAGCCGGAGATTCGCAGCAAGCAGGAGCGGTTGAGCCCCATCTTCAAAAAGTTTCTTTCGATCGCAGAAGCGTCCAGACCAATCAACGCGACGCAGTTGCTGAACGCGTGGGCCGAGTTGGACTTGCTGCGTCGGAAGGCTCTTGCTGAGATGAACGAGCATCCAGTTTTGCTTTGTCCAGTGGCCAGCATTCCAGCATTCCACCATGATGAGCGTATGTGGACGGTCGAGGGCAGCTCCGTTCATTACCTCGACGCCGTGCGCTACACGCAATGGTTTAACTCGCTCGCTTGCCCGGTCGCAGTGGTTCCACTGAACGCCTCATCCGAGGAGTTGCCGATCGGTGTGCCGATTGTCACATGGCCTTTCGAAGATGAGATCGCACTCGGCGTGGCAGCACTGGTGGACGCAGCGTTTGGCTATCGCCCACCCCCGATGGCACTGGCCTAATTCGCTTCGGGCTCTCTTTCCCCCTTCAAAACAATGGTTCGCGGAGTGTTCCGGACCTCGCAATAACCTCTTGCAACGCTTCTACATATCAACCTTTTGGTGGAGGCGTTACACAATTGGTCGCGCAAGACTTATGCTTCGCCGGAATAGGGTGTGTGGGGTGCCTGAAAGCTGGCAAGAACGGTTTGCCGACACCCCCAATGTTCTACTGGGTGCGCGAGGCCGACGCGTCGTTCTATGCGCCGCAAACCTTTAGTATCCGACGCATATGGGGTGCTACCTTTTTTGCGGCACTAACCTACATTGGCTTCGACGGCATCACCACCCTCTCCGAAGATGTACGGAATCCGAGGCGGAATGTGCTGTTGGCAACGGTATTGGTCTGCATCCTGACCGGTGTTCTGAGCGGCGCCGAGGTCTATCTCGGCCAGCGCATTTGGCCAAACTGGCACACCTTCCCGAACCTCGAAATGGCATTCTTGGACGTATGCGAGCGCGTGGGGGGAACCTTCCTGTTCGAAGCAATGGGTGTGATTTTGCTCCTCGCCTCCCTGGGCAGCGCGCTCACAGGCGGTCTCGGAGCGGCCCGTCTGCTCTTCGGAATGGGCCGGGACGGTGTTTTGCCGCGCAACATATTCGCTCATATTCGCCAGGAAACCAACACGCCGACCTACAACATTCTTCTGATCGGAGCAATTGCGTACTGTGGCGCAATCGGCCTCAATTACGTCGGGAACGCCTACGAACATGCGGGGGAGCTTCTTAACTTCGGGGCGTTCCTGGCCTTCATGGGGGTAAACTTGTCAGCGTTCTGGCACTTCAGCCTCTTACGCAAGGGACACCAGCGAAGGTTTCTGGCTGATATAGCACTCCCACTCAGCGGCTTTGCATTCTGCGCCTCGATCTGGTGGAACCTGTACGGACTGGCAAAGATTGTTGGCGCTTTGTGGTTCCTGATCGGCGCGGCATATTGGGCGGTAACGACAAAGGGCTTTCGCAGATCACCGAAGTTGATCGACTTTAGCGACGCTTAACACAGGTAGAAGAGACCAAGGCGGGCCTTGGAAAGAGATGGCACACTGATGCGCACAATGGTCAGCGGCTTCGAAGCAGGTGGGAAGGTTCGAATCATATTACGAGCTGGAGAAGAACATGCCCTATTCATTTGAGAATATGCCAGGTCTTGTAACGGCGATTTCGGAGATCGCGCGGCTTCTTCAAGGTGCGCGAGCAATTGTGTCCCTTGCCCTCCGCGGTGCTCGGCGGAATAACATGCGCCACTCTACGGGAGTTACGGTCCGTTCCGCATCGGTGCACCTGGTGGCGCTCTTTTCCGTTGCTCTCTGTGCGGCCCAAAAGGAACAATCGCAACCGCTCTATATGGATTCGACACAGCCGATTGATGTGCGCGTGAACGACCTCATGCAGCGGATGACGCTCAAGGAAAAGGTGGGGCAGCTTAATCTCCCGTGCGTTTATGTCGATGAACTTGGGAAAACGGTCCCGGAAAAGATCGAATCTCTGAAAAAGTTTGCCGCCGGGACATATCCGACGGAAATCGGACCAGGTGCTGGCTTCTTCACCTTGGCCAACACTCTCAAGCAAAAAGACCTTGCTTGGGAGGTGAACTACTTCAATGAGCTTCAGAAGATCGCACTGACGCAAACACGACTGAAGATCCCGTTGCTCGAGGACGAAGAGGGTACGCACGGAGCCATGTTCCCGGGAGCTACCGTCTTTCCCGAAGGGTTGGCCATCGGCAGCACTTTCGACATCCCGCTCGTCGAACAGATCTATGCAGCATCCGCTTCTGAGGCTCGGGCGGTCGGAATTCACGTGTTGTCCACGCTTGTGTTGGAACTGGATCGCGACCCGCGCATGGGCCGCAATATGGAAGCTTATACAGAGGATCCTTATCTCTACGCGCAGATTGCAAAAAGTATCGTCCGCGGAGCTCAGGGCTGGAATGTCGACGCTCCGGAAAAGGTCGTCGCGCTGATGACAGATTTCCCGGCGCAGAGCGAACCGGCCAGCGGGATGGAGCGGGGCGCCATTGAACTGTCCGAAAGGAGCTTACGGGAGAATTTTCTGGTTCCCTGGGTGGCAGCGTTCAATGCTGGGGCCTTGGGTGTGATGGCCGGTTACCCAGAGATTGACGACATCCCGGAGCACTCGTCTGAGAAATGGAACACCGATATTCTACGCCATGAACTGGGCTTCAGGGGAATCGTTGTAAGCGAAGGTGGAGGTTTCGACTCGATCATTTATGAGGACGTGGCTCCAGACCAGAAGCAGGCCGGAGAAATGGCCCTGCGAGCCGGCGTCGATATGGGTATTACTTATGAACCGGCCTACATGGGGCCGCTCGCTCAAGCCGTTCAGGATGGTGAAATCCCTGAATTTCTGGTTGACCGCGCCGTCCGACGCGTGCTTGAGCTGAAGTTTCGACTCGGTCTTTTCGAGCATCCCTATGCGGAACTGTCTCATGCAAAACAGATTGTTCATTCCAAGGAGCATCAAGAGCTCGCACTCGAGGCTGCCAGG
>Ga0208038_1001227_pt1 | contig 14667 bp, 24 predicted proteins | sample June2015DPH_16_1_FD_184714 | JGI IMG/M metagenome (GOLD analysis project Ga0208038, IMG submission 184714) | Peatland microbial communities from SPRUCE experiment site at the Marcell Experimental Forest, Minnesota, USA - June2015DPH_16_100... | ecosystem: Environmental > Terrestrial > Soil >...
GTGTCACCTCCTAGACGGTAGACGCAACCTGCCGTCTAGGAAACACACTTAGCGAGTTAGCAAAAGAACCTACTGCCGATTCATCTGCAACCTAACGGTTGCAGTATTCTCGTCAAGTTTTAATAAAGAAGGAGTTTAGCTGCTTGGCTCGCACTTTTGGAGAAGCCGTTCCCAATGTTCATCAGTTAAACGTTGCATCTCATCCAGCACGTGCTTATTTTGCGGGGTAAACAGGTGCCTAAACCTTCCTTGGCCAGCAAGGTAATCTTTAACTGGCTTCTTCTTTTGCGGTGCCAAAGCAATCAGTTTGCTTGGTGTTGAAAGTTGCCGTTTGCCGTTTACTGCTTCCCAAATTGGAAACACGCAGGATTCCACAGCCAACTTGGAGTACTCTATGGCTTTGCTTGGTTCACAACGCCAACCCCTTGGACAAGGAGCAAATATATGCAGAAACGCTGGTCCATTCACTTCTAAGCCTTTCCGAACTTTTGTCAGCATGTCTTTCCAGTAGTATGGTGATGCAGTAGCCACGTACTCCATGTCATGCGCCAACATAATCTCAGTAATCGGCTTCTTCTTCTCGAGTTTTCCAGGAATAACTAAGCCAGCAGGAGTCGTCGTCGTCGCTGCACCAGTCGGTGTTCCACCGCTACGTTGGATACCAGTGTTCATGTAAGCCTCATTATCATACAGCACAAACAAGAAGTCATGTCCACGTTCAACAGCACCAGACAACGCTTGCAAGCCAATGTCGAAAGTTCCACCGTCACCAGCAATCGCAATAATATCAATGTGCTCTTGCTTCACTTTGCCCTTCTTACGCATAGCTTTCAATGCAGCGTCAATACCTGAAGCGTTTGCAGCGGCATTCTCAAAAGCCGTGTGCAACCATGGCACAGCCCAAGACGTGTAAGGGTAAATTGATGAGACTACTTCCATGCAGCCAGTTGCTTCAGTCACAATTGTTGGTCCACGTGTAGCTTTCATTATCAAACGCAGCACTGATGCTGGTCCGCAACCTGCACATGCCCGGTGACCTGAAAGGAACAAATCTGGTTTAGACGCAATGTCTTTGGCTGTGAATCTCCATTCTTGAGTTGTCAATTTGTTTTTCCTCCTAAATTACTCCCTTAACCCTAAATAGTGAATTTGGCTTTCAACATGTCTAGTTCTTGCAATATTCGTAAGCTCTTCGAAGATTGTTCGTAGTTCACGGGGACTATAATCTCTCCCGCCTAAACCGTAAATGTAGTTCACAATAAACGGATGCTTCTTATCATCGTAAAGCGCATGGCGAACTTCAGTGAAAACTGCGCCGCCGAAACCGCCGAAACTCATACTTTTATCCATAACCGCAACTGCAGTGCTGTTGCTTAATGCTTTTCGAAGTTCTTCGACGGGTAGTGGCCTGAACGTACGTAGTCGTAGAAGCCCAGCTTTAACGCCCTCTTGCCTTAATTCGTCAACAATTACTTTTAGTGTTCCAGAAGTTGAGCCAACGCACACCACTGCAATTTCAGCGTCCTCAAGCTTGTAAGCATCTATTAGGCCGTTGCCGTAGCTTCTGCCAGTGACTTTGGCATATTCAGTGTTAACCTCTTGTATTCGCTTTAACGCGTTCTTCATGCCTTCTTCCTGCTGGCGTTTAAACTCAAAATAGTAGTTTTGAAAAGCAATCGGTCCCATAGTCATCGGATTATCTGGATCAAGCTTAAACGGCACTGTTTTACCTTCATGCGTAAGTACATTGGGCAGTTGGCGTTCTCCAACAAACTGCTTCACCGCGTCTTCAGAAAGTACATCGACGTTCTCCAACGTGTGACTTACCGTAAACCCGTCTAATCCAACAATAATCGGCAAAGACACATCAACATCCTCAGCAATCTTGAACGCTTGAATAATAGAGTCATATGCCTCCTGAGCGTTCTCAACGTAAATGTGTATCCATCCGCTGTCTCTTTCTGCCATGCTGTCTGATTGGTCACCATGAATGTTTAGCGGCGCAGACAAAGCGCGGTTAGCAATAGCCATCACAACTGGCGCTCGACAACCAGACGTAACAAAAAGCATCTCATGCATCAACGCTAAACCTGCAGAAGCGCTGGCAGTGAAAGTTCTTGCACCCGTAGCTGAAGCAGCAAGGCAAGCGGTCATCGCACTATGCTCTGATTCCGTGCAGACAAACTCTGTTTGGACCTCTCCGTTGGCGACGTATTCGCTGAATTTTTCAACAATGATTGTTTGAGGCGTAATTGGGTAAGCTGCAACTACGTCAACATCACATTGCTTAACTGCGAATGCAACTGCTTCATCTCCGTTTAAAGCTATAGTTTCCTGTTTAGCTTGTTTTTCCATGTCCTTTTACTCCCCTTCTATCTTCATTGTTATTGCTTTAGTTGGGCACTCGTTGGCGCATATTCCGCAGCCTTTGCAGAAGCTAAAGTCAAACTCGATGTCGCCCATCTCTGGACGCCACTTTATAGCTCCTTCAGGACAAAACATCACGCATGTTAAGCATTTTGTACATTTCTCCAGGTCTCGTATTGGCGTGTAAGTTTTCCAGTCGCCTGTCATGAATCCAACGCTGGATTTTGAGCATACTCCAGCTATAGAGATTTCTTTCCAGCTTTTCTCTCGACTCATTCGGATTTTGCCTCCTCATACGCTTCCTTGATAATCGCGAAGTTTTTCTCTGCTAAGTCTGTTCTGAAACGTCCCTTCAGCGTTTTCTCTATGCCTTCTAAAGTGACTATTCCAGTTGCCTTAGCGACACAGCCCAGCATTGCTGTGTTGGTTATTGGTGCTCCCAAAATTTTTAGGGCAATTTCGGTTGCTGGAACTGTCCACACTTTGCCTTTTGTCACCCTAAGGCTTTCTTTTAGGGCAGCCGGTTCCTCGGTTGAATTAATAATTAGTATGTCTTCGTCATCGTTTAATCCAGCTGTAACTGGAACTGTTTTCAGCAGCGTGTTATCTAAAACGACAACAACATCTGGTTCGTAAATGGCGCAATGCAATCTTATTGGTTCAGTGCTTATTCTTGTAAAGGCAGTCACTGGCGCGCCCATTCGTTCAGGACCAAATTCAGGGAATGATTGAATATATTTGCCTTCATCAAGGGCTGTTCTTGCCAGTAATTCGCTGGCTGTCCATGCTCCTTGACCGCCTCTACCATGCCATCTGAACTCAATCATGTTTTTCAAATAATCCTTTTCTCCAAATGTGTTTTTCTCATTAGATAGTCAAATACCTTGATATATTTTTCTAGTAAAACTATCAAATTTCCCATTTAATGTAAAAATTGCGTTTTTTAAAGTTGACAAAGTTATCATTACAGATATTGTTAATAGGACAGTTAATTAAAATTTTTGGATTTGGAGGCTAACCAAGTTAGCAATAAAGTTATATCAACTGTCACCACTTAACATCTCCCGCGCACAATTCCCTTTTTCTTTTTTTGGAGCCTTCTAAGCATGGTTGACGCTGAAAGGGTAAAGCGTAAACTGCCAAGTTTGCTTATTGACGGCAGCACGACTAAAAAGAAAGAGCAAAATAGTTTAATGCGTTATCGTTATCGTCTTAAGAGGTTTCAGAAAAGAAACCCTGAAAAATGCGATAACCTAACAAATAAGCTGATAGATGTTTTAAAAGAGATTAAAAAAGCTGTTTCTGAGTGAAAAATTTATCACATAAAATTATGGTTGCATCTTATCATAAATCAACTTTTCAACGGCATGGCTACGATCTTTATAGATTCGCTTTTGCACTTGGCCGTCAATCCACGCTAAACATTCAGGTGTTATGCTTATGGTTACTCGTTTTTTAGGCATGTCAGGGTTCATATTTTTGCACACATCTATATGACTTATCCACGTATTTATGTAGTTTTATGTTTGTTTCTTAATATGATATTTTATATATGCACTTGTATGATAACCACATACGAAACTAAGGAGGAAAAAGAAAAATGGAAACATCAAAAAGTATAAAAATTGTGCGTGGAGTGTTCACTCACCCATATACCAAAGAACTTATAGAAGTAGATGGTTTTCCAACAACGTCACGAATAAACAACTTTTCCAGACCAAGCTGGAACTTGAATGAACCAACAATCAAAAGATATATGGAAGACATTAAGTCTGGTAAAAAATTGGCATCAGTTATAGTCGATAACGAACATGGAAAAATTACACCTTACGATGGCTACCATAGAATTGAAGCTTATCGGCGTTTGGGCGTCGATGAAATTACAACAATAAAAATAAGCGATGCCGATGCTGAAAAATATAGGGCTGATAAGTTTTTCAAATCTGTATGGGTTGACAGAACATCAGGACCTAACGGAAGGAGAATTGGACAAAACATAGCGCGAATAGGCCATGGAGCAAAAACAAAAAAGATTACTAACAGATATCGCCAAAAAGAGGATTGAAAAAATGAATAGAAATATTTTAGCAACAAACAACAAAGAATCATACCGTAAGGTATGCATAAGAAATATTGAGTTAATCGAAATGATAATGCTTGGACATAAGCCAATGACCGGTTACGAAATGAAAAAACAGATTAAACTTAAACTCGGCATCTCAGTTAACAATGTAACAGTTTACCGTTGCTTATGGAGACTAACGGAATCAAAATTAATATCATACAAAAAAGATAACTCTGAACAAAATCATCTTGAAAAAAAAATGTACCGCTTAACCAACGAAGGATTACTAGCACTGAAAATAAACTCTGGCCTGATCTTAAACATATTAGACAGGTCAATTTTCTATGAAGAACCTTATGACTGCGTGCTAGACTCAAGATAGGCAACCTCGGGTTCAACCCCTAATTTTTTTTCGTTACTATACTTTTTTTATGTTTTTCTAAGACTTTTTCTTAGACTTTCTTATAATTATTATACGCTATTAATAAGCAACATGTAAAAACTACATTTTAGATAAGATATGCCAAAGTCAACACCCAGCATGAGAAAATACTGGCGGCTTCAAAAACAAGAAGAACGTAAAGAGAAAGAGAAGGCTAAAAAGAAATGAACAGAGGCCAAGTGTCAACAGTCAAAAACGGTCTATGGTTCAGAGATAGATCGCAATCTTATAAGATGGTTGAATTTGTTAAAAAAAATCCAAAAGTGAGGTAATAAAAACGAGTGAGAAAAAGCAAAGTTTATCAAACAAAATTAAAGAACGAGTGAAAAACGTGCCACATCAAGCACGCCAAGAAATATCTAAACAGATGAAGCAAAGTCGAGAAAGCTATCATGAAAGAAAAGAGCAAAGGCAAACGGAAAAAAGAGAAGAAATGAAGGCGCGAGTAGAAGAGAGAATACGTTTAGCAAGAGAACATGGCAAACACACAGCCCAGCGCGAATCCAACAGTTATAGCGCAAATAGAAATCGCAAAAGCGTAAGAGGCTACGCTGAATTTGCTGGCAGAACTCCAAGAATTGAGCCCGTCCTTGACCCTTTTAACAGTTGGTTGCTAACACCGAAAAAGCCTAAACCCAAAAGCCAAACTACCACAATCCACACCGACCACCAAACCATAAAAATAAGCACACGTGCTAAAGAAGAACACGAAAAACACAAAAAGAAAAAACACCAGTACTACTCTTTTGAGGATTTTTACGATCCTGGGTTTTAAGATAAGGTGAAAGAATGAGCGTAAGATTTAGGCGATTTAAACCTAAAGAAAAACCGCAAAAAGTGGTTCAAAAACACCGAAAAAAATATGTCTTTCACAGGAACGGGAAAAGATGTTCGGAAAAAGACTTAATCTTTGCGCGGATTCAAACTTCTCTTGATTTAGAATCTAAACGTGACCCAGGAGCGTATGTGGTTTAAATGGGCTACCCTGGAACACATAAGAAATATGGGCCTTGCCAAGTGTGCGGTTTTGAAGTTAAGAAAATAGAAAACTCAAATTTATTTGAACCGCATGTGACACGTGGAACGCGAAGATGGCATCAAAAATGCTTTGACAGTTTATTTATTGTTTCAAAGGATGATGTTGAATAATGGGTTATAACGGTAGGAAAAAAAAGAAACTGGAGCCTTGCCCAGACTCAGAGCCAGACCATAATTATTTAACATATTTTTCTGAAGGAAATAAACGCGAGCTCAAACGTGATTGGCTGGAGAGCCACGCATTGAAAAGTGAACCACGCGACTGGAATCCAGCGCTCTGGACATATTTTGAGCCTCCCCGACTATTTAGCAATTAATGAGGTTATGAAAATGGGAAAGAGAAAGAAAAAGCAGAATCCAAAAAAACGAAATGGTGACGCGATGTTAGACTTTTGCGACCCCTTCGCCGATCTTGTTTATTATTCGATAATAATGGATGATCTTATTTAAGGAGGCGATAAGTCAATGACGAGAAAGAAAAATCAGAATCAACCAAACCAAGTCCAAGACCACAACGACCAAGCAAAAAAGCTAGAGGAAATGAGCAAAACAATCTACAAAGGAATCTTAAGTTAGGAAGGTGAAAAAAAACAATGAGCATGGAAGATAAAATAGCGAATTACGATTTAGATGCACCGTACAGTAATAACTATGCTAATTCGTTAAACCAATTATGCTTAAGATACCAATTCATTTCAGGGAAACGATACAATGGAAGAGGTGTTATGAGAGAGTCTTTTTACGCTTTAAAAGCCCTAATTGATTATTTGCCACCAAAAGGCAAAGAATACATGATTTCTAAAGAACCACGACTAAAAGGTTTTCCATGGGAAGAAATTTACGTTGATTTAATATTGACTGATGGTGTTACTCAAAGACAAGTATTTACTGCCCTTGATAGCGTTTATGAAACCGCATACGCATGGATATGGCCAAATATTTTAGAAGTCCACTTAAACATGGGAAAGCCAGCTTATGGAGCCGATGGACATTTAGGAAATAAACCGAAATGATTGAATCAATAGATAATCGAATAAACATAGCGCAAGCAGAACAATGGATAGCGACAGCTAAAGAAATTGATAAGGCAATAGAAGAAAATCCACACAGCGCAAAGGCTCAAGAAAAACTCCCAGCTCCCAGAGTAGTTATTGACGTTTGGGATGCTATTTTAGGGGATAGCTGGGAAAATATTTGTATCCACGGAAAACCGAGAACTGGAAAAACGACAGTTCAAATGGACATAGCCTTTGCGGTTTATGGCGATTGGGATGCTGTTTTACAAAGTTTCATTTACAACCTTTCCCAAATTCTTTATCATATGGATCATGGTGTTCCTTGCCGAATATGGACACGAAACTTACTTCATAACCGAGTACCCCTAATTATGCCGGATGATTTTGGCGCTGGATTCAATAAAGCTGTGACCCAGCACACAAGCGCGATGGATATTTTCAAAGGAATGATTGACACTTTAGCGACTTCTTTCGGTGTTTTCCTTTCAAGTATGGGCACCGCAAACAGTATTACCCAACAGTTAACCGACAAATACACTGGCGAAATTTTTGTGCCAACAAAGGGATTAGCAAAATATGATAAGTGTGATTGGGAACAAAGTTTTAGATCATGGGCTCCGAGAACAAAAAAGAAATGGCAAGATTCATTCACGTTTGATATGGTTCCAATGGATGTTTACAAGGAATATGACGAAAACCGTTTGCTATTAGTTGAGGAACTAAAGCAAATGATGAAAGATTGTATGGTTGATAACGAAAGCGCAAAAATAATAAAGCGCTCAGAACCAATAGACATAGAATTTTTAGACCTCATACAAATTAGAGGCCCACTTGATAAAAATTGGATTCACCTTAAACACCCTGAGCTCTTAGAAGTTCTAAAGAAATCTAAATCGAGAAGTCTAGTAACTCCAGCTAAGAAACCTGGAACCTCAAGCGCTTACTGTTATGACTTAACCGATTTAGGTTTTGAAACTCTCAAGATAATTATGCAAACACGCACTCCAGAGCAACAAGCCGAAAAAGTCAAGGCTCTAAAAGAGAAATATGGAGATGTCAAAATTGACTAAGCAAAATGTGAGCGCTAAACCTAGTCTAAACGAGTTAAAAAGTGGTGACGTTTTTCCATGCTAGTTCAACCGTTAACAAGTTATCATAGACTAAACGTTTACGATTATGTCAATGAGTTTTGCGGTTGGGAACCGATAGAAGAATTAATAAAATATAGCGGAACACCACGCAACGAACTTTATACAAACAGCTTAATCAAAACTGGAGGCAGAGCTGGAGAGGTTCTTAATCTTACTAGAGAAAACTTTAGCGTAAACAAACACCAAAAAATATTGCTATGCCAAAATATGCTTTTAGAAAAACGTTATCGAACTAAGCGAGATCCAATTACAAAGAAGGCTTTACTCTTACTCAATGGCAAACGAGATACAGAAACTATAAACGCAATCCGAAAACCTTTTCCAATTCTACTAGAAGAACCCTTAACTAACTTGTTACAAGAACAACTGGATTCTCTAGATAAAGGCCCACTTTTCACAAGCCCATACAAAGGACATAAACCGTTAACTGTAAGTTGGGGCTATAAATTCATAAGGCGCTTGAATGACGAAATACCTAAACCCCTTTTCAACAAGCTAGGATTAAATCAGCCTTTCAGGGATAAAATAACAGGTGACAAACTTAGCGATATAATCCACTTGTGGCAGCATTGGTTTAGAGCACAGAGAGCAAGCGAACTTAGAAGCGATTATGGTTTTACTGAAGCCGACTTGATGGAATATTTTGGATGGTTGGATTATAACACAGCTTTACACTACTCAAGGCTGGGAGCCTCTAACCTTGCTAAGAAAATGCGAGCAGCCATAAGCTAAGTTTTTGGGGAGAGCGAAAGGCTTAATCAAGAAAAAAAGATTTTTAACTCTCAATTCTATTTAAGAAAATTATTATTTTCAATTCTGTTTCGTAAGTTTCGCGGGAATACCCAGAAATTCGATACATAACTTCGTCAGCAATTTCTCGACAGTTTTCCTTAACTGAGCCTAATCCACTAATTACGTACGTTTTAGGCGCATGACTTTGGATTCTGGTTACTATCTTATTGGCTTCCATGCCTATGTCATCGACGTATTGGATAAAACTATTTGTTAGTTCAATATTTTTAAATAAGTTTTCGATTTCTTGTTTCATTTGGTTTGGAGTTAATGCCTCTTCTAAATAGCGACCAATAAATTTTGCAAAAATACCGTTTTGAACAAACTGGGCTACGTGTAATCCATAAGCGCCATGTGTCTTAAGTATCCTGTTTCTTAGGTTTATGCACTTTTCCTTATCGCTCTCCATTCCTCGTAAAGTTAATCCCAATAGAAAACAAATACGCAGGTTTTCGTCTTCAATATTTTGCTTAAAAATAGCACATTCAGTAGTCTTTCTCTGCTTTAGCGCTTCCTCGATTGTCTCAACATCTTGAACAAAAGCAAGGTCTTTATGTCTGAATTTCTGGACGTATTCTTTTATTTTTTCTGGTGCCCAATCAAGAAAAGCTTCCGCTACGCCTTTAGCTGCACTTTCAACTGGATCGGATGACATCTCCATATTCTTCCAAGAACGAGGCGATACTCAAAGGATTATCGTCCAATATTATAGTACTTCCAGGTAGTATTGCCATATTCGCAAGTCGGACAGGCTCATTCGTGTATTTATCTAACACTCTTTCGCCTTTTTTATCTAAAACAAAAGTTCCATCTGAGCTAAAACCAAGTTCTTGAAGCAAGAAAATCTTACAACTAACAGGCATGTTTTTTATGGATAATATTTCAGTCATTTCTTATATCTCTCCTAACTCTCTGTAAACGTAATCTCCTACATACGTGTGTACTGTCTTATTATACTGTCTTATTCCCATTTTGGCTATATCTCTTATGAATTATGCATCAATGACAGCAATTGCACAATTTCCGTATGTTTACGTAAGTATTTAACCTCTTTGGTTCTCTCCCAGTTTTCGATTTGCGTTCTACAGCTATCACGCTGTGTGGCAACTATAACTTAATGCGAATCCACAACTAAAAGGTATGGTTAGTTAATATTTCCAATTCCTTCTTTCATGTCTAAGAGTGAATTAACATAGTTAACAAACAATCGGAGCTTTTTTTATCCTTCTTTTAATTACTTATCTATATATGTCGGTATGTGCTCAATCGCATTTTTTGTATATTTTGGACTATCAACAGCCATAGCACCAATTACCCCTCGATAAACCACTCTCTACAACCTTAACCTTATCGCACAAGTCAAACTCTAAGAAATAGTCTTTTAACTTCTTGTTTAAAGATATGTTTAATTTACCGAATAGACTTAAAACAAAGTGGAAGGAGAGAACTATGAAATATTTGACAATTCTAAAAACTTTTAGTTTCAATGACATCGTACAGCCTTTACATGATAAAGAAACTGGAATATGGAATGATTTACTTAACAAACATGCGAAAGAAGGTTGGAGAGTAATTAATAGCGGAGCAGTTCCAAGCAGGGTATCAGAGAAAGTTATTTTTTGGGCTTTACTAGAAGCACCTAGTTAATACTCATTCTCTTGTGTCTTATTTGCATCTTCAGCGAAGTCAAGTAAGGGGTCTTTAGAGGCATACTCATATTCTATCGGGTCATATTCCCAAATTATGCGCTTTTGTTTGTTCTCTTGTTTTCTTTCTTCTTGAGTTTCCCTAACGGTTACTGGTTTCTCAGGTAAGGGTTTATCAAAAACTCGGCCACAATATTGGCAGCGTATTTTTTCAGCGTCTAATCTTTCAGTAGTGCCACCACAGTTTTCGCATTTTTGCCCTGAGAGTTCATGTTTTGGGGGATAACTTGTTGAATACTGAGGTCTTTTTTTAAGGTCCGACCACGCGTAGAGAGCGATTATTCCAACAACGACCACAACTAAAAAAGCACCGATAACGTTAGGGTCAACCATTTTTTAGCTCACCTTCTCAGCTTCTTTTTTGCTACGAGAAAAATAACTCGATATTTCGGTAGCCGGCAGCTTAGTTTTTTCGCTGATTTCCTCGTCAGTATGTGGTTTTCCATCACACATTACCGCAAAAATTTTAGCGTCAATTTCCTTCCGTTTTTGAAGTTCCTCTGAGAACTTAGCCGACACAGACGCGTCATGCGTACATACGTCTTTTTCGGGAAATTTCACTATTATTCCAAATTCTGGAAGACCATCCTTCATTACTTGAATGTTTGCGTCCCTTAACAAAGTTGTAACATTAACCCCTTGTTTTTCTAAATCCTCAAGTTTTTCTTTAAGTATGCTAAGCCAATTTGTAAAATTAGGCATTATTAGGCTCTCTAAATATTGTGTGTAGGCATTTTCCCTGGATGCTTTTGTTTCTTCTTCAGTTCGCGGATCACCTTCGTTTTTAGCCTTCCAGAAAAACAACTGTAAGTTAAGAAGTAAGTGTATGTTAAAATTTAATTGCGCGGTTTTAAGGAAATAGGCTATTGCTGAATAAGTGACATTTCTATTTTTAGATATCAGAGAAGCGACTTTTTTAGCTTGTTCTATTTCCTTTTCAATGCTTGAGGCTAATTCAGAGTTCCTAATTCTATATGCCACTGGAGGAGGATATTCTTTGCCTTCAGTATCAAGTTTTCTTTCCACTATGCCTTTTTCTAATTCTTTAAGTCTTTTGGTTAATGTTGTAGGGCTGATTTTGGTTTCTTTCAGAATCTCCATGTAACGATGCCAGGCACCGTCTTTTAGAACTGCTAATATTTTTTGTGTTGATAACTCGGATTTTTTTATTTGATCCGCGCCTATGCCTCTTTTTATCACGGTTTTTCATCTATGTATTTAACTACACACGCAAGTATTTATAAGTTTTGAATAACCTATGAATATATAACTAAGAAGTCAATTACATAGGTATGATGTTATGACCGAAAAAGGCAAAAGACGCGTAATCTGGATGCCAAACGAACTAGACGCAAAAGCTGAAGCAATACGGAAGCAGTTAGGGTTAAGCATATCGGGATTTTATCGTTTTGCCATAATTGAGCAAATCAAACAGTTTGCAACCGCAAAAAAAATAATAGGTGAAGAACTACCATGCCAGGAACCTTTTACGTTACCGGCTTAGTAATGCCTTCAAACACTGGGCGATCCTACAAAGTCTATACTTTAGACAATGAAGGAAACAAGAATTTTATCGGCTTAATCAGCAAGAACTCTTTAGCATCACTTTTACGTCAAGAAATCACAGTTTGCGATATATGCAAATTCACAAGCGTAGCCAAGCAAGACCCACTAAACCTTAACCTGGAGCCCAAGCCATGAACCTAGTTCAAATTCGTCATAGGGGTAAAAGTGGAAGGCCAAAAGGACTGGGGGCTAAATGGGCATACATTATAGAAATCGCTATTCCTGCAATACTGAAAGAGTACGGTGATCTACCCCTTACTATTAGACAGATTTTTTATCGACTAGTAGGAAAATATTCGCTGGACAAGACGGAAAACAACTATCAATATCTGGACAAGCAACTTGTCCAACACAGAAAAAACGCATGGATAAAATGGGATAGAATTGTTGACCTAACAAGAAAGCCAACGAAGTTAGAGTATCACACGGAATTAACGCCAGAAGATTGGATCAGATATTGGGCAAAGGACTTCATAGATAGCTTATCTGGGTATCATCAACCCGAATACACAAATCAGGAATACCTAGTTGAAGTGTGGTCTGAGCATGAAGGCTTACAACCACTGTTCAAGAAGGCTTTGGAAAACTATCCTGTAACGCTGTATTTCACCAGGGGACGAAATTCATGGAGTAACTTTTACGAGTCTGCACAGAGATTAAAACAGACTAGTAGGAAAATAGTAATTCTCCATTTCGCGGACGCCGATGACTACGGCAGGAACATGACAAAGAACATTCAAGATGCTTTTGAGTTTTTTGAAGTCGACGCTGAAGTTGTTCGGGTTGCTCTTACCAATGAGCAAGTAAGGGAGTGGAATTTGCCAGACACTCAGTTGGAAGCAATAGAACCCGACAGAATGATTACTCTAATTCAAGACGCCGTCAGAAAATACATTGACAGAGAAAAACTCATAGAAATGTTGGAAGAACAGAGGCGCGGTCAAGAAGTCGTTGACCGATGGAAGGAACAGTTTGAAGAATGGTATGATGCGTATTCACCTGACGAGGAGAGCTGAAGCCATGACCGTCGCCGACACCGAAAAAATCATTTTATTATGTCCAACTTGCCAAGGCCCAGTAATAGAGAGTTACAAAGATGATATCCAGCAACAATGGTATGCTTGTGAGCAAGGACACAGAACAGCTAAACCCATAAAGCATAGAGAGGAATCACAACAAGAAAATAACGAGAAATCAGAAAGCCAAATGACTGAGCCGACAGCAAAAGACTTAGCCGATGCAGCAAGAATAAAGGCAGAGCAAGACGGAGAGAAAGAAGAAAAAGATGTATTCATTCAGCGAGCCTCAATCGTAACAGCTGATTTTATAGCTGAAGAAATATGGAACAGAGAAGCAAATCCTCAATACTTGAGATATAATTTTGCATCTAAAGCCTTCGACACCGTGGAAGAAATCGGGTTAGGTGAAACAAACAAGAAAGGGCAAAACATAGTTTACGTGCCTATAAACAATGAAGCGTTAAAGAAAGGCTTAGTTATTGTGCCTTCAGGTTATACACAAACTAGCTTTAAAGAAGTATTTGAGGACATAGACAAGTTAGCTTCAACTGCTTATGATGCATGCGGTCAAGAGAACATAGTTACTTTGCTAACACGTGTTACTGTTGGTTCATGGTTCCTTGATAGATTCGTTAAAGACCCAAAATACGATATAGCTGGAGCTGGAAAATTCGCGCCTATTATCCCGATTCGTGGACCTAGCCAAACTGGAAAGAACCGACTAGCCTTCATTCTACGATTAATCAGTTATAGACCCTATTTTGAAATGAGCACCTACAGAATACCGAGCCTATACAGACCATTAGACATTTGGCAAGGCACTTTAGTATTGGATGAGGCAGATTTCGCTAACACTAACGAAAAAAGCGAACTTATCCATTTCCTAAACTGTAGAGCTACAGGCACACCAGTAAGCAGACAAAACCCAAAGAACCCAAAATACACGGATACCTTCGCAAACTTCGGAATAACAATCTGTACGCAGCGTAAACCGTTTGATGACAACGCAACCGAGAGCAGGGCCTTACCCTACTATAGTGAAGCTACAGACAAGAAAATCCCAGTGTTAGAAACTGACGAAATGCTTAACGAAGGCTACGAATTACAGAACAAGCTAATCTATCTCAGAATGATCTATTACAAAAGCGTTAACATTGATAAGTCACAGTGGATAGACGACTTAACTGATCACCGTTTAATTGCTACATTATTACCAATGTTAGCCTTGTCAGAATACGAACCTGACTTAAGAACCATAATCACGGATAACGCCAAGGCATTTCAACGTGCTAAGATAGAAGAAAAAGCCAACAGCATGGACGGAACCCTGATAAACTGCTTATGGGAAAAAATCAAAGATGGATTCTTTGCAGAATACCAAAATGAATGACCGCAACCTTACGGTTGCGGTATCTTCAGAAAAATTATGGATGCTTAGATTGTTCTATGTAGCGTTTGATTGTTTCAGCATTGACCTGGCCAATTGAACGGTAGAATTTACCTCT
>Ga0208038_1001231_pt1 | contig 14628 bp, 9 predicted proteins | sample June2015DPH_16_1_FD_184714 | JGI IMG/M metagenome (GOLD analysis project Ga0208038, IMG submission 184714) | Peatland microbial communities from SPRUCE experiment site at the Marcell Experimental Forest, Minnesota, USA - June2015DPH_16_100... | ecosystem: Environmental > Terrestrial > Soil >...
CAGGGTTGTGGCAGAAGTCTCGCCCACGGCTGACTCCGCTATCAAGATGGAGGTTTGGATGCCGACCACCGGCTGGAATAGCAAATACCAGGGCCAGGGCAACGGAGGCTTCGCGGGGATAATTGGCTATCCTGCCCTGGGGGCTGCGATAAAGCGAGGCTATGCCGCGGCCGGCACAGATACCGGGCACACCGGAGGCGAAGCGGCATGGGCCTTGGGCCACCCCGAAAAGGTGATTGACTTCGGATATCGCGGCATCCACGAGATGACTCTGAAGGCCAAAGCAATCATCGACGCCTTTTACGGCAACAATCTCCAGCACTCGTATTTCGCCAGTTGCTCGGATGGGGGCCGTGAGGCCCTGATGGAGGCCCAGCGCTTCCCCCAAGACTACGACGGCATCCTTGCCGGCGCCCCCGCCAATTTCTGGACACATCTGCTGGTCGGTGCTATGTGGATTACCCAGGCTACCACGCTGGATCAGGCCAGTTACATTCCCGCCGCCAAGCTCCCGGCAATCGGCGCCGCTGTGCTTGCTGCCTGCGACGCCCAGGACGGTGTAACGGACGGTATCCTCAATGACCCGAGGCAATGCCAGTTCGACCCAGGGACACTGCTCTGCAAAGGAGCCGACTCCAACAGTTGCCTCACGGCGCCGCAGGTGACCGCACTCAAGAAGATCTATGCCGGGCCGGACGATGCGGCTGGACACCAGATTTTCCCCGGCTATATGCCCGGCGCCGAGGAGGGTCCAGGGGGCTGGGCGCCTTGGATCACCGGTCCGGCGTCCGGCCGCAGCCTGCTGTTCTTTTTCGGAACACAGTTCTTTTCAGACATGGTGTACGAACAAGCGGCTTGGGACTACAAGACTTTCAATGTCGACCAAGCCACGAAGCTAGCCGACGCCAAGACGGCCCGTGCCCTTAACGCAACCGACCCCAATCTGAAGCCCTTCAGGGCCCGCGGTGGCAAGCTCATTATGTATCATGGTTGGAGCGATGCCGCGATCCCGGCGCCCAACACCATCGACTACTACAACAGCGTGGTGGCGGCGCTGGGCCAGCGCCCTACAGACACGTTCTTGCGGCTTTTTATGGTGCCGGGAATGCAGCACTGTGGAGGCGGTCCAGGGCCGAATTCCTTCGGACAAGATGCCAATGCCCCGCCGCATGACCCTGAGCACAGCATTTACACTGCTCTCGAACAGTGGGTCGAGAAGAGCGTCGCACCTTCCAAGATCATCGCGACGAAATACGTGGACGACTCCAACCACGCACAAGGTGTTAAGATGACGCGTCCCCTATGTACGTACCCGCAAGTCGCGAAGTACAAAGGCGCCGGCGACACCAACAATGCTGCCAATTTCGTGTGCGCGCCAGGAATTAGGTGATTGCTGCCCAAAGCTGCCTGCAGAAAGCGGAAGGCAGAAGGCACAAAGCGGAGACCAGTTGCCCTTCCTTCTGACTCCTGACTTCTGACTCCTGACTCCTGACTTCTGTCTTCTGACTCCTTCAGCCCCTGGCACCTGGAACCTGAAACCTGGTTTTCTACCCGCTCGCGTTCAGTGTCTGCCGGACGCGGTCAGAGTTCTCTTTCACCTCGTCCTTATAGCGCGGATACATCCCAACCACCACGCAGTCTTTGGGTTTGATGCTCTCCAAAGCTGTCTTGAACGCTTCATCGATAGCCTGCGGCGACCGGGTGAGGCGGCCGGCGGCCAGAATCTTGAACAAGAAGCAGGTTTTCTGGGTCTGTCGGGCGACACGGTACGCCAGGGGAGGATCAGTCTCAAGGTAGACTTCCGAGGCAGGCACCGGCACGACACCGAGCATCTTTCGGAGTTCCTCGGGCGTGCGAGTGCGGTTGTACGCACACAGCAGATAGAAGTCCACGTCCCACCCTCGTTCTTCTACATATTCGACTACCTCTGACTTGTGGGTTCCAATCCCCACCAGGACCCCGGTCTGGCGCAGTTTCTTTGTGTACTCCAGCACTTGGTCCATTTTCCCGTCGCGGAAAAGAACGTCCGTCCTTTCCCCATGGTGGTACAGGGCGATCGGCTGGATGCGCTTCACCGTCTCTTCAACCGGATCTTTGCCGGTATCGACCGCGATCAAGAGCATCTTTCCGCCACTCGCACGATGGCGTTCCAGGTCCGAAAAGCCCCGTTCGTGGTGGCTATACTGAAACGCATTGATGCCGTTCTGTTCACACTGACGGAGGGTGTCACACACACGTTCAGGGGTATTCCATTCGCGCATCATCTGGTCAAGCAACTGATTGAAGTGGGAGTACCCATAGAATTGGTTACAACCCACGACCAAGCGGCTGATCTCGTGCTTGCCGAAGCGGACCTTGGGAAGGGTCGCACCCACGGGCCCCTGCGCACTGCCTACAAGAGGTCCGGCCGCAAACGCTGCTGCCAAGCCGGCGGAAGACTTCAGAAAGGCTCGTCGACTGTTCATATGATTTGCACCTCAGCGTGAGTCAGAATGAACTTCCGACTCGTATTGATTGCGCGACAGCTCATAATTCCATGCACATGTAACACCACCCCTATCGAAAGTCAACTGAGTAGTGAGGGAGCCGGTAGCGCAGATCTGTTTTCTAGGTCTGCGGCTTTTCAGATTGCCTGGAAAGGGCCGCCAGAAAATACATTACCGCCTTCGGGGGCGGGATTTCCATTTGCCCCACGCGTCTCATTTTCTTGAGGTGTTCTGTGCCCGCGACATCTTATTCCCATGTGTTTTCAATGAGTTAGAAGAATGCTGAAAGGATGGGGGTGAACGTATGAGTGTGGCATTTTGGCACACTCGACGGCTCGTCCGCTTGATTATAGGCTATATATATAGCCTCGTGGAGGCGCCTCTCGCGCCACCACCCATCGCTTTCCGCTCCATCTTGTTGCGGCCGCCAGGGAGTAGGGGCGAGCGGCGCTGGCCCCGGGCGCGAAATGTTTGCCAAAAAATCAAGAAATTACGGTATTGCAATGAAGAGTCTCGTTCTCCAGAGACTCTGCGGCTGGTGCTGGCAAGCGCGATTTTTCGCCTGCGCCCCGCGCAACGTTGAGAAATATTCCGGGAAAGCAGGATGCGATCACCTCAACTCAGTGACGGCGGCCCTCGTCCAACGCGCCGGGGAGCCGGAGTGGCCGGGGGCGCGCGATTACACCGGGCGTCTGGGCAGGGAGGTGAGCGAGAATCTCATTCTGGCGGTCGATCGTGTAGGGTTGCTGGTAAATGAAGGAGCGCGAATTTGAAGGAAAAGCCGCAGACTCTCTGCAAAACGAGAGTCTGCGCTACCCGCTGATCTTGTGAACCGAAAGGAGTTCACCTTGTAGATTGTCCGTTGAACAAGTAGCTGACCAAGCGCGGGTAGGGAGCCGTCCCTATTGGCGAAGCCTTGCAAGGGCAAACTCGTGAGCCGTAGCGCAAGCGAACTCGATTCGGCCCCGTTACTAAGGCGAAGGGGGCCAGCCCGTCCGCCAAGTGACGGATGAAGCCTGCCACCAACGGAGAAGCAACGGGTAGGAGCATCCGTCGGATCTTCCGGGGTGGTTGGAGACGGTGCGGCGGGTGGCGCATACGTCCCGACGGTTTTTGGCGGGAGGTATGCGACGACCCGGTATAATGTTCGCGTGACCATGAGTAGGGAACAGGGAATAGGGAATGGGGAGAAGAAGACGGCGAAATGCCGACCCCGCATGCGGGGTCGGCGCTACATTTGGCGCTACATTTGAAGAGGAGGCCGCAAGGCAATGAGAATGGAGAAGGTTAGCCGGCGGGAGCTGTTGCAGCGTGCAGGCGCATTGGCGGCGACGACAGCCCTGAGCGGGTTTGCTCTGGAAGAGGGCGTCGCCAAAGCCATTAACGAAGGAGCGGCAGCCGCTCGGCCTGCTTTCGAGTGGATCCGGTCCGCCCGCCTGATGATTGGGGAAGGTTATGCCCCGCCCTTTTATCCCTCGCTGGATTACGATGCAGAGAAGGCCCTGGCTCTAGCCCGCCGGCTGAACTGCGATGCGTTGCGTTATCCCACCTATTCTTACGTGGCATTCTTCCCCACCAAGACCAAGCTTCCACACCATCCGGAGCTGGGATCGCGCGACCCCTTCCGGGACACGGTGAATCTGTTTCATGACGCCGGACTGAAGGTCGTAGCCTACAACCCGCTCAATCATCCCTTTATGGACGTGCAGTCGAACAACCCCGAATATCGGGATTGGATGCGATACGACGCTGATGGACGGCCCTTAATCACCCGGCACATGGGTTGGACCCGGTTTTACGAAGGATGTCTGAATAGTCCTCTGCGCGCGCAGATTCGGGAGAGAGTAAGGGAAGTCGTCACCAACTACCCGGTCGATGTAATGTACTTCGACGGGCCTTACGAAGGCATGGAGCAGGCAATGCACTTCTGCCATTGCAGTTACTGCAAAGCCGCGTATCAGAAGGCGCGAGGGAAAAACATTCCCTTGCAAAACGGCGCAACCACCCTCGAAGCGGAGATCGAGTACCAGCAATGGCTGACGGAAGATGTCGTGCTCGGTTTCATGCATGAGATTTGCGATATGGTGCGCCAGGTGCGCGAGGTGCCCATTGTTTACAACGATACCGGACTGCTGAGCCGGGACTGGAGAGCGCGCGCCTTCCGGTACGTTGACGGCTTCATGTTTGAGGCGGCGGACGCGCCGGAGCAGAAGCTTTTCAACCTCCGCCTTGGCCAATCCACCGGCAAAGTGATCTGGACCTATATCAGCTCGCACACGGAATACAATAGCGAGCACCTGAAAGACAAGTCCGTTCGCGGCTGGTATAGCTCTTCGGTGGAAGGTAACAGATTGCTGCTCGATGCGGCTGTGGCGACCGCCGCCGGCGCCGGCTACTGTTACTGGGGCCTGAATCGCCTGTTCTACCTGCCGCAGGACATCCTAAATGACCCCTCGATTCGCGGTCTCAAAGCCGTTTTTGATTTTGTCCAGGAAAACGGCAAACTGCTGCGCTCTGTAAGTCCCGTGCCGCAGGCGGGCATCCTGACGGGAACACAAACCATTCAATGGTACCAAAGCTCGTTTCTTATTCCTCAAGCTTACAGGAATTACTACTATGGGGCCTGGCAGCTCCTGAAGGATATGGGTTACGACGCGGCGCCGTTTCTGGATTATGAAATGACCGCAGAGCGTTTGGCAAAATGCAAGCTCGTGTATGTGCCGAACGCTCCGTGTCTGAGCGAGGCTCAATGCTCGAGGCTGGCAAGTTACGTGGAGGGAGGTGGGACCTTGGTGGCAACTCATCTGACTTCGGTCGCCGATGAATTCGGAAGGCCGCGCAACAATTACGGTCTCTCTGAATTATTCGGCGCGACCTTGAAGTCGGCTGAACCCCTCGAGATCCCCGATCTGTATCTGCGCGTTCTCTCCTCCGGCAAGTTAATCCCGCAAGATCCCCAAGTGATGTCATTCCAAGCTGCCCCTGGGGCAGAGGTCATAGGGGAGACTTATGACCGTGGCCATCGCCGCACCCTGGGACCTGGCGCAGTCAGCCGGCGGCAAGGAAAAGGGCAAGCGATCTACATTGGATCAGGCCTGGAAGCCGTTTATGAGGAGACCTTGAACGAGTCGCTGCGGGCCTTCTTCCATTCCCTGCTCGATCCCATTCTCGCCTCCTCGCGAACTTATGAGCTCGAGTTCCGTCCGGGTCTGATGCCCCAGTTCGCATCCTCTCAGGAGACCTTGCTTCTGCACTTGCTGGCCAATACCGGGAACATATGGAAGAAGCTTCTCGTTCAGGAAGAATTCCTGCCGGTCAAAAATGTGCGAGTGCGCCTCCGGCTTCCCCAGGGCCGGACCGCGAAGTCTGTGGCACTGATGTGGAGCGGAACGGCGCCTTCCTGGAGTGTTCGTGATGGCTGGGTCGAACTGATGGTTCCCCAGGTGCAGGTTTATGAAGTGATTCGGGTGGATCTTGGCTCATGAAACCACCCTTCCACGAAGGAGCACGCTGATGAATTCGATACGCTTCCGCCTGTCAATACTGGTCTTTGAAGTTGGTGCTTTGGGTGTGGCTGTTTTGCCGGCACAGTCTCGGCCGGCAATCACCCTTATAGTCGATGCAACCCAAGCACCGGAGAAGATGCTCCACACGCGCATGGTAATGCCGGTGAAGCCTGGGCCGCTCACGCTTTATTACCCCAAATGGATTCCCGGCGGGCACGGGCCATCGGGGCCCGTGGGCAGCGTGGCCGGACTGAAGTTCATGGCGAACGGCAAAGCGATTGCCTGGCGACGCGATCTGCTTGACGTGTTCACCTTCCACCTGGATGTGCCCGAGGGCGCGGATAGCCTCGAGGCGGCATTCGACTACATCGAGGCCGGGGGAGGCGGTCTTGGCTTCGGTGGTTCCGCCACCGACAAGCTGGTGATTGTCAGTTGGAACCAAAACGTGCTGTATCCCGCGGGAGTCCCCGCCGAGCAGATCACCTACACCCCGACCCTGCGCCTGCCTCAAGGGTGGAAGTTCGGAACCGCACTGCCGCAAGAGAGTGTTGCGGGCAACGAGATCACCTTCAAGCCGGTTTCTCTGGATCGCTTGGTAGACTCGCCGGTGATTGCCGGCGAATACTTTCGCGCCGTGGACGTGACGCCGCCCGGCGAGCCGATCCGACACGAGATTGACATGGTGGCCGACAGCGAGGCGGCGCTCGAATTGAGCCCGGAGGTGCAGAAGGACTTCACCAATCTGGTGACGGAGACCGGCAAACTCTTTGGCGCACGGCATTACCGCGACTACCACTTCCTGCTGACCTTGAGCAATCACGTGGCGCATTTCGGCCTCGAGCACCATGAGTCCAACGACAGCCGCACCGAGGAGCGCGTCCTGCTCATGCCACAGGGGAAGCGCCGGGTGGGAGGCCTCCTCGCGCACGAATTCGTCCACTCCTGGAACGGCAAGTTTCGCCGCCCGGCCGACCTGAGTACTCCCGATTTCGAGGCGCCGATGAAGACCGATCTGCTGTGGGTCTACGAGGGTCTCACCGACTTCCTCGGCAATCTCCTGGCCGCCCGCAGTGGACTGTCGACCCCTGAGCAGTACCGCGAAAGTCTTGCCGGCACCGCGGCAGATCTGGGGCCGGGCCGCCCTGGACGGACTTGGCGGCCGCTCCAAGACACCGCAGACGCGGTGCCCGGCCTTGCCTTCGGTCGGGGCGGTTGGCCCGACTGGCGGCGCGGCGCCGACTATTACCCCGAGGGCGAGCTGCTGTGGCTCGAAGTTTCCACCCTCATCCACGACCAGAGCCACGGCCAGAAATCCTTCGAGGATTTCTGCCGTCTCTTTTACGCCGGTCCGAACAATGGCCCCGAGCTGAAGCCCTACACCTTCCAGGAACTGGTTCGCTCCCTCAACCAAGTCGTGCCCTACGATTGGGCAAGCTTCTTCCAGGAGCGGTTGAATTCAACCTCGCCCGAGGCCCCAGTGGGCGGGATTCAAGCCGGCGGATGGAAGGTCGAGTACTCTGAAAGGCCGCCGGAAGGCGCCGGTCGCGGTCCCTTCGGCGAAGGGGCGGCCGCGGTCTACTCCATCGGCTTGCGCCTCAGCAATGACGGCGCAGTGCAGGACTCGATCGTCGGCGGCCTCGCCTATAAGGCAGGGATCACCTCGGGCATGCGCGTGGTGGCAGTGAACGATCGCGCCTTCACCCCCGATCTGCTCCGCGACGCCTTGAAGGCCGACAAGAACAGCTCTCAGCCTATGCGCTTGCTCGTGCTGAACGACGATTACTACAAGACGTGCACCATTGACTATCACGGCGGCGAACGCTTTCCGCACCTTGTCCGCGAGGAGGGCAAGGCGGACCTGCTCGACGAGCTCGCCAAGCCGCTTGCAGAGCATAAATAGCCGGTGGCGCAGCGCTCGTGCTTGTCAAACTCGGCGCTCTTTTCGCGTTGGATTATTGATGAAAGCGGCCACACCTGCAAAGGGAGGGGCACGGCTTTAAGAACCTCTAACACAGAGTCCCCAGAGCCACTTGTCCATGAGGTGATTCGGGGCTTCAACACGGAGAACACGGAGCGGAAGAGCGGGGGGACAGCCCGCGAGCGCTCCGTGTCCTCCGTGAGTTCTTCTCTGTGCCCTCCGTGTTAGACTCTTCTTCTTCGATGACCCAGCGGGAGCGGTTGAACAAGATCACGGAGGCCATCAACCCTGTGTCGTCTGCTTGGTCGGCTGGGATGTAGCGGCGAGTCGCATTATTCCTTCACGCTTTGCACGGCCCGGGCATAGTTCAATAACCGCCCGCCATGTTCCTTCTGATGAGTCTCTGCCTCCGGGCGCGTCTTAAACGCCACCAGCGTGGGGAGGCAGCGGTCGTAGTCGCGTACAGAAACGCCCCGGGGTTGCCGCTGGACGGCTTCGCCTTGCGCCGCACAGTATTCGATGTTCCCGCCCTCTTCGTAGTAGGCGGTGTCCGCGGGAATTGACTCGCCGGAATTCAAATCCGTAGCCCAGACCTTCTGAACTTTGCCGGGATGATTTACCGCGTAGTGCATCCCGCAACGAGGGCAGCAAGCGTGTTCCGTGTGACCATCCGTCTCGACGAGAAAAGACATTCCACCATGAATGGCGCGGCCGCAGATGTTGCAGAAGTTCGGGTTGGGCCTTGTCTCATAGCGATAGGCGAAGTAGCTTGCAAGGCCGATGGCCGCCAGAGCCAGAAGCGTGACCAGCGTCTCCCTCAGCTTCATGGTTTGCCCGGCTTCGGTGATGAAGTAACAGCCTTGGCGGTACTCCAACTGACGTGGCGCCGGTATCTTGCCGGCACCGAAGAATGCCGCCGAGACCCATCCCGCGTGGCGGGACCGGGCGAGTACCTCCCCCTCACCCTCCCCCCGCCGCGGAGAAGAGAGCCGAACCGGACGCCTGTAAAGAATTAAGCGTAGCAGGACACTGGCGGGGCTCTTGCAGTGGCGGGTATCCCGATAAAGGGCATCGGGGAAGATCGGGATGGGTCGGGGCAGGTCAGCAGAGGTCAGCCCGGCACCGTGTTGTCGAACATCTATGGCCGCGGCTGGCCGGGGGAGGGGTCGGGGACGGGTGCGCGGGCCTCCCTTGTGGGGCCGAAGCGGACTCCGGTCGTGGTGTCATTTGGAACGGGATCCATTTCGCAACGCCTGTCATTCCCGTCCCGCCATGGCGGGAGGAATCCAGTCTGTAGACAGCCTATTTCCGAAGACTTGCGGAGTGGATTCCCGCTTTCGCGGGAATGACTGCGACTTCGAGCGCCCGTGTCCCGCAAATGCCACCAGTACCCGGACTCCATGTCTCTTGACAAACGAGAAAAGATAGGCTACTATGCTAGGTGGCTTGTGCAGGAGCCGGGATTCAGGAGTCAGAAGACGGAAGAGTGGTTGCAGGGGGAAATGGTGAATGGTGAATTATGAATTATGGATACGGTAGGTGGTATGTCGTAGGGGGTAGGTGGGGAAGAGCAGGTTTCAGGAGTCAGGAGTCAGAATGAAGAGCATCTGCTTTCCGCCGACTGCCTACTGCTTGCTGCCTTCTGCTTACTGCCGGCTGCTTTGAGGGGAGTTCGGGCTGGCGGGACTCTTCGCCCGTACAGCAGCCTGGGACAGACTGTCTTCTCCACAGGGAAAGAGGAAATAGTAGTAACTTTAAAATTGAAGGACCGACGCGGGAATGTGTATGAAAACAAAGGATGAGCTTTCCGCAGCCTGGAATAAGGCGGGAATCTTGTAGAAAACAAAGGTAGTTACGCGTTGAAAGCGGCAATGTTGTTGAAAACACAGGTAGTTAGTTCCTCGTAGGCGGTAGGTGGGGGAAGAGCCGCAGCCAACCTTCGACTGCCAACTGCGAACTCATGACCATGGTGGTATGTGGCAGGCGGCAGGTGGTGAAGAGGGAAGGCCGGGAGTCAGGAAAAATACCAGGCAAGAATCGCCGAACCCGCAGAGCGGGGTCGCACTCAGGCTAGCTGATGTTGGCGCTGCGGCGCGCGGACCGATGTGACCCTTCCGGGGTCTTGTTAGGGAAGGGGGAATCGCTTTCCGGGGTGTTGCCCCCGGCTACACTACCCGCGCCCCTTCAGGGCGCTTGGCAAGGGCGGGGAATCGTATGTTACGAACCCAGAATCGCAGACCCGAGGGTCCGCGGCGACCCTCTCACTTGGGCCGCCCGGCGCTCGGGATGCCCCCGGTGGCAGTCAAAAACCAAGGCCCAACTTCCGAATTCCGGTTTAATGTGGTCTATACTAACGCTCATACATACGAGTGTTGATAATAGCACTGTTATCAATTGCTCTTGTCCGACTCCGGGGCGCGCTGGGGGAGCGGTTCGATGCCACCCTCGACCGGCTGCCGGGTGGGTGAAGCTTTGTGGAGCTTGCGCATGCCGCGAGTGTAAACCAACTGGCGCACTCCGGAGGTGCAAATCCTTTGAGTCTTGCAAATTTCCTCGAGTCCCTAAACTCGCCTCATCCCAAGGTCTTGTCCACTACCATCAGGGGCGGCGCTACGTTTCCTGATGCCTTATCGACGGATTGGGGATGCGATCACCACGGTTGAAATCTAAGTTGCTAAGCTGTAACATTCTGGCCAGTCTCCCACTTCAGGGAGCGCCACCCAGCGTAGTGGATCTTAGGAAGTACGCTGTGAGGGCTCGGGGCGCTACCACACGAGCCATTGGGGGGATGGAGTCTGGTTTTGCTCGTCACCCTCCTGGGCGTTCCAGATTGGAGAGAAAAAGGTGCATATTCTTGGCCGCCGGAAGGCGAAATGGAGAATTCCGGCTAAAGTGATAAACCCGGCAAGGGAGGACGGTGCTTGATGAGTTCCCAACCAAGAAGCAAACTGAGACCGCTGCTCGTGTCCCTGGCCCTGGTGTTCTCTTTCGGCACGCTGGCTGGTCAAGTCTTCGCCCAAAGGATGCCGGAGGCGGCGAAGGGGCCGTCGGTGGCCTGGCGAGCGTCTGCTCAGGGCAAGCCAAGCGACTACGTCGGCTGGGAGACGTGCGCGGGCTGCCATCGCGCGGAAGCCCAAGTGTTTGTGAAGACCCCTCACGCGCTTGCGGGCGAGAAACCGCCGACTTCCCCTCCCGCCCCCACGCCGGGAATTTCCCCCTCTGTTGCGGCGGGCAAGAAGATTTATGACGACATGATGTGCGCGGGCTGCCACATGATTGGCGGCCAAGGCGGGACGGCCACTGGACCTCTCGATGATGTCGGGGTGCGGCGCACGCGCGCGGAATTGCTCGACCGGATGCTCAGCCGCCGTGCCGGCGACGTCATGCCACCGCTGCCGCCCGACATGCCTACCGAGCAAATCAACCAGCTCGTGGACTACTTGATGACGCTGAAAGAGAAACCAGGGGCTGCGGCGAAGCCGCCTGCGGCCGCAGGACCCACGACCGTCACAGGGTGTGAGGCGTGCCATGGGCCGGGCAGAGCCCATGCGGAGGCCCAACAGGAAGCGGGTGGCGACCCTGCCAAGCAAGCTGCCGGAGCCAAGCTGATCTTCTCGTTCCACGCCAACCCCAAGGAAAACTCGGAACGCTGCCTGACCTGCCACATTACGAGCAAGCATCAGGAGAGGTTTGCCCACTCCCAGCATGCGGCGGCGAGCGTCTCCTGCAACCAGTGTCATGCGGCCCACCTCGTAAAAGAGTCCAAGGATCAAAGCAAGGCCAGCCTCACCTATGCGCAAGCTAACTTCTTCCAGGTCCCGCAGCTTCGGGACTCGGTCCGCTGGCTGCACAACAGCTTGCTGAAGGAGTCCGAGCCAAGCTTATGCTTTACCTGCCATGGCAACATCCAGGCGCTGTTTGCCTTGCCGGTGCATCACCGCGTACCCGAGCAACTGATGAAGTGCACGGACTGTCATAACCCGCACGGCAGCATCAACCGCGCCAGCCTGAATGAAACCAACTGGGAGACCTGCGTCAAGTGCCACGTGGAGAAGCGCGGGCCTTATGTTTATGAGCACCCTGCCGCGAGGGTGCAGGGTTGCGTGATCTGCCACAATCCCCACGGCAGCACCAATCGCATGCTGCTGGTGCGGCGTGAAGGCCGGCAACTCTGCCTGCAATGCCACACCGGATTCCACACACAGGCCGCGGCGCCGCACTCGCGTTTGGGCTTCCAGACCAGCGGAGAGTGCACCCGCTGCCACGTCACGGTCCACGGTTCCAACTTTGACCCCGATTTCCTGCGATGAAGGGATATGCGATGAGATCCAGATACTCTTTCATTGTCTGTTTGGTGGCGCTTCTGTTTTGCGGCCGGGTTTTGGTGGCGCAGGACAGCCCTGAAACTCCCTTGAACTTTGGCGGCTTCAATAACCAGGGGTCGGTGACGGTTGGTTACCGCTTCGACGACGTCAAGGGCTACGTCCCCATGTTTCAGGAGTTGTCCGATCTGAGGAAGGGCTTTCGCCTGACGGATTTCAACATGTTCGGCGAGGCCCAGAATGGGGCCAACCCCTTTGCGGACAGCTATTCCATGTCGGTCACCGGTTTGGGAGGCGAGCCTTTCGAAACCGGGCAGCTCTCCGTTAGCAAGACCCGCCTCTATGACTTCCGGGTGAACTGGAGACAGAGCTACTACTATTGGAATCAGAATGACAACCTGGTGCTGCCGATCGCGGCGGTGGGCTCGGGGCTTTCCAAGGGTCTCACGGATAACCACGACTGGGGAACGGTGCGCAAGTTCGGCTCCGCGGACTTTACTCTGCACGCCACCAACAATCTGCGCTTCAACTTCAACTACTATCGCACCACTGACAGCGGCCCCACCTTCACTACCGAGTCTCTGGATTTCTTCGATTCGCCTTCCTTCTTTGGCACCTTCGCGCGAGCCAACCCTTATTACCTGTACGCGCCCATCGACGATAACACCAATCGCTTCACCGGCGGGATCGACTACACGTTTCACTCCTGGTTCTTCCACTACAACCTCGGCTACCAGACGTTCACGCAATACCTGAGCCTGAATAATGTGAGTTCACCCGAGCTGAGCATCAATCCCGTTGCGAGCTCGACCAAGGAACCACTCACCAGCCTCTCGCAATCCGAGTACCGGCGCCTCACGACTCCCCTCAGCGAGTTTTCCTTCACGGGGAAGCCGCTTTCCAACCTTGATTGGCGCGGCGGCTACATCTATTACCGTTATCAAGGGCCGGCCACTCTGGAGCAGTCTTACAACGGCACCGCCCCGAACAGTTCCGGCGTCCTTGCGCCATACACTGTCAGCGAGAGCGCACGTGACACCGTAGTTGAACCTGACAACATTGTGTATCAGGGCTTCACCTACAAGGTAAGACAGTGGTGGGAGATCAATGTGGACTATCGCTACTCCCGCTTTAGCACTGACGCCGTCGGGAATTTCGCGAGCCTGTTCAGCGTGGTCACCAATCCCACCTCTTCGTCGCCTATAACTAGCACTACGCCCTCCTCCGGACAGGACTCCTTCGTCTGGCGGGATGGGCTGAGTGACTTCGACTTCAACATGCTTTTTACCCCCACCCATTCGCTCACCCTGCGTCCTGGAATTCATCTGCTCAAGGCGGATGTAGAGTCGCTCGAAGACGGCGTGGCCGATCCAGCCACCTCGCTGCGAACCAAGACAGCCTCGCCCGAAATCAGTTTCGGCTATCAGCCCTCGAAGGTCTTCAGTGTCCGTGGGGACCTTCACACCTTCGACAACGGCTCATCTTACACGTCCATCACGCCTCACACCGAGGTGGCAGGACACCTTATCTTTCGTGTCCAGCCCATGGCGAAGGTATCGCTGCAAGACGATCTGAATCTCGCCAACGACAAGTTGATCGACTCCAGTTTTAAGAACAACGTTCACTCGAACACGGTGACGCTGTCTTATGCCTTGAATGACCGGTTTTCGATTTTTGGGGGCTTCACCTACGACAGCATCTTTGCTGCGGGGAACATCGTTTACGCGCGCGGCACGGCGCCACTCAACGACTTCCTGCGCGACCAGGAAGCGGACCGCGTGGTGCAGGCAGGGGTGGAAGCCAAGCCCAGCAAGTATTTTGGCCTGCGGCTCACCGGCAACTTTGATCGCTCCACCGGCCTGGGTCAGATCAGTGGCGAACCGCCCGCCTACGGACCCCTCACTTGGCCGCTGGTCACTGGCACCGTGTACTGCAATTTCCCCAAGGCCGGCCGCCTGTCGGTGGATCTCCAGCGGACCTACTACCTTGAGCAGATTGTCCCCGGCAACAATTTCAGCGCTAACCTGCTGACGATTCGCTGGACGCGCGACTTTTGATGTGTCATTGCGGTCAGGCATGTCTGCTCCGCCTTAAGTGCTCGGAGGTTCTGCCCCCTCGTGGCAACGCCATTGGCATCAGCGAGAAGGTCTGCAGCCGCTCGTAAGTTCAACCTGACCCTCCATTTGTTGCTCTTAGCTATCTTTCTCCTACCACCGTTTCAAGTCTGTGCTGAAGAACCTATCGAGCATCCCTTCATTGAACCAAAGGATATCAAGTCTCAGACATGCTTAACCTGCCATCCTGAGAAGAAAGAAGGCAAGTTCGTCCACTCGGCGGTTGGGATGGGTTGTGAGAACTGCCATCAAGCCATCTCTGAAAAGAACAAAACAACGATC
>Ga0208038_1001238_pt1 | contig 14521 bp, 18 predicted proteins | sample June2015DPH_16_1_FD_184714 | JGI IMG/M metagenome (GOLD analysis project Ga0208038, IMG submission 184714) | Peatland microbial communities from SPRUCE experiment site at the Marcell Experimental Forest, Minnesota, USA - June2015DPH_16_100... | ecosystem: Environmental > Terrestrial > Soil >...
TGCGTTTTGCTTTCTGATTTCTGCCTTCTGGCTTTCTTTCGAGGCTCCCGTCCCCGTCGTCTAGCCCGGCCTAGGACATCGCCCTTTCACGGCGGTAACGCGGGTTCAAATCCCGCCGGGGACGCCAACATTCTAAAGCAGTTATTGAGATTGAGCCTTTAGTCCGAGGGTTCGAAAGGGTTCGATAAGGAAGGAACGCTGGATTCAGCTCACCTTTGGGGCGGCCTTTCCTGGCAGAATCATTCTGACGACTTTGGCCTGCGCTTCCCGCTTCGCCGTGGTCATCGCCTGTGTGTAAACGTCTGCGGTTACCCGGTAATTGGCGTGACGTAGCAGTTCCTGGATCGTCTTGATGTCCTCGCCGTTTGCCTTCATGAGTGTTCCGAAGGTGTGCCGCAGAGTGTGCCAGCCCACCTTGCCGCTGATTTCGGCTTCTCGGAGAGCAGGTTGTAGGTGCGCTCGAAACAGCGAGCCAGGCCAGTACGGCTGCGCGCCGTGCTTGTGTGGGCTGGCGAACACCCAGTCTTCCGGCCTGTTGTAGGGAGTCTTCAGCCTCCAGTTCCACACCTGCTCTCCTAATTCCGCATGGAGCGGTATGGGTTTCTGGGAGGCTTCTGTCTTGCAGGGCCCGATCCTTTGCTTGACCACGGACCGGGTTACATTGATCTCGAGCTTCTCGAAATCTACGTCCATCCACTTGAGGCCGAGCAACTCTCCGACCCGCAACCCGGTAGCTGCATCCAGTAAAACCATGGTGCGACACGGTTCCTCCAGGCACTCCAACAGCGCCTGGATCTGCTCGATTGTGAGGATCGTTGGGACCTTGGAACGTTTCGCGCTCTGACGAACTGCCGTGATGGGATTGTGCCGAATCCACTCCCAGCGGATCGCGTGACTGTACAAGGCACTCATGATGTTTCGGATTTTGGCCTTGCTGCCGGGCGCTAGTGGTAGTGAACGCAACCACTCCTCCACCTGTACAGCTTTTACGTCGGCGATGCAATATGAACGCCAGCGCGGCAGAATCCACTTCTGCAAGTAGCCCTCGTAGGTCGCCTGTGTTGCATAGGATTTCCGCCCCTCTGCCTCGACGCAACTGATGTTCTCCGGCTGTTTCTTGTTGAAAACATCCGGCATTTCGTGCTCCCGATAGTGCCTGACCAGGGTTTCGAAACCGATGGCCTGGAGCTGCTGACGAGGGGTTTGTTGGTTGATAGTCAAACGCAAAGCGTCTACCGCGTGTTCGGCACTGGCTTCGGTTTTGAACTCTTCGGCCGAACCAACCACTACTTTGCGATATTTCTTGCTGCCGTCGATTTCGGTTTCGTACCACCTGAAAATCCATACCGTCTTACCAGACTTACGCTTTACGCGCTTCAGACTTCCTCTTTGGTGTCGTGCTCGCCTGAACATCTTTTCTCCTTTCAGTTAGGCGGCACGGATGGCTCCGTACAGACTACTGCAATCGCCAACCGTAAGTCGAGGCTCCGCCAGAAACCGTGCCATCAGTTCGACGCTTTGCTTTCAAGCCACTCATTCAACGCTGAAGCCCGGAAACCCCAGAGCTTTCCAATCCGGAAACCAGGAATGTCGCCGTTCCGAGCCAATCTCTGAAGGGTCTTTGGATGAATGTGCAGAAGCCCAGCTGCCTCCTCACTGTCAAGAACAGGTTCGAAAGACGGTTGGTCGCTCCTAGATAGACTCGAACCAGGAGGCACCGGCTGCACTTTTGCCGGAGGGACACTTTCTGCTAACCCACCTCCTCCATTTCCTTCATCTCTTCCATTACTCTCCCAATGAACGCTCTCAGGAGCCCGTGTCTGTTCTTCAGTCATGCTTCCTCCAACAGAGGCCTTCCAGTTCAGGGTTCTGGTTCGTGAAACAAATCGTCCCAGGACGTGTGAGACCTTGCGCCCCGCAATGCTCCCTTTGAATATGCGATCTGCGGCCGCAGGCAAATCGAGAGGGTTAGTCGACCCCGGATGCTAATTCTGTTCGTCGGGCTGGTGGGTGGAGCCGCGGAGGCGCTTATGTAGGAATCCCAATGCCATATGTAAGATGAATTGGTCTTCGTGTCAAACGGGCGTAACCGCCGGACCTGTCGCGTCATGGAAACGCCTGAGAAATCAGCGTTTAGAGAGTGCATCGTGAGGCGTACATGAGCTTCCCCTAGCAAAATCCACGCAGAGACGCTTATGAATATCTGCGGCCATAACCAACTCACAGCCTTCTTGGGTGATCTCGACCAGACCGCGACCACGCCTTCTCGGACTGGATCGCCGCATCAAGCTTTCATGGAAACAAGGCCAGCATATGCAAGCGAATCAATCGGATGGCCCTAACTGCGGCATTGCCCTTCTCAACAGCGTAATTGTGATGCACACTCAGCGGAAACTTTCGCCCCCATTAGAACGGAGATTATCAGCTTGCGCCCAACCGATGCCCTGCCACGTTTGCCCCTTGCGCTACATTTGGTTCTAACAAGAGTCGACCGGCGAAAAAAACTTGGCAAGAGACATACCCCCCCTTTGGTTTCGGACTGCGGGGCGCATCGACGGCGGCTCCTCCGACTCGCGCTCTGTACAGTTGGGGCGTACTGACGAACTTGCGTTAGGCCCCAACGCCCGCGGCCCTCGGCTGACTGCCCGTTTCTGAGGCACCAGCTTGGCCTGGGCGTAGCAGGGTATCCACGTTTGCCTTCAATCGGACCAAGGCCGCCGCATGGAGTTGCGAAACTCGCGATTCATCAACTCTCATAAGCACGGCAACCTGTCGCATTGTTAGGCCATGCTGATGGTAGAGTTCGACGATTTGGCGTTGACGCTCCTGTAGTCGGGAAAGGGCGCGATCTAGGATTTCCAGTCGTTCGTTCCGGCAGCAAAGGTCGAAGGGATCGGGATCATCACCCGCCAGGAACTCTGGCTCCATGGACGTCTGTACGTGGGTCGGCGCCGCTGAGAGGGTGCGCGCACCACACTCAAGCCCGGCACTCTGAAGCTCGTTCAGATCGCGGTGCCACTGCGCCAGATTCACTCCCTGCACAGCGGCCATCTCCTCGTCCGTGACTGGGCGACCGAGCTTGACCTCCAGTTCGAGTTGGAGCTTTTGGATTCTTTGATTCCTGTGCCGTAAGTCCCGGGAGGCCGGATCGGCGGCACGGAGGCCGTCCAAAATGCTTCCGCGAATCCGGTGCTGCGCGTAGGTCTTCAACTTCACCCTTTTGCTCGCGTCAAACTTGGTGACCGCATCGACCAGTCCCAGCACGCCGTCTGAGAACAGGTCATCCAGCTCCACATGGGCAGGCAGGCGTTTGCGAATCCTCAGAGCCACGCGCTTTACCAAGGGAAGCATATCAACCAACAGCTTCTCCCTGTTCTGGAGGGCGCTTTGTTCGTGCCTTCTCCTGGGACGCAAAATAGGAGGAGTCAGGGTTCGGCGCGATCGCGCCGGCGACCGAGGGCGAAGATCGGCCGCGCCCGTCAAGCTGCTCAGTTGTTGAAAAGCGGGAACGGATTGAGTTGTCATAGAGACCTTCGTCACTCTGAAATGGACCCATACAGGTCAGGGCCTTTCGACCGTGGGCTTCGCTGCCATCGTCTGGAGGCAACATTTCATCGTCAGCGTGGAGCCGGCGGTTCCATGGTCTGTGTATCAACTTGGTTCTTGGGGAATTCCTTAGGCGGGTGCTGTTGTCAGCATGACAGGATGACTATGATGACGAGTTCAGAATGAAGAGAATGGCTGCGGGCTCGTTCAAGATACGTCGCTTTATTCAAGGTTGATCCGAACCGTTTCGCCGAAAGGCGCCGTTCTGCGCGAATCGGTCACCCAAAGGACGGGGTATTCCGGGGCTTCCGGATACGAATGGCAGCACAAGTCGGTGAGATAGATAAAGCAGACTGGCGCGATATCGTTCTCGGCCACCCACTTGAACGGCGGGCAGAAATCCGTGCCCCCGCCGCCTCTAGGCTCAAGTCGTACTGGCTCTGAGGGGCCAAACTGTTGAGTGCTTTGAACCGCCGCGTCGCAATACACCACATGGATGGCTTCCGGCTGCGTTTCTTCGGAAATCGCCGAGATTTCACCTGCAAATTGTTCCAGTTCGTGTCTTCCTATCGAGCCGGAGGTGTCAACCGCAATCACGATCTCACCCAATCCGTGGCGCTCAACAGAGGGCAAGTACAGGCCCGAAGCGATGTAGCGTCGATTGGGAGGTGTCCAACGGTAATCCGTCGGCGTGGTAGCGGCCACAAAATCACGTAGGATCGCGCGCCAGTCCTGCTGGGATTTGCGGCTGTCGCTAAGGGGCCTTTCGATCCCGGCGGGTTCGTGTCCCCACGCCTTGGCCGATTGCAGGGCCTGCTCGGCGGCGATGCCCCACTCATGCTCCTGGCGGCGCTTCTCGGCCGGCGAAGCTGTCTGCCCGTCCTTGTCCGTCGCGTCGCAGACCTCGCCGAACCCTCCGGGCCGTATCGACGCTGGCCCCACGGCCTCACCCGTCGTCCGCCCACGTTGATCTGAAACCGGCTGGTGCGAGGGGTCTGGCTTCGGAGTGGAGGGCATCGTGCCGTCGGTCCCGTGCGGACCAGTATCGGTCCCCCCGCCAGCATTCGTTTGCTGCTGCTGTGGCTTCGGCGCCCCGTTCCCTTCGCTTCTTCTTCGCAGCAACCGGGCGTAGATTTCTTCCGCGCTCAAGTTGTTGAAGGCAGGATCGACGAGCGCTCCAGCCGGAAGGACGAAACCGTTTCCGATCAGAATAGGGTTGATGGCGAAGTCCGCTGCTACATTCCAAAGCTCCGGATCACGCTGGCCGCGACGGCACTGGTGGCCCAGTGCACAATGCAGGACTTCGTGGGCGAGTGTTCCCTCGAGTTCCGCTGGTTTGAGTTCATCCACGAAGGCCGGGTTGTAGACAATCCGCGAGCCGTCAGTCGCCATCGTTGGCAGAGTTCCAGGTATCAGTTTCAACCTCAAGCTAAGCGTGCCAAAGAAAGGCTGCTTCAAAATGAGCTGAACGCGGCTGCGGGTTAGCTTTTGTGCTGTAGTGGTGTGACCAGCAGGCTTCATGCCGCCCCTCCGTTGCTAGGCGCAGGGATGGAATAGCCACTCATGTATGCCTCCATCCTGTTTGCGATAGCGGCGGCGGCCTTTGCAGTCTCGCTACGAACAGACTCCGACTTACGCAACTCTTGGGGATCGACTAGCAGCGAGGCGCGCACCTGGGCGGCCAGGCGTTCCAGTTCCGGGTCTCCCGTGACGTTCAGCTTGGGCAGAACATCGACGAGTTTTACCAGGTTAGTGACGACGGAATCGCGGAAGGGATGTTCTACTCCTTCCCCCGTCACTTTGTAGGCCTGGAGGCGCTCGGCCAAGTGACTGACAGCCTCGTACAGCCGCTGCCAAAGCTCACGACTCGCCACTTGAAGCGATGCCTCGACGGCGGCGGTGATCTGGCGCTTGATTCGCTCTTTCTCCTCGTCGCCCAGGGTGACGCGGAAGTCGCCTGCATCCGGCAGAGGCATCACTTTGGTTTCAAAAGAGAACTTGGAACGGAGTTCTTCGGGAGCCGGATAATCCTCCGAACGGAACAGACCGCCAAGTCGTACCCTGGCCTCCTCCACAAGCTGTCCGAACTGTTGGGTCAAGGCATCGATGGCTGGTGTGAACTGGTTCGATAGCTCCCGCATTCTCTCCGTGTGGTCCATATACGCTGCGGCTGGGAGCACGCGATAGCCGTTATCGTCCCAGGGCAGGGTCATGAAGTAGTGATCCTGCCGGGCCTCGCTCACGATCTTTTGGACCTCGGCGAGCGCCGCTTTGGGAAGGAGCACTTTGTGATAGCGGCCGGCGTCGGGCTGCGCGCCGTGGCGCTGAGCGATTTCCTCGGATGCTTCAGGGTCGTGTTTCCGCGCCGACCACATACTGATGGAAAGCGAGCACAGCATGGCCCGCGAAGACAGAGATGGTTCTGGAGTCGAGATGGGGTTCATGGCAATATCTCCTGGGTTCTCTTGGTAGGTTTTTCTGGGAAGGCACGAAAAGGAGAACTGACCTTTCCCAATTTTCGCTAATGGCTGGGATTCATAAATTGGTTAACGCTCGATGGTAATTACCGTCGTGCTGATCGTTCACAAAACCGGCCCTCATGGTGAAGCGTTCTTGCGGTGTGGGCGACGATGTGGACAGCACTTGCCCGACGAGATCTCCTAATGGCCAGGAAAGCCGCGTGACCACTTCAACGCGTAGGGCATCATAGGTCCGAGTGGATTGTCCCCGAACGAGGGACTGAGAGAATTGGCGGGCCGGGCCGAGCAAGACGCTGCATCCGCGTCTGCGGCTTGTCCGGCATGGAAAAACCGCGGACCCAAGGCGGAGGCCGCGACACCTTACTTTTGAGGTCTGCAGCTTCGGGGCGGGACCTTTGGACGAACCGCGGACCTGCAAATCAGGTCAGCGGTGCTTGCTCGCCCGTGTGCGCACACAACTCCGCGCCTGCTGGTGGGTGGTGGCTACAGCAAATTCTGGTCGATAGGATTTCTTGTCCTATAGACCTGAATCCTGCCTGGCTCGATAGCCAACATAAGATCATCGCTCAATCCAAACTCGAAGCGGACACCCCAGTCGCCAGCACTCGTCACCTTTTGGCCAACCACTAAGTTCTTGATGAAATCGAGGGAGCAAGGTTCGCCACGAAAGTTCTTTTCACATGTGACGGGAGCGCTGTGGCCTTCGATCCGCCCGTCGTTCGCACCGAACTGAATCTGGTTCCCAATCATGCGGAATGTCAGATTCCCAGAGAAGCTCAAGTACACACCAACCGAGGTCGTTTCGATGTTCTGAATAGCTTGATTTGTAAAGGTTCGGACCAATTCGGGAAACGAAGACAGCCATCCTTTCCCGAGCACTCTGTACCTCTCGCCGTACTCCTTTGCCGACTGATCTCGTCCTTCAAATGCCTCCGTGAGATGGTAAACAAACTCGTAGAATTGCGGAGCTTCAAAAAGAGCGGCATGCGGGAAATGCAGCCGTTTCTGACAGGCGGTCAACACTCGCTCGAACATTTGATCGCAAGTGTGTGCCGGGAATTTGAGCGGTTTGCCCTTTAACGGTGGAATCACACCAAGGTTGTAAGACGTAGCCCAAGGCTCACACCCGCTGGTGAAACCGTTCGGTGAAATTATCAAACCGAAATATTTGGTCGCAGGGGAGTATTTGTTCATCGTTCTGACCACTGCTGCCCACTCCTGCACATCGGCAGGCTCAGCCTTTGATTGCCGATACTCCTTGCAACTGATAAGAACCTTCACGTCAGGACTCTGGTCGAATCCTGCGGTGATCACATCGATTTCTTTCTTAGGCGGGCCGACGAATGACGCCACTTCGGGGGAACTGGCAGTCTCGATTCTAAGAGTTTTGTTGTGCTCGATCAGGGCAGCTGCACCACATACTCTTTGGGCGATTTCAAACGTTCGTCTTTCAAGTTCATTCTTGAATGTCACCAGTAAACCTTCTCACCACTGCGCAGGATCATGCCGGGTTTTAGGTCCGCGGCTCTAACCTTTCGGAGTGTGTCTCCATCCCGAATTGCCAAAACGCTGTCGGCGGACAGCGTCTTCACGACTGAGCCGATCTGTCGGCGAACGCTCTCGCCAAAACGAATAACGGAGATCTCATTCACTTTCTCTGCCCAGTGCCCACTCGGATCTGGGGGTGGATTACCCGTCTCCGGGTGTCCCAAGGCGCTGATGCTATAAATATCCAAGTCACCGACATACACCACAAGGCCGACTTCATCATCCGCCAGTATGCGATTAGGATCTGAGCGGCAGCTATCGATAAGTGCGTCTACATCGACCCGTTCACGCTTTGAATTGAAGAGGATTGGTTTATCGCTCATGCTGCTCAGTGATTCGTGTTTCCCCAATCTTTTCTAATTTTCTCCAGCATGTTTTGCCGTTCCTCATCCGATATTGCCAGCTTTTCCGGGGAGCTACCCTGGACTGGAATCAGCATCGGCTCGCCATTCGGGGCACGCCCCACGACATATCCGGGATCATCAGTTAACACCAGCAGCTTAATCCGTGACTCGCAGCCTGGGCAAACTACAAGTTCTTCCTGTAGGGGCGGCATGATAGTAATTACGCTGCCGCAGTTGCATGTGATGGGAATTGGGTCACCGCGTTCGACGGCAATCTCCGCCACGAATGTGAAAAGATCGGGTTTCACGTTTTAGCCACCGCCGAAAAACTTCTTCAAATCAAAGCCAATCCCGCCCACGTTCGGTTGCAATATGACCGCATCCACCAATGCTCCAGCCACGCCGCGGCGCATCCGTTTGGCTGCCCGGAATTCGGATAAGCGTTTCTGGCCTTTGATGTCCTCGAATACGCGTCGAATCAGCTCAACAACATCGTCTGAAGACTTACAGACCTTCCGTAATGGAACAAGGAGGAGGGCATCCCTGCTCTCCTCTTTTGATTTCTTTGTGTCGAAGGATTCGCGAAATGTTGAAGGGTGTCGCGTGGTAATGAGGATTGCCGGAAGGATGTCTTTCGCATCTTGTCCGTTAACGTGGTGCCACGAGAGGACTTCATCCTCGAAATGTACTCCTCGGGGGCCGTGGACCACGACTGCGTCGGACCGTGAGGCCAGATCGGCCATTCTCGGCAGGTTCGCACGAACCGCATTGCCGAGCGCTTCTTCCCAGCCGTAATCCAGCAAGTACACGTAATACGCAGGTTCTGCGCCGGTCGGTATCTCTCCAAGCGAATGGACGTACAAGCCCATAGCTAGCCCCCCGTGCGTTCATGAAATCTGCAAGGATTGTATACTCAGCGTCGCCAAGTTGACGGCTCCTCGAATGCGGGATGCGCAGCATGAAACAATCTGAGCACGTCGCCGCGCAGTTGTTCCAATTCGCGCGCGGCATGCGGCGGCATGCAATAAACCGCACAAGTTGCATTATTGCATCCGCAGTGGTGAACAACACCGGACCGGATTAAGTCGTCAAATTTCGCGCGCAGCTTTGCAAGAGCCTTCTCGACATCTTGAATTTTCTTACGAAGGGCATCTGCTTGTAATTGTTGCCGGGAGGGAAGGCGGCCAATCACATGACCGTCGCGCGCCTTCCAGATGCCTGTCCCTAAAGCTTGGATCGTGTCGGTGATTGCCTGCTTGAAATCTGCGAGGTTGCTCTCCTCGTGTATGGGCGTATAAAAAGCGGGGCGGTCGAATAACCTCGCCATTAAGGCGAGAGCGTCATTGTCGTTCATCTGCCCGTCAGCTATGGCGAATGTCATCAAATCAGGGGCCGCATCGGGAAATGTTTCACCTTCGATGAACCGCTTTAGAAGTGATTCGGCTCCGGACCGTAAGAATTCGTCGAATTCCGCGCCCGACCAAGTATCACATTCACGTACGCCACAAGATTTGACCCACTTCTTAATCCTGTCCCGCATTTTGGCGGAGATGTTCGAGCGAGCCACAATGCGAAAGTGCTGCGGTACGCCGTTATCTGCCTCTAGAACCTTCGAAATGTCCCCCTCAGCCTTGGAAAACGTCAGATTCTTGCGGTTGACGCACTGGATACAAACCGATTCGCCGTCTTTGCTCCCATTCTCGCGCACGCCCCAGATATCACGCCCAAGGTCGCTTCCCGCCTGGCCGTACTATTCAAGCGACTTCCATTTTTCTGTGCGTGCGTGGTATGCGAACACGAGGCGCTCGAACTGGGAACCGTCAAAGTCCTCAAAGTGTATCGGCTGTACGTACTTGGCAGGCCTGAGCATGTTTCTCACCAATCCTGACGAATTCTGTAACACCAAGCAACTATCCTCGCAATAGCGCCGATTTTCAAGTCGGAAGATAGAAAACGGTGAAAGAGTGCTACCCAACAATGGTTTACTGTCCCCCGCAACCTGCAGGCGCTCGACGATTAGTCAAACCGTAGTCATGGTCTGCGCTGTCATCTCTAACGGTCGTGCTTCGATGACTGACTCGAAAACTACCGCAGCTTGACCGCCAGCGACAACAGGCGCCCAGAATCTGTCGCTCGTAATACGAGCGCAGAATACCGGAACCACTATGCTAAGCGATGGCATGGTGGTTCTCGACAGCCCACTTGGTGTAGCCGGCGGTACACCGAATCGCCGGCTGACGCAGGGTGGCGTCGCGCACACATAGCACCCGAAACTCGGTAGGCAGGCGATTCAGATACAGGCAGATACGGTCGAAGTTGGTATCGGAGGCGCAGCGAGCCAACGCGGAAGAGACCGCATACTGCGCAGCCGCGTTCTCCGGCACCGGTTCCTGAGTTGGGTTCAACAGGATGGCATCAATGTTGGGCAACTCTCGAAACATCCGCAAGAACGCCGAGAATTCCGTGGCCGCGCCGGTGCCCACCGCTCCCGCTATGACTTCGTGCTCAATGGCTGGGTTCGGTTGCGAGTCGAGGGAATCGAGAATGCGCGAGACAAACTCCCAGGAACGTGGTGAGGGGAAAGCGTTAACGTCGCGGTCGAAGGCGCTCAGCAACTCTGGCCGGAACCGAAGGAAAGCAATCACCTCAGGACGAATCACCGTCTGAATGGCCCATTCCGACCATTCCTGGACATCCACCTCAAACTCCAAATGCACGAAACGATTCCGCAGCGGAGTCGGCATCCGTGTCGTCACGGCCCGGTCCGAATCGCGGTTCCCGGCGGCGATAATGGCCCAACCATCGGGTAAGACGTATTCACCCAATTTGCGATCAAGGACCAACTGATAGCAACTGGCCTGCACCATGGCCGGCGCCGCATTCAGTTCGTCCAGGAAGAGAATGCCCGTTCCATTCTGCGGCAAGAACTCCGGCGTCGCCCATTTCGACCGGCCGTCGCTGCCAAGGAACGGCAGACCCCGTAGGTCGACCGGATCGAGCAAAAGGGCCCGCACGTCTTGCAGGGGCACGTTCAACGTTTCGGCAAGCTGCTTCACGACGCTGCTCTTTCCTACCCCAGGTCCTCCCCAGATAAATACTGGTCTCCGGGCTGCCACAAGGACACGCAAGGCGTCGGATATCGAGGATGCTTTCATGACGGTCTCCTTTCAGGCTGAACTGGAAGAAACCCATAATCGGATGGTGGCGGAAGGATCAGGAAAGATGGAAGGGGGGAAGTGACGGGTTCGGTGCTATCATTTGTCGACCCGTGAAAAAAAGTTGGCAAGCGACGTGCCGGCGGACTCAAACCCCACGGGAAGGAACTTACCTGTCCGCTCAAGTTCCGCGATGGTCCCCAGCACTACCCGGCCTACGACTGCCAAACTTTCAGGGCTACACTTATCAATCGAATCCTGGGCGGTGTGGTGATAGCTTCCGAAAGGCGTCAGATCGATGATGTCGACTGAAGGAATGCCCTTGGCCAAAAACGGCAAATGGTCATCCTCGACAGGAAACATGCCCCCGCTGAAGGCCTTTGAGTAACCCAATGTTCGCGCAGTCTTGAACACCAGATCGCTCAACCACGCCGTCGAGTTCGACTCGCGCAGGATGTTCAAATGCCGGTCAGCTGCCATGTCCACTAGAATCAAGGCTTTGATCTGAACCAAGTTTCCTTCGCGGAACAGTTTTTCGGCCAGGTGCCGGCTACCGTATAGACTGTCGCTGGCTGACCACTGCTTGAGAGCTTCCTCGCCATCGAAAAACACGATCCAGTAGGTGAACGTATTCTTCCGGTTACTCAGAACTCGGGCCATTTCCAAAAGCAGCGCGGCACTCGACCCACCGTCGTTTGCTCCCACGATCTGCACACCATCGATCCTGGCGGTGTCATAGTGGCCGGCGAGAATGACAACGGTCGGGTTTTCTCCACTAATTACACCCATCACGTTGACCATGGGGATCTTGCCCATTGGCGTCGTGGCCACAAAGAGGTCATCCCGAACCTCCGCGCCGGCGGCAGCTAGTTGGCGCTCTATGTATGCCCGCGCGCGCTCCAAGTTTTCCGAGCCCGCCGGTCGTGGCCCCAATTGTACGAGTTGGCACAGGTCATTAAAGGCTCGTTCTCCATTGAGTCCGGTTATTGCGGCAAGGACCTCTGCGCGAGCACGGTAGCGCTCGATCTCAACCGCAACGACGGCTGAAATGCCGATTAGAATCAGCGCTGTCGCGACTTTGGTGGTCTTCTTCATGCAGTTTTGCGCCCAGTTAGTGATCGGCTTTCATCTCACATCCGATACGCGGGGCACCGGAATCGAGGCCACTAAGCGCCGCTCGTGCTCCCGCAGTTCGGGCAGCGGTAGCATAGTCCGCTGGGGCTCATAATGGCTCCGCATCCCTTACAGACCGGCGCATCCGCCTGATCCTTGCCAGCTCTCTCCGCCAAAAGGTAGGCGGGCGCCGAAGTCGTAGCTTGGGCTTCGGCACCCGTTGGGGGAGGAGAATTAGGCGGGAGAAACCTGAGCCTTAAATATCTGAATATGTAGTCCATAAAGGACTTGGCGTATCCAATTTCCGGGTTTCCTGACCATCCGCTCGGCTCGAACCGTGTGTGGCTGAACTTGTCGCAAAGCACTTTGAGCGGCACGCCGTATTGCAGGGCGAGCGACACGGCGGTCGCAAAACAATCCATAAGCCCGGAAACCGTTGAGCCTTCCTTCGCCGTGGTGATAAAGATTTCTCCAGGGCCCCCGTCCTCGTAAAACCCGATCGTCAGGTACCCTTCGTACCCGCCGATGTTGAAGTGATGGACTATAGCTTTGCGCTCGTCAGGTAGGCGCCTCCGAATGGGCTGCGCGGCAACGGCTTCTTCGATTTCAGGCATAGAGACCTCTCAGCAGACTCCGCTCAGCACCAACACTGGTGCTTTCTCGTACTCGAAGCTTCAGTCGCCTTCAATTTTGGCGAAGCGCTTCCCATGGCCGGGATTTACACGCTCAGCTCCTCGTTTCTAGGACATGACCTTGAAGGTGCTTGTGGGCACGCTTCGGTCCAGCGGTCTTGAAAGCCATTTCGATGCTGCTCGATCCAGCGCCGCGTATAGAGCTTTAGCCCCTCCAACCATACCTGCGGATTACGGGATTTGAGCAGGCTCAGCTCAAAACTACTGACCCTACCGCCCAACTGTCGTTCGCTCGACACGCGCATGTACTCATGAAGCTCGCCACTCAACCGAGCCATGGGAATGTAAAGCCAGGCAGGCGTCAAGACGAATGCGAGCTTGTCCGCCAGGCACAGCTTCGAGTACTTCTTCCCAACTCTCTCCGCCCAATGCCTGGAATGGCCCAGGACAAAGTCGCGCCATTCGGGACCACAAAGCCAGCCCACGATCCGGCCTCCCAGGACAACATGCTGCTGCCCCTCCGGGCCCTCCATGTTGGATTTTCCAAGGTAGCCTACGTCGTGGACGAGGAAGGCCAACCACAGCCTGGGATCCCAAGGGAAGCCGTACAACCTGGACCATGCCCAGGCAACGAAAAAGGGGTGGACCAGGATCGCATGCACCCCAAAAACCACGCTCTTGGTCCCGACTTTCATTCAGAAAAACCTCCCACAGTTGTTGTTACACCGTCTTGGCACTGCTCTTCCGCAGCGGTAGGCTTCGTGACAACGCCAATCAGGACCGCCTCTGCCTTGTCGAATGCCTCCAATAGCTGCGCAAGGTCACTCGTTCGCCCGCGCAGAGCAATTCGGAAAACGATTTCAATCTCGATATCACCGACGGGTGTCACGCGTGCGCCTCCCGGACCGCTTTGATTGAAGAAACAGCAGGTTCGGCTACCAAGTAGTGGCAATGGGAACATCCGCAGCACGCCACCGCTTTGGTAATGGCGCGAGTCACCGGTTCGAATTTTGCGGGTACTTGCGCGCGTTCTCCTCCCCGGGAGTAGAAGTCGGGCACGACTGACCCGGCGCTCTCTCTGTTCTTCCCCCAGAGCTCGAGTCCCAGGTAGCCATGCACTCCGCGGAACAGGGTCTGGCTCTCTAAGGGAGGGCGACGGCCGTTTTCAGCCTCGCCAATGCTGAAGCCTGTGATGAGGAGCTCGTACGTGCGCCCCGTCCGCAGCATTTCTACCCGCAACAGGAGGGGGGCGACCACCACGGCATGAACTCCATTCACCCCGATGGCATCAATGGGATGGAGATAAGCCAACGGTTCGCCATCTTCGCCGGCGAAGGTCACGTAGTGACCCATCTCGCGGATAGCACCGCCCGATTCCACTCCCCGGATCACGTATCGCCGTGCCAGATGTTGGTGCTCCAAACCCACCTCCGCCCGAGCAAGAATTCCAACCTCCCGTAACTGCCTGCGGACTCGCCCAGGCAGGTTGAGACCACCGTGGGATGCGTTTCTACTTCCGCCTTTCATTTCATGGCCTCCGTATCAACTCCCCTCTGCGTCGCAATGCTCAATCCTCCTGGCGCGCGCGGATCGGACAACCGACCGCCTCGCGGATCATCTCCTTCGTGCAACCTGCCCAGCACTTGTAAAACCGCGGATCGTCGATCCGGATCGCCAGGTTGTCACCGCTACGGTCATGTCCT
>Ga0208038_1001240_pt1 | contig 14510 bp, 17 predicted proteins | sample June2015DPH_16_1_FD_184714 | JGI IMG/M metagenome (GOLD analysis project Ga0208038, IMG submission 184714) | Peatland microbial communities from SPRUCE experiment site at the Marcell Experimental Forest, Minnesota, USA - June2015DPH_16_100... | ecosystem: Environmental > Terrestrial > Soil >...
AAAACGAAGCCGCGGCGGCGCCTAAGACCCCCAGTGCGAGCCAGGCAGGATGGCGCAGGCAAGTCCCTAGCCAACCCTTGTACCTCCCCCGCAGCCCTTCGAAAAGGTGCTCAAATCTTATTTGCAGGCGCGCCAAAAAGTGGCGCTGGGCCTCGGTTTCCAGATTCTGGGCGTCGTGCTCGTGGCCGCGGAGCAGGTACCGCGCCATGGTCGGCACCAACGTCCGGGACAGAAGGTAAGACGCCAACATGGCGAAGCTTACGGCTTCCGCCAGGGGGATAAAGAGGTGCCGGGCGACTCCGGTAAGGAAAAACATGGGCACGAAAACGATGCAAATGGCGAGGGTCGAGACAAAAGCTGGGACGGCAATCTGCGACGCGCCATCCAGAATCGCCACCAGGATTTCTTTATTCATGGCGATGTTGCGGTTGATGTTTTCGACTTCAACCGTGGCGTCATCCACCAGAATCCCCACCGCCAAAGCGAATCCCCCTAACGTCATGATGTTGATGGTTTCCCCGAGCGCACTGAGCACCACCAGGGAGGTTAGGATGGAAAGCGGGATGGAGACCGCGATAATGATGGTGCTCCGCCAGCTCCCTAAGAACAGCAGAATCATCGCCGCGGTAAGGAGAGCGGCAATAAGCGCTTCCCTCACTACACCTTTAATGGCGGCCCTCACGAAAATGGACTGGTCATTTAAATAGTGGATTTGCAATTGCGGCGGCAAACCCTTCTGAATGGCCGGCAGCTCCGCTTTGATTCGGGAGATGACATCCAGAGTCGAGGCATTCCCGGTTTTCATCGCCGTCATCATTGCCGCCCGTTGGCCGTTGACGCGCACGATGTTGGTCTGGGGCGGGAAACCATCGCGCACATAAGCGACGTCGCGAACATAAATGACTGTGTTACCGGAGGTTCTTACCGGTAAATCGTTGAGTTCCGCCGTAGTTATGGGGCTGCCGTTGGTCTCAACGTCATACTCATACGGGCCGATTTTGGAAGTCCCCGAAGGAAGAATCAGATTCTGAGCGCTGATGGCATTCACGACGTCGACGGGTGAAAGTCCCTTGGACTGCATGGCGGCAGTGTTAAGGTCCACCTGCACTTGGCGTTGCTTTCCCCCATAGGGCCACGGTATGGCGGCGCCTTCCACGTCGGCCAGTTGGACGCGGATGAAGTTCGCGCCCAAGTCAAACAACCGCTGCTCAGAAAGTCCTTGCCCGGAAAGTCCCAATTGCAGAATGGGCACCGTGGATGCGCTGTACTGCATAATAAACGGAGGGGTGGTGCCGGGCGGGAATTGCCGAAGCTGTGTCTGCGACATTGCCGTCACCTGGCTCATCGCCATGGCAATGTTGGCGCCCGGCTGGAAGAAAATCTTGATGACGGCGATGCCATTCAGCGATTCGGACTCAATGTGCTCAATGTCATTTACCGTCAAGGTGAGGGAACGTTGGTTGACAACCGCGATTCGGTTCGCCATCTGGTCAGCAGAGAGGCCCGTGTAGCCCCACAGGACGGTTACAACCGGGATGTTGATGTTGGGAAAAATGTCCTTGGGGGTGCGAATGATCGAAAGCGCCCCTAAGATCATGATAACTATAGCCATCACTATGAAGGTGTATGGCCGTCGTAAGGCTAATCGGACAATCCACATAACAGACAGTAGGCAGTAAGCAGAATGCAGTAGGCAGCAAACCCTTTCCGATCCTGCTCACGCATCCAGAATACCCACCCTTACCTTTCGCGAAACGACATCGGAAGAGCGAAGTTTGCGTAATGACGACACAAATTCACTATGCCCTCAACCGTTATATTTAGCATGTGTGATTCCATTCTTTGAGGGCTCGACTATTTCGTTATAAGATGTTAAAAATAAATGCCTTATTTTAGTAATGTCAAAAGAAACTTGATTTCTTGGAGTGTCATTTTGGGGAATTGACGTCAAATTTTTGACGCACTGACGCCATTACGTCAGCTTTCGGCCCTTGTTCCAGGGATTTGAGCGTTTGCGACATAGGATTTTCAGGCCACTTCGTGGGGTGCACGGCCACGCCCTCCCACCGGCAAGTGGGGGGGCTTACCGCCTACTGCTTTCTGCCTACTGCCTACTGCCTACTGCCCACTGCCTACTGCCTACTCTCCTTCGTGGTCCGGCAAAGCAGGGTTGGGGCGGGTAATCCCCAGCTTTCGCATTTTGTAGAAGAGCGTCGTGCGTTTAAGTCCCAGCCTCTCAGCAGCGCCTCCGGGACCGCCAAGCACCCATTGGGACTCGCGCAGGGCCCGTATAATCTGATCACGTTCTATCTCGGCAAGGGTGTGCGACCTTCGCTGGACTTCCCGGCTGGCTTGCCTCAGTTCTGAGAGCGGCGCCTGAAGGGTCGATCCGGGGGTGAGAATCGTGGCCCGCTCGATGAAATTCTGTAATTCGCGCACATTGCCCGGCCAGTGGTAGCGCTTCAGGGCATCCATCGTTTCCGCTGGTATCCTGCTGATGCGCTTATCCATTCTGCGCGCGTACTTATCCGTGAAATGGGCCACCAGCAGGGGAATATCCTCCGGCCGTTCGCGTAAGGGTGGGAGAAGAATAGGGAAAATGTTCAAGCGGTAATAGAGGTCACCACGGAACTCCCGATTTTCGACCATTTGCGCCAAGTCACGGCTGGTCGCTGCCATCAGGCGGGTATCCACATGGAGCGTCCGGGTGCTGCCTAAGCGTTCAAATTCCTTTTCCTGCAACACCCGCAAGAGCTTCGGTTGCAACTCCAAGGGGATGTCTCCCACCTCATCAAGAAAGAGCGTCCCCTGATGCGCTAACTCAAAGCGACCGATCTTTTGCGCGATTGCCCCGGTGAAAGCGCCCTTTTCGTGACCAAAAAGTTCGCTTTCCAGGAGGCCCATGGGAATTGCGGCGCAATTCACACTAACAAAAGTCCGCTCGCGCTGTGGGCTGATATCGTGGATGGCCCTCGCCAGGATCTCCTTCCCCGTGCCGGTTTCTCCCAGAATGAGGACGGTCGAACCGGTGGGCGCTACCAATTCAGCCTGTTTCAAAATCCGCTTGAGAGCGGGACTTTGGCCGATGATCGCTTCAAAGTCGTGCTCAGTGCGAATCTGTTCATTAAGATAGTTTCTTTCCTCCGTCAGTTTTTCTCGCGCCTCTGTAACCTGTTCATAATTCAGTGCATTTTCGACACCGATGGCAATCTGATTTGCCACCTGAGCAAGGAATTCCACATCCCCCTGGGAAAAAGCCCCCTCCCGCAGTCGTCCTAGATTCAATGTGCCGATAACGCGGTCGCGGCTGACCATGGGGAGAAAGCAAGTGGACTTCAATCCCATTGACACGAGGTTAAGTTGGGGGCCGTACCGGTTGAGCCCTTGGCTATCGAGGACCAGGGGTTGGCCTGACTCCAAGACTTTGCTGGCAGGCCTTCCTGCAGCCGGAACCACAATTTCCTCCTGCCAGGATTCCCCTCCCTCGGAGAAGTTGCGCGCGTACACTCTTAAATGCTTCCCATCCTGTTCGGGCAGAAGCACACTGGCGTAATCACACTCCATGACTCGCCGGACGCTCGCCGAAATGGCGCGAAAAAGCTGCCGAAGGTCAAGGGTGGAAAGCACGCTATTGTTCAAATCCAGGAGCAACTTTAGCCGATCCCGCTCGTGCTCGAGCTGCTGTTGCAATGCCTGGGCGGCTTGGTGATTGAGCGCGTTGTCCACGGCGACAGCAATTTGCCGAGCCACAAGTTGGAGAAATTCCACCCCCGCTTCACCATACGCCCCCACCCGCTGGCTGCCGAATCCGACGGCTCCCAAGCGCCGGTGCGCGGTAGTCAACGGCAAAATGCACAAGGACTGAACAGCATAGCCTCTCAACAAATCCATGGCTTTAGGAAAGCGATTCTCCTGCCCCATGTCCGCAACAATTAAAGGCTCCTGCCGTTCCCACACCCATCCGCTGGGGGAGTCCTCCACCCTTCGTTCAATGACATCCATATAGGCTCGGGCCGGGGTTTCCAGGATTTGGAGGCGCATGACGTTGCGGGTGGTTTCGTGCAAGACCAGCCAGAGCGTATCGAAGTTTACCAAGCGCGGCAGGCGTTCTTTGAGATCATGAAAAAGCGCCGGCAGGTCACGGTGCGTAGCGATCGATTCGGTGACCTCCAGCAAAGCCTGATGCTGCGAGGCGGGGGGCTTGGGCTGGGGCCTCTCTCCTGCTCCGCTGGGGTCCATCATAACCATGAGGATACTATAATTCTGCCTGCCGCTCTCGACATTCCAGCCGAGAGCAACTCTGTTTTGCCAGCCTTACCAAGTCACGGAAAAACGTGCCGCCCTCATGTTCCTCCGCCACGGCCGTGTACGACATACCACCTACCAGACACCTGACACCAGACACCTGTTCTACCCCCACCTGCCACCTACTAACTACATTTATTTTCAACAACATCCCCGCTTTCAGCGGCTAAGTACCTGTGTTTTCATAGACATTCCCGCCTCACACCCACTTTTTCCACAGCGGTCCTTTGTTTTCAATAACATTCCCGCGTCGTTGCGTCATTTTTTGAAGTTACTATGGTTTCTTCCTTCGTGGAGCGAGAAGACATCTAGTCCCTGGTAGCAATGTCTGCGAAGGGTCCTACCATGTTCAACCCCTCTCAAAGGGACCACGCGTTAAGCAGTGGGCGGCAAGCACCGCCAAGAAGCAAAACAGCAATTCACCATTCACCATTCCCCCCCCCTGCAACCTCTCTTCCGTCTCCTTGCTCCCGAGTCCCGAATCCTGAATCCTGAATCCTGAATCCTGAATCCTGCTCGACTCCACGTAGCATACTAGCCTATGTGATCGTGAATGTCAAGAGACAGGTTGTCGCTTTCGTCAATATAGTGGAAAGGGTGTTGGTGTTTCATTTCGGGCGGGGGTGGCTGTCGTGCTGATGCCGCTTAGCCCCGCCTTGCGCGACCCCTTCCGGGGCAGGGATGACTTCGCGTTTCTCATGAGCACCAGTCCGAGGGCAGATGGAAAGCCGCAGAGGAACGCAAAAGGCGCGTACCTCTGCGCTACCCGCTCTTCAAATTCCAACTCCTATGTCGCGCACGCCTGGCGCAATTCTCATTTGCAGAAGTGAACTTTATAAGATACAGTATGAAAGAAAGGGTCTTCGACGTGAGAAAAAATCCGCACATCGGCTCTTCCCTTGATGACTTTCTCAAGGAAGAGGGACTTTACGAGGACGCGACCAACCACGCCGTTAAGCGGATGTTGGCATGGCAGGTGGAAAAGGGCATGCGCGAGCAGGGCATAACCAAGGCAGAGATGGCGCGGCGCATGGGAACGAGCCGCGCTCATCTGAACAAGCTGTTGGACCCCGAGAACGACAAGGTACAACTTGACACCGTGCAGCGTGCTGCTATGGCTGTAGGCCACCGTGTTCGGCTGGAGTTGGTTTAGATTTGTACAACACTCCAGTAAGGGGCTGACTCCTTGCTGCCTTGCCTCACGCGGGCTGGCGCAGACTCCTGCTTTTGGGAGTCTGCGGTCCCGAAGGGACTTGGTAAATTGAGCTCAACGCATCCGATCCATGCGGAGAATTGACGCATCCTGCCAATAGTAGAACCTCGATCTGGACCACGGCCAGTCGCCGGGGGCACTCACCAGGCCGCGCGTCACCGGGTTGTTGCGCATGTAGTCCAGTTTCTGCTTGTGTTCGGAGAAGACGTTGAAGGGGTAAAAGCGGCGCTGCCAAAGACGGTAATGTGATTCATCATGAACCGTGGAGGGCAGCCGCAGCCTGGCGAGCGTCTTCCGGCACCAAGGATAGTGAAGGTTTTCCCGAAGCGTTCTCTGGTGGTGATGAATTGGAGCTCACCGGGACTGTAAACGCGGTGGTAGAAGGGCATGGCGCAGGAGAGTATACTCTCTGCGGTGCGGGGCCGGAAGAGAACGCCCCTTCGGGATCGCAGACACCAAAAGACAGGTGTCTGCGCCAGCCCGCGCTACCTCGCTAACAAGCACCGAATCAAAATATCCGCCGGCCGTTGGCGGATTGAATTCCTGTCGCGGGGACGAAAGGCAGTTTATAATCCCCTCAGGTGCTCCTGACGGACCCAGGGGACCTAACCGAGAGAAGTCTTTGGTTTGGCAGAGGAGAACTCGCTATGGACCCTTCGATAACCCAAGAAATCGTTGAACGCCTGCACGAGCTGCCGGCGTCGCAACAACAAATCGTGCTGGAGGTCGTCAGGTCACTGGCAAGCCATAAACCGCAAGGAGTTCCCGCCAAAGATCTGTTGCCGCTCACCGGAGCCATAACTGCCGAAGACGCTCGCCAGATGATGAACGCGATCGAGGAAGGCTGCGAAAGAGTCGACGCGAATGCCTGGTAGCTTTCTCCTTGACACCAATATTGCGGTGGCCCTCCTTGCGGGCGAGGACGTGGTCCGCGCTTCCCTTAACCAGGGTGGATTGACATTCCTTTCGAGCATCGTCCTTGGAGAGCTGTTCTATGGCGCAAGAAAGTCGGCCCGCGTGGTATCCAATTTGTCCAGGGTAGAGGAGCTTGCGGCCAAATTCGTGGTCCTTAACTGCGATGTCTCCACGGCACGCCACTACGGAAAGATTCGAGAATTGCTAAGAACAAAGGGACGTCCGATACCAGAAAATGACATTTGGATTGCCGCCCACGCTCAACAGTACGATCTCACGCTGGTAACCCGCGACGCGCACTTCAGCGCCGTCGAGGGTATCAGAATCGAAGCATGGTGAAGCACGCGGGCTGGCGCAGACTCCTGACTTTGGGAGTCTGCGGTCCCGAAGGGACTTGGTAAATTGAGCTCAACGCATCCGATCCATGCGGAGAATTGACGCATCCTGCCAATAGTAGAACCTCGATCTGGACCACGGCCAGTCGCCGGGGGCACTCACCAGGCCGCGCGTCACCGGGTTGTTGCGCATGTAGTCCAGTTTCTGCTTGTGTTCGGAGAAGACGTTGAAGGGGTAAAAGCGGCGCTGCCAAAGACGGTAATGTGATTCATCATGAACCGTGGAGGGCAGCCGCAGCCTGGCGAGCGTCTTCCGGCACCAAGGATACGGAGGGTTTTCCCGAAGCGTTTTGATGATGCGCTTGGCCGATTCCTCCTTAAGCCCTTTCATAATCAGGGGAGTCATCGCAGACACCAAAAGACAGGTATGTGCGCCAGCCCGGACGCGAAGAATTTCGGAGAGCGTCAGTCGGGAATATCAACCTCGGTGTAACTGCCCGGTGTGGCCGCATTCACGGCGGAGACAACAAGCTGGACGTGCTCCCGTAGTTCCGGCCACTGCTGCTTGCCGAGCACAACGATGGCGATCTTTCGGCCGGTGAGATTCTGCTGATAGCGCATGTTTTTGTCAGTCGTTACCAGCACGTCAAAACCGGCGGCTTCAGCGGCGCTAAGCAATTCGCCGTTCTTGAGCCGGCCCCACCCTTGGTGTGCGGCAGTGGTGACGGCGTGACCTTTCAAAAACGCACGGAGTGGTACGGGCGTTGGCTGGTCGAATAAAACTTGCATTAAGGAGCGTACTCGGGAGGCTTGTCCAGACTGCGGGCGGCAAACTCGATCACGGCTTTTACCTGCTCACGGTCAAGGCCGTCGAACCATTCCATGATGTCGTCGATATTGGCTCCCGCCTCGAGGTTCTCGAAAATCGCCGTCACCGGCATGCGCGTACCCCTCAGAACCCACGCGCCGCTTACCTTCCCCGGTACGCTTTCAACGGCAGGACATTGGGACCAATCGAGAGTTGCCATGTTCTCACCCTCCTTTCATTGTAGCTTGTTACGCAGCTTTTTACCACAGTTCGGCGGCCCGCGTCACGCGCAGGATAGATGCAAAACTTTCCTTTTCTGAAACATGGCGGGGGCGTTTCAGCGGTCGAAAAGGGCCCCCAGGTGGCGGCTATGGACGACGCGAAGGATAAGCACGTCCTCGTTTTCAACACAGTAAAGGATGACATACTCCCCCACAGCCACGCTGCGGCATCCGACGCCGAATTCGTCATCGCGGGCACGTCCGACATAGGGGAAGCCCGCAAGCATGAAAAAACGGTCGGTGATGGTGTCAATTAAGCGGTTGGCAATCTCGATGCTGCCGCTTTCCTTCGCGACGTAATACCAAATCTCATACTGGTTCAGTTTGCTGACGTAGCGGCGGGTTTACCCCGCCATCGTACGTTGAAATAACTCGATCGATGGCGGGGTAAACCCGCCGCTACGTCAAACTGAACCACCACCCCAAATGTCGTCAAGATTGGTTTCGGCGCGGGGCGCCAGGCGATGCGCCATCAGCGGGACGTGGTGAGTTCAGCGAGAAGGCGCGCGCGTCCGCGTTCCTTCACTTCCTGGGCAAGCTGTTGCATGGATTCCTGCGTGATAACGCGGCCTTCGCCACGGGCAAGCGAAGCCTTGGCGTCGTCGAGGGTCAGAAGAAATTCCGTCCGTTGCCGCTCGCGTTCTTCCCACAAAGCAAGCGCCTCCTGCACGGCGTCTTGTTCCGAGTGCAGCCGTCCGCTTTCAATCGCGCGGCGGGCGAAAGCCTTTTGATCTGGGGTGAGGTGTACTTCCATGGCTTTCAGAATACGGGAAAACGGGCTCCTGGGCAACGGCGAAAAATACGGCGAAAAATTCGAGCGGCTGCTCCGCTGGAAACACGGCGGGGGCATAACACGGCCCTGGGTGGGTGCTACTGGCTAGGGCCGCCCCGTGTCTCCGGGGGCTTTTTTTTGCGGGTTGCGGGCATTGGCTCTCTGCCGCCTTGCGAATTGCGTCCACGTCGGCGAGGTCCTGCGGTCGTCCTGCCGCCAGCTTTGCCGCTATGAGATCATCGCGGGAAATGAAAAATGCTTTCAGCGCTGCCGCCTGTTCGTCGGGAAGCTCGATCACCGTCATAAGAAATCTCCCCCACCCCCTGTAACAGCGTCGATCTTACGCCATTGGAAAGGTTTTGTCACACGCAAAGGAAACGCAAAGGAAACGTAGTCATTGCACAAAGGACCCTTTGTGCAACACCTGAATCACATCGACTAGGACGGCCTACACGTAGAAGTGCCCTTAGTCCGCGCAGGATCGCCGTATAAGAATCTGTCATCGGCGACTACCTGAGATTGAGCGGCAACAGAAGCTGGGCAAGGAAGTGGCGCTTCGAGCCGCCGCCTTTGCCAAGCCGGAGATTCATGAGCTGGTAGCGCGGAGTTATCCCGCTGGGAGCGGGATTACTCCGCGGCTTTTAATCCTCTGGCATCGCTCCGTAGCCCTCCCGAGTTGTAATACTCAAGGTGAGCGTATGAGATTACGAACCGCAGAGCAGGGCAGACTACGTCCAAGTCCGCGCTACACCCTGACGGTGGCTGGACTCAAGGTGCGGGCAAAGGCGTCGCGGCTGCAGGCAAGACAATCTACGCGCCACCCCACGAGATTCTTCGGCGTTCGGGCTTGGCATTGCGAATTGAATCAGCGAAGAGCCGCAGACGAAGGCAAACTGCGCCTACGTCTGCGCTTTGAACGGACCGCGGAATCGACGAACCGGTGCGCGTTTCACTTGCGCTTGCTTTCGTGAGATCAAAATGACTATCATGACTATATTGACTGCTACCGCAGGGAGGTTGCACCGTGGGAGTGGATGCGTGGACAGTCGCCCAAGCCAAGGCGAAATTCAGCGAAGTCATTGACAAGGCGCGATCCCTGGGGCCGCAAACCATTACGCGGAACGGACGCAAGGCCGCCGTGGTAGTTGCCGCTGACGAATGGGAGCGCAAGACCCGGCGCAAGGGGAACCTGGCTGAGTTCTTTGCGTCGTCGCCCTTGCGGCGGTCCGGATTGAAGATTGACCGCCTGCGCGGTGGCGTTCGTAAGGCGGGATTATGAGTTTTCTGGTCGATACCAACGTCGTCTCAGAATGGGTGAAGCCACGCCCCAATCCGGGAGTCGTAGCGTGGCTGGCCGATACGAATGAAGACCAAGTGTTTCTCAGCGTGGTGACTCTAGCGGAACTGCGCCATGGCATCGAGCGCATAGCCACGGGGCGGCGTCAGAGACAGTTGAGCGCATGGCTGGAAAACGAGCTGCCGATGCGATTCGAAGGAAGGGTTCTGAGCATTGATGCGGCTATCGCCGACGCGTGCGGCAAGCTGGTGGCAAGGAGCGAGGCGGCGGGGCGGCCAGTCGAAGCCATGGACGCCTTCCTCGCGGCCACCGCCCAAGTTCACCAATTGACCCTTGTCACCCGCAACACTGCACACTTTCATTCGATTTTGAAGGCCCTCCTGAATCCATGGACCTAGCGCTGGTAGCGCGGAGTTGTCCCGCTCGGAGCGGGATTACTCCGCGGCTTTTAATCCTCTGGCATCGCTCCGGAGCCCTCCCGAGTTGTAATACACAAGTCTGACTCACTCTAGAATTGTCCCTACCTTCGCCAGAACCTCGTCCATGATCGCATCGGGCACGTTTTCCAGCTTTCTGCCGTTGCGCGCGCCGAGATCGAGCGCGCGGGGCTGGTCGCAGCGGACAACGCCGGTTGTTTTAGTACCGGCGCCGGTCAGAGATACCGCATAACATCTTGCATGAGGATTCACAACACTGGCAGCTTTGTTGCGTCTGCGCTGTCCCCTCTGTGGGGTGGCGCGGAGGGCAGCTTCGGGGCCGCGGCTGACGATGATTAACAGTATCCGGGCGATGCCGGTGGGTTCCGAACAATCCACTCGGCCATAAAACGGCCAACCTGTGCTTTTGGGTCGTCGCCCCCACACTTGGGGTCACCGTGACGCGAAGCCGAAATACATAATTGTGGCTGCGCGTTCAAGTCTCCGCGAATACAAACCCACGATGATGCCCATCCAGTTGTTCGTAGCTTCGCATGAAGCCCCCACGCGAGAGAGATTCACATCTTTTGTAGAGAAGATTCCTTTCTGTTAGACTGGTCAAATAGACAGGTCCGAGGAGGACAGGGATATGACCACGATGGGTTTCTACGAAGCGCGGACGCATCTTTCGGAGCTGCTCGACCACGTCGCGAAGGGGAAGAAAGTTCTTATCACTCGGCGCGGCAAGCCTGCGGCCCTGCTTGGTCCGCCCCCCAAGCAGGACCAGCGGGATGTGCATCAGGTTGTGCAGGAGATGCTGGCGTTCCGGGACCGCGAGGGGCCAACGCTGGGCGGCCAGGTGACCATTCGCGAGCTGATTGACGAAGGCCGCCGCTTTTAGGCGGACGCGCCAGCGAGGGGAGGCACGATGGCGAAAAAGGCAAGGAAGCCTGGCATGGCCGAGTTTGTCCTCGACGGCTCGCTCGCTTTGGCCTGGTACTTCAAGGACGAGGCAGACCCGTATGCGGATGCGGTGGCGGCGCATTTTCCGGCGGCGCGCGCCGCCGTGCCGCTGATTTGGCCCCTGGAGGTGGCGAACGCGGTGCTGATGGGAGAGCGGCGCCAGCGGAGCACCGAGGCGCAAGCCGCCAGATGGCTTACCTACCTCGGGTTACTCCCTATTGCCGTCGATAATGCACTCTTAAAGCAAGGGATTCAGCGAATTGCCCTATGATTTCTTGGTGCCTTGGTGTCTTGGTGGTGAAGGGAAAAAAGATGGACCACCAAGACACCAAGGCACCAAGAGAGTCAACTCCCAAAGAAACTGCAACGGATTACAAACTGTGTGACAGGATTGCTTCCACTTCCTTCGGACCGATGTCCTGGCGTTCTCCGAGAGTCGTCCAACCGCGAGCTGCGAGGCGATTGGAAACAGATTCGACGACATCCGGGGCCACACCGTAGTCCTTCAAATGAGTCTTCACACCCACAGATTCGAAGAATGTCCGGGTGTTCTGGATGGCCTGGTCGATCTTTTCATCCTCGGCGCCGGTGCGAATGCCCCAGACGCGTTCGGCATATTGCAGGAGTTTGGCGCGTTTGGCTTGCTTGCGCTCTGCCAGGGTTCCGGGAAAGACGACAGCCAGTGATTGAGCATGATCCAAGCCACGCAGTGCCGTGAGCTCGTGGCCGACCATGTGGGTCGTCCAGTCCTGCGGGACGCCGAGGCCGATGAGTCCATTGAGCGCCATGCTCGCACACCAACACAAATTGGCGCGTGAGTTATAGTCGGCCGAGTTGGCAAGCGTCTTAGGCCCTTCCTCGATCAGGGTGAGCAAGATCGATTCCGCAAATCGGTCCTGGAGTGGGGCGTTCGCCGGGTAGGTCAAATGCGGTATGTGGGGATTGGTTGCTGTCCCTACCTACCACCTCTCGACCCCCTCACCCCCCGGCCCCTCTCCCCCAAGGGGGAGAGGGGAGAGTTGATTCCATTTCTACCACGCTCGACCCCCAAGGGGGAGAGGGGAGAGTTGATTCCATTTCTACCACGCTCGACCCCCAAGGGGGAGAGGGGAGAGTTGATTCCATTTCTACCACGCTCGACCCCCAAAGGAGAGAGGGGAGAGTACGAGAGAAAGGAGGGTGTCGACCAAAATATACACGCTTCTGTAGCCGCGGCGACCGAGGCGAGAGTACGAGAGAAAGGAGAGTGTTGACTGCTACGACAGTGCCGAGGAATGCCGGGAGCCTGGAGCGCCCCCCTTCAACCCGTTTACGCTCGCCAGAGGAATGCCGGGAGCCCGGAGCGCCCCCTTCGGCCCGTTTACGCGTGCCACACGCCGGGGATGGCTTGCTGGCAGTATTGGCATTTGTTGTTGTGGATGTGCACCGTGCCGACGGTGTACCCGGTGCGTTCCACGACAATCTTGCGGCATTTGGGGCAATAGGTATTCTCGGCGGGGTGGCCCGGCACATTGCCGATGTACACGTAGTGAAGACCCTCGGCGTCGGCGACGGCCTTGGCGCGCTCGAGCGTTTCCACCGGCGTGGGAGGAAGGTTCTTGAGAAGGTATTCGGGATGGAAGCGCGAGAAGTGGAGCGGAACGTCCGGTCCCAATTCGGATTTGACCCATTTGGCGAGGCCTTTGAACTCCGCGTCGCTGTCGTTCAAAGTGGGGATCACAAGGTAAACGATCTCATTCCATACCCCGTGCTTGCGGATGGTCACGAGGGCATCGAGCACCGGTTTCAGTTCCGCGTTGACCACTTCCTTGTAGAACTTTTCTGAATAAGCTTTCAGGTCCACCTTGATGGCGTCCACCTGGCGGCACATTTTTTGCAGAGGCTCTTGTTGGATGTAACCGCCGGTGACCACCACGCTCTTGACGCCCAAGCCGTGACTAGCCTCGGCGCAATCAGCCAGGTATTCGTAAAACACCACAGGCTCGCTGTAAGTGTAGGCGATGCTGGGGCACTTGTACTGCTGGGCCAACTCCGCCACCTTCTGCGGCGGCGCGTAGCTTGACCGGACCTGCTCGGGGCGGACCTGGGAAATATCCCAGTTCTGGCACATCTTGCAGTTTACATTGCAGCCCGCAGTGGCAATGGAGAACGCGACGGTGCCAGGGAGAAAATGGAAGAAGGGCTTCTTCTCGATGGGATCAACGTGAGCCGTCACTATGCGGGAGTGAACCAGGGTGTAATAGGCGCCGCCGCGGTTTTCACGCACCCCGCAATAGCCGCGCTCCCGGTCGTCGATGGCGCATTCGCGCGGGCAGAGCTTGCACTTGATTTTCCTGTAGGGCTGTTTCTCGTAGAACCTGGCTTCCTTGATGAATTGCGAGTCGTCCTCCGCGAGCGAAGCAGCGAAGATGGGGACAGCATCCTGCCGACCGATAACCACCCCGGCGCAGGCGGCGAGGCAGGGAAGGGAAGCGGCCTTCAGAAAAGCTCGCCGGTTGAAGGCGAGGCTGGGGGTTTCTTGGGGGCGAACTCGCGGCGTCCGAGAAGAGGCCTGGAGGAGTCGCAAATCATATTTCGTTGCCATCAGACTTCCACCACCTTAATGTTTTGGGGATCGTTGGTTCCCAGACCGTGTTGCGGGTCGGCAGCCGTCGAAATGTAAACAGGCTCGCGCTTCATGTCCCGCAACGATTTCATGCCCACTTCGGCACGCTTCTTTTCGATGATTTGCCAGCCCGTGTGATCGAGCGCCACAGGGTCGTGCCCGACGATCAAGGCATTGTACGGCCAGGTCCAGTGAGGCATGAAAGAGGGCCCGCCCTCGTATTGTGCTGTGGTGGCGTCGCAAATGTGGAGGCGGACCTTGTGACGAATGGGGGGCAGCATGAAAACGTCGGCCACGTAGGGATTGCCGACGTTTATGTGGTATTTGTTCGGGTTGTGGATGGCGCCAAACATACTCTTGAGCGCAATTGTCACGCCGGCGATGCCGTGGTCCTTGAGCACAGGCAGATTGATAACGGCGTCGCAAACCTGGGTGAGAGTTCGCGAAACCAGGCTTCCCACACTTCCGAAAGTGGCCAGTTCATCTTCGAATCCCAACGTATCGTTTCCGAAACAGCGAATTCCGGAGCCGCGCTCGACGATCTTGAAGCGCGCGCTTTCGAGGTCGGAATTCAGCCGGTCCCAAATGACGATTTCCTTG
>Ga0208038_1001245_pt1 | contig 14447 bp, 16 predicted proteins | sample June2015DPH_16_1_FD_184714 | JGI IMG/M metagenome (GOLD analysis project Ga0208038, IMG submission 184714) | Peatland microbial communities from SPRUCE experiment site at the Marcell Experimental Forest, Minnesota, USA - June2015DPH_16_100... | ecosystem: Environmental > Terrestrial > Soil >...
CTACTACCCTACTCTCATGCAGCGATAATGTCCAAGGCGACTGTCCTGCCGGTTGTGCAGGTCGGGAGGCGGCCCGACCCTAACGAAGTCTTCCACTACTTCAGAATAGGTATTGAAAAATCCCCATTACACTCGTTGACCCGCTCGTGAGTGAGGCTGGGGACTCCCAGTGGACTTTGCCGCGGGTCGTCGTATCCTTTCAGCCATGCTCACATTTTCCCCCATCGATCGCATCTTCATTCTCACCGGGGCAGGAGTGAGCGCCGAAAGCGGCATCCCAACCTTCCGTGGTGTGGGCGGACTCTGGCGGAATTACCGGATCGAGGAAGTCGCTTCGCCCGAAGCTTGGCACCGCGATCCCCGTCTGGTGTGGGAGTTCTATTCCATGCGGCGGCGGGTTGCTTCGGCAGCCAAACCCAACCCGGCGCACTTCGCTCTCGCCAAACTTGAAGACGTGTTGCAAGAGCGCCTTTTCGTCTGCACTCAGAACGTGGATAACCTTCACGAGCAGGCGGGTTCGAGAAACGTCGCCCACATGCACGGAGAGCTTTTCAAGAGCCGCTGCGACACTTGCAGCCGTCGTCCGTTTGACGACACGAGCCTCTACGAACCGCCGGCCGAGGTTCCCCGATGCAAATGCGGCGGTCGGATTCGTCCGCACATCTGCTGGTTCGGCGAAGTGCCGTTTGAGTTGGATCGAATCTATGAGGCGCTGGACGCCTGCACTATGTTCGTAGCCGTAGGAACGTCAGGCGTGGTCGAGCCCGCTGCCAGCTTTGTTGCTCAAGTCAGTGGTTGTGCGCGGACAATCTACGTGGGGCCGGAGAAGCCTGCGAACGCCTCCTCGTTCACGGAATGCTATTTGGGCAAAGCAGGGGAGGTATTGCCAAACTTGTTCGGTTCCTTGTGATGGGTCGAAAGGCGCTATTGCAGTCGGCGGCGGCTTCGAGGCTGCGATGACCAGCGGGGGTAACAGGCAGGAGGGGCATTCCTTATATTATGGCGAGATCGCGCCATGCCCGGCTACTACACTAAGAGGCTTGCTGCCGAACGTCTCCGCGCTTGCTATGATCTCGCTCCGCCTCGCACGAAAGAGTACCTTGAAGCGGAGATCGAGTTCGTCCTTGCAAAAACGACGCCCTCCATGCTCGCCTTGGAACTGGGCTGCGGCTATGGACGGGTTCTTGAGCGGCTTCTTCCCAGAGTGCGCGTGGCGTTCGGAATCGATACGTCGCCGTCCAGCCTCCGCATGGCACTGGAATATCTGGGAGGCAAACCATCACTATGCCTTGCCTGCATGGACTCCGTTCAAATGGGCTTTCGCGACCGCGCCTTTGATTTGACTATCTGCATTCAGAATGGCATCTGTGCCTTCGCGGTTGATCAGCAGCAGCTTTTCCGAGAGGCGATTCGGGTGACCCGATCAGGCGGGCTCGTGATGTTTTCGAGCTACACTCCTCAATTCTGGGAGCATCGACTGGAATGGTTTGAAATTCAGTCCGCACACCACCTGATCGGCGAGATCGATTACCAAGCTACGGGCAACGGAATGATTGTCTGCAAGGACGGTTTTCGCGCAACAACTGCGGATAGGCGGAGTTTTGAGAAGCTTGCTGCCAGTCTGGGAGTTGTACCCCACATTACTGAGGTAGACGGTTCCAGTCTGTTCTGTGAGTTCGTTGTCCCTTGAACACTGCTCGACTGCTCGGTGTACGCTGAGGCGAGCCTACGCACCAACCGCAGATGTCCTATCGACAGGCTGTGTCGCCGGAGCCAACGCGATCAAGACAATACCGATAACGACGAGCACAGCCGACCCGATCAGTTCGCCCCGTGCAATGAAGTTGCGGAATGCTTGGAGCGACATGACGGCAGCGTGTGCAAAGCTCGACCACGCCGTGAAAGCGATCAGGCTCCGATTCGCAGACGGGTTTCGGGCTGCCAGCAGCAGGAAAATGCCGAGTGTAACGTAAAGGCTCATCATCATCGCCAACGCTGGCTCTTGTTTCACAAACAGCACCAAGGGATAAACCATTGCTGTAAAGAGTAATCCCACCAATACAAGCACGACCTTCAGCGCCCGTCCTCGCTTCATGATGCCCTCCTTTAGTCATGGTGAATCACTATATCGATGCCGGGACGGCTATTGCAGCTTCGCGTACTCGGCTTTGGCTTCCTTCAGGATGGGGATGTCGGGGTCGGCGTCTTTCCAGAGGGTGAGGAAATCCTGATAGGCGGTTTTCGCCTTGGCCGTGTCGCCTTGCATGGCATAAGCACGGGCAAGTCCAAGCCGAGCCAGCGCACCCCACGGAAAGTTCACCACCACTCCTCGGTGGTCGATGAACTTCTGAAATTCTGCTGTCGCTCGGTTGCCGTCGTGCAGCATGAGATAGGCTTCGCCACGTAAATAAACCGGGCACAGGACTATAGTGAGGTCAGCCGTAGCCGAGCTGAATTCTATCGTGCTCGCTACCTTCAACAGTTCGATTGCCCGATTCGGTTCTTTGCGTTCGAGCGCGATCCCCGCCCGGATTGTGGGCAACCAATACCTCTGCACTAGCGTGTCCAGAGGAAAGGTCTTGTCGAGTTCGGTGGTCAGCTTCTCCGCCCTTGCGGTATCACCTGCCCGGGCCAGAGCCAGCGCCGCCATCGCCCGCACATCGCGGTTCGGAGCCAGCTTCAGCGCCGCATTGGCCTCGGCACGCGCCTCCTCCCGGTTGCCCGATTCCACCTCGCGCAGTGCTGCCTCTGCCTGATATCCAGCAGCCGTCTCTTTGGCGTCATTGTGCTGGGCGGAATCCATCGCCTGCCCGGTCAGCTCGTGCGCGTTCTTCAGCCTGCCGTGCCAACCTTCCGTGTCCGCTTGCGCGGCTAGCAACAGGTCTTCCGCGCCCGGTTTCCCCATGGCTGCTGCGACCAACTGCGCCATCTGCGCCGTGTCGTCCTTCAGAAACGCCAAAAAGTAGCGGCTCTGGAGCAGTTGCTCGTTCTCTAGCTTGCGCTCCTCCGCCTGCTCGAATACCGCCTCCGCTTCATCCAGTCGGTTGAGGCTCATGTAGGCGAGGCTGAGGAGATAATAGAGGAGCCCATTATTTGGATCCAGACGCATCGCCACTCGCCATTCCTCTAATGCCTTTTCCCAGTTTCCCAGAGTGTATGAAACGAATCCCAGCTCGGTGTATGGCATGGCGTCTCTTGGGTAGGTCTGCTGCCACAGCTCATCGGTCTGCGCCCCCTTCTCCAGCTCTTCCGTCGCGAAGTTGTAATAGCCTGACTCGATCCAGAACCGTTCCCGTTCGCTCACCTTCTCACGCAGGTCAAAAGCCTTGCGTCCGTTCCCAGCCGCCCCCGCGATTTCGTTAAGGTCGTGATAGAGAACCGACAACTGGGCATAGGCCATGGCAAAATTCGGGTCGAGTTCTACCGCCCGTTTGAAGAAAGGGAGCGCGGCCGTGTCCCCTTTCGCGGACCACGTTTCTATTCCGAGGCTGTAGGCTTTCAGCGCCTCCAAGGATGGCGTGGTCGCTTCCTCCAGCGGCGTGTCATATTTCTGCACTGAGATGAACGACTCGCCCAGCTTGCCGCGCAAACTGATCGCCGCGTTGCCCAGAGCCTTGAGCACTGTTTCTTTGCCCGCCGCCTGCTCCTGCGCTTCCGCCAGCACCTCCCCCGTGTTGCAGTTCACCGCCCTCAGACCAATCACATACTGGCTGCCCAACCCCGCAATCGAGCCGGTCAGCATCGCCTTGCTGCCGGTGCGCTGGCAGACTTCGCGAGTGACCTCCGGCGTCAACCGTTCACCGGGTGAACGTCCCATCAGCTTCAAGGTCTCAATCACCCTGCGCTCGGAAATCAGGGAGAGAAAGGGCGATTGCTCAAGCTGTACTGAAAGTCCCTGCTTCAGCGTTTCATCGAATACGCTGTCGCCCGCCTTGTTGTCGAAATCGGACAGGACAATGGTGTCCTTGTCGGTCAGGCGAGTGCTTTGCCGATGCGAACGATAGTAAAGCCCACCTGCTACGAGCAAGGCGACAAGCAGGACAGGAACCGCAATCTTCCAGAGCTTCGCAACAGGAGCCGCAGGAGCTTCTGCCACCGCGATCCGTCCGCTCTCGCTGTCCCGTTTCAGCCGTTGCAAATCCGTTCGCATTTCCGCAGCGCTCTGGTGACGCAAGTTGCGGTCTTTCTCCAGCGCCTTGTTGATGATTCGTTCCAGTTCGGCTGGCACGTCGGGATTCAGCCGCACAGGAGCTACGGGAGCACGGTTCAAGATCGCATCAAAGATCGTTGCTGTGCTGTCCCCACGAAAGGGCAACTGACCCGTAGCCATCTCATAGAGCATAGCTCCAAACGAAAACAGGTCGGTGCGTGCATCCAATTCCTTAGCCCGTACCTGCTCTGGCGACATGTATGTCACCGTCCCCAGCATCGTGCCCTTACTGGTCAAGTCCGTGCTGACCGAAGCCGTTTGCGTGGAGGCGTCACCTGCCTCGGTCTTTGAACTGGCGCTTATCTTCGCCAGCCCGAAATCCAGAATCTTGGCGTGGCCGCGTTCGGTAACAAAGATGTTCGCTGGTTTGATGTCCCGATGGATGATCCCTTTCGAGTGAGCAGCGTCCAGCGCATCCGCGATCTCGATTCCGAGCGACAGGAGCAACTCGGTCTCCAGCGGGCGACCCGCTATTCGCTGCTTTAGCGTCGTCCCCTCCAGATACTCCATGACGATGAAGGGCTGGCCGTCCTGCTGCCCGATCTCATAGATCGTGCAGATATTGGGATGGTTCAGTGCAGAAGCAGCTTGAGCTTCTCGCTGGAAACGAGCCAACGCTTGTGGGTCTTTGGCTACTTCTTCGGGCAGAAACTTCAGCGCGACAAATCGGTGGAGGGTTACGTCCTCGGCCTTATAGACCACACCCATGCCGCCGCCCCCGATCTTCTCGACGATGCGGTAGTGCGAGATGGTCTGGTCGATCATGGATGGCGAAGGAACTCAGGTGCCATGTTAGGAGTGCTGGGAAGATGAAGTCAACGAGGACGACACACCGATGGAAGCAGGAAACGGCAAATCCAGCGATTTCAGGCTTTCCCAAGCCCTCGCCAATCAGGTGGTTCGAAAGGGTGTCTGCGGCGACTTCGTTTTTATGCGGACTTTCGCCCGTGTTTCACCCGCTGTCTTCGGATCGCCGAAATTGGTCAACCAGTATACCTTCTGATCCACTTGCCTGTAGGGGCTCAATCCAGTTTCGAGACGAGCACCAGACCAACGATCCAGCCCAAGAATACCTAATGGGTCTTCGCCCTTTTGAATTTTCCGTTGAATGTCACGAATTTTCTGCGGGCTACGACTACCGTGCCTTCAACGTTTTCGTATCCTGCCAATTCGAGTCTTATTTTTATGGTTCCCACGTGAGTGAAGTCCTTCGTGTTTGTCGGGGTTGTCCATTTTGTATCATCGACCCAAATAGCGGCTCCCGCGGGCTCGCTTAGAACAATTAATCCACCAAAGTTTTCGACCGCATCCACGAGGGTTTGTTTCGTGAGGCGTGCTCTTGGCCTTTCGTCCCGAAACTCACTCCATGCCAGTCCCGTGATTCGCCTGAGTTCACAGTCGTTGAAATCCTTTAGGTGACCTTTTATTTGCTTCTGGGCGTCTTCCACGACTCCCACATCCTTAGCAAGCACGTCATTTTGCAGTCTTGGGTTTGCGTCAGACATTGATGCCGCCATGGCCTTCACTGGTGGGCAGGCAGGATCGTGAGTCATCTCTATTTGCTGAGCGTGGGTACTAAAGCCCGAAAAGAAGCACAGCAGCAGAATGCTTACGCGCATTGCTTCGACTCCGTTGGCAATGATACCTTTTCTCTCAGCAAGCAAAGACTAAGCACGACAATCGCACTGACAGCAAGGCTTGCGTAGAAGGCTGTGTTGACCAATTGGTAGTACAAGGTAAGGTAGGGCGAGTTGAATACGTCCGGTAGTAATTGACTCCCCGGAACAGACCTCACGTCCCAGTATGCGTGTTCCAACACTGTTGTGAATTTCTCAGTCAAGTAGAAGAAAGAAATCAAGAGAAGGTTAGCGGCTACGAACATGCCGATCTCAGGAAAATCTCCAGCCCTTAGACGCTCATCTTTCTTGACCACTGAAACACTCCAAAGCGCGGCAAGAATCAGAATTGCCGCGTCTATTAAACGTTTGGAATCCTCTCGGACAAACTGAAAAGCTAGAGCGCGAGAAGCGTCGTATTCTACGGGCCTTATCTGAACAGGCGTGGTGCGAATCTGGTACACCGCAGAATACGACAACCATGCAAGCAGCATGATCGTGCCAATCGCCAAGAGCGTGCGAAGTAGGTAACGCATGTGTCTCTGACCACGTGGCATGTGTGCGGATGCCTGAGTAAGGTTACGCTCGGGCAAGGGTGGCGATCAAGCCGTCGCTAGGACGGATGTGGCCGTCAAACTATGAGGTCAGTTGAACCACGACCGTCACATCGAATCTCAAATAGTACTTCTTCAGTCCCTAGCCCCGTACTTCTCCCGGAACTTCTCGACCACCGCTGTGACAGCTTTGGTGTCAGTGATCGGGGCGGCTCGGAACTCCCCTCCAACGCCTCGCGCGTCGATCCGAATCGACGGGTTGTGGAGCACGTTCTTGTACCACTGCGTGTCCGAACCTCGCACGGGTAGCAGGTAGAGCTTCTCGCCTTCCAAAACGAACCAGACAGGGATCGAGATTGTCCGCCCAGACTTCCTCCCGATCACGCTGAGCTTGATCTGGCGGTAGCGGGCGAGGCGTTCTTTGAGGGTGTCCTTGGAACCTGCCATCCTGACCTCCATCTGATTCACGGCTTACGAATGTTGTGGGTCTTTTAGCGCCGGGCGCTGCTGACGATTTTCTTCTGCGGTGACCGCGATCCGCTTCGATTTCCGATAGACGTTTGCAACCGCCATCGTCCAGAAAGGAACCAAATCAACTCCGGGCACGAGCTTGGCAAAAAACGATGGCAGAAATTCCCAGTGCCAGCCAAGGAGTTGAACCAACACGACTGCGATACCGAAATCGAGTATGTCATCAGCAGGCGATAAAGCGCCTTCGACGAATAAGGGAAAAACGACGATTTGGAGTGCATCCGCAACGATGGCCAACACCATGGCGGCTCGAAAGCGCAAACCCGGCGAGATTGTAATGGTGTCGTGAGTCACGACAGTGCTGCTTTCGTGCTGAATGCCTATTTTAGACCCATGCTCCGTTGTAGGTGCGTCAAACGCTATGCCGCTGCCGCGTTCGCCTGCGTGCCCTTTATCTCGCACTCGGCCTGAAGCCAATCGTCCAACTCGTGACCGTCTGCCCTTCCGCGCTGCTCGTAAAGTTCGTAGGCGCGTTGCTGAATCTGCCGCTCAATCGGTATCAGGACGGTCGGCTCGTCCGACTTCGGTGCGAGTGTTGATGGCTCATTCTCGAACTCGTCTGGTTGGCGATCCACCCTTTTTCCCAGTTGTTCAGTCTGCCGCTCTAATCTGTCAGCTTTGGTGCGTTTCTCTGCCATACCCACAGCTTGACACAAACCTCACGCCAAAGCGAGGTTCTACACTGCACCACTACCTGAGGCGAGCGTTTCCGATTGTTACCACTGAGCCGACTCCAGCCATTTCTTAGCTAAACATCCTTCAGTTGTTCCTCATCCAGCCCGAAATAGTGGCCCAGTTCATGGATGACGGTGAGGCGGATTTGTTTGCGGACTTCGGCCTCGCTGGAGCAGACCGCTTCGATATTCTTCTGATAGAGCACGATGTGATCGGGGCCTGTCGGTAGGTTAAATATGCTTTTCTTGGTCGTGGGCACGCCATGGAAGACACCCAGAAGCAGTTGCCTTTGCTGCCCCGACCGCGATGATGGCTGGTTCGGCGGCACATCCTCTACCAGCACCGCAACATTCTGAATGCGACGGCGAAATTCTTGTGGCAGCGAGTCGAGCGCCTCCTCGACTACCTTGACGAAATGTTCGCGCTTCATCCTTCACCCACTGAACTAAATCAGGGCACGGTCACTCCGAGTAGCCGTCGTCGGTCGTGTCGTCATCATCGTCATCTTCTGTAAACGTCAGAGGAAGTACACGGTTGACGGGTTGAGTGTTTGAGTCCGCAGGCAGCGTCAACACGATGTTTTTGGTCTAATGGACCCACGCTGGGTCATCTCAGGCGGTGCAACCCTGATTCCGCCATCCCGCCAATTGTCCCATATCTAGCGAGCTGCGGGACTGCGATCGCGGAACCGCACATACGCAATGGAGAAGGCGAAAAATGCGATCGTAACAGTTATCCAAAGAATGCCTTCCAATAAGCGATCTCCGTATTAAATTCTGAAACTACCATGCACCTTCTTTGCGGCCCCACCACCAAACCAATCCCAGGGTCGCTGTGCTCTGATCTTTGCGCAAAACCCCTTGCACGTCCGACAGGAAAGTCGGCTGGTTTGAGAAATCGCGCCGCCATTCGTAGCGCATAAGAAATCCATCGGCCAGCTTGTAGTCAAAGGTGGCGGTGTTCTCCTTGAGCGCCTGCGTAATCCCGCTGAATAAGCCGCCGCGATCCGACATATACTCGCCACGAGTAGCAAACACCAGCTTTGGCGTGAGTTGATATGCGATGTATGCCGCTCCGCCATCAACATGTGAGGGCGCTGACGATTCACCCGGCGCCGCGTTTCTCCACAATCGCTGGATGAAGTAATCGCCCTCAAATGCGAACGTCAATTTGGACGTAGCCTGCCACGTAGCATAGCTATCAAAGATGTGCGTCAGCCCGTTCGGTGCGGGAGTGATGGCAACGAAACAGAGTCCCGGCTGGACCGGTATCGGCCCGCAATTCGAAGCAGTCGCGCGATCAGGATGCTCCTGCCCAAGGTAGTAATTGAAAGTCCAATTGATGCTCTTCGCAGGCTTGGCAACAAACCCAAACAACTCGTCTTTGAACCCGTTAGTGGCTTCGACCTGATTGATGCCATTGACCACCCAGTAGTTAACCGTGAATCGATCGGTCACCGGGTACGGTACTGCCCTGTGCTCCGCACGCGGCTTGCACAGCGCCGAGGGCCGCCTGCGGCCGGATTCTCGGCGAGCGGTGAGCTATAGGAAGATGAAGGAATGAGTTGGTAACGGTGCTGTTGTCCATTTTTACTTTCGGTTCCGAACCCAAATCTGAACTTCTGTCTTTGCATCCCACAGCAATCGAGCGCAATCTAGCGAAGCACTGGGATTGATTCCCGGCCCAAAATTATCGCCTCCGACCGAGTTCGGATCTACTTTTAGTGAAGTCGCCCGTAGTGCGCATCGAGCGCAAGATTCAGTTCGAGTACGTTCACGCGCGGCTCGCCCAAGAATCCCCATTGCCGGTTCTCGGAGTTCTCAAGCACCAGACGCTCGACTTCAGCTTCCGGGATCTTGCGTTCCGCAGCCACGCGCCGAATCTGGAACTGCGCCGCTGCTGGCGAGATATCCGGATCGAGTCCTGAACCCGATGTCGTCACCAGATCGACAGGAATGGGAACGCCGGGATTCTCGGCTTGCAGTTTGGCAACGTCTCCATTGACGCGAGTAATCAACTGCGCGTTGGTTGGGCCCAGGTTGGAGCCGCCGGAGGCAGTGGCATCGTAGCCGGCAGCGCCCGCGGTGGATGGCCGCGAATGAAAGTAGCCCGGGCCCGAAAATGGCTGCCCGATCAGTCGCGAACCAATCACCACTCCATCCTTCCCGTGGATTAGCTCGCCATTGGCCTGCTTGGGGAAGATGAGCTGCGCGAGCCCGGTCACCAGCAGGGGATACAGAATTCCCAGCAGGATTGTGGTCGCGATCGTCATGAGTACCGCCGTAATCAGATTTTTCTTCATTGTCTTCTCTATGCCAGATCTTCTTGCTACCAGCCTTCCCTAAACCAGCTTGATGCCAGTGATGAGCATGTCAATAAGCTTGATGCCGATGAATGGAACCACCAGTCCGCCAAATCCATACACCAGCAGATTTTGCCGGAGCAAAGATCCGGCGTTCATGGGCTTGTACGCGACCCCGCGCAGCGCCAGCGGAATCAGGGCAACAATGATGAGCGCGTTAAAAATAACGGCAGAAAGTATTGCCGACTGCGGCGTCTGCAGCCGCATGACGTTCAGCGCATTTAGCACTGGAAAGGTTCCGGCAAACATTGCCGGAATGATGGCGAAATACTTGGCCACGTCGTTCGCAATCGAGAACGTGGTGAGCGCTCCGCGCGTCATCAACAGTTGTTTGCCAATCGCCACCACCTCGATGAGCTTGGTGGGATTCGAATCCAGGTCCACCATGTTTCCGGCCTCTTTCGCCGCTTGCGTGCCGGTATTCATGGCCACGCCCACATCAGCTTGAGCCAGCGCGGGCGCATCGTTGGTGCCGTCGCCGGTCATGGCCACCAGTTTTCCGTCGGCCTGCTCGCGGCGAATCAGATCCATCTTGTCTTTCGGAGTCGCCTCCGCCAGAAAGTCGTCCACGCCCGCCTCGCGTGCGATCGCCGCCGCTGTCAGAGGATTGTCGCCGGTGATCATCACAGTCTTGATCCCCATGGCGCGCAGTTGATCGAAGCGCTCGCGCATCCCGCCTTTGACGATGTCCTTCAGATAGATCACGCCCAGCGCCCGCTGATTCTCCGCAACCACCAGCGGAGTTCCTCCCGAGCGCGAGATCTGTTCCACGCTCGCCTGAATCTCGCGCGGCAGCGACGTGCCGAATTGATGCAGGTATTTGGTGATGGCGTCGACCGCCCCTTTGCGAATCTCGCGGCCGTCCAGATTCACGCCCGACATGCGGGTTTGCGCGGTAAACGGGACGAACACGGCATCGTGCGAAGCCAGCTCGCGGCCGCGCAGGTTGTACTTCTGTTTCGCCAGCACAACAATCGACCGGCCTTCGGGCGTTTCGTCGGCGAGCGAAGAGAGTTGAGCCGCATCGGCCATCTCGGCCGCGGTAATCCCCGGCGCCGGTATGAACTCCGCTGCTTGGCGATTGCCGAGCGTGATGGTGCCCGTCTTATCGAGCAGCAAGGTGTTGACATCTCCGGCGGCTTCGACGGCGCGCCCGGACATCGCCAGCACGTTGTGCTGCACCAGTCGGTCCATGCCGGCAATGCCGATCGCGGAAAGCAGGCCGCCAATGGTGGTCGGAATCAGGCAGACCAGCAGAGAGACGAGCACAAATACGGTCTGCGGCGATCCCGAATAAATCGCGAAAGGCTGGAGCGTAACCACAGCCAGCAGGAAAATGATGGTCAGCCCCGCCAGCAGAATGTTGAGCGCGATCTCGTTTGGAGTTTTCTGCCGCTCCGCGCCCTCGACTAAAGCGATCATTCTGTCGAGGAAGGTTTCGCCTGGATTCGAAGTAATGCGGACTTTAATCACATCGGAAAGCACGCGCGTACCGCCAGTGACCGCCGAACGGTCGCCTCCGGCTTCGCGGATGACGGGCGCGGATTCTCCGGTGATCGCGGACTCGTCTACCGAGGCAACGCCTTCGATGATTTCGCCATCGCCCGGAACGAGTTCGGTCGCGGCCACCATCACGACATCGCCCGAACGCAGGTTCGCACTCGGCACCGTCTCTGTCGTCCCGTTCGGCAGCAAGCGCCGGGCCTCGGTTTCAGACCTGGCTTTGCGCAGCGTGTCCGCTTGCGCTTTGCCGCGGCCTTCGGCCATGGCTTCCGCGAAATTCGCAAACAGCACCGTGAACCAAAGCCACAGTGTGATCTGGAGATTGAATGCGAAGCTCTGTTTGCCGCGGAACAACAACACGGTCGTCACCACAGCGCCAACCTCGACCACGAACATGACCGGATTCTTCATCATGGTGCGGGGATCAAGTTTGACCACGGCGTCGCCCAGCGCGCGCCGGATGATTTTCGCGTCCCACAAACTCTTGCTTTTCTTTTCTGCCATGTCTTACCTCAGAAAGGCCTGCCTCGGAAAGCTCCGCCTCAGAAAGTTTTCCCTGCCATCATCAGCAGGTGTTCAAGTACGGGCCCCAAACTAAGGGCCGGAAAAAATGTCAGCGCTCCCACGATCACAATCACCGACACCAGCAGAACGGTAAACAGGGGCGTAGTCACCGGGAACGTACCCGCCGAAGCGGGCACGGTTTTCTTTTTCGCCAGGTTGCCGGCAATTGCTAGCATGGGAATAATCATGAAGAATCGTCCCACCAGCATCGTGAACCCGCCCGCGGTGTTATACCAAGGCGTGTTGCCGTTTATGCCGCCGAACGCGGAACCATTGTTCCCTGCCGATGACGTAAACAAGTAGAGGATTTGGGTCAAGCCGTGCGGCCCCGCATTGCTGATGCTCGATGTGCCAAATCCCTCAACCGATGAAATGCCCGTAAGCACCAGAATGATCAGCGGGAAAACCAGGGTGACCAGCATCGCCATCTTCACGTCGTAGGCTTCAATCTTCTTGCCCAGATACTCCGGCGTTCGCCCAACCATGAGTCCGGCGATGAATACCGCCAGCACCACGTAGATCAGGATGCCATACAGGCCCGCGCCCACTCCTCCAAAAACGGTCTCGCTGAGCATAATGTTGACCAGCGGCACCATTCCGCCCAGCGGAGTAAACGAATCGTGTTGGCTGCTGATGGCGCCACAACTCGCGTCGGTGGTGACGGTGGCGAACAATGCAGAACCGGCGATGCCAAAGCGCACTTCCTTGCCTTCCATGTTGCCGCCCGGCTGCATCGCGGTGGCGTGGTGGTCGACTCCGTGCAGCAGAGGATTGCCTCGGGACTCGGCCCAGTAAGCCGTCGTAACTCCGCACAGGAACAGAATCGCCATCGCCGCCCAGACCGCCCAGCCGTGCCGCTGCGACCCCGTCATTCGGCCCAGCGTGTAAGTAAGACCTGCCGGGATCGCGAAGATGGAAAGCATCTGCAGAAGGTTGCTAAGTGGGGTGGGATTCTCAAAAGGATGGGCGCTGTTGGCGCCAAAGAATCCGCCGCCGTTCGTGCCCAGCATCTTGATCGCTTCTTGAGAAGCAACCGGCCCTTGTGCGATGGTCTGGTTGGTCACGGTGTCCATCACCGCTTTGCCATCCGGCCCAACCATGGGCTTGCCGTCGGCTCCGGTCTTCTGAACCTGTTGCGGTTCAATCAGCTTCGCCGTGTCATAGGGCTTGAGGTTTTGCACGGCTCCCTGCGAAACCAGGAGCAGGGCATAGACGATGCAGCCCGGCAGCAGCACCCACAGGATGGAGCGGGTCATGTCGACCCAAAAATTGCCGATGGTGTCTTTTTCCTTGCGCGCGATGCCGCGAACGACTGCGATCGCCAGGGCAATCCCCACCGCCGCCGACACGAAGTTATGGTAGGCCAGGCCAGCCATTTGCGTGAGATAGCTCATGGTGGACTCGCCCGAATAGTTCTGCCAATTCGTGTTGGTAGTGAAGGACGCTGCGGTATTAAAAGCCAGTGCCTGAGCGACTGCCCCGAACTTCTGCGGATTCAACGGCAGAAACTGCTGAACCCGTTCGATCAGGTAGAGCAGCAGCATGGAGACGCCGCTGAACAGCAGCATGGAGAAAGCGTATTCGGTCCAGCGCATCTCGCGCGCTTCATCGACGCCGGTCACACGATAGAGCAACCGCTCGATCGGCCGAACTACGGGGTCGAAAAAAGTGCGCTCACGGCTGAACACTTTTGCCATGTACAGGCCGAGCGGCTTGGTGATCGCCAGAATCAGAGCTAGAAATACGCCGATCTGTATCCAGCCATTGGTTGTCATTTCAGAATTTCTCCGGTCTCAGCAACGCATACAGCAGGTAGACCATCAAACCTGCGCTTACGATCAGCATGATGATCGATTCAGCATTCATATTGATTTGCCTCAGGCGATTTGTCCTCAGCGAATTCGATCGCAGAATTTCACATAACCAAGCGACAGCAGGAAGAACGCTATCGTGGCCACGACAAAGATGACGTCTTGCACACAACCTCCTCCAAGTGCGGACTAACTTTTCTTGGGCGACTAGAATTTTACCAGCACGGCCGGGTCCAAGGGTTCTCGTCCTTCGAGAGATCCGGCGTCCGCTCCGAAACAAGCAGCTCATTTGCGCCGACGTCAAATTAGACAGGATTCTCCATAAAAGTGCGGTAAGCGGTTCGTAAAGAAGTCATAAAGAAAAAAGGCGCTTCCGGCTTTTTAGTGGACACGGCGGTCTCCCCTGTTTTCGTTGTACGCGCGTGTCTGACCCACTACACTTGAACGGATAGAGCCATGAGGAAGAGCCTGCCGTTGATGCTTCGCCACGCTACGTATAACCTGCGTGGCGGCTTCCTGGTCCGCCCCCTGACCATCGCGCTGGCGCTGGGTTGCGCGGGCGCATTCCTGTCGTGGTTGGAAGAAGAGTTTCCAGTCGCCAGCGCCTGGGTGCCCGCTGTC
>Ga0208038_1001249_pt1 | contig 14406 bp, 14 predicted proteins | sample June2015DPH_16_1_FD_184714 | JGI IMG/M metagenome (GOLD analysis project Ga0208038, IMG submission 184714) | Peatland microbial communities from SPRUCE experiment site at the Marcell Experimental Forest, Minnesota, USA - June2015DPH_16_100... | ecosystem: Environmental > Terrestrial > Soil >...
ATGGCACCTCCAATCAAAATGAGGTTGCCGTGCGGCACGGTTGGCTCCCTGATTGTAGCCTTGAGTTGATCCAGGCGTCCAGCGTTGTCGCGCGATAACGCCAGAACTTGCCAACCTTCATCGCGGGAACTTCGCCGCGCTTCGCCATCCGCTCAAGAACCTTCGGATGAATCTTTAAGACCCGTGATGCTTCTTGGCTGGTAAGAAGCGCCTCAATTCCATCTGACATGCAGTTTATAACCTCCCTAAGCAATCACCATTCAATGTCTTTGCTCCAGGGGCCTTTTGCCCAGCGGCGGCCCGGCACACCTCTCTGTTGCGCGCTTTCTTGCCTCTGCCCCTCGCATCAAGCCTCCCGGCCCTCCTACTGACACAACGGGCGACCGACCGACCCGCTTGCCCCCAAAAGGCCCAGGCAAGGACCGATTGCGCGTTCATAGGTATTGATAATTCGAACTTTTTTTTCTGTCAAATGAGGGTGACAGGACTCACCGTCGACCTTAAAAGGTTGATGTCGAGCAGCCTAACTAATAGGCTCTAATCTACTTTTTATCTATCACTTAGCGCTATGTTAGCAAGTAAACCTTTGGGATCTGATTCACGCCAAGGCCCCTATAGTGGGAGAGAGTTTCGGGCATTGCGCCCTTGAAGCCGGTAATTCAGGCAGGGCGTCAATTGCAATCGAAGCAACGTGCCGCCTTATGTCTCGCAGACGAGTTCATGGGGCGGCACCCCGAATACGGAATCGTAGCAAGATATTATTCACACCTGGTTCAACCCCTAAACCAGGCACCAGCGAGGCAGGAGGGTATCGAAATGCCCTACTGCGGACTGCCCTTCATTTGACAGAGAAGATTCTTGGCCGCAGCCTCCGCAATAGGGGCCCACCCACAGAGGGCGGGACCATGGAGGTGCCCAATGAGAAGTTCATTTCGCCGCTTGTTCCGTTTTGTTCATGACCCCCGCTATGGGCTCTGCTATTCGCCATCACCGGAAGAGTGCAAGAAGGCTTGGGAGTCTGTCATCGGAGATTCTTTCACACGCCCATTCTCTCTGGAAGCCCCGAAGCCTGAAACCGGGCCGTCTTTCATCGGGGCGTACCACGATCTGGACCCGCCTTTGGAGTGGCCCGACTTTCTCGGGAACGGCTTGTTTGTAGTTTTCTGCACGTGGGTCCTCTACCGCGCTTTGGTGTCGCCGGAGGGCTTTTGGGTTTTCCTGCTCCTCTTGCTGGTTATAGCCGTGGGCGTGGTGCGGCTTTTTGTTGAACTTTGCGGGCTGGCTTGGCGCGCCTGGTTTTCGCGCCATACGGGGCGCTGAGCAGCTTCGCCGGGGGGGTGCGGCGCTACGCGCCGGGTGAACTTTGACACGTCACCCCCCGCAGGGTGCTGTATAGCAACCAAGGTTGCCGTATGGGAACGTTTTGAAAATGCACAACCTAACGACGATTCGCTCCGCCAAGAGGCTCTCGGCAGCAGTCACAGGTTCCCCTATGGGAACTACTTGAATTGAAGGGATTAAATCAATGGCGACACTTCGAACGAAATCCGTCAGCACGAAGGTCACCGAGGAGGAGTACGCCAAGTTCGAGGCCCTGGCGGGAAAGCGGACGATCAGCGAGTGGGCGCGCGATGTCCTATCAAGAGCAGCCAACCCACACACGTGCGAGCAAATCATTCTGGCCGAGGTCCTGGCTCTCCGCACCGCTTTGCTTAACTTGTTTTTCAAGTTGGCAAGCGCCGAGCGTATCACCGCCGACGACATGCAGCAACTCATCGAGCGGGCGGACGCCGACAAACTGAAGAAGGCACTTTCGAGAATCCAGGAAGCCGAGAAATTCCTGATTCAAGGAGCCACGAAATGAATCCCGTGTGGGGAAGGAGAGAGAGCAGAGGATGGCCGAGCAGTACACCGGTTCATACGATTACGGCTCTGATGATTGCTTTGGCCAGCGCGATTCTCGCAGGCTACTGCCGATACTACTTCGTCTGGACGCCGCTCGAAAGGCACTATCTGCGGAAGTACTTTCTCACCGCCTTGATGCCCAGATTAGGTGCTAAGACCGACCGATACGACGTACTAACCGTGATGACCGGCAAGAACTACCGGTTGGCCATAGACGAGGACGTGGCACCCTTCAAGACGCCTTCCGGTGCAACCACGTTCACGCTTTCGAAAGACGCCGCCAGGAGAGGCGGCCTTCGTCTCACCTGGTTGAGGAAGCAGTACAACAACGTGGAACTCCACGCTTTGCTTGGCACATGGATTTACCACGGCCAGACGCTTGCGGATTTGGCAGAGCGGTCACTGTGGATAGGACTCGGCGTGTTCTTGGTAGGCTTGCCCTTCGCGGCCCCCAAGGATACCGCCCGCCTGCGGGAACTGCGCTACGGGCGACTCCTGAAGGGACCCGAACTCGTCACGGGAGGCACCTTTAACAGCCGCAACCGCTCACGCGGCATTGGGTTCTCAAACTACGAGCGGACCCCCACAGAGAAAATCTTCGGATGGAATCGCCGGGTGAGAGTCCCCCAGGCCCGCGAGTCGAGCCACTTTCTGATTATGGGTGACACAGGAGCGGGCAAGAGCGCCTTGATTCGGGAAATGCTCCTGCAAATACAAGATCGGGGAGAAACCGCGATTGTTTACGATCCCGAACGAGAATACACCCCTCAGTTCTTTGACCCCTTGCGGGGCGATGTCATCCTGAATCCGCTGGACGCCCGTGCCCCCTACTGGACTCCGGGCGACGAGGCCCGCAACGAGCCGGAAGCGCTTACCCTAGCTGCGTCCCTCTTCCCCGACCGGCCCAACGAGCAGCGCTTCTTCACGCACGGCCCCAGGGAAATCTTCGCCCACATGGTCACCTTCAAGCCGACTCCCCATGAGTTAGCGGAGTGGATGTCGCACGATGAAGAGATTGACCGCAGGGTACGCGGGACGGAACTGGCTTCGCTCATTGCGGAGACGGCCCCAGCGCAACGCGAGGGCGTTATGGCCGAACTGAAAATGGTCGCCAAGGCGTTGAAGCTCCTGCCCAGGGAGAACGAAACCAAGCGACGGTGGAGCACCGTGCAATGGTCGAGCCAGCGCCAGGGATGGATCTTCCTAACGAGCACGAAGACGACGCGGGAACGCCTTTTGCCACTCACCAGTTTGTGGCTTGACCTACTGGTCTTACGCCTCATGGATGAAGCAATGATTATTGACCAACCCACCCTCAAAACGGTTTGGTTCATCCTGGACGAACTCGCCTCATTACAAAAACTGCCTCAGTTGCACGCCGCCATTACGCAAAACCGGAAGTCGAATAACCCCGTGGTTTTGGGCTTCCAGGGACGCAGCCAACTGGAAGTGCTTTACGGGCACGAGGCAGAGGCGATGCTCTCGCAACCGGCTACCAAGATATTTCTCCGCACCAGCGAGCCCCGCGCCGCCCGGTGGATTAGCGAGGCCATCGGCGAGGTGGAGATTGAGCAGATGCGCGAGAGCCACGGCAGCGAGCAATTCCCCCGCGATCACAAATCGAAGAACCACCAGTTGGAGCGCCGAGTCGAGCCGTTGGTGATGGCTTCAGAGATCATGGGCTTGCCCGATCGATGTGGCTTCATGAAATCGGGGAATCTAGTGGTGCAGCTAAGCTTTCCCTATCTCAAACTGCCCAAGATACAACCGGCTTTTGTAGAGCGAGGTATCGACTGGCAACCGAGCCTTGAACTCCCTGGACCGCAAGACGAGCGGACCGGCAGCAGTGGCGGGCCCGCTCAGAAACTCACCCCGCGCGAGCAAAAGCAAGGTCAGGAACAGGCCAAGCGAACGCCAAAGCGCGGCATAGGTCGTTTCTTCGAGTGAACAGCCATGATGACAATTTCCAAACCCCTGAGTGCAGGTCAAGCGCAAGCATACCATCGCGACGAGTTCGGGAACGCCCAGCAAAACTACTACACGAAAGACGACTGGATACGCGGGACTTGGCACGGCAAGCTGGCCGAGGCATACGGACTTCGCGGCGAGGTTCAGGCGGGACACTTCCAGCGCTTGAGCGAGGGTCAACACCCGATCACCGGCGAGCAGTTGGTACAGCACCAGGTCGCACGCGAGTACATGAACGAACGTGGTGATAAGGTAACGACGATGGAACACCGCGCCGCATGGGACGCCACGTTTAGCGCGCCCAAGAGCGTGTCACTGACGGCTCTGGTCGGCGGAGACGAGCGGGTGAGAGACGCGCACCGTGAGAGTGTGCAGGTTGCGCTTGACGAGTTGGAACGTTTCGTACAAGCGCGCAAAGGCCGCGACCATCCTGCCGAAACCACCGGCCAATGGGTGGCGGCCAAGTTCGAGCATGACAGCGCGAGGCCGGTAGGCGGCTACGCAGCCCCCCAGCTTCACACGCACACCGTGTTCTTCAACCTCACCGAAAGCGAAGACGGAAAGACGCACGCGATTCAGCCCCAGGAGCTTTACAGGAGCCAGCAGTATGCGACGGCAATTTACCGGTCCGAATTGGCCCAACGCCTTCAACAACTCGGCTACGAAATTGAGCAGGGGAAAAGTGGCCAGCCAGAAATCAAGGGCTACACTCAGGAGTACTTGAACGCCAGCAGCCCGCGCCGCCAGCAAATCAAGGAGCACCTTGAGGAGCAGGGCTTGCGCGGCGCGGGTGCGGCGCAGATTGCGGCACACCAGACACGTGAGGAGAAGCTCTCCGCACTGTCGCACGAGGAGATGCGCGCCCGTCACCAGGAGCTTGCGGCAGCCTTTGGTAACCAGGCGCACCGTGCAGTGCAGGAGGCCCAAGCCCGAGGCCCACGGGGCCACCAGCGCAGCGAGCAGAGGGAAACCCGCGCGCAGGAGGCCGTCACTTACGCCCGAGACAAAAACATCGAGCGTGAGGCGGTAATGGATGAACGGGCGTTGATACGCGACGCGCTACGTCGCTCTATGGGTGACTCTAGCTTCTGGGAAGTCCGGCAAAACATTGAGCACCGCTTCCGGTCAGGCGAATTCATCGAAGTGGGCCGAGAGAGTCCTAATGGTGCAGACCGAACGCTCACCACCCGCGAAATGATTGGCTACGAGCGCGACAACATTAACCGCATGAAAGCCGGGCAAGAAAGGCACGACCCCCTGGTTTCGGAAGAAGCCCGCCAGGAGTTGCCCGGTAAGTTTGGCCACCTTTCCAATAGCCAGCGCCGCGCCGTCGAAGAAATCCTCAGCAGCCAAGATCAACTGGTAGGGTTGGAAGGTGTCGCAGGGGCGGGAAAGACCACTTCGCTAGCCGCGATCCGGGAAGCCGCCGAGCGCCAGGGCTACCAGGTTGAAGGGTTAGCCCCGACTTCGCGTGCCGCGCAGCAACTTGAAGAGGCAGGCATTCAATCAAGCACCTTACAGGGCCACGCCGCCCGACCCCACCATAATGATGGGCACCGGCACCTGTACATCGTGGATGAATCGAGCCTCGCGAGCACGCGCCAAGTCAACGAATTCTTGCGCAGGTTAGAAGAACAGGACCGCGTAATCTTCGTGGGCGACACTCGCCAGCACCAGGGAGTGGAGGCCGGGCGACCGTTCCAGCAGCTTCAGGAAGCCGGGATGCACACAGCGCACCTCGATGAGATCATTCGCCAGAAAGACCCCGCATTGAAACAAGCCGTCGAGCAACTCGCCCACGGTCATGTGCACGAGGCGATTGACAATCTCAGGCAGCAGGGCCGTGTGCTTGAAATCCCGAACCGGGACGAACGCCTGGAGGCAATAGCCAAGGCTTATGCCGAGCAACCCGACCGGACACTGGTGGTATCACCGGACAACCGATCCCGCCAGGAGATTAACGAACGAATTCACCGTGAGCTGCAATCCAGCGGTCGAGTCGAAGAGCAGGAACACCGGATGAGCGTGCTGGTGCCGCGCCAGGAGATGACGGGAGCCGACCGGCAGTGGGCCGTGCAGTACGCGCCGGGCGACATCGTGCGCTACACGCGAGGCAGCCAGGCAGTGGGCGTCAAATCAGGAGAATACGTCCATGTCACCGGCGTTGACAGGGAACACAACTTACTCACCGTCGAGCGGGATAGCGGCCAGCGTCTAACTTACGACCCGCGTAGGTTGCACGGGGTGAGTGTTTACCGCGAAGCAGAACGCGACTTCTCAACCGGCGACCGTGTGCAATTCACCGCGCCCTACCGCGAGGAGCACATTGCCAACCGCCAACTTGGAACCGTCGAACGGATCGACGCCGAGGGAAATCTCCAAGTTCGGCTGGACTCCGGTCAGCAAGTGCAGTTCAACGTCCGGGAGCACCCTCATGTCGATTACGGCTATGCCGTCACGAGCCACAGCAGCCAGGGAGCCACCGCCGACCGCGTTCTGGTGCACGTGGACACCGAGCAGGCCCACGAGCAACTTATCAATTCACGGCTGGCGTATGTTTCCGTCTCGCGCGGGCGCTACGATGCGCAGATTTACACGAACGACGCAGAGAAATTGGGTATAGAATTGAGTCGCGACATTTCCAAGCAGTCCGCAATACAAACCGACCATGGCATTGGCGGCAGAGACCAGGACCACGGTAGTAATGACGCTACGCACCGATCAGTGGACGAGTCGCATGGGCACGGACAAGGCTATGGCATGCAGCATTGACTTCGGACATAGGGTGCATCCCGTCCAACCCGTGAACACCTGCTCTCATCAGATGCTTTGCATTCAAGGCTAAGGGGGTAATCGATGGCGATCTTCGGAGTCGGATCGAATTGGGACGGAAGAGAGGTGAGTAGTCTTTTCTTCAAAGAAGAGAAGTTCATCTTGGGCTGGAATCAAGAAAGCGCAAATGATCTTTATGCAATCGTAGCATCGCTCAAGGTTGGAGATATCCTGTACATCAAAACCAGTTCTCCTGGCTCACGGAAGATTAGGGTGAAAGGGGTTGGGATAGTCACAAAGAGCTTCATGGGTTGTATCACCTCCCGTGAGTACGCGGAACCCTGTTCAAACTGGGAGAGTCTGTTCGTACGCGTTAAGTGGCTACATCGAGACGAATTCGACGTCGAAATCCCTGAAAAAGAGGGGAAGCTGACCAACATTCGGGCTGCAACTATTTACGAGGAGTATCTCCCTTTTGTTCAGGAGTTAATTCTTGCAAAGATTATTGGCGAGTGAATCCGCCCCAGCGAGACCGCCGCACCGGCAAGGGGGTAGACATTCCGTGGCTACCGGCTTGAGTGCCGCTGCATCAGGCCGCTGGCCGAATCGAGAGAGCCAGCGCGACATTGATTCTCTGCGTGCAGCGTGATACATACATAAGTCCACATTGTTGACTCTGCAGGAGGCAGCATGAGAAGTTGGACTGCCACGCTGGTTGTCTTTCTTCATCTTACGTGTTCCCTGCCCAACGGAACTGGTCAGGTTTCTACCTCACCCTCAAAACCACAAGCTATTCCTTCTGGGAAGGCAGTTGTTTCCTTGGCCGCATCACTTGACGGGCGCGTGGGAAAGGTCGGGGATTCGTCTCCCCAAGAGCCTGCCCAGGTTGCAACTCCGGTAGCCAAAGGGGAGACCCCACAAAAGTCTACAGCCTCCGAGCCCCCGAAGCCAGCGACCGGGGCGCCGACCGCTGAAACGCCAGTTCTACCCCGTGTGCCCCTGACCCCCGCGCGGGCGCAGCAAATCGCGGAAGCTTTGTTGGGCAAGCGGCCGGACCGGGTCGACAGGTATGTTTCTGAAGAAGAGAAAACCACTTACGTCGCGTTTAGCTCCGAAACACCGCAGTTGTGGGTGGAGGCCGAAAGGACCCAAAAACCAGGTTATGAAGAGGTCTGGATATATAAGCAGCTGCCGGGGGCTGACCAGTTTCAGCAGATATGGTATGAACGAAGCCTGTGGCCTGACTTGAATTACTGGTCCATTGATGGGTTTGTGAGCATAGCAGGCGAGAAATTGCCATTCTTGCGTCTCAGGGCAATGTGGCATGGTGCTACAGGTTGTGGCGGTACTCGGTTAGGCGTCTATTCAATTTCGCGGGAAAAGCTCTTTTGGATTGACTACCAGCAGGATTGTGAGGCGTTTGGCGACCCAAAGTTGAGAATCGATGAAAAGGAAGCTTCCGATCACCAGCCAATTCGAAAATTCCTGAAAGACTGGGGTCACGAGGAAGATGAGAAAGGTCGTCTCAGATCCCATTCCCTCAACCCCGACATGGAGAAGTTTGAACAGCTGTGGATCGATGCCAACATTCAGCGTCCCTGCCCTGACAATTGGGCGACGTCGTCGCTCACGCGGTGGAAGACGTCCGCCATCGGACAACTCATCCCATACAGAAGTCGGGACCTATATGGCAAGCCACATGTCGTGCTCGACGACGAGCAATACCAGTGGCTGTCATACTTCAAAGGTGGTCTGGGTGAATTTGACACTCACACACATCAATACTTCCTGGTATACCTTCCGCACAGCCGTTATGATTGGTCCCAAAAGGTTGTGATTATCGGGTCCTGGGTTTACATCCAGGATTGTGATCACTGGGCGGTGCGGTTCAACAAAAATACACACGCGTTAGAGCGAGCAGATTTTGACAGCATTGTAGGCACCCTTGATACCGGCGTTTATCCTACCACCCACTCGGCTAGTTCATCTCCAGTGGCAAGCACTCAAAAAAAAGAGTCAGCAGTGCCGCTAATCCACCCGTACGATCTTGTGCAGAATCCCTTTGCTTTTCGTGGGAGGGAAGTGCACTTGGACATTGGATCATGGCCGTACGTATTGAACGGGCAGGTCTATCGATGGGGTCCGATGGCGGGTGCCGCAATGACGGGAATTCGGTTTCAGAGGATGCTAACGGAAAACGAAGCACTGTACGATGTGATGGCACTGGACCTAAATGATGCGAGTTCCGGATTGCGAGCAGTAGGCCAGCTGATAGTGTTGGTCCCGAACCCGAGTCCACAGCCTCATCCTGGCGGTCTGTGGCTGGTTAGACCCCTGGGTGTCGAAACTGGAACTAACTACTTTGGTGCTGTGATCCAGACGCCGAAGGTCCAATTCGTGAAATACGTCGACGAATAAGGAATTGACCGCCCCCTTTTGCCCCCCACGAAAGCGGAGCCACAGGACGGCGCTGTCCACGTAGCTTGCCTCGACGAGGCGATGGCCCACCACCCCCCCCACCTCCAAGCAATCTCGATCAGCACCGGGCGCCCGATCATCGCCGCGCGTTCGTCGCGGGCTCGAGAGCCTAACGTCTAGGTTCAACTAATCCCAGGGTCCTTTTCTGGCACCTTTTTCTCGCGGGCACGGCGAGGTGGGAAAGCCGCCTGCGCGCTGGCGGCACGGCGGGCTTCTGCTTTGTCCGTCTGCTGACGGCCACCCTCCGGGTTTGCGGTCCCCCCAAGAAACAAAGCGAACCGCGAAGTTTCCTGGCTCCCCCACAAAAAGGCAGCCCTTGGCACTTGCGAGCAGGCCCCACTCGCCCTTTTGTGCCCCGCGAGAAACGGGCGCAGAAAAGGAGAAAAACAAATGATCGAGCAAATCAAACAGACCAATCGAGGTCAATTTAATGTTGAGGGTTCGTTGCAGGTTTGCACAGTGGGTGCGCTAACGGACGCAGAAAGAAAGCCTATGGTTTCGTGGGCAGCGCTCTTAGACGAGGCCGTGAGAAAGCCCGGCTTCATTCATCAAGCCTACAGCCGGTTCCACAATTACTCACTCGGAAATCAACTCTTGGCTTTGTTCCAGTGCTTCGCGCGCGGAATCCAGCCGGGGCCGCTGGCCACTTTCCCGAAGTGGAAAGAGCTTGGCCGATGCGTAAAGAAAGGTGAGAAGGCGCTGACTCTCTGCATGCCTTTGACCTGCAAGCGCACCAAGACGGTCAAGAAAGCTGACGGCACCGACCAGGAAGAGGAGTTTTCCTTTACCCATTTCACCTACAAGGCCCACTGGTTTGTTCTTGCTCAGACCGAAGGCGTGGAATACCAGCCGCCCAATCTCCCGGAATGGAACGAAGAGAGAGCCCTTGCCGCGCTGGACATCCAGCACATACCGTTTGAGGACCTGGACGGCAACACCCAAGGTTATGCTAAGCGTGGCCGGAAGATCGCGGTCAGCCTGATTGCGGCTCTCCCGGTAAAGACCCTCTTCCATGAAGTCGGCCATGTTACGCTTGGCCACACAGACGAAGGCGACCTTTCGGACACCGAGCGCACACCACGGGATATCCGGGAGATGGAAGCCGAGGCCGTTTCCTTGTTGTGTTGTGAGTCCCTTGGCCTGCCGGGAGCGGAGTACAGTCGTGGTTACATCCAATCATGGGGCCAGGGCCAGACGTTTAGTGAACGCTCTGCCCAACGCGTCTTCCACGCCGCTGACCAAATCCTTCGCGCAGGCTACCCCAGAAAGTGAGTGCCACCCAAAAAACGCCGCCTGGCCAACCTCCGGTTGGCCAGCCGCCGGGGAAGCCTCCACATTTCCGGCGGGCGCTTTCCACGAACCAAGCTCTGACGGATCACCGCGCCATCCACTTCTACCACGAAAGACTTCGGTCTCAGTGCCACAGGGGTGCAAAATGAAGTTCCTGAGTACATCATTGTTGGGTGGCCTACCTGAATTCTTCATGTGACAGCTTGAAAATACGCGCTAATACGAGGATAGTTGTGGACGCCAATGAGCACTTCCGGTGTGCGAACCAGGACCGATGAGTTGTATGTTTCCGTTCGTAGTTGATCCCTTAATCGAGGTGTGAGAGCCGATGGGCTGCCATTACATTCCGCAAAAATACCTTCGCGGCTTCACAGGCCCTTCGCGCCCTCATGCACTCTGGCAATTTGACAAGAAGATGCAGCGATACTCTACAGAGCCCGTGTCGATTTCGAAGATAGCGCAGCGGCGCTCATTCTATGATCTTCAAACTGAGCAGTCGTTAAATGATCAAGTCGAGCGTCCGGGGAACCGCGTTCTCGATAAGCTTCGATCTGGTAACCTCTCGCTCAGGGATGAAGAACGCCGTCATTTGTCTGCATACATCGCCACCATGCTTAGGCGCGTTCCTTATCACCGCGCTAAAGCGGAGGCATTAGCCCCCGGCGTTCTCAAAAGCATCACTTCTGAACTTCGTGAACAAATAGGCGAATACGCCGGTGCCGGAGAACTTTCGGGAGAGACAGCAGCAAAACGTCTAGCCGAGGTTGACGCCGCAGAAGCAAAGTATGCGGCTCAAATGCCCGATGAAGTGCGCGACCAAATAAACAGCCCTTGGCCCACAGGGGAAATAATTGACCTTGTGTACCACATGTCTTGGCGCTTCATAATTGCAGACGGTTTTCAATACTTTGTGGTGACCGATAACCCGGCATTCTTCTTCGAATGCTGCGGGCTCGGCACGAAAAGCTCTGAACTGACTTTCCCCATCTCCTCTAGTCTGGCTCTCTTCGGTAGTTGGACACCAGTCGGGCAAAGCAACGCAATCAGGAGTGAGACCCAGTTTGTAAAGGAGGCGAATCGCAGATTGATAAGCACTGCCTTTCGATTTATTTACTCAAGGGATAAAACTGATTGGATATGCAAGGTGGCGTCGAAGGCCCAACCTCACTTAAGTCGTATCATGTGGTGAGGGTAACTCTGGTTAGTTTTCTTGGCCCCAGTCGCAATGCAAGAGGGAGGGGGACGATGAAGGTCACGGCTAAGGTGGCAAACTCGGGGATCGAGCTTTCCATTCGCGATGGAGATGAGCCGGTGCGCCTCACGCCCGCGCCGGATGCAAGTCAAGAGAATCCGCGCAGGAGCTATGTGTATGCACATATCGACGCCGCTGGGCAGATCTTTTACGTGGGGAAGGGAAAGGGAAGGCGGGCATGGTCCACAGATCGCCATCCGCTCTGGCATTACTACGTAGAGAAGCATCTGAAGGGCAACTATCAAGTCCGCATCCTCCAAGACGACCTTTCGGAAGAAGAGGCGGAGGAACTTGAGGGTGCTTGGATCACTCAATGCTCTGACACTTTGGTGAATTGGTTCAAGATGGGTCGTGCAACTGATTTTCAGGCGCTCGAACGCTATCACAAGCTAAGAGACGCAAATCGGCGTCTCATCCAAGACGCCAAAGCCCTCGAAGTTCATGACCTCGCGGGCGCAGTGAACATGTATGTCCGTGCCATTGAAGCAATACGGGAATACGCATTCATCAGCTGCGAAAAGGGGTTCATCGGCCAGCTGGTTGATGAGCAGGATGAGGAACTCGGAAGGAGGGGCGAGGTTCAAGCGCTTGACCGGCTTACAATGTGTCTCATTAGACTCGGGAGGCCAGACGAAGCCGCACAACACGCTCGTGATTACTTTTCTGTTTTCCGAGGGGACCAGCAGTCGGCTGCCTTTCAGCGAATCACGAAGCGAGTCCAAAAAGCATTGCTGCAGAAGCGATAGTCACGCCATCGCCGATCCTTGGGCTTTGTCTTGGGCCGACGTGTTGGCCAGCCGCCCTCCCCCCCCGCACGTCGACAAGTTCGCAACGGCACGCATGTCGCCTTGAGCCGGCGGTCCTCATATCTACCGACCCGCAAAACAACGTTGGGAGACGAGGTGCTAATATCTGCCGGTAGCCTTCCGGGTTTGCGATTCCTCCAAGGGATAGATTGACAGCGCCATACAGTTCGAATACAGCTTCCCGCTAGTCAACCCGTCGTTCCCGACCAACACGAAAGAGCCTTCCCTAGTGTAAACTGACCCTATGACGAATTCTGATGTTGTGTCCACCACCGCGAATCCGCTCCAGAACGCGGGATTGAATTCCGCGATGCCCTCGGACCAACTACCTCGTTTGCGGGAATTCCTCTCAACGTGGCCGGCATTGAAGGAGATTTTCGGGGATCTCCTCCGTCTTCAACTGGGCATTGATGCCAGTGTCGTAAATGCAGAACTGAGATGGCGATTAGCAAAGAGGCGCGACCCTGCTGCACGGACGGGGCTCAATGAGGCAATTGACTCGGGCGCAGTTGTGGCATTTGCTCCACCCGCTCTCGAACGCGAAATCCAGGAACACGTTGGTGAAATTGCTGAGTATGCCCATGTGCCCGTAGACAGAGTATTACAAGAGTGGCAACAGTTCAGAAAGCGTGTCCATTTCTACGATCCCGATCCGTCCACGCCTCCCGAACCGGATTGTGTTGACCCTGACGATCTTCCGTACAAATTGGTTTGCGAGCAGTTGGGTGCTCATGCCGTCTATAGTCGGGACCACCACCTACGACAGATGTCTGTGCCGGTGATCTGGGTTCGCCTAGATTTGACAATCCGCGATTACGCACGCGCGAGCAGCGTCAGGTTGACGCTTCAGCTTGGTACGGGTTTCAGTTTCATGATCGGGTTTGGCGCTTTAGTGGGATTTGTAAAAGCGTGCCGAGCGTGTTTGCGAATCTTAGGACAGTTGCCAAACTGGGCAAAACTGATTGTCGCTGCCGGTGCACTGCTTGTCATTGTTCATCCGAAATTCCGCGTCATGATCGCTGATTTGTTTCAGTCGGGACGTAGGCAATTCGAAAACTTGACACCCGCGCTAGGAGAGGCCTTCGACACTTTCATGCGGCAATTGGCTGTCGCCGACGCGACCGCAAAGAACTCCTATACTGAGATTCTGTCGAAGCTCCCGGCAACGAGAAAGCGTTCAGCGGTTGTAATGGCAAGGTCCATTTGCCTCCTCAACAAGGAGCCTTTATCCCTTAAAGAGATAGAAGCGCGGATGCGGAAAGAAGGTTACGTTTCGAAATCGCGAGACTTCAAGACTTACCTGTGGCGTTTGCTTCGAAATGACGGACGATTTGTAGAGGTTTATCCCGGTCACTGGACTATAAGCGCGGAGCGTGTTGCCGCAAGTGGGTGACCCGCGAAGCGCAGGCCCCCGTAGAGCGATAATACCTAGCCTCCGGCCTACCCTCCCGCACACCACGAAATATCCGAGAAATGCGAGCTGAGGCCGTTTCCTTGTCGTGCTGTGAGTCCCTTGGCCTGCCGGGAGCCGAGTACAGCCGAGGTTCCATCCAATCATGGGGCCAGGGCCAGACATTCACCGAGCGGTCGGCCCAACGCATCTTCCAAGCCGCGGACCAAATCCTTCGCGCAGGCTATCCTGGAAAGTGAGTCCCGCAAAAAAACGGCGGCTGGCCAGCCTCCGGTTGGCCAGCCGCCGCTCCCTTCACTACGACGGCAAGTTGGTATCCATCCCTTTGTCTCTATACTGCGGTTGGTTCTCACATCTGTCAACCGGCGAAAAATAGTTGGCAAGTGGCGTGCCCGCATCCGCTTCGTTTGGGTGCCCACCATGGTTTGACAGTTTCCCGGTCCATCACCACGCCACGCTTCGCAAGTGAACCGCAGGGAAGATTGGGTTCTCACATTTGTCGACCCGTGAAAAAATAGTTGGCA
>Ga0208038_1001253_pt1 | contig 14379 bp, 15 predicted proteins | sample June2015DPH_16_1_FD_184714 | JGI IMG/M metagenome (GOLD analysis project Ga0208038, IMG submission 184714) | Peatland microbial communities from SPRUCE experiment site at the Marcell Experimental Forest, Minnesota, USA - June2015DPH_16_100... | ecosystem: Environmental > Terrestrial > Soil >...
TCGGCGGAGGAGCGGGATGAGCGGGCTTAGCGGGCTTAGCAGGCTGAGCAGGCTGAGCGGGCTTCTTGGACTTGAGCTTGGATTTGGACTGCTTCCGATTGGTCACGAATCCTGTATACAACACGACCGTATACAAGTCAAGAACTATTTGTCGGGAATCTCAAACGCTTTCCCCGACCACTTCATGACTTCCGCATCCACGGCTACCCGCTGCTTGTGCCGTTCGAGCATCACGCCCGCAACCCAGTCCCGCCATTTGCCCGCATCCCCGCCGAACTTGCGCTGGAGCGCGACTGCCTCAATCCCGAAAGTCTCGGGTACGCCCCGGACCGGCGCGCCATCGGGCCTGGTCTCCAGAATGTGGCACTGGATCGTGTGATGGCCGGTTGTGCCCGACAGGTTTCCGGATTCGATCACGAGTTGATATTTGGACGCCACTAACGTCATCTCATAGCCTCCTGATGATCGCCGCCGACGCTCCCGACTGCGGTGGAGTGTTGCCGGCAGCCGAATTCACCGGGTCCCCTCCATTGTTCGTGATCACGACCACGCCAATGATCGTTGTGCCATCGTACGAAGCCTCACGCCGGTTCGACCATGTATCCGCGCTGAATCCGCTGACCAACCCTAAATTACTCTGGCCATGCGATATCGTGTAGTAGTACACGCCGTTAACGGACAACGCCCCGCCACCGCTGGATGAATTCGGACCGCCCTGATAATAGGTGATCGTGGTACCGGCCACAGTCAGGGCCACAAATGTTCCATCGTACGTAGGGTCGCTTACGGACGAGATCGTAAACCCGTCACCGGGAACGATCCCGGTTGCGGCCGAAGTGGTGACCGTAACAATGCCGCTTGTACGGGATATGGACGTGATCGTGTAGATTTCGGGCAGTGCCAGGGTGTCGGTACGTCCTGTATACGGGAAAGCGGACCCATCGACCCGCTGGTGCAGACCGGATGTAATCGTGGTCTCGACGGTCCCGGCACTGGGCACGCCGAAGAATATGTAGGACGTGTTCGCGGTCGGGGCCGTGTTCAGGACTTGATTGAGGAACGATGAATACTGCTCCCGCTGGTTCCTGTCGGACAGGCGGCGGTAGGTCTGGAATATCTGCTTGCCTATGGCTTCGAAATAGGGTTTCAGCGCGGCTGCGCCATATTGAGTATTCCCATACGCCTGACTGACTGCGTCCGTTGGCTCGACTGCCGCGCCCACGTTCATCAGGCGGTTCCCGGCCATGTCCACGTGATTCGGGAATTTGATCGGACCGTTGAATCCCAGCAGATTGTTGATCTGATTGATGATGTTCGTGAACTGTTGATTGAACAGAGTGAGCGATTCGTCGTCCGAGAAGTCGGAGGCTTTGAACGTGACCTGCTGGAGAGGAGCGATCTGAATCGCGGGCGTGGATAGGGATGAAGTCGAGGATGGGGATGGGGTCGGGGATGTGCTCATGATCGTATACTCATGTACGCTTCGATGAACGCCTGCGCGACTTGCGCGTTGACACGCAGGTATCGTGCGCCCGCCTCCAGCGTCTCAGGTTTATCCAGTGAATATCCAATCATCTGATTGCAGCGCGAGCACAGTAGGCCGCGAATCGTCGTAGTTCCGTGGATGTGATCTACGTGAAAGCGCTTATTGCCCTTGCCACCTGGTTTATCGGTTCGACATATGGCGCACTTTCCATCCTGCGAGCAAAGGAGTGAGCCGTATTGCTCTGCGGTGATTCCATACTTTCGCTTGAGGTATGCCGCCCATCGCTTCGCGTCACATCGGCGATCATGTTCTTTGCACTTGGTTGGGTTGTTCTTTCGCCATCTCCTCGCCTTGCCAGCGTTGCAGGTCTTACAGTGGCTCTGCCGACCGCATGGCACCGATGGTCTGCTATAGAACTCCGCATCGGGCTTAGAGATTTTGCATTGCGTGCATGTTCGCAAGGATGAACTCCTTTGCAACCTGAGCGTTTATCGCGTTCCCATAGCCTCTCAATCTCATTAGTCTCGCGGGCGCTTTTTGGCCGAGCGGGAAACCGATTTCTTCTCTCGCTGCCTTCTCTGCAAATCCTGATGAGCTACGATCCCGCAAACGTCCCAAGCGGTTGGGAATCCTTGAATCCAGCGGGAATGTTCCGGCCTCAACGGGCCGCCACCGTCCATCTGTGCAGAAGAGCCAGTCAGCATCTCGCCAGTGGCCTTTAAGCGCATCGGCTGTGGCTCCCCGGATAGCAGCGAAAGGATCTCGGTCACTTCGTTCGTCCGCCACGAAACTAAGGCTGTAGTCTTGCGCGAAGAGTCCGTGTTGCCCGCTTCGTTGTAAGTCTCCGAGCCGGGATTCCCCGCCATCGGAGTCGGCCAGCCCGCCAGCAATGCCTTCTCGTTCAGGTTCGCTACTCCGTGGCCTTTGGCCCGCATGACCTCTTGTTGCTTTGCCGTCTTCGGACCTTGAGCATCGTGCGCTTGAGGCGTCGGCCATCCCGACAACTTGGCCGCTACTTGCAAAGAGGTGATCGCCGTCCGGTTCGCACCCGTTCCATCCCTCTCGCCCATTCGCTTCTTCATGGCGAGGTGCGCTTCCACGCTCTTGTTGTCGTCGTTCGCTACCGGTGTCGGCCAGCCCGCTAACTGCGCCTGTCGGCCTAACTGATCCAATCGACTGCGCTCCGAGCCGTCCGGGTTTGTTCCCGTCGTCGCCATCCCCGGCGAATCCTTCCAGTCCCTCGCGCTCGGCGTGCTCCAACCCGCCAGTTCCGCTGCTCCCGTCAGATTCAGAAGGTGCTCCCCATTCTTTCCGTATTGATACTTGTTCCCGTTCGCGTTGCCGCACTTCGGTGTTGGCCACCCCGACAAAGTAGAGTCGGTGCCGGATGTCCGTCGCGCCAACGCTTGCCGATGCAAGTACCGCCGCCGCAACGGCGTATGCCGCACTTTCCAGATCAGTGGATACAAGGTCCCACCAGCCGTGTCCAATCGCCGCATTAACCTGCTCTCCAAAGACGACTGGAGGCCGGCACTCGCGGATGAGGCGGTAAAATTCCGGCCAGAGGTGGCGAGGGTCTTCAAAGCCCGATCCTTTGCCTGCGCAGGAGAAAGACGGACAGGGGCAACTTCCGGTCCAGACTTCCCTGTCGTCCGGCCATCCGGCAAGCCTGAGAGCGTACGACCATCCGCCGATTCCGGCAAAGAAATGGCACTGCGTAAACCCATCAAGGTCCTCCGGATGCACGTCTTCGATTGATCTGGTATCCACCCATCCCGGCGCGATCAGATCGGCATCGATTAACTTTTCAAGCCAGGCAGCCGCGAACGGATCATTTTCGTTATAATACGCGACCGGGACATCGACAGCCATTCCAACTGTATACAGCAGCGGATACGATTGGTCAATAGAAATCCGACCGGACACCAGTTACCGATTACCAATTACCGCTTATCGCTTACTCCCTTCGCCGTTGTGAAAAAATTCCTCTTCGCGGTCCGATAACCGGATCACTTCCTCGATCTCGATGTCGCGCCAGTTGCGGGCGAAGTAAACTTCATGGCAGACGTGACAGAAAGGTCCGATACCCGCAATATACCAGACGACCTGGCGTTTACACTTGTCGCGACCGTTGCCCATCGTGCCGAGACAGCGGGCGGACGAGAGGATGGCATTGCGATCGGTATCGCGATCGGTATCGCGATCAGGGATAGTGCTGGTAGTGCCGATTCGGGATGGGGCAGAGGCGGAGTTCATGCGGGACCGGCCTCGACCAGTTCACTTCTCTGATATCCTTTACCCACGCAGATCGGTTTCTGATCCACCTGAATCGGCGACCACAACTGATATTCCCCGACGCACGTCATCACGATGCGATGCAATCTTAACTTGAGTGCCGGGAATCGCTCCCGGATCGGGGACTCCAAGCGATTGGGATTCGCCGCAATCGTAAATGTCCAATAGGGATCGACATCGTTCCCGTCCGCGAACACCATCACGTTCACCGCATCCCCGCTGATGTCAAAATATGCCTGCTTGACCAGTTTGGATTCATCGGTGCCATAGCGCTGCCAGTAGCTGTCGTAACTTGAGCGCTGGTCGGGCAGGATCGCGGCCTCGATGTTGGCCTGATACAGGATAGGCGCTGCCGTGACATTGGACGTGAATACCGGGCTGATCTTGTACGCTTCCTGTCCCTGTCCATTGTTGAGGATGAACTGAAACTTGGCACGCTCCGATCCCGTAAACGTGCCCAGATTGATCGGGGCCACGCTGCCGTTGTTGTCATCGAACAGCAACTGGACGCCGATTTCCTGATTGTTCGGGTCAGCGTCTACAGTGAAGACGTTATACTGTTTCTGGTTGTTGATCGCGCCCAGATCAAGATACGGCAACTGCAAGTTCATCGGAATCGGGTTCTCAGCCAATGCCCCGTTCACCCACCCGCCGTCGTCATAATCCTGATTCAGCTGATCGGATACGATTGCCCAGTTACCGGACGGGAGATTCGGGTAGGGTATCGCATAGAAGAGGATGTTCGTGTCCGGCTCCAGCAGGTACGCGGTTGCGGGCACGTCATCGTTCCGCCAGCGCTTATAGTTTGTGTTGTACTTGAGCTGGTGCCGGCTCCCGTCCTGCCCAACGTAGCTGCATAGGAATGTGTTGTTTTTGAACGCGCCAATCACCGAATTCAGTTCGCCGAGGTTCACCAGCTCCACCGCCGCCTGCGCATTGTCCCTGTACAGCCATTCGATAATGAGCGACATGTAATCGGCATCGGCCCCGACGAAAAAGCGGATACCGTCCCAGCCCTGAAAAAATACGCCTCTCTCGGTCGTCGCCCAGTCGAAATTCGCGGGACTCCCGTGCTGGCAGCCTGTACTTTGCCATGTCGGCGGCGATCCGGGGGCTATCTGATACCACGACGAGTAGGTCCGCACGAACAGCGTCCCGCGATGATTGATGACTGCGGTAATGGGGTCGCTCGGACCCAGTTTGCCGACCGGAATGTGATTCTGCGGAGGACAGTATTGAGGCTGATCCCTGGGTGTGTAGTAAAGCTGATTGGGGTTGTTGGGATCGCCCGCCATCCATACCTGGCCGTAGGCGAGTGCGGCAAGATACAGCGGTTGCGCCGGGGCCGCATACACGTTTACCGGCTCTCCGAGTGCGTGTGGCAACTGGATATAGGCCGTGAACGATCCTGTACCGCCGGTCACGACGTAGACCTGTTCCAGATCCTGCGGACCGCCGATGTCCACGATTTGGTAAGGAACGAATACCGCGCCCGCATTGGCGACATTCACGGTCAGGAGCGTAGGCGTGTTCGTGTTCGCCGGGGCCGGGTTCAGCGCCGCGCTGAGCGTGGTTGCAATCGGATTTGGGAGCGTGCTCGTCACGGGCACATCGTTTGTCAGGGACAGGATGTTGCCTTCCTCCAGCACTTCATCCGGCAATATATAGTTGTAGTCGAATACGCCCGTGCCCGTGACGTTCGGCACCTGGTCGGCGTAATACCAGTTGTTCCCGAACACGCCGCCGCGGGCATACACGCGAACGTGCGTGACGGCTGGGTTGGGAGAATACTGCAACTGGAGATTGATTGCCTGACGAAGCACGATCAGGGTACTGGTGCCGCCTTCGTTTGTCGGAGTCACCGAGAAGTAAGCAGCCGGGCACCCGTTCGATTCCGTCAGCGTGCTCGCGTCCCAGTACGTGAACCGGAAATCGTATCCTACCCCGCCGTAACTCGATGCGCCGGCGCCCGTGCCTATACCCGTGCTTGTTGGACTACCCTGAATGTACAAGGCGTTGAAACTGATATTCGACGGACCGTTGGAGTTGGTCGTGACCTGCACCCGCCAGCCGGTGATCTTCGACCAGTCGGCGCCCGATTGACCGGCGTTTCCGGCGGGCTGGAACTGGCCTTTCGGCAGGTATATGACCGACCATGAACCCTGACCGCTCGACATCTGGGACGGTTGCACGCCTTGCAGATTGGTCGGGACAGTCGGGTATTCGGCCACTGACGATCCCACATCCTGGGCGGTATTGGTCACCCCCATGGCGAGATCGAATACGGCATCGACCATCGCCGACACCGGATCGTTCGTCTGCGGTTCGGACACCGATCCCTGCCAACTGACGGGAATGATCGACTTCCAGTAATAGCTGGCGCCGTAATCCGAGCCGTTCACGTCGAACATGACCTGAATGCCCTGGATGTTTTGCGGCTCGGAACACTGGATTGCGAGCACGATCAGGTCGTCACCCTGATAGTTGGATAGATTCAGCGCGACGGTTTTGCCGATGTACCCGACAGTCGAGGACGCGATGGCGAACGTGACCTCCTGGAATTCAAACGTGTCGGCCGCATCGTACCGATTGTTCAGCGCGACGATGTCATACGTGTTGTTGACCGGAAACGTGTTGAACTTCAGCCGGAGCGCGCCGTCGGCGAGGTTCTCGGAGAGCGCGATCATGCCGTCCGGGGCCGTCGAGTAGGACCCGGTTGTGTCCGTGTACTGATCGTAATCGCCGCCGAGAATGGATGTGCCGCCAGTCCCGGCTATGGTCGCAGCCGTACTCAGGCCAATGCTGCTCATGTTCACGGGGCCGTACCCGGATGCGGACTGGAAGCTGTCGATGAGCAGGATTTCGGGCGCGTACTGGGTGGCGATGACGGGCTGAGTCGGCGGGAAGATTCCCGTTTGCGTAGGCGATCCGGTACCGTTGTCTTTGATGAGCTTAGCTCTATCGTAACAGAACAAGAATGGCTGGCTGCTCCCCTGCGTATTGGTCACGACAGTCGAGAACGGTTGGCCGCTGAGACCGGATGCAACGGGCGTAAACAGTCCCTGGGTCGTGCCCGAGCGGCGGTGAAGTTCGCCATTTGCGAGCCCGGCGTAACGATAACTGTTGCCGCCGATGGACAGGAGCCGGGCCAGGGTGACGGGCGCGGCAGAGAGCGGGAAATTGCCGGAGAACAGACCGGACAGGGTAACGGATCGGTTGAGGATTTGATTCCCATACCGGCTCGATATGGATGACTCAGAGCGTTCGTAACAGCCCGTCATCGACTGATACTGGTGCTGATCGGGAGGGCGGTCGGTAGCCGGGCGTGCCATGATACCCCGGCTGTCGAATATCCACGGGACGGACTTGTAAGCGGTTTCCTTAGCCACGCGCCGCCATCCTCTGCTTGGTCGCTCCCAAGCCAACACCCATGCCATCCATCCATCTTTGGGCTGCTAAGACGACTCTCTCAAATCTCATCCTACAATATTTCTCTCTCAAGCTGTCGCGCATTTCTCCATCTTTAGAGAAACAATAAGACAACGCGAGGTAACGTACCCCGTGCAACATTATGTCCGGCACTAGGAAGAAATCGGTGGCTTCCAGACTATCGGTGTCGCGCTCGCTGACGAGCACCTCGACAGGGAACTGGCTGGCCGGTTTACCGTTAACCCCCCAGCGATAGTTCCCCGTGCGGTCTTCATACCAGCTCGATAATTGCGTGATGTTCTGGTTTCGCCAGAATGGGTTCTGAATGGATAACTCTTCCTGGGAGGTTTCATAGAGTCTGAGCCATAGTACTGCCGCGCCGCCGGTCGTGGAATCGTCCGGCTGATCCTGCGTGTACGACCAACTGGTGGCACTGAGCACGGTTGCGACCGTGAATGCGCCGACGAACGACGGATCGGGCACGTTGAAAATCGAGAATTTGGAGCCGGGCAGGAGCCCGTGCGGGGACGCGGACACAGCGGTCACGACATTGCCCGATCTGGTCAGCGATACGAGACTGATGTACGCGGACGAGGATGCGACCCGGTTCATTTCGATAGCGTTGCAGACCAGTTGCTGGTAGATCTGCCCGAACTGGACGAACTGTGTGTTGAGACCGAATATGCACGGTACGTCGGCAAGGAACTGGTTCTGGGCGCGGGCGAGGTAGGACTGGATTTCGGACTGGCTGAAGAAGTAGTCGCCCGAGGCGGCTTGGACGGGGAACGTTGCGCCGATGACCGAAGCGCCAATCGCGTGCGGGAATATGAAGGATGCCGTGAACGAACTGGCGCTGGTATTGACGGCAGTGACCGTAACCGTTTCCTGATTGTTCGTGCCCCAGTCGATGATGAGTTCGGCACCGGCGTATACAGCAGGACGGTTCATGCCAAGGGAGCCGACGGTGACGGTAGCCGGGCCGATGGACGATACCGGGGACGTGAGCGATGTGTAGACGAAATCCTCTACCAGACAGAGGCTCATCTCAATCATCACGGACCAGCAGGATCGGAAACCAGTGCCGGGCAGAGCCATCGGCTCATTGTTACACAGTTACGGCTTGATTCTCAACAACTTCCGTGACCGCTGCCGCATTGGCGACCGCGAACTCCTGACATGGACACATTGCGGCCCCGATCTTCGACTTGCACTTTCCCGCAATCCATTGATCGAGATTGGCGGGGTCGCGGTGCTGGCCGTTATGGGAGCCGAATACGTGAGTGCATGTGCACAGGATCGCGTTGCGCCGAGCGGCGTCCGCGTCCCACTTGGCCTGATCCCAGTCGGCAGGCTGGGCGACCGCGAACACTCCTGTCCCGCCGCAGGGCGTGCATGTAGACGTGTGCGGGGACCGTCCACCGTCCCATACTGTCGTGCCCGCGAATTGGCCGGTGCCGTGGCAGTTCAGGCAATGGGCGATGAATTTCCGTCCAAGGCAGAGACTGCATACGCGGCCGGATGACATGGCGTCCAGTTTCGCGGCATCGGATAGAGTCGAGCACAGTGGACAGGGCGAGACTGGGCCGCGGTACTTGCTGATGTCGAGAGTGTTGTCGTTTACATTCATGGTCGTATCACCTCTTCACATGAGATTGTATACCAGCAGGAGCACCCAGTGCTGGCGAAAAAATTAACGGGTCTTTGCGATTCTCCAACTCTGTAAGCCTCTTCGCCCCTTGCAGGTATCCCTGATATAGAACGAGAGACTCTTGAAATTCAGGACCGGATTCTTTAAGTCTCAAAATGTGAGCGGCATACATCTCCAGCCAAACGTCCGCCTCGTCATGAAACGGGACCGTCTCCGACCCCGAATAAGGAAAGTTCGTCTCCGCGACCGGATACGCGAGCCCGGATATGAGCACGGTCTGCGGGGATGTACATGCCGGATGGACGACGAACATGGTCATGCCGACGGGCGCCCAACTGGTGGGGCCGGACGGCGACGTATCGTTTTCCCAGTCCGAGCCGATGCTCCCCGGTTGTTCGTAATCGTACGAGGACAGGGTGTATTTGTGGAGCGGCGCCTGCGGCCCTTGAATATCGGATATCAGGAACACACCCTTCGGAACCGTCTGCCACACGCTGTTCGGGGTCAGGTTGAACGGCATGGACACCGTTTGCGTCGGGCGACCGACAAGCAGCAACAGGTCATTTTCAGCTTCTACTATTGCTGTATACACTTCGAACGATTCGTTCCAGAACACGGGGCCGCCGGGATAATTCTCCTCTAATCTTTCAAGCACATTCGAGGCCAGATCGGATATCGGTGTCGTGCACGTATACGAACTGGTATCGACCGGGAGCGCGGTCTGCAATATCCCGTTTGCGACCGAGCCCAACGCCGGCGGCCCCACGGTTGCGATCTGGATACCGTACACGACACCGTTCGGGGCCGTGACCAGCAACTGGGTAGGATAGTTCCCCTGAACGGTATTGGTTGTCGTGAGTATGCCGCCGGTCGCAACCGCCAGTTGCCATGATGCCCCCGCCGAGACATCGTTCAGGTACACGTACGGTACCGCGAACTGTCCGGACACGGGAGTGGTCGTGAGCACGGCCTGGTTCGTGCAACCGACCGCCCACTGCTGACCGGAAGGGTCTACGAGATAGGTGACTGGAATCAGTCCCATTATGGCACCGCAATCGCTGTCCAGGTCGATCCCGACACGCAAACATACAGGAACGTGGACGCCGATCCCGCCTGCGTATTGATGTACAGTGTAGGGCCGGTATTGCAGGCAAACGCCGGGGTACCGTCGCCGAACCGGATGGTAGCATTGATATTGTCCTGATCGTACCCGAACAGTTCGAGACCGTTCACGTCCTTGCTGATATACAGGTTCCCGCCATAGTAAGCGGATACCCCATTCGTTTCGCCTCCGGGTTGAAGATAAATGTACGATCCCTGCGTAACCGTCCCGCCACCGTTCGGAGCACCGGCATTCAGGACAAGCGTGCCACCAGACCCGCCACTGCTACCGCCACCGCCTGCCGACAGTTCAAGTTCGCCTCCCGAACCCGATCCTGTACCGTTGCCAGCACCGATCCCCAGAAACCCTCCTGATGTGCCACTGTAAAATCCCGATACCCCCACGTTCACGTTGCCAGTCGAGCCGCTGATCGTCAAGGGCACAGCGGTTAATGAGGCACTGCCAGCCCATACCGCGGCCTCCCCGACCGTGCCCGAGCCTGTGAGTCCGCCGCCGCAACCCGAGCATGTCATGTTCCCATAAGCATCAATGGCCAGTGGAGAACTGGCGTTGACGACCATGACCCCGTTCCCGGAAAGAGGATTGGGGATCTGGATGACCGTGTTGCTGCTGCGGTTGACCTCGTTATTGACAAGCGTGATCGTGCCTTCGTTGTCGAGACCTTGAAATGTCAGGGTGCCGGGCGTGGCCCCGTTACCGAGAAACAGGCCGGTCGAGGTGACAAGGCAGATAGCGGGAGTGGTGAGCAGCCCAACAGTTGAGGATGACACCGATACACACCCATTAGCGGTGAGGCCCGTATCGATGATGTTCGGGAAGGTGTTGGTCTGGGTAAATACGTTTTGAACGCCTAAGTTTGCGGTCGTCTGCTGAACTGGGCCTTGAGCAAACGAGGTCAGGCTGAGCGGGCTCAGTAGGCTGATCAGGCTGATCAGGCTCAGACCGAGCATCAGCGCGATCATGATTGCTGGTCGTGGCCGCTTCATATTCGTCTTCGTCATCGTCATCAGTCCACCTCTCCATCCACGTTCGGAGCCTGCGCCTGCGAATTCTCGGCGATGATCCGCCACAGCTTGGCACGCTGGTCGGGAGAAAGCCTGATCCCGAACGTATCCAGCAGCCAATCGGACGTAGCGTTCGTGACACGGGCTGTACCGTCTTCGGTCCAGGTCATTGTCATTGCGCATTCGTCTGCGACCATTTCAGCAGTTGCGGGTACAGGATAACGGCCTCGCGGGCCAGGACCGCGCCGCCCAGGATGGCACCTACGTTAAGCCAGCCGTGCAGCGTAGACAGGTTATAAGTCGAGTAGTTCTTCCATATCGGCACAATCGCCGCCAGAGACGCGTTCACGGCATTTTTAAGAACGTAGATCAGGAACTGTTTCATATGCGCTCCCCCTCCCTTTCGGAACTATATACTGTGCCAGATCGCGGCCCGCGTAGTTAGGCGCCGATGTCCCATGACGGCCCGATTAAGGCCAATGCTTGTCCTCATACCTTTTGTCCCGTTTCTTGTACTTCTCGATCAAATCCGTGAGCGTGCTCGACCTTGGCGGTGTCGGTGTATCGTTTTGCTCAGACTCCGAGTCCGGCTCTGGCTTATCGTCGGACTTGGAGGTGTCTACCATGATTTCCCTTCTCGTGTACTTCGTGATTATCCTGATCCTGTTGTCCTTCGCCTACTGGGTCGTCGGGCAACTGTTGCCGCCTCCAGTGCAAAAGTTCGCGTATATCGTGCTCGCCCTCATCGGAGTCATCGCCGTGATCTGGCTGCTGATGACCCTCGTGGGAGGGGCTGTCCCCGGACCTATCCACTTGCCGGTGCGGTGACTATGCTCCATGCCTAAAGGCAGGGGCTTCAAGAGCCATTCTTATTTCCTGTCCGGCCCGATGTGCCTCTGCCAGTTCTGGCTTTCTTTTTGCATGTGCTCTACCAGAAGCTGTTTGATGTCGTCCATCTCCTCGAACTTGACTTTGGCCGCTTCCCGGAATTCGGAGTTCTGCTCCTGCACGCGCCGTATCGTCTCCAGTTCAGCATGAATCGAGGCACGATCCTTTTCACTGGTATCCATGCGCACGGCGAACTGTTCCGTCGTCAGTTCCGTTGCCCGCAGAGTCGCGGCGACGTAGCTGACAAGGGCGACAAAAAGCAGTACGCCAACTTCAGCCGCCCATTGTGGAATCCTCAGTCCCGGTCCCGGTCGATCAATCGTCATCGCGTCGATCCCTGATCCCTGTATCCTTGTCAATCCATACTCAGTACAGCATAACACTTCGGTTAAGGTACGCAAGAAGTCAGGGTTACGGTCACCTGCGATCCACTGGCCCCCAGCACCGCGTTGCATATGATCGTCGTGGGCAACTGTGCTGGCGTGATTTGGCCGCTGAGCGCTGAGAGTGCCGGAAGTTGCGCAGCCGTGGCCGTGCCTGAGATCAGCGAAAAGGAGTAATCTCCCGATGCGGGCATGACCGCGCCTTTGCGCGTGTTCCAGGATGTTACCCCGGTTGTCTGCGACTGCACAAGAAAATACGGTTGCCCATTGGCTGAGATGTACTCCCCGGACGGATTGTTCGGGTCGTTGGCCACGTTACAAGTAATGAGCGCCCCAGCAGCCGGAGCAAGACACCCAGCAAGAGTGGTGGGCTGGGTGAAGCTGATTGACTGCGCCAGCGCGCCCGCGATGACGATGGCAAAAATTGCGATAGCTACGGTGATTCCTGATTTCATGTGTTCTGTCCTTTCCTGATTTGTCCGAGAATCGTGTCGGCTCCCCAGTATCGGCCGTAAGCGCGGTTCCAGGCTGAACCTTTGGCGTCCGCGTCAATCTCGTCAAGGTCGGTGACTTTCGGGATATCCGGCCATTCCTCGGCAATGGCGGCCATGATTTCCGTTAATTGCGTGGCTAGAGCTAGAGCGTTCATAGGGTTATTGAATCGTCACGTTGCCTTTGAGTTGTACGTTGCCTTGCAAGTTGACGTTGACGCCGGTTGGCGGTTGCGATTGCGGATAATCCGGGAACGGTCCTGGGCTGCCGCATGATCCCGAGCAAACGTAAAGGTTCTGAGTTTGCGCGGCCAGAATGTTCTGCATCCGAGCTCCCACGTCTGTTCCGTCTGAGGCTACATTATGATAATTGCTTCCTGAAGAGAGCGCATACTGCGTCCAATCGGCCAAGGTTAGCGGCACATTATTCCCGGAACATGAGTAAGCGAAGCCTACGCCGCAAGTTGTGGTCGGAAAGCCCCATGTCGTCGGCGGACTGACTCCAGCAGAAGTTCCCGCCCAAGTCTGCCCCAGACAGTTCAGGCCGGAGAATGCGGGGTTGTTTTGAAACTCGGTATAATTCGAGGCCGTGCGTCCGGTGAAAACGAGGCATGAGAACGTCGCGCTGGTAGAGTCATAAGTCCACAGGGTTTCGGTTGCCGTTCCTTCTTTCGGCGAAGGCGCATTGTCATCGTAGATTCCAGCCTTCGATGCTCCCGGCTTGCTGAGATAGATCGTATTCAGCATCGCGTGGTTCACCATGAATTGCGGGTTGCCCGGTCCGCCGCCGATGACTTCGAGACCATCGCCAATGAAAGTGTGATGGTTAATCGTTGTATAGTACGGGCCGCCTTGAGTGTTCGATAGGATGCAGTTGCCGGTCGAGTCTGTCGTACCCGGTGACGGGCCGGTCCACGGATAAGTCACCTGAGCATTCGATTGCGCCCATGTCCCGTTCCATATAGTTGAGCCTATCGTCGCCAGAGGTCCGATGGAATTTGGGAAGTAATTGCCGCTGATGAGTTGCACGCCTGTATAGCCGAATGCCGTGCAGTTCGTGGGGGCGTAAGGACTGGTAGCGTTGTAGGCTCCCGAACCCATCTGCACTGGCTGTCCGGCGAACAGATCGAGCGCCTGATAGCCGACGCCTTGGCCATTCGGACCAATGACCGCGTTCGCGCATGGCGAAGTGCCGCCGCAGATCAACAGCGTACCCGACTCCGGCCCCTCTGAAACGCCGCTCGCATTCGCCAGAATCAGATAGTAATTGACGCCAACGCTTGTTGCACCGTCGCACTGAAACCCAGCCGGAGTCGGAGAGTTATTCGCGTTATTCGTCGTGAAGCCAGCAACCCAGAGGTAGTATCCCGTGTAAGCAGGAGACGATCCTGACGGCCCGCAGAGCACCTGATTCTGTGCCAAAGTGTTTCCCGTGGTTTCGTAAGTCGTACAAGTACCCGAGAAGGGGGATGGACAAGCAGCAGGAGTCGATGCGGATGTGAGCTGGACATTCCCAAGAATTGACGCGAATGCCGTTGCCGTCGCCGTGCCATTTGAATTCTCGGTGACACTCGCATTCCAGTATTGTGCTTCTCCGTTCTGAAAGATGTCGCCCGGAGTCTCGTTCGCACA
>Ga0208038_1001255_pt1 | contig 14371 bp, 11 predicted proteins | sample June2015DPH_16_1_FD_184714 | JGI IMG/M metagenome (GOLD analysis project Ga0208038, IMG submission 184714) | Peatland microbial communities from SPRUCE experiment site at the Marcell Experimental Forest, Minnesota, USA - June2015DPH_16_100... | ecosystem: Environmental > Terrestrial > Soil >...
TTCTGCTTCCAAGACAGAAAGAGAATCCGGCATAAGGTGCCTCCTTATGCCTAGCGTATCATATACGCACGGTTTCCGTCCTCGCAAAAGCCAAACGCATCACCCCCCACACTTATGTCGCGCACCCGGAGGATCCCAGCGTCTTGACAGGTTCGTTGGAAGTGACCTCGGTCCCGCTGTCTTCCGTCGCGGGATTCACCATACGGTTGCGCTGGGTTAGCCCGCCCCGTAACCATCCTCGCCCAGCAAGGAGTGCCAGAACTGCTTGATTACGCTAAATAGACGACCGCTACCCACGCTGACATCGTCGACGTGGACTGCGATCCCTCGCGGAGGATTCAAAACGTCGAAATTACAGTGCTCTCGAACGAAATCATTGTGGCTCTCTATGGCATCACGCTATTGAAGTGAAGGCCGGGAAGAAGAAGTTCACCCCTCCTCCCACGGCAAGCTTTGGCAGACTGCTCCGTAGTCGCCGCTAGCTGATGACAGACTGTGCTGTACAGACGAATTCCCCAATTCTTGGAGTTGTACCCATTTCATAGAGTCGAAGAGAGGTGCACGTATCGACCCCATCATCGCCCCGGTTCTCCTCCCCCCTCATCAAACGGGACGTGCCCGTTTCGAGCATCCGGCTTTCCGACTGATTTCACCCCAAGGTCATGGAAGCGATGAGCAATGGAGACTGCGCGAGCGCAGCATCACAACCAGCCCTACTCTCCAGTTCAGCGAGGTATGCAAAGATTTTTGGGTGGCGCTCAAGGCTTCGGTACTCACCATTGTTCTTCTATGTCAGGAGCCCTTTGTACATCTCCAGTTCTGACTCAAAAACCGGCAACAGGTCTCGCCAATGAGGAAGACGAGGGATACTATTCCCGTTTGCAACAGCTAAGCTTGGAGGATGAAACGGAAAAGGAATATCGTTCCTGATATCATTTGCGGCCGGGTAGGGTTTGTCAGTTATCCTGACCAACTCCCGGTAATGCTCCAGCGACCGGCCCAGGAGGTCAATAACCTTCCTTCCCTCGGCGGCGTCACGGCTGTTCTGGTAGGCCACGTAGTGTACGGCCGCCTCAATCTTGGCTTGATAAAACTGCGCGATCAAGAACGTCGCCTCAAAGTCGATTCGCAAACGCGCGAACTCGTCCCCGTTCTTTTCCACCAACGCCTGGGCTTTTTTGCAGGCCTCAACAGCCGCCTTGCCATTCCTCACCATTTCGGCGGTGAGCGCCATCGGCGTCAATCCATCTTGCGGAACGGACTTGCCCGCCGCTAGGCTGTGCGCATAGTCAGTAACGCTAAGCACCTTTTGAGTGTTCGTGTAGGGGATGGATGTGCCGGTTAAGATCTGAGCCAACGTCAGGCCGTTGGAGGCAAACCAGTGGTTCCACCCATCGAACCAGAAGAGCCTTGGTACCGAAGGCATCACCCTGCCGGCAGATTCATAGGCAGTTAGAAGGTCTGCTTCCGAATTCGCCCCAAACCGCTCGGCTATTTTTTCTTTCCAGTGCTGCTCCTCCTGATCTTGGGGTCGGTCGGCGTTCCAGGCGTATCTTCCCCAGGCCGCGTACCAAAGCCAGTCGCGATCAACCTGCAACAAGCGCGTGCGGTCGGCAGTGTATGGCCAGTACCAGACCCAGAGCGGATATACTTGAACGCCTTCTGCCCCCATACGTTGCTGATCTCGTGCGGTTTCCTGAATGAAGGACGGGGGACCCCAGCGGAAGGGCTTCAGGTCACCCATCAGGTGCACGCTAATAATATGCTTGCGGCTTTGCCGAATCCATTCCGCGTTGTCCGGATCAGGCTCTGGAACAGCGTACATTTCAGCGTTATGTTTCATCTCCGTAGAAAGATCATCATAGTGGGGTTTGACGTCTTTCAAGACGCGTAGAATCTCGTCATGATCTGGATGACTTCGCAAGATTACGGGAGGGTGTTTGCCCGACTCCTTAACCCCTGCCAAGATCACCTCATCCATCCAGTAAGTCTGGTCCTTTTGGAGAGCTTCTCCCAAACAAACGTACAGCCCGACACTCGGAAATTTCTGGACAAATTCCTTGATCGCGTAACGGGTGTAGTCCGCGGCCACCGGATCCGGTTCCGAGAGGACACAGCCATTCCACAGTGGACTCTTGGGAAACCCGTGAGCGTAGCCGAAGGATTCAGGGAGATGGATGTTATAGAAATGAAACATCAACCAGATGTTGCGTTTTTCCGCCTCGTGGCTCAGCCAATCCATCAAGGCCACATTGCGTTCCATTTCGTCGTCACTTAACACCTTTACTTCCGGATACTTTTCCAACTTCACGAAATAAGGAAAGGGGTGAGAATTCCACAGGGATATGAAATTGAGCCGTTGCTCGTACAAGAAGTCGAGCGTCTTGGTCCAGAGGCTTTGGTCGTAGAACCAGGGGAATTGACTTTCGGTAATGGAGTAGTCATATGTTCCTGCCGTCATCAGAAACAGCGTGACCCCACGCATGCTCAAGCGCGGAGCCTCAGCGAGATTCAGACCCCCTGGCAACGCTTTGTCTTTCCGCACTTGCGAACCAAGTTCTTGGCAAGCATAAAGAACCCCCGCCGTATCGAACCCATTAACCTGAATCCCCGCCGCGTTGGATTCGATCGAAAAGCCCTCGGTCCGTCGGGAGGCTTGGGGGATTGATTTGGGATCGGTGGCGATTTTTATTACTCGACCTTTGCCTTCACCCGCTGGGAGGTTTGATTTTCGGTTGGTGATCCCCACGTCGGTGAGAGTCTTCGACAAACCGTCGATGGCAAAGCTTAGTCTTGGGGCCATTTCGAGGTCGGTTGAAATACGGATTTCGTCGTTGGCTCCGCGCGACGAGGCGGAGACTAATCCGCTCAAAGCTGCGAAACCTGCTCCTGTCAAAGCCGAGTGCTTCATAAACTCTCGCCGCGTGAAATCCTGCTTGTTTCCCATTGAGGTGCCTCCTAATAAGAGTAGGCGATACGGGATGGACAGATGCTTGCCCGGTTTTGCCTTAGAAATCATGGAGGAGGGGTCACCCCTGGGGTCTATTCCTCGGCGACCCATGAACAGCCAGATGAAGCTTGGCGCCAGGGGTGAGGAGGTGAAGGGCCGGCCATCATCTGACAACCAAGGGCAGGACCCTCACTCCCTCCCAACCTGTGGTGCTCGCCCGGGCGGTTCAGATTTCCACCCTCACCCGGCCGGGCAGCAACACGGCACCAACTTGACGATTACGTGCCTCTACTTCTTCGTTAACGGAACTCTGCCAGCCACGCTAGAAAATGAGCTTTAGCGCCAGATAGCCGATCCATGGATCGTTTGCTGACGTGATAAACCCAAAGCCGCCCGACTGTCAAGCCCCATTCGAACTTGCCATCCCCCAGTTTCCGAACCGGCGCTCACCCAAGAATTTTCTTGACACGGAGGAACTTTGTATGTTTCATTTAGTTGCATGAAACACGAAGAGCTTCTCAAGGCCCGCGGCCGGCTCACCCGGCAACTCCCGAATCCCGCCGAGATTGTGCGCGGCACCCTACTCAAGCGAACCATTCGCCACCGCCGGGGGTGTCCGAAGTGTGCGGCGGGAGGAGGGCATCTGGTCTGGGTGCTGACGGTGACCTATCCGGGAGGGAAGGTACGGCAGTTTAGCCTTCGTCCCGAGCAACGCGTCCAGGCCGAGCGCTGGGTGCACAACTATCAGCGTTTGAAGAAGCAGTTGGAGGCGATTTGCGAACTGAACCACCAACTGCTGCGGCCGGCCGAGTAAGCTATTTTTTTGACCTTCTGTTGTTTCATTTATAAGAATGAATCGGAAAGAAGCCGACCTTTTCCTCACCGTCGCCCGGCTCATCGAGGCCCACTTCCGCGGGCTGCGTTGCACCGTGCGCAAAAATCTCTCGCGCCTGACTTGTGCCTTCCTGCGGCTGGCCCTCAGCGTCCGCTTCGGGTACGGGGGGCTGCACCTCACCTCCGTGGCTCGCGTCTTGCCCCAGGGCGTCCAGTTCAAGAGCAGCTATAAATGGCTTTCCCGCTTCTTGAAGTGCCCGTACTTCGATCCCTCCAGTCTGGCCGAGTCCATGTTGGCTCTGATGCTGGGGCAAAAGCCGCCGCCTTGGGTCATCGTGCTGGTCGATCAAACCACCGTGGATGGCGTGCAGGTGGTCAGTGCGGCCATCCCCCTTCAGGGCCGGGCCGTGCCGGTGGCTTGGGTCGATTTTGAATATCCCTGGAAAACGCTCCAGCCGCCCTCGCAAAATACCCTGGAGCGTTATCTGCTCACCTGGCTGGGGGAGGTGGCGGCGGATTGTTTCCAGCGTCAGGCTGAGCCCCTGGCCGGTTTTCTTGTCCTTAGGCCGGTAGTAGTAATAGCGGGCACTTTCCGGGTGCGGACGGTTGGACTGGAGGGTGTAAGCCCGCCGGTTCACGAAAAGGCGAAGGTAGTCCGCCACCACACTGGCAGGCGCTTTGAGACGAAGATTCGGCATATTCCCCTCCCTGAAGACAGGTGGACGGCACCGCTACTTCATGTTGGTGGTGAAACGATAAGGGTACTCGGCGAACTCCAACAGCTTGGCAACGGCTTCCTCCACGGTTTCCAGTTTGCTCAATTGAAATACCCGAGTGACTTGCATTGGGCCGAACCGAGCATCTTGGTTCTCCTCCTTTCGTCGCTGTGAATTCATGAATTGAGTGGGCTCATCTGAGGTCTTCCCACTTTTCTACGTGCAAGCCCTTTTGTTCGCATTTGGGGAAAGTGCCAGCTGACCCGCACAACGCCGCACCTCCGCTTGTCAACCAGAGCGCAACAGGAGGTCCGTGGAGTGACCCTCAACCACGGTCCCAAAATTGCCTGGGTGGAGACTCACCCGGATCCCAGCTTCGGGAACAGGTTAAGACCTCAACCTGACTTCCTGCTTTGAGATCGGGGTCAATTGCCAGCCTTCCCAGCCCGGTTCCCTACGGCCGACGCAATCACGTATCAAGAGAGTAACAAGGGGAATATGTCTCTTGACCGCACCTATGGAGAACGTTTATAGTCGCTGCGTTTATTCCCAAGGGTCATTGGTCGGAAGCGCTCATGAGCCCCCCGCGCTTGCTCCCTCTTAGGCCCTCCATCCTCCCTGCCATCGTCCTGCTTTGTCCTAGTCTGGATCGGTCCCAACAGATCTCCCAGCGAGGTAGCCTACCATGTCGGAAGAGATAAAAGCCGTACTCGCCAGAACACCTCTTACTCTTCGGTTGGTCGTTTCTATTCTGGTGGCACCCACTTTGGCTGTCTACGTATCCTGTGGCGGCGGGGGTGGGGGCAATAGCGTCTCGCCTTCACTGCCGACCATCACTTCAGTTTCGGTCTCCTGCAATCCGGCTTCGGCCCAGGTGGGTCAGACTTCACAGTGCACGGCGACGGTCGCGGGAACAGGCAGTTACAGCTCGGCTGTAACTTGGAGTGTGAACAACGTGGCGGGTGGGAACAGTACGGTGGGAACAATCTCCTCCTCGGGGCTGTACACAACTCCCTCGATGGTACCTAGCCCAGCAACCGTGTCTGTTATGGCCACCAGCCAAGCGGATACGACGAAGTCTGCGACCGCCACGGTCACGGTCAAGCTCCGCATCCAGTTATCCCCCACCTCAAGCTCGGTCCAGGTGTTTCACACAGTCCAATTCACGGCCACAGTGGTGGGGGTCACGAATACTGCAGTCACGTGGAGCGTGAACGGGAACGCAGGGGGAAGTCTCGCGACAGGAGCAATCAGTAGCAGCGGATTGTATACGGCACCGAATCAAGTGCCTAACTCTGGCACCGTAACCGTGACAGCAACCAGCCAAGCGGATACCACTCAGCTCGCTAGCGCGGCAGTGACCGTGACGGGCGACACGACACCTCCATCAGTAGTGTCTACGACACCGCCCAGTGGGGCAACGGGTGTATCGCAGACCACAACGATCTCCGCGCAATTCAGCGAGGAACTGGATCCTGCGACGGTCAACTCGAATACGATTCTGCTCAGCAACGGTGCGCAAATACTTATAGCCCACCCCACCTACGATTTTTCCACCAATACCATCAATCTCATCCCCCAGGGAGTCCTTGAGGCGGGGACAACCTACACCGTGTCCATCGGGAGTAAAGTGAGCGACCTTGCGGAAAACCAGTTGGGCGCCTCTTACATCTGGTCATTCACGACGCAAGCCGCCGTCAGCGTAACTGCCTCGATTGCTCCACCGCAGGGACTGGACCCAACCACCCTCACAGTTTTGAGCTTTGGAGGGAATGAAAGCACACCTGACAGCCAGGGTAACTCCACTGCGGCATTGCGGCCCTATGGCACAACCATCGTAGCGGGGATGATGGCGGGCGAGCCTTTGGGTTTCCTTGCGCTCACGATTGGAGGAATCTCGGGTGAGATATCATCCAACGTAGCGTCAGCAGCGACTAGAATCCTGGCGGCTCATAGCTTGTCGGGGCGCGCTCCCACCGTGCACGCCACTCGTTGGCAAATAACTGCATCGGCCAGGGCGGTGGCGCAGCCAACCTCGGTGACCCTGGATTTCCAAACCACCGCGGAGTCACTGCTCTTCCTTACCGCCCCCCTCATGAATCCCGACCCGACAAAGGCGCAAATCATCATGGCTGCCATCGCCGCGGATCCTAACACCGCCGCGTTGGCACAGGCGCTTTCGGCAGCCTGGAGCGAAAGGAGTCCCCTCAATGACCCTGGTGTCAGCACGGCCCTGCAGAATGCTGTGGTTTCCGTGCTCAACACATTGACAGGGGGTCCAAACGCTCAGACTTTAGCGCAAGCCTCGGCCGCGTCAGCGAACGTAAGAGTCCGGCGTGGAAGGTCCGTGCGAATTGAGGTTTCTGCCTCAGACGCAGGGCCATCTCAGATCATCACAACCCCGAATTGTGGTTCCAGTTCGACGTCGTCAAGCAGCGGCAACCTCCAGTGCCTTGACCTGGACTACATTTCGCTTCAGGCGCCTAACTCGCCTGACTCGAGCGGTAACTACGACGTCGCCACCAACAACTGCACCAATTCAACCATTCTAGGCTGCAATGTGGGTTGGATGGCGCAGGTGGCTCCCATCGCCAATGTTCCTGCCGGCGGCGTTGGATCGATAGCCCCAGGACAAGGCACCAATGGCCCCGATAGCCCGACGGACAGTGCTGCAAGTCCGCTCATGCCGTCCTCCTGTAGCCCGCCCGGAAGTGTCTCGGGGTGCACGTCAGTTTTTTGGGTACCCGCCAAAAGCAGCTTCCAATATCTTGACCCCGAAAATGACCTTGTATTGGGGGCAGATTTCCTGCTGAGCCTCGCCACGGGGCAATCAGACCAGGTTGGCTTTGGGGTTCCAGCGCAAACTCAACAGACCTACATCGCCCGATTTTACAGCGGCGGATTTGCAGACTCCGTGGAGCTTTCCAACGTATTTAAGGGTTCCTATGGTGGGGGCCTGACTCTGTGGTCCTCGGCCCTCACAATTAACGCCCTGAGCGATGTCGAGAGCGCGCTGGGTGCGGCAGGTGTCCTGCCAGACAGTTTGTTGAGCTGCATGACCCAGCAGATCGTCACCACCCAACTGATTGGCCAGGTCAGCCAAATCCAGCAGGGATTCTCCAACCCTAATGCTGACTATACATCACTGTTTCTTTCGGCGGTGGCTCAGCTTGGGGGTGATTTCGTAGGCGCCGCTTACAACTGTGCTGCGGATGCGGCCGCCAAAGACTTGATCGGTTTTATCGTAAGTATCGGAGCGAAGGCGGTGGAATGGGCTACCCTAATCCCCAAGTTGCTTCAGGTCGCAAGCGCCACGGGTCAGGTGGCTCAGCAGATCATCGAGCTGGCTAATTTCGCGACCCCGGTGGAGACGGCGATCACGAGCGTCGGGAGCTCCACTTCTCAGGTTGCATCCATCCAGATCTCTTGTCCTGAATCCACCATGCAGGTCGGCCAGCAGCAGACTTGCAGCGCCGCCGCGTTCGATAGCCAGAACAACTCCATCCCGCCCTCAACGCTGAGCTTCCAGTGGGGCGTCCTGGGACTGCCGGGCACGGTGAATTTGAGCAACGAGGACGCAAGCGCGTCCCAGGAGCAGGTTGTGGCCGCCAGTGCGGGGCAAGTGACCTTGATCGTCACCGCCCCCAGGGTGCAGGGTGGGCCGCTCATACAGGCGACCTCTACCATCACCATCAACCCTGCCACGATCACTACTCTTACCTTGGTCCCCACATCCATTTCTGGGGCGATCGGGAATACTTGGGTTTTGGTGGCTCGCTGTGCGGATAGCCAGGGGAATCCCGTGCTCCCTAGTGCCGTGACATGGATGTCGGCCGAGACGTCCGTGGCTTCAGTAACGAACGTTTCAGGGCTCCCCTACCAGGAACTGGTTCAAGCCGTGGGTTCAGGCAATACCACAGTCACTGCAACGATTGGTACGCTCACCGCCACCGCGGCTGTCTCGGTCGGAGCCGCCGGCTCCACAGGCATTGTGGTCCTTGTCACCCCCACGTTGGCGAATGTCCCGGCGGGGGGGACGCAGGCGTTCACCGGGACGGTTACGGGAGCTTCCAGTCCCGGCGTTAACTGGAGTGTAAATGGAATAAGCGGGGGCAATTCGACCGTCGGGACAATCAGCAGTCAAGGACTCTATACCGCTCCGACCTCTATTCCGAATCCGGCAACGGTTACGGTCACGGCAACAAGTCAGGCGGCCCCCAGCTTCAGCGCATCTGCCACGGTTAACATTGGCTCTTACTCCGAAAACGCGCTGTATTCTTTCACCGGTCTCGCCGATGGGGCTGCGCCGTCGGCAGCCTTAATCCTGGGGAACGACGGATACCTCTACGGAACAGCCCAGTTAGGTGGGACGAACGGCGACGGAACCATCTTCAAAGTCGATTCCGGAGGCGTCCTCAGCAACGTGTACGAGTTTTCCGGCTCGGATGGGGCGAACCCCACCGCAGCCCTGCTTCTGGCGAGTGACGGGTACCTCTACGGGACGACGGCTAACGGCGGGGCCTACGGGTACGGCACCGTCTTTAAGACGGATTCCGCCGGTGCCCTCACAACCTTGTATTCGTTCACGGGTGGTAGCGACGGGAGCTACCCCACGGCTGCCCTGATCGTAGGAAACGACGGCTATTTCTATGGGACAACCGCCTTTGGTGGGACTTACGATGCCGGGACCGTGTTCAAGATGGACACTTCCGGTGGCATCGACACACTCTATTCCTTTACGGGGGGAACGGACGGAAACGACGCCTCTTCTGGCCTGATTCAAACCAGCAGTGGCCTCTTCTACGGAACGACTGTGAATGGCGGCGATATGTCTTGTGGTATCTGGGGCGGAGCAGGCACGGGGTGCGGCACTATCTACTCGATCGATTCCTTAGGAGACTTCAATACCGTGTATACATTCACGGGCGGAACAGACGGGGCGAACCCTGACGAAGACTTGATCCTGGGCAGTGACGGTGATTACTACAGCACGACGTTGTTCGGAGGAGACGCTTCGTGCAGCGTGTCCACCCTTACTGGCTGTGGCACGGTCTTCAAGATTGACACAACCGAACACTTCACCCTCTTGCATGATTTCTCCGGCGGGCCCGAAGGGGGCGTGCCGTTTTCCGCACTAGTCCAAGGGAGTGACGGAGATTTCTACGGAACCGCGACCGCCGGAGGGGATCCGTCCTGCTCGGTCGTCGCGAGCGGTGAGAATTACTCGACGTACATCGGCTGCGGCACGGTTTTCAAGATGGACCCGGCAGGTAATACTAACGCCCTGTACTCGTTTACTGGCAGCCCTAACGATGGATCAAATCCATTCGCGACATTATTTCAGGATAGCGATGGCAACTTCTATGGAACGACTCGTTGGGGTGGTTCTGCCTCCTGCAGCTACACCAATAATGGCGGTTGTGGCACGTTCTTCCGGCTGGCCGTCCCCGGCGGGGGACCGTCAGCGCAAGTGAAAATGCTCGCGACCAGAAAACTCGATCTTCGAACTTCGATTCTCAACCGTGCTCCCAGTCTAAAGATACCGTTTATTGGACACGGAGAGGTGCGACCGCGGCCACCTCGCGTCAGTAGCCCACGCTCAATAAAGGGGACGACATGGTTGTTTTGAAATGACTCTCAGCGTAGAAGGTTAACGCGTGCAGTTTCTGGAAGTTCTCGATGCCAGTCCGTAGTTCGACGTGGGCCGCCGCGGCGGTCTGCGGAAACCACACGAAGGAGGAAAGGCGGGCTGGCGCGAACCTTTTTTTCAGATGTGCGCCAGCCTATCCGTGCGGTAGTTCACGTTATCGTTACCCTTGGTTAGGCCGATGTTCAGAGTTCGGCATATTTGATGCGGTTATACCGTGGAGGTTCAAATGTTCACACTTAGACGAGTAATTCTAGTTTTTGCCTCTCTCCTTGTTCTGTTGCTTTTCGTTTTTCAACCCGTGACCATTGCCAGGGGGGGACAGGGGGCAGGTACCGCCCCTCTAAACAACGACGACGTCATGAAGATGGTGCAGGCGAAGCTGGCCGACGCAATCATCTTGGCGAAAGTCAAATCATCCACGTGCAAGTTCGACACTTCCACCGATGCGCTGATCAGGCTCAAGGGTGCAGGTGTCAGCGACGCGGTCCTGGAAGCTATGGCGGGGTGTGGGGCTACCCCCCCGTCAGTCCCTGCGCCACCCGCAGCGGGGCCGGTGGGTGAAATCGGCGTCTATCACAAGGTAGGCGACGAATGGAAACAAGTTGATCCCGAGGTCGTCAATGTGAAGAGCGGCGGCGTGGGAAAGTCGTTCCTGACCGGCGGCCTCGTTAAGCCGGACATCAACGCCCACATAAACGGCACCCACAGCCGTAACCAGGTGCGCACGCCGGTCGAGTTTCTAATTTACATGGCGGAGGGCGTGGCAGTCACAGAGTACCAACTCATCCATTTGCACGAGCAGAAAGACGCTCGTGAATTCCGCACAGTGACCGGCGGAGTGATGCACGTATCAAGTGGCGCCACCCGCGACCTGATGCAATTTGAGGGCAAAAAGATCGCCAATCGCACCTATGTGATCGAACTCGGCAACATGGGCGCGGGCGAGTATGGCTTTCTGCCCCCGGGCGCTGTCCTTTCGAGTAGCGGGGGTTCCGTCGGCAAAATGTATACCTTCCGTGTGCTGGAATAACCAAAGCGCCTTCTATGGCAGGGGCGCGGATTGCCTTGTGCAGGGGGCCGGACGTCATCACAGCACCCAGCGGCGACTCGCTTTGTATTTGGACGTTGGTGACATTCGGGGACATCAGCCGTTCTACATCTGGCACGCTGACTACGTTGACGCTAGCCAGCGTGGGTAAGAGGAAAGCACTCGGTCACCGAGCTGAACTGGCGACGCCAGAGGCCATAAGCTCGGTGGCTGCCCGCAACTTTGGAGCATCAGCCTCCGTCATGCGGCCGACATCTCCGTACTTGAATGCACCGCCACTTGCCCATTCAACAACTTCGCCGATGGCTTGATTCTTGGTCGTGGCAACGCGCCGTGCCACCGTCAGGAACTCATTGCGAAGCTGGTTGAATCCCGAACTTGCAGCCGACCCGTTGCCATTGTTGGGCGCAGGCGAAGAGGGAGTCCCACACGCGCGTGGTTTGGCAGACCCGTTCCCGCCAGAGACCCTGGAACCGTTCCCAGGGGCCGGAGTCTCACCTAGCGAGTTCGACGGAACGCTGCCAGGGGTTGTCTCCAAAGGAGAAGGGGGTTCGGTGGATTCGGTCGCAGAAGAACCATTCACCGATGCTGGATAAAACTCCGCCGCGACCTCCGGCGCCTGCTCTTGCTCGTCCTCCACCACCTCCAAGACCTTGCCACCCGAGCCGAGCAACTTTCGAGTCTCCGCAAACAGCCGGGCGTTCTCCGTCAGGTTAGCGATAAGTTTCCGCATGTCGTCGCCTTCGACTTCCAGACTCAGCGCCCAGATGAATGAAGTCTTCTTCCTCTTTTCCTTGCGGTCGAAGTACGTGGCCTCCTCCGGGCGAACCGTCAGCTTGGCGGTGATCCCGGCCAAGCGACCACCCGTAAAGGTCTGGATCTCCTGCAAAGAGGAGTGTATCTGGCGAATGGACCGGTAAGAGCAAGTGTGGATGCGGCAGACACTCCCCAGCCGCGGGAAGTCGGCCGGCACAAAGCGTAGATCTCGACTCGGTTTGCACTGCCCACTCGAAAGCTCTGGACAACCACTGCCGCGCTGGGTCCAAGGCTGTCCGGCAGGCTTGTCCGTCGTGCGCCGGGTAGCAGTGATACCGTCACCCCGGCACTTGCGCTCGGTGGCTGTCCACCAGGCATAGGAACTGGGGAAGACGTTCTCGATGTCGTCGTCGATCAGCATGATGTGGAGTTCGCGGCACTGCTCGCCATAATGCCGGGTCAGCTCCGGATCGGCTTCCCACTCAACCCGGTTGGCTGACTTCTTCTTGCGCAGGAAGACGAAGTGATCGAGCTTGGTGGGATGGTTGCGATCTCCATTGGGTGGTAGCCCGATGGAGACTTTGGTGGAAACAGACAGCCGCTGGACGACACGGCCGTCTTGGTCATGCGTGACACCAATGATCATGGGAATAATCCTTCCAAATGCGATTCGGGCGATAAGCGGAGTTGGTCAAACATAGGGAATGGCAGCATGGCGGGAGATCACCTCCTCCATCCGGCCGAGCTCTTCAACCGAAACATCATCGGTCGACTCTCGTCCGGGTCTGTCGAACCAGCCAGGTTTTCGCTGTACAGCAGCAGCCCCTGCTCGGACTTGCTCGGGTGAAACCGCACGAACACGCGGATTGCTCCGCTCTCATTGACCGTCAAAGCTCTCACTTCGGCGATCTGACCCGTCAGCACCTCACGATGCTCCCAAATCCACCGCCGCTGTTCATCCGTTAGCTGGAATGAACCAACTTCGGTCTCCACGCCAGTCGGTCCTTCCACGACCATGGCTCCCAGGCTGCCCGCGAACTTCCCCGCGCCTTCAAGGTAACGTATGACTCTTACATCAAGGGTGTCATTCGCTTTCACCTTGAAGCATTGGTCCACGGAATCCCGGTACTTCACAACCACGCCTTCACTCCAGGGCAGGCCGCGGGGATCGTGAATGATGGTGTGATAGACCTCCACAGGGTCACCACGCTCGGGCATGGCGGGAACAATATGGAGATGCCTATTGAAAAGTCGGATCTCCGCGATTACACCTTCATACAGTTCACGCCGCTGTCCATAGGGCATCTGGCTCACGTCCCGGCCCTTGAACTTCGCGATGTCCCAGGCATAGAACTCGACTGGCCCTCTCTCCTGCTGAATCCGGATGGACTTCTCGGGCAGGGCATTCAGGATCCCGCCCACTCGGGCGGCTCCGTCGGGATGGTGAAGCTCGCCACGCAGCACAGTTCCTTCCTGCTCGGGGCCTGGGAAGAGCCTGCGGGCCAGCCAAACGGGAGAGCGATTGCGAAGGTCTTCGATGGCCGGGAGCTTGTCGTAGTCGAAGTCATCCACGGAGTGAGGCTCATTCTCAACCGCCAAGGTTCTGGGCCGCTGATCGGTGGGCAGACCTTTCTTCAGTGTGAACTTGGCGTATTCCTTCCCGGTCCGCGGACCTGCCGGCAGAGCGCCATCCACTGCTTTCTTCTGCAAGGCACGATTCAAGGCCAGTTGCCGGGTTCCAAGCTGCTGGGGCGTACCCAGAAGTTCCTTCGCCCTGCCGAGAGCAATTCCGAACAGCAGCCTTCCACCTTCATGAACGAGTGTTTCTCCCACGCTGAGAGCCAGGTTCGCCAGACGATTCATCTTCAACCTCGATGGGGGGGTAGGGAATAGAAACCTACACCGCTTGAGTAGGCGTACCATTACAAGGAAGAATCGATTGGGAAGAGAAGAGCGATCCCGCAACGCGGGACGACACATCGCTGGAATGCAGGACCGTCGACGGGGTGAAGAGTCAAGCCGCAAATCTCAACGGCGGAGGTATGCGCTACGCCCGCCACGGCGGGAAATTCATGCGGCGCAACAAATCCTGGAAGCTGCGGGTCGGAGCGTCAGAAATCGCGACAAGTCCTGGGTCGTGGGGAGTGACCATCAAGGCGCCGCACGCTTCTCTACTGGACCGAGGTAGCGGTCGAGCCAGGCCAGAGTTTCCTTGATGAACTCATTTCTGGGGGGGATGTGGTCAGTGTCGTACACTTTCTGCTGCTTGTCGGGTACCGGAGTTCCCAAATGCTTATTCCGCTGAAGGTGGTCAGTGATTCCGATTTGATCCCGGTCGCTGTTTCCGAAGTGAAGCCGGTCGTTTTCGGAGCGAAGCGACGCTGGCGTTCTTATGGTGCTTGAAGTGACCGGGATCG
>Ga0208038_1001258_pt1 | contig 14355 bp, 24 predicted proteins | sample June2015DPH_16_1_FD_184714 | JGI IMG/M metagenome (GOLD analysis project Ga0208038, IMG submission 184714) | Peatland microbial communities from SPRUCE experiment site at the Marcell Experimental Forest, Minnesota, USA - June2015DPH_16_100... | ecosystem: Environmental > Terrestrial > Soil >...
AAATGTACCAACACAAACAATTAATAATAAAATTGTTAGTACTGGAGTTGTTCCTTATTGCCGTGCAAATAATATTAGTTTCGTTGCTAAAGGATTAAAACCACTTACACAATTTTGGGCATTTATGGATATTACTCCAGTTAGTTCATTTTGTACTCCAACTGGAGGAACATTAGGTGAGAAATTAATGTCAGATGCAAATGGTATGGTTTCTGGTGTTTTTGCCTTACCTAATCCATCAACATCTACAGTTCAATTTAGAACAGGTACCAGAATATTTTCCTTAGTTAATGATATAAATAATGTTGGAGCAAATATCACTTCTTATGCTCAAGCAAATTATATTGCTTCAGGAACATTAGATAATGATCAAGAAACAATTACTTCAATTGGAGTTCCTGAACTACAAACGCAACAAGTTACCCAAACTGGTGCAGTTCAATCAACAAATCAAATAACTACTTATGTTATTGTTGGTGGTGCAGGATATGTCGATCCATTAGCACAAGCATTTTTAGTCGGAACATTGCAAGGTGGTTTCTGTGCTACTTCAATTGATCTTTATTTTGCTACTAAAGATCCTACCATTCCAGTAACTTTACAAATTCGAACAATGGTAAATGGAACACCTACACAAACAGTTGTTCCTTATAGTACTGTTGTTTTAAATCCAAGCCAAATAAATGTTGATCCGGTAAATGGTGCAAAAAAAACAAATTTTGCATTTCCATCTCCAGTTTATTTACAACAAGGTGAAGAATATGCAATTGTTTTATTATCCAATAGTAATGCATATTTTATTTGGACCGCTTTATTAGGAGATTATTCACTTAATACCGATATATTAATTTCTCAAGTACCTTATGCAGGTTCAATGTTTAAATCTCAAAATGCAAGTACTTGGGTTCCTTCACCAGGTGAAGCTTATAAATTTACATTATATCGTGCAGTTTTTGATTATTTAAAAGTTGGAACTTTAATTGTAGAAAATCCTACTTTACCAACTCTTACCTTACCTAATTTATCAATGATAACTTATAATGGTACAAATGTAATTCGTATTTTACATCCAAATCATGGAATGCCTGCCGGAAGTTTAGTGACATTAACAATTCCTCCAGGAGTAGGAAATGCTAATTGGGCCGCTAGTTATAATGGAATTCCTGTAAGTGATATTATTCCTACAAGTTCTGGTGCTTTTAGAGCTTCTGGATGGACTTCAGGCATTTCTATTGCTGATAATGTAGTAGGATCCAGAACCTATCAAATTAAGAATGTAGAATTAAATTCTTATACCATTTTTATTGTCAATGCAAGTAATGTTGCCGATGATGCAAGTTCATCTGGTTATACTGGAGTTTCTTGTTCAGTTACACAAAATTATCCATATGATGTAATGATGCCAATTGTAAATGAATTAAATTTTTCAGGAACATCTACAAATTATTATTTACGTGGTATTTCAGAAACATCAGCCGATGGAACCCAAATTCCATATGAATATATTGTTTCTGGAACATTTCCATTTACACAATTTGTACCTAATGTTAATTTTAATTTATCACAACCACAATTAGTAGCATCCGCGGTAAATGAACAATATTTAATAAATCATGGAACCGCATTTGCAAATAAGAGTTTAGTTTGGGAAATTAATTTGACATCTACATCTGATAATCTTTCTCCTATGATTGATTTAACCCGAATTTCAGCTTTATTAATCAGTAATCTTATTGACAACCGTATTACTGCTACAAATCCTGCCAGTTCTCCTGCTGGTGTTGAACCTATATATGTGTCTGAAACTATTAATCAAGGAGCAACTGATGCTGCAAAATATATTACATTACCTGTAACTTTAGCCACAACCGCAAATAGCCTTCAAGTTTGGTTAACAGTAATGTGGCCTTATGCAGCACAAGTGGATGTTTATTATAAAATTTTACCAACAAATACAAATGCCACATTTACTTCACAACCCTATGTATTAATTCTACCAGATCCTAATACAGATTTTTCACCTGCACAAAATTCGACAGATTTTAAAGATTATTATTGGCAAACTGATACTTTAGGTCCATTACCAGACTTTACACAGTTTGCAATTAAAGTAGTTTTAAGATCCACAAATTCTAGTGCTGTACCACTCTGTCAACAGTTCCGGTGCATTGCTCTGGAATCATAAATATTGGTGTATTATTTTTATGTCACTATTACCAGAATATATTAAAATTGATAATAATGCCAACCTTGCACGCCATACCAGTTCAATGGGAGTTGTGAATTTAGATAAACAAGCATTATCTCATTATCGAATACAAAAAGCTAGAATTTTGGAAGAAAAGAAATTATTGAATAATACAATAGATCAAATAAGTGAATTACGATCCGAATTAGATGGCTTGAAACAATTAGTCAAAACGTATATGGTTGCTTAAATGAAAAATTCTCTTGCTATATGTGGTGGTGGAATCCGAGGTATTATTCCTTGTTCGGTTCTGGCCGCTTTAGAAAAACAAACTGGTAAACTGACAAATCAATTTTTTGATTATGTTTCAGGAACAAGTACTGGAGCATTATTAGCCGCAGGAATAGCAGTCGGTATTCCTGCTCAAAATCTCCTTGAAGTTTATGCTTTACAATCTGATAAAATTTTCACTCCATCGGGTGTATTAGGAGATGCAAAACAAATAACTAAAGGTTATAAATTTGATCCGGAAAATCTTTATAAGGTTTTAAAAATAATTTTTGGTTCTAAAGCCTCTTGGGTATTAAATGATTGTCCTATTGGGGTTTGCATCAATGCCACTGCTGTGAATGGACACAATTGGTTTTTTGTAAAAGATAAAACCACAAATGCTAAAACTACTGGTAATATTAAATTATTGGATGCTGCTATTGCAAGCGCATGTGCTCCTACTTATTTCGATTGTTGGCCAATTTTAATTAAAGGAAATAGAATCAATTTTTTTGATGGTGGGACTGGTTGTTTAGCAAATCCTTCATATCAAGCATGTGTTGAAATGTTCCAATATGATTCATTTCGTCCCGAATTTACAAAATTAATTACATTAGGAACAGGATATTATTCTTCTGGAAATACACCACCAAATGGATTAATAGCTACAATAGAATGGGCTACAGATACTTTGGTCGATACTTCAGAAAATTGGGTAGATTCTGCGGTTCAAAGACAATGGCCAAACCTTCAACAAAAATTTGATTGGGAATTACCTTGTGCTATTGATATGGCTGATACGGATGCTATTCAAGAATTGTTAAGTATTGGTACTCAAGCAGCTACAACTATAGATTGGACAAAAATTTTATGTTTAAATTAGGGAAAAAAGAACCTCGTTACGATTCAAGAGATTTAAAATTAGCCAAATATTTTACTTCCAGTTTACCCATATCTCCGTCAACTGTAGATTGGACAACTAAAGTAGCAAATTGGCCAATGATGAAAAATGATACAGTTGGCGATTGTACTTGTGCTGGAATGGGACATTTTATCCAAGATTGGACAACCAATTGTGGTTCACCTTTTATTCCTTCAGATGCTCAAGTTATTGCCGCATATTCAGCTATTACAGGATATACACCAAGCGATCCCAATACAGATCAAGGCGCAAATTTGAATGATGTTCTTAATTATTCTCGCCAAACTGGAATTGCCGGACATAAAATTGGAGCTTATGCATCTCTTGAACCTAAAAACCATACAGAATTACAAGATTCAATTTATTTATTTGGTGGTGCATATTTAGGAATTGCTTTGCCACTTACAGTTCAAGGAGCTAAATGTTGGCAAGTTCCATCAAAAATTAGTGGTAAAGGAGCTCCAGGTAGTTGGGGTGGACATTGTGTATTAGCTGTAAAATATGATCCTCGTTGGATTACTGTAATAACTTGGGGTGCTTTATTGCAAATGAGTTGGGCATTTTATGATGCCTACTGTGATGAAGCTTTTGCCGTCTTATCACAAGACTGGATAAATAATGGTGTGAATCCTGATCATGTAGCTTTGGCAGATTTACAATCTGATTTGACAAAAATTTAAGGAGAAATGAGATGAAGAATTTCTTAACTATCGCAACTTTATTACTGGTGAGTGCTTTTTCCGTATTTGCACAAACACCTGCGCCTGCATTTCCTTCGGTTCCTCTTCCATTAGGGGTCGCTGGATTTGTAGAATATAATCAACTTGGGACTCCTCAAGTGGTTGGTGGTGTTACTGCCATTTATCCGGTATCTGGGCAACTTGGTCTTTATGCAACCACAACCGCTTTATTATCACCACAAAAGGTAATTGATCCCACAACTCAAAGAAGTTTTTATGCTGTTACTACGCAATTAAGACAAGGACTCCATAAAGATGTTTTAGATACTGGCCGTTGGTCTTTCTTAATTGGTGGTGATGTTGGCCCTTCTATTGGTTCAAGCGCTACTTCAGGATTAACGGTAAATTTTGCTTCTTCAATTGTTCTTACACCTCTTTATCAAGTTTCTCCGGCTGTTAGTTTAATTTTACCAGTTAGAGGAATTTATGTTTCCAATGTAGGTTGGAATCCAGTTGTAGAATTTGGTGTTGTTTTCAATTTGAGTAAATTAAAAGCCGCTAGTACTCAAAAGTAAAAGTTCTAATAGAACCTAATTAAAATTAATAAGAGTGGTTCTAATAGCACCTCAATAAAAGGGTTCTATTAGAACCACTCTTTTTTATTTGATAACCATATTTTAATATGTTATGATAGAGTCTATGAAAATAACAAAATGTGAAAATTATAGAGTGTTGATCTTTCCAGATGTTAGGTTCACTCGTTTAACCGAAGAACAGGAATGCAAACGTATAGAATCCGAAATAAAGCGGCATGTGGATGATCTCGGAACAATTAGAATTAAATGGGATGTAAATTCAACTTGTTCTTTTTGTGGATATGAGTGGGAAATTGACTGTGCTGGATGCCCCCAATGTTGTAATGCGGCTATTGAAGAATTTAAAAAAGGAAATTATAATAAATAAAGAAATAAGTATATTAGTATTTTCTATATATTTTAAGATTTTGGGATGAATAAATGACCAAAATTGAAGAATTACGGAACAACAAACAAAAATTGGTTGATACTTTGTTTTGCTTGTGTGGCATTAGCAACCGACCCAAATTATCCATGGTTTAGAAAAGCCTTCTCTTACCGAAAAAATGGAATGGGTAGCCAAGCAATTACCATTCAAAACCAAACCAATTTGTTCCTCTTGGGCATTCTGAAGGCTATTTGGAATTATTTTATAACTCCATTTGGAACCATAAGAAATTAAGGGGAGCCATAGAATAAAAATAAAACAATTTTTATTTTGTCGAATTACCGCTTGACAACCAATAAAATTTGTGATAATCTCATTTTTTATGCCTACTACATTATGTAAACGCACAACAGTTAAAGGAACTAAACTTTTACGATTGGAGTCCTTATCAATGACCGATATCTCTATTGAAACCGCCAAACGGGCCGATGATCTGGAGTTAAAATTATGCAACTATTAATTGGTTTTTCTCTTCTTATTAATGTTTTGGCTTTAGGAGTATTATTTTTGGCTTTAATTGAGCCTACTATTGCCGAAACTCTAGCATCTATATTATATTCCCGTGCCATGGCTCTTAGAATGGGTCGGCAAATATATCGAGAATCTAGGAGAATGATTCTAAAATTGGAAGATCCAAAAGAACCTGAGGTCCAATAATATGGAATATTGTGAAGCTCTGGAAAGTTTGGCATTAAAATTTAAGCTTATGGCTGTTAAAGGAAATTTACATATATTTTCTTTAATTACCAAAAAATCTTTAAGTGAAAAGGTATATCTTCGTTTTTTTATTTGTGGAAGAGATAACTTTATAGAAGATATTACTCGCCAAGTGGCAGTTATTAATAACATACCAATAAAGGATTGTTATACCTATTTCGCAATTTTTACCCATATTTCCAATCGAGAAGATTTTGTAGAAAATGTTTCTTTGGAACTTTTCAAAAATCGATATAAAATAGACCATAATATTTTATAATTGACATCCAGCGGCCCTTGTGATATGATGTAATTGAGGTTGATTAATATATGTGTAATTTTGCATCATTTGTCTTAACGAAAGATAAGGTTTTTTGGTCAGACTCCGATTCCCATACCGATATTATTGAGGAATTTGAACTCCATGAAGATGGAGCCAATGGACCTAATATCCTTAAAGTAGAAATTATTCCTACTCCAAAAATAAAATCTCTCCTGGATTATGACAATTGGAATTTTAAAATCGACCAGGATATTATGCCGGAATGGTATAATAAAGATTTGGATAAATCCAGGACCCGAAAAGCTTTAAAAATCCGGTTTGCTAAGGATTTTAAGGTCCCTGGATCTTTGAATCTCTACGGATGTACCGGACTTAAGAGCCTTCCAAGTGACTTGAAGGTCTGTAGATATTTGGATCTCAGCGGATGTACCGGACTCAAGAGCCTTCCAAGTAACTTGAAGGTCGGTGGATCTTTGAATCTCACTGGATGTACCGGACTCAAGAGCCTTCCAAGTAACTTGAAGGTCCGTGGATCTTTGGATCTCAGCGGATGTACCGGACTCAAGAGCCTTCCAAGTGACTTGAAGGTCGGTAGATCTTTGTATCTCACTGGATGTACCGGACTCAAGAGCCTTCCAAGTAACTTGAAGGTCGATGGACATTTGGATCTCAGCGGATGTACCGGACTCAAGAGCCTTCCAAGTGACTTGGAGGTCGGTAGATATTTGTATCTCCCAGAACATTTGAAATAAACCATTTGACATCCAGCGGCCTTTGTGATAATGTATAAGTGTCTTTAAATTTATTGAAATGAGAAACTGAATGAAAAAACCATTTTTATCAGTAGTAGCTGATATAGTGAGTAGATATGGAACAACAGTTTCCCGGAAAGATTTTGTAGCATATTGTAATGAAAATGATGTGGCTAAACCTGCTGAAGCCACAATCCCAAAATCTGGTCGTGGATGGTTTAATCTTGAAAATTATCTGGAAAAAGCTAAACAATACCAACAAATAATGAATCCTGTTCCTGAAAAGGAATTAACAGATACCGAAATAGAAGTTAAAATTGATAAACAATTCCAAACTCTCAATTTAATGACCTTGGGAGTTATTAATGGATCGTTTAAATCTTTAGTTGTTTCTGGAAATCCAGGTATAGGAAAAACATATACATTGGAAAGAATTCTGAATGAAGCTGCTAATAATAGTAAGATTTTGCTTACTCCGGTAAAAGGGTATGTAAAAGCTTCTGGTCTTTATAAGCTCCTGTGGGAAAATCGCCATAAAGAATGTGTTACCCTTTTTGATGACACTGATGCCATTTTTAGAGATGAAGTGGCTTTAAATCTTTTGAAAACAGCATTAGATACGACTCTTAAACGCCATATATGTTGGCGATCGGAAAAAGTGTTTGAAGCTGAAGATGGAGATTCTATTCCACATGATTTTGATTATTTTGGATCTTCAATTTTTATTTCAAATTTGAATTTTCCTAAAATAATCGCTCAAGGAGGTAAAGTAGCACCTCATCTTGAAGCTATTATGTCCAGATCATTTTTTGTGGATATGAATTTAAATTCTAATCGGGAAATGTTAATACGCATTAAAGGAATGATACCAATTATTTTATCCAATATTCGATTACAAGACCAAGCAATTATTTTGAAATATATTGAAAGCCATCAAGATAAATTCCGCGAGATTTCTTTGAGGACGCTTGTGAAATGTGGTGTTCTTTGGAAGGCATCAGGGAAAAATTATACTATGTTCGAAAATCTTGCCAATATAACTATGCTTCGGAAGTAATTTTATTTATAATACTTTTGACAATTAGTCTTACCTAATGCGATATACTGTAATTAGGAGTAAATATATGCTAAATGAAAAAATCCAAAATTATGTGAAAATATTAAAAGATCGTTTGTCCGTTTCCCTCTATGGTCCGAATGTATTTATATGGTCTGATTATAGAATAGGAAGAATTGTTGGAATGGAAGCCGAAATGCAAGCGACTATAAATGACTTGGAAGAAATTCTAAGACAAGAGGAAAATTAAAAATGAAGTATCATATTAAAAACGGTAAAACCTATCTATAAAAGCCTAAAAGAAAATGTTTGTAGGCAACAAATATAGTTCATATTAAACTCATATAAATGGAGGAATTTTATTTAGAAACTGGTTTAGTGGTTCCAGTAATTGCCGCGGTTGGATTTTCTAAATAAATAGTATGTTGTTGTGGATTTAATAAACGATTAACAATAGGAGTAAGTATAATAACAATAACCAATATAGCACCATAAACAACATTTCGAGCCATTTCTAATCTGGATATTTTTACGGAAGTTGTTCTTTTTAGATCATTCAATTCCAACATAATATCTTTTTTCATGGAATTCATCGATTCCAATATTTTATCGGATTGAGCGTCCAATTTTTCTTGAAGGTCTACAGCCATGGTTTTTGTTTCCCCAATTCTCATTTCCTGGTTGGTAATCTTTTCAGTATTGGATGTTGTCAATAAACTTAATTGGTCTATATTTTCTCCTAATCGTTCTGCTACACGGTCAAATTTATCCAAAAATTTTTGGAAATTTATTTGATTAAAATCCACAATTCTTAAATTACCTTTTACCTCAAATAATTGACTTTCTATAGATTTGGTCGAATCTTTAACCATCGTTATCTCATTAACTAAAGGACATTTTGGATAAGGACAATCATGTGGTAAATTAAGTTCCATTTCAATTCCCGATTTTAAATTTGGTTTAACAGCACATAATATATTTATATCAATTGGGAAGGCAAACATTTGCTTGACAACCATTTTTAAACATGTTATAGTGTAATTGAGGTTGATTATGTGTGACTTCGCATCATTTGTCTTAACAAAAGATAAGGTTTTTTGGTCAGACTCCAATTCCCATACCGATATTATTGAGGAATTTGGTTTGCATGAAGATGGAGCCAATGGACCTAATATCCTTAAAGTCGAAATTTTTCCCACCACCAAAATAAAATCTCTCCGGGATTATAACAATTGGGAGTTTATAATCGACCAGGATATTATGCCGGAATGGTATAATAAAGATTTGGATAAATCCAGGACCCGAAAAGCTTTAAAAATCCGGTTTGCTAAGGATTTTAAGGTCCCTGGATATTTGGATCTTAGAGGATGTACCGGACTCAAGAGCCTTCCAAGTGACTTAAAGGTCTCTGGATCTTTGGATCTCACTGGATGTACCGGACTCAAGAGCCTTCCAAGTGACTTGAAGGTCCCTGGATATTTGAATCTCAGCGGATGTACCGGACTCAAGAGCCTTCCAAGTGACTTAAAGGTCGGTGGATATTTGTATCTCCATGGATGTACCGGACTCAAGAGCCTTCCAAGTAACTTGAAGGTCGGTGGATCTTTGAATCTCTATGGATGTACCAGACTCAAGAGCCTTCCAAGTAACTTAGGATCGATCGGCACATACTGTCTAATACTCAAGGTGATGTAACTTTTTTTTCAAGCACTTTTCAAGAAACTGGCGAATTAACAGATAGAAATGGATTTAAATTTAGAAAAAGATTTTTCTTGAAGGAACAAATGACAGTCACGGAATTAAATAAAACTATTGGAAAAACAGTGATGTTCAGTGCCGGCGCCCTTTCCTTTACTTGTTATGTAAAGGATGCTAAAATTGGTTATGGGCAGCCTAGGTTTTTAATTCAACCAGTTGCCGGATCGGGAGAAAGATGGGTGGAAGTATCCAGTTTGGTTCCTAATTTAAAAGATATGTACCGCCCCTCAGAAAAAAATCAAGTAGGATTGGTAAAAAGAATATGACTAAAGAAAAAACTAAATTCCATTACATTATTGCCAAGGCTCGAATGTTTTTAGCCGAAAAACCAGGGTTAAAACGGTATTGGCGTGCCCAAGCCACACGGTTACGCAAACGCCTTGAAAATTTCTCTTGACAACCAAACAAACATTTGATATACTATAATTGATGCGGGATCCCCCGCAAGGTAAGAGATAAAACAAATCTGGTGGTCGACTTACAGGTATTCAATCCTGGTGCCGCACCTTAATGGAAAAGCATCCAGTTGTCTTTTAGGAGAATGTAATGAAAACAAATTTCGAACGGGCCAACCATGGTTCAAAAGAAAACCAAGATACTCGCATTGCTCATCAAATACGCCAATTGGAAATGCGAGATAAACAAAAACGAGTCAAGAAGCCGAAGTATTTTGTAGAGCAAAGGGTTACTACGTCTTAACCCGAAAATTTGGAACATAAAACAGCAGACCAGGGGTAATCCTGGTCAAACATCTGTTATTATAAGAGAATTTTGTTGACTTCCATATAAATCTATGATATCCTGATATTGTTATGAGAAACTTCGACCAGTATTGGATTAGTTATTTCAACCAATCTATGCAACGGAAAGAAGCTTACGCTGGGGCATTTGCCGATGTTCTCCGACAATTTGGAATCAGAGCATATGCTGGATCGAGGATGGATTAAGTAAAATCCACTTGACTTCCATCCCTGTTCGTGATATACTCTATTTGTAAAGAGAAATATGCTATCCAAATCTTACAAGCACCAAAGTAATCATTTTTAACGATTAAGGAGAAACCATGCCATTACCGATGGATTACATACGCAACAAAGAGGTGGCAAATGCCATCACAACCATTATGAATGAATTGAATTCCAGCGGCAGCAATCGCAAAGTGGTAGTTAATACCATTTTAGACACCATCAGCCGCGAACATCGCACACTCCAGCAGGCATTTTGGAGTTCCATGCTTTTGGCACAGATCCAATATGCGGAAAATGACTATGACATGCGAAATGAACAAGCGGTGGAATTGGCTAAATTTGTCAAAGAATTGGCGATCAAGTATAACTTCGATTATGGTTTGAGTTACATATGAGGAAAACCTAATGAGAATCGTAGCTGCTGCTATTAACCATAACGGTAAAATCTGGACTGGACCAAACCACCAGCAAATATTGCGCCAGATCTGGATTGCCGAAAATGTTGAAGTTCCTTATACTGTTCCTGAAGAAGAAGGATTTGTTACAGATACAGACCAATTTCTTGATCGATTTCAAGCTGGATCTGTAGCGTTTATATCCGGTCAAACTTCAGTTAAACACGAAGTTCTCCTAAGTTCTCATCTTGGATTATCACAGGATTTTTAATAAATGTAGAATTCAAAAGGCCGAGTGGTGGAATTGGCAGACACAACGGACTTAAAATCCGTTATCCATTAAGGGTGTGAGGGTTCAAGTCCCTCCTCGGCCACCAATTTATTTTCTACAATTCTTCTTGATTTCCGTGGGCAACTATGTTATACTAAAATTGTGAGATAAAATTATGATGTTGGAATTAGGATGACCAATGAAGCACGATTATGATCCAAATTGCATGTGTTACCGTTGCAAAGGCATTCGTTACTCGGTAAAATACCATTCATTTCGAATGAAACAAGGTTTGAAACGGAAACAGTTCATGCACCGAGCAAGGTATTTGGACGCTGGTCCTAAGAATTGGAATGACCGATGAAACAATACATTGGAATCATTGCCGAGGATGAAGGAACTGTCCATGTGGCTTTTATCCCGCAATGTTTCGTATTTGGACATCCTCCTTATATTGAAGGGGATGAATACCACATTTGGGTGCCAAATGATAATCTTCCGGAAGTGAGCGATAAAGCCGCTTGGGAGAAAATCATTGGCATGGATTTACGTGAATTTCCGGAGGCATAATGAAAGCTCCATTAAAAGTCCAAAACAAAAAAGATGGTTTCAATCGACATTTTTATGTCAGAAGTCAACCATATTCCACTTATTTCTATTTCACCATCTGGTGAAATTTCTTGCACAACATTTAAAACAAAAGATCCATTCGAAGTAGCATATTTTAGTGATGCTATCCGTTTGGCTCTACACTTGGTTGGAATTAAAACTTGGGTTGAAGAAGGTGGATTATATTGGTATTGGGTGAACTAACATGCTTGAGTATAGGAAACTTCATACCACTTATTTGGGGCGATTATTCGATCTCGAAGAGTTCCAATTATCGGTGCGTAAAGCTAAAGCAACATTGGAAAATGTAGATTTCGATGCAATTGCCGTAACCGGCAATTCAGGAACTATCTTTGGCGGCGCGTTATCGTTCGCCATGAATAAGAATTTGATTTTAGTCCGCAAAGCAGAGGATAATTGTCATTCTTCCTTATCCGTGGAAGGTGCATTTAATTGTACCAAATACATCTTTGTGGATGATATTATGATGAGTGGTGATACATTCAATCGTGTCTACCGTATTATTAAAAGAGATTATCCAGTACCATGTGAATTGGTAGGTATTTACGAATATAGTCTCGGGATTTGGCGAACTAATTGCAGTGATTTCTTGAATGAAATGGCAGAAGAAGCAATTGCCTATGCACTATACCCCTTCATAGCATATTGAATCCAACATGGAGGCCCTAAAATGAAAAAAGAAGATTTAACAATGGAAATCGACCATATTATCACATCTTTAAACTACGTGAAAGAACAGCAAAAGCTAAAACTTTATTACCATCGGTTGGATCGTAGTTACTATCTTTCAACTGATAACACAAAATATCATGAGCATGGAACAGAAAATGTTTATTTCCGAAAAGGGTGCTTAGAATTAGTGGATTTATACCCCACTTGGTATAAAGATTTGACAGTAGCTCTTTTAGAAGCCAATAAAATGGGTTATCTAGTGGAGGAAGGTGGAAAAAATGAAGAAAAAGTCCTAATAAATCCAATATAATTTATAAGTGATTGATAACATATTGGATTAAATCCATAATAAGTGGATTCCTGGGCGGTAAAAATGCATTAAACCATATCATTACGCGTGGTATGAAGTTGTAAGGTGGATGTAAAAATAAATGGTTTTTAAGTCCTTTGAGGTCACTGGGAATCAATCCTGCACTCCAATGCAAGCGGCCTTAATTACCTCTCCATACCACTCTTTTCCATTAAGGCCGCTTTATTATAAGCGATTCTTGTTGATAACCACTGATATCCATGATATAAATCCTGCACCTGGCCTTAATTACCTCTCCATACCACTCTTTTCCATTAAGGCCGCTTTATTATAAGCGAACCACTTCGCGAATGTATAATGGTCGAGAAATATTTCGATACGGATATCACCACGGCTAATGAGGCTTATGAATGGTTGGGAATGTATCCAATTTTCGATGATCTGGTAAAAATGGTCAAGGCCGCTTTATTATAACATCACGTTATTATAAGCGATTCTTGTTGACTTCCATTCCTGATAATGCTATACTCCTTTATATGAAACCTTTCAGAATTAACATCAAATCACGGAAAATGCTTCCAAATATCAGCGATGAACAAATGGAAGCACTAGCCAAGCGAGTAGGTTTGGACTTAACTACTCTCAAAGAAATCCAAAATGCTGCGCATCGTTTGTACCAAGAGATTGGTTATGATCTTGCTGAATGCAATGATGGCAAACCAACCAACCGGGAAGATTTGGTTGAAGTTCTCTTGGATGCCAGCCGCTTGGAAAAGGATAGCAAACTTTCGGAAACAGCCAAAACTTGGTTGGATTCAATGGTTCATTATGATTTGGTTGATATTTATGCGGCCGTTGGCGCTGCTTTTCCATTCCCTAAATACGAATAAAACCGCTTGACAACCATTAATTCGCATGATACCCTGTATTCATGAGTAAAAAGAAAGCAAAGAAAGCAAAGCAAGCCGTTGATATATCGCCAGCGGCTTTCGATGTTGTACAAACCAGTTTAAAGGAGGATGGAACAGAAGAGAATGGAGTTCTGTCCACATATCCTAACATTGATGCTGCCTACGCTCGGAGAGACGAACTCCAAACGGCATCATTTGATCTGGGTTATACCATGTCCCAGAATCGGTTTGGTGTAGTAACGAGATAACGGACGCGGTAGCTTGCTGTATTAACCAGTTTGCCATGGACCGGGGCGGTTCTAGTTACCGCCCCGCTGGTCGGAGACCACGCGGACCATTTGGTCCGCTTCCATGGTAAGGTCGCTTTATTATAAGCGATTCTTGTTGCTTTCCAGCGGCCTTTATGATACAAATCATTAACGAGGTAGGTTAACTAAAGAGAGTATTGTATCCTTTCTCGGAATGTGTTCTAATAGATCTATGTTAGGAACATTAAGAGCCCGCGAGGCCGAATACATCGATATCCGCATTGCCTTGCCACATGACGGCAATGACGGCTTATTCTTTGC
>Ga0208038_1001259_pt1 | contig 14350 bp, 9 predicted proteins | sample June2015DPH_16_1_FD_184714 | JGI IMG/M metagenome (GOLD analysis project Ga0208038, IMG submission 184714) | Peatland microbial communities from SPRUCE experiment site at the Marcell Experimental Forest, Minnesota, USA - June2015DPH_16_100... | ecosystem: Environmental > Terrestrial > Soil >...
TTTCAAGCTCCGTCAGCGAGGCCATGTAGGCGGCCTGCGGCGAACCGAAATGCTCCACCAGCCTGTGCGCGCCGCGTACGCCCAGACCTTCGAGCTTCGTCAGCCCCAGCCAGAATTGGGTGTTCTCATCGCTCAAGTTTCCTTACCACCTTGCGCAGAGTTGTTTTCCAAGCTTGCGCCTTTTCTACGCACACGCCACGGCTCCGGACCGCCGACCCAACCCTTCGCCATCGGTGCTGGCGCTCCTCTAAAATCGCAGAACATGAGATGCGGAGGCAAGAAGAAAAGTTTTGCCTCGAAGCGCCGGCTCGGAATCCGGCCATGCTCCATGTCATTCTGAGGACCCCGTTCTTTGGGGGCCGAAGAATCCCCGCAGTTTGCTTGTACCTCCGGCCAGTGGATTCTTCTCGCGAACTGCCGACATCCTTCGCTGCCATGAGAACAGCTCCCCTCCTTAGCCAAGGAGGGGAATCACCGTTGGGCTATATCCGCCCGCGTGAAGTTTGACAGAGCCGAACGTTGGGATAGAATTGTGGTTTCCATTTGGCTGTGATCTATATGTCTACCCTCAGAATCTCCGTCGTTCAGTACCTTAATTCTGTGCCGCTGATTTGGGGCATGCTCCATGGCCCGCAGCAGGGCAAGTACGAACTCCAGTTCGCCACTCCGGCCCATTGCGCGGACGCGGTGCGGGACGGGAATGCAGATATCGGCATCATCCCCGTCATCGAGTACCAGCGCATGGACCGCATGCAGATTATCGCCGGCATCTCCATCGCTTCGAAATCGCGCGTCCGTAGTGTACTTCTTTTGAGCAAGGTTCCTATCGAAAAAATCCAGAGCGTTGCAGTGGACACCTCCTCGCGAACTTCCGTAGCCTTTCTTCGCATCCTGCTGGGCAAGTTTTACTCGCGCACGGTCCACCTCATTCCCTCCGCCCCGCGACCGCACGAGATGTTGAAGCGCGCTGATTCGGCGCTCGTGATCGGCGATCCGGCGCTCACCTATCGCGGCTCGGCGGAGGTTTATGACCTTGCCGCGGAATGGAAAAAGTTCACGGGATTGCCGTTCGTCTTCGCCTTCTGGGCGGGCCATGAAGACAAGAACCTCTCCAAGTGCCGGAAAGACTTCGAAGCGTCGCGGGAGTTCGGCCTTGCTCACATTGATGACATCGCCGCTGAATACGCGCTGAAGCTCAATATGGAACCTGCGGATGTTAAGGTTTACTTGACCGAGAATATCGATTATTCTCTGGATGAGGAGAACTGCAAGGGCTTGCGCCTCTTCTTCAAGCTGGCGCGCGAGGCGGGCATCATACCGGTCGAAAAGGCAATGTACTTCGTCTGAAACCCGTCGTAGCACCGGTCCCGCGCGGCGGGACCGGCAAATGCCGCCGGGACGGCGGCGCTACAGCGTCCACCCAATTATTGGTCACTGCACCAGCCCTGCGGAAATTCACCCGACGGAGAGGGACTTTGGCAATGGCTTTAACTCCTGCGCAAGCTCTCGACATGCTGAAGTCCGATGATTTGCTCGGCATCGGCTTTGAGGCTGACGCCGTGCGCAAGCGGCTCCATCCTGAAGGTGTGGTCACGTACATCGTCGACCGCAACATCAACTACACCAATGTTTGCACGGAGTACTGCTCGTTTTGCGCCTTCTACCGGCCTGTGGGTTCGCCTGAGGGATACATCCAACCGCTCGAGTCGATCTTCGAGAAGATCGATGAAACGCTCGCCCTGGGTGGCACGGGAATCCTCATGCAAGGCGGCCTTCACCCTGACCTCAAGATCGATTATTACGAGAAGCTGCTCTCCAGCATCCGGCAGCGTTACCCCCTCCTTCATTTGCACTGCTTCTCCGCTCCGGAGATTCTGAACATCGCCGAAGTCTCCGGCATGAATGTTCGTGACGCGATTATGCGTCTCATGGATGCCGGCCTCGATTCCATCCCTGGCGGCGGGGCGGAAATCCTGGACGACGAGGTGCGCCAGCGCATCGCGCGGCTGAAGTGCACCACTGCGGAGTGGCTCCTGGTGCATCGCACCGCGCACCAGCTCGGTATGCGCACCACCGCCACCATGATGTTCGGCTGCGGAGAAAGGCTCGAGCATCGCATCAACCACTTCGCGCGCGTGCGCCAACTGCAAGAGGAAACCGGCGGCTTCACGGCCTTCATCCCCTGGCTCTTCCAACGCGAGAACACCTCGCTCGGCAACTTTGTGAAGGAGGAAGCCAGCGCCGTCGATTACCTGAAAACGCTTGCCGTCTCCCGCATCTATCTGGACAACATCCTCAACGTCCAGGCCTCTTGGCTTACCCCGGGCCACAAGATCTGCCAGATTGCTCTGCGCTTCGGCGGCAACGATGTGGGTAGCATCCTCATCGAGGAGAACGTGGTTCGCGCCGCCGGCGTCACCCGCACTTCCAGCGAGGACCAGCTCCGCCGCCTCATCGAGGAGGCGGGTTTCCGTCCCGTCAAACGGGACACCCTCTACCGCACCTACTTCCTGAACTGATTGTGGGATTTCGTTGGCGAGCAACACCCAGCGAGTTCTGGAGTGCGGCAACTTGCTGCCGCTTTCCTTCGCCGGAAGCTTGCTTCCGGCAGCGGCTCGAGCAAGCTCGGGCCGCAAAAGCGGTCCCGCAAGGCGGGACCGCACTCCAAAGCGCTTCGCGCCAGCCACTTTTTCCGAGCGGAGTCTCGGAAAAAGCGTAGACCAGACCAAGACTCATGGGGCTGACTATTCCTCTTGACAATAGTCGTTATAACGCATATAGTTGAAGCATGGCAAAAGGAGGAAGCACCACCGAGTCACACAGGGCTTCACGCAGCCTGGAGCAGGAAGCGTATCTCAGCCTCCAGCGGACGGCGGACCTCCTGGCGCGCGGCGCAGAGGAGGCGATCAAGCGCTCGGGGCTTTCCGGCACCCAATACAACGTGCTGCGGATTCTTCGCGGCGCCGGACCCAGCGGCCTGTGCTGCGGAGAGGTGGCGGAGCGCATGATCACCCACGACCCGGATATCACTCGCCTGCTGGACCGCCTGGAAAAGCGTGGCCTTGTGGTGCGGGCGCGCGACAGCAAGGACCGGCGCGTCATCACGGTGCGGATCGCCCCCGAAGGTTTGCGAATCCTCGCCGAACTCGATGTGCCCATCGAGGAGTTCCACCGCCGGCAGTTGGGACATCTGGGGAAGCGACGACTCCGGCTCCTGATGGGCCTCCTGAATACTGCACGTGTAACCTCCGCCTAGTTTTTGCATCCAATACCTGTTGTAACGAATATCGTGATACGCTACAACTCGCTGCCCCCGAGCACGGCCGAAAGCGCAGGTTCGCAGGCCGCTGGCCATGGGCAGAGACCGAGGGGGATTCAATGATTAAGGAGGCTTTACCAATGCTTAGCAAATTGTTTAAGACCGACGCGGATTGGGTATTCACGATATTACGGGTTGTATTGGGAATTGTTTTCTTCGCTCACGGAGCGCAAAAGATGCTGGGCTGGTTTGGCGGCTATGGCTTCAGCGGCACGATGGGGTTCTTCACCAAGACGATGGGCATCCCCACTCCACTCGCTTTCCTGGCCATTGCCGCTGAGTTTTTTGGGGGGCTAGGCCTGATCTTGGGGCTCCTTAGCCGCATTGCCGCCTCTGGCATCGGCGTTAACATGCTTGTCGCCATTGCGATGCTTCACAGGCACTTCGGATTTTTCGCGAACTGGTCAGGGACCCAGAAGGGCGAGGGGTACGAATACCACCTGCTTGCCATCGCAATCGCCGTGGCTATCATCGTCCGGGGCGCCGGCGCGCTCTCCTTGGATCGAGCGATTTATCGCTTGCTGGCTGGAAGCTCTCCCGTCGCCGACACCGAGCCGGGGCCTTCCTTTCATTTGTAACTCGTGTCGTGGGAAGCGAATTTCGCCCTGCGACTGGGAACAGAAACTTGATGAGCGAGGCCGGTTATCGAGTAGCGTCCGGTGGGTGGTGTCCCATTTTGAATGCAGCGCCGGCCTCGCCGCGCGGGGCCAGCTCGACGAGTCGAATTAGGACAGTGCCAAATGCTGGGGTGTGCGATACAAAAGTGGGAGTCCTGCCGCTGGTGCATGACATATTTGCGAAAGCTTAGGGGCGGCGGCAGCAGGGTGGTCCGGAGCCCGCCTAGCGGGCGATAGAACTTAGCCCAGGGCGCGAGCCCTGGGAAACCAAGCCCCAGCGCCGGTCAAGCCCCGCAAGGGGCGGCAGAACCAGGGAGAGTTCCCGTGTCGAAACCTTATTCTTTCGCCCCGCTGGGGCTCCCGCCAACCAGAGGGCCTTCTGGACCCAGGGCTGGCGCCCTGGGCTATCCCGCAAGGCGGGATCGGCCCTCCGGGCCTTTCCCTAGCGCACTTAATACGCTCGGTAACACCCTCCAGACGACGAATTGCCGAAGCCTCACTTCTGCGTCGCGCACCCCAAACGCACCAGTTTGTTGACGCGCTCCCGCTGAGTACATATAATCCGCTGCTTGACCTTTTCGGTCAGAACTTCGCTCGCAAATATCAGGCCCTTATGGAGGTTGGATAATGTGCCGTCGTAGAAGCGCCGTGTGTTCATCTTTCGTGCTCGTTCTGTTCTTCGGCATTTCCACTATTTGGGCGGGAGAACAGCCCGTCAAGGTTCAGGTTCACTGGGACCGGGTCATCCGTGTTTCGCGGACAACGCCGACTCTGTTGGTAGGCGCGTCGCCAGCTTTGATGCGCGGCGCCCCGCTTCACGATCAAATACTTCAGAGGGTCAGGGATCTTGGTGCTGACGAGGTGCGGTACACAGGAGCGGGGTACGTTTATCCCCACCTCGGCGTCGCAGAACTGGAACCCCCGACTGCCACCACAACGTCATGGGACTTCTCTCTCATCGATCCGGTGACCGAGGATGTCATGAAAGCGCTCGAGGGGCATCCCGTGGTGCTGAACTTCACCACCATCCCGGCATGGATGTTCAAGACGGCCGAACCGGTCCGCTACCCGGCGGATCCGAGGAAAGAAGCGTGGCATTACGGGCAGGGTACGGAGCTCCGCGATCCCACTTTTCGCGAGGTTGCCGATTACTTTGCGCGCCTTGTCGCCTGGCATGTGAAAGGCGGCTTTACGGATGAGCTCGGGAAATGGCACCCATCAGGACATCACTACAAGGTGGACTATTGGGAAGTGTTCAATGAACCCGACCTCGAGCACGGGTTTAGTGCCGAAACCTACACCAAGCTTTACGACGCCGTGGTGCAAGCGATTCATAAAGTCTCACCGCAGACAAAGTTTGTGGGCATCTCACATTCCTATATCGTCGGACATCCGGAGTACCTTACCTACTTTCTCAATCCCAAGCATCACCAACCTGGGATTCCACTCGATATGATCTCCTACCATTTCTACGCCGTGCCGAACGCGGACGAACCCCCGGAAGCTCAACAGTTCACGTATTTCAATCAAGCTGACAAGTTCCTGGAGATCGTCGGTTACATTGAAACCATCCGAAAGATGCTATCACCGAAGACGGGCACCATGGTCAATGAGATCGGAACGATGCTTCCTGACGACTGGTCGCAGACGAGCCCCGATTACATCTTCAAACCCATCCGGCCCTCCTATTGGAGTCTCTCGGCGGCGACCTACGCTTATGTTTTCGCGGGGCTGGCGCGGCTCGGCATCGATGCGGCCGGCGAATCGGGCATACCCTGTGGTCCCGGATTGTGGCCGAGCATCGCCATGCTTGATTGGGACACTGCTCAACCCAACCCGCGATACTGGGTCCTCAAGTTAATCCTCGACAACTTCCGGCCCGGCGACAAGATTGTGGAGGCTTCCAGCGACTCGGGGTACGTGATGACGCAGGCGTTTGTGAGTCGCAGTGGAGAACGAAAAGTCCTGCTGGTAAACAAGCGCGATCGAGAATTCGAGATCAGCCTGCCCGAGGCCGGGGGAGGGAAGATCGAAATGATCGACCTGACGACCGGCTCGAACCCCCCAGCCTCAAGCTCGATTGCGGGATCAACCTTCAAGCTGGGCGGATTCGGAGTTGCCGCCGTGACGCTCGCGAAGTGACACAAGCACGGGTTGCATAACTGCGCTAACGTATTTGCGCGGAGGTTTGAGGGGTGAAGGGGATCGTATCAACAGTAATCAGCCTGCTTTCGAAAGGCGGAGTTACCTGGACTTGAGGTCGCGGTTGCAGCTTCGCTGGCGCGTGCCAAGGGACCAGCGGGAAGATGGCCTGTAACCAAGTGATTCTCTGGCGTGCCCCTAAAAGTCTTGAGGTTTGCAACTTGGTGTAAATGAGCCAACTCCTGCGTCCAATTCTAGGGGAAGGGCGGGGCTTGAGCCCCGCCGCGAGGCGCCCGTCAGAAAGGGGCTTCAGCCCCTGAAGCACTGGCCAGTGCCATTAGCGAACATGTGGTTTCAGCGGCTAAAGCCGCGACTCTCTGGCTCCGCGTGCGGCGGGGCTGAAGCCCCGCCCTTCCGATTCCTAGCGAGGCGTGACTCGTCGGTCTGAGGCAACCCCTCTTTAGTTTTTCAACTCGCGCCGAAATCACATGCTGGGGCATATGTGGCACTACGGCGGGAAATTCATGCGGCGCAGGAGGTCTTGGAAGCGCGGGTCGGAGCGAACTGAGTCCCACCCACGGAGTGTTTTCAGTTGGACCATATAGCAGTAGTGCTGTTGGTAGGCTTTTTCCAGCCAGGCAACTGCCTGACCTGCGTCGCCGAGGCGGGCATAAACCAGCGCGATTTCATAGGGGGCGTTGCGCCGTTTGGCCTCCGATAGTTGCCACCTCCAGTAGCCTTCGGGTCCCGACTTTTGGTAAGCGTGTTGGAGGCCGGCTAATTTTTCGGCAGGAACTCCCCGTAGTGTCATTACTTTTTTGCGCTCCCCAATGGCTTCTCCGTACATCTGCTTTTGTTCGTAGATCCCGGTCAGGAACCCGCGGGCTCTGGAATCCTCCGGCTCCAGTTCGGCAGTGCGCCGCAACTGCGCGATGGCCCGGTCGTCCTGGTGCGCCAGGAAGTAGACGCTGCCCAGGGCGAGATTGGCGGAAACAGAAAGGGGATCGCGCTCGACTGCGCGCTGTGCCTCGGCGACGGCGGCGGGGAAGCGGCCCATGGAGGACAAAAACCAGGCGTATTCGAATCGTGCCTCGACCAGGTTCGGATCGAGCGCCAGGGCCCGTTGAAATTCCCGATCCGCCTCCTCCCAATCCCAGCGGTAGTAGAACGCGCTCGCGGCCAGAGCGTAGCGCACCTCGGGATCGGCGTCATCAATGGCGAGCGCTGTTTTCAGAGCGGCCTCGAATCGAGGGAGCGCTTCCTGGGGTGGTAAAGCGCCCTCAGTCCAAAGCCAGCCGTAGGAGGTGGCGAGCCCCGCATAAGGCTTAGCCCAACCCGGATCGGCGTCGATCGCCTTCTGGAAGTACTCAATAGCCTTCCGAAAATCGTCGGGCGTCCACTTGTAATAGTGATATCGGCCCTTCAAGTAGAGCTCGTAGGCCTCGGGCTTGACCGAGCGCACCCTGGCCAAACGACTGGACTCCGCCGGGGAAATCGCGACCTTGATCTCCCGCGCCACGGCCTGGGCCACCGCGCTCTGCAAGGTAAGAACATCGCCCAAGTCGCGTTCGTAGGTTTCGGCCCACAGGTGGCGGTCAGTCCTCGCGTGGACCAAGTTGGCCGTGACTCGCACTCGGTCGCCGGATCGCTGGACCGTCCCTTCCACGATCGCGTCCACGTTCAGCTCACGAGCGATCTCCGGTAACGGCTTCTTCGACCCTTTGTAGCGCATTATGGACTGGCGGGAGATGACGCGCAGCGCACTGACCTTGCCCAGGTTGGTGATCAACTCGTCTGTCATGCCGTCCGCGAAGTATTCCTGCTCCGGGTCGTGCGAGAGATTCTCGAGCGGCAGCACGGCGATGGATTGGATTTGTAGGGGCGGTTCGCGAACCGCCCCTACAGCCCGTAAAACGCGCTCGCGCAGGCCGCCGACGTTCAGGGCGACCAGCAAAGCCATCAAGGCCACGATGATCGCGGCGCCGGCGACGACGAGCCACCATTTCCGTCGCGCCGGTGTCTCCGGTTTCTGGAGTCCGATGGTCCGATCTGATTGGGCCTGAAATCGGACCTCCCCGCCGCCCCCCGTCGCCGATAAAGTCACCGGGGGTACGGGCTCCACCGCTCCGATAAAGCGATACCCGTGCCGAGGCAGTGTCTCGATATAGCGGGGGTGCTCGGCGGCGTCGCCTAGCGCTTCGCGCAGTCTTTTGACCGAACTGTTGACGCTGTGCTCGAAATCAATGAAGGTGTCTCCCGCCCAGAGCTTCCCTCGAATCTCTTCGCGGGTCACTAGCTCCCCTGGATGCTCCAGCAGCATGGCGAGGATTTGAAAGGGCTGGCCGCACAGCTTGACCTTCATCCCCTGCTTGCGCAGTTCTGCCGTCCGAAGGTCAACTTCGAAAACACCAAAGCGCAGCGGGCGCGGTCGAGCGTTACCGTCCTTCATGGGACCAACTACCACTAGTTGAGGGCAAGTATACCACTCCAGGAGTTCCCTTGAAAGACAAGCCACTCAAAGTATATTAGGGGGCAAGCCCACTCCCCTCAGGAGGTTAGCCGTGTACAAACATTTTACCTCGCTGTTACCCGCCGTGCATTGACGCTCGCAAGCGCTGAGCGCGAACCTCGGGCGCGAGTAGCGGGCGATTCAGGCCCGAGGCGACTTTCTCAAAATAAGAAGGGAGAATTCCAACCATGCGGAACTTACTACGGAAGCTGTTATCGGTGGCTGTTTTGACGATAGGGGTGCTGATTCTGATTGCGCTCCCAGCCCAGGCTCAAGGTCAGTGTCAGTGCGAACCCTTCTCGGGCACATTCTACGGCGGCGAAACGGACACTTGGCACGCGGTGGCGGATATCACGATCGGCAACAAGGTTTACCATGCCACGATTCTCGTCGTCAACACATCGTTTATCGACGATGGGGACATCTACCTGGGAACCGAGACGTGGACCTTGGATTTTGGCAAGGGCAACACAATTCAAGTGATGACCCACTTCGTGACGGAGCACATGACTGACGCCGTCTCCGACTCCGGGGTGTTTGATGTGGTTGAACTAGGCACATTCGCCAACGGGACAGGAGTGTTCAAGCACGCCTACGGCAACCTCATCTCTTCGGGACCGTTCGGACCGGGTGTAACGTTACCCCCCGACATTACACTGCCACCGGCAGCAGCGGGTGCGTCGTGGTTTTGGATCGGCCCGGCTCAGGGCATGATTTGCGGCATGAAGGATCGTGACGAAAAACGAGACTGATCGCATAGTCCAAAAAGGGGGGCCCGGCTCACGTGAGGTGCTGTGGGCCCCTCAATTTCAAGATCGCGTGTGGAGCAAGCAAGGTAGCGCAGAGTTGTTCTGTAACTCTGCGGTTCGTACCTTGGGAAGACAAAAGCCGCAGACTTCAAGAACAAGTCTGTGCTAGCTGCTTAAACATGAAACGGAGAAGCGTGATTGCTCTCCTAATTCTTGGAGGTGATTCTATGCGTAAACTATTCAACATTGTGTTTTCGGCGGTGCTGCTGCTGATCGGCAGCGCACAACTGACCTGGGCTCAAAAACCCAACGTCTATGAACTCCCGCAGGCGCAAACACAACACAAGCACCACCAGTACACGCTTTATGATCTGGGCACCCTCGGAGGCCCCGACAGCGTCAATCAGTTTTTTGTAATTAGTCTTACAAACAAGGGAGTGATTGGCGGCGGCCAAACCGCAGCTCCCGATCCGTTCAACCCCCATTGCCTCGGTCAATTCCTTTACGACATGATCCAAACCGACTGCTACGTGATGCACGCCTTCCTGTGGAACCATGGCATCCTGACTGATCTGGGCGCCCTCCCGGGCAACGACGGCAACAATAGCAGCGTCGGTGGTGCCATCAACAACCACGGCCTGATCGCAGGGGTTGCAGAAAATGGATATCCTGATCCGGATACTGGATACCCAGAAGCCCACGCTGTGGTCTGGGATAAGGGCAAGATTAGGGACTTGGGCACCTTGGGCGGTACTCAGAGCTCCGCATGGGACGTGAACGACCTCGGCCAGGTAGTTGGGGTGGCCCTCAACGCCACCGAAGACCCGCTCTCGGCCGGATTCGGATTGGGCTACGGCATGATTTGGCCTGGCACAACCCAATTGCGGGCTTTCGTGTGGCAAAACGGCGTCATGCGGGATCTGGACACCTTGGGCGGCCCCGACGCCGCCGCAATAGCGATCAATCAGTTCGGTCAGATCGCCGGCGAGTCATATACGTCTTACGACATTAATTCGTGGACTGGAATCCCCACGGAGGATCCCTTTCTCTGGACTAACGGCAAGATGAGGGACTTGGGCACTTTGGGAGGCACAATTGGCTATTCAGTTTGGCTCAATGATAGGGGACAGGTGGTAGGCAATTCCACCCTAGCTGGCGACGAATATTCTCATGGATTCCTTTGGGACCGTGGAGTACTTCGGGACCTGCGGCCTCCCAAAAAAAATGGCGGAAACTATTCCTGGGTCTATTGGATCAACGAGCTTGGCGACGTGGTGGGGGGGGCTACCCTCTCCGGGGACCAAGGTAATGACGCCATCCTCTGGAGGTTTGGAAAGCCCATAGATTTGGGAACCATTGGACAGGACGTCTGCTCCGAGGCCACGGGCATGAATGATTTCGGGCAAATCGTGGGAATTTCAAACGAATGTTCGGGTGAGTGGGGCCCCAGTGGGTGGGCCACCATGCGTGCTTTTCTTTGGCAAAAGGGCGGCCCCATGGTTGACCTAAACGCGCTCGTTGAAAACCCTACAGACCTGCATCTGTACTGGGGAGCTTATATCAACGATTCGGGAGAGATTCTCGCCCAAGGCATGCTCTCCACCGGCGACATCCATGCGGCCCTGCTGGTTCCCAGCAGCGATTGCGAGCAAGCCTGCCAGCAGCGGATCGACGAAGCTCAGAATGCTTTGGTCGCGCCTACCCACGCAGGCTCGACGATTCCGGCACTTGCCGGACCAGGGGGCCGGTTGCGCAATCCGCTTGGACATGGCCGCGCAATACCGGGCCCGCGTTAGTTCTTTAGAACGAATCTAAATCGGTTCGGCTGGGCGCATAGAACGGGTCGAAGCAAATGCTAAGCCGTGTGATGCGCGGGGGGGGCTTTGCTTTCTCTCACGTAGGACTAAGGGCAGTTGTTGAGAAGCGCGGCCGGGACGCTTGCCACGCAAGGCAAGTCGGTCACCGCAGCCGGAACTTTCACCCACAAGTCCACCGATGGAATGGTGCTCGAGACAGGTGTCTGGATCGCGAGTGAACTTGTTAGCTTTGATTCCTACGGTATCGCCCCGGGTGCGCTCATGCGCGAAGGCCGCGCGTTAGGCCCCCCACAGTTTGGCCCCATGCGTATGCGAATGTTCTCTGGCCCCATGCCCGCAGGCGGCCTGGCCGTGCTGCGCATCCGCCTGCTTCCGGTGTTGGGGTTAGCAAAAAACGCGACGCTGCAAGTCAACTGCACCCTCGGCAAAGTGCCTCCCGAACACCCAGTGGAAGGGGTAAGACTAGCCTTTAAGGGAGGCGGTGTGGAATTCGATGAGGAAATCAGCGGGCGTACATTGTTCCTCTTGACGAGGCCCGGAGCCAGCGCCGCAGCGAAGCCCCCCGCTCCGGAGGTCGATGCAAACCCTGCGCCGGCTGAGGTACCGCAATGACGCCCGCGAAGTGACACAAGCACGGGGCTGCACAGGTGCGCTCACGCCGGCTGGCGCACAGCGAAGCTCTGCGACCGCGCGATCAGCAGAAAGCCCGTCCTGCCGAAATTGCCCGGCATCTTGCATCGGGCCGCAGCGGGCAGCGCAGACTCTCTAGAAGTGTAGCCTAGCATCAAGGGCGCGGGTCGGGGCGCGGGGATTATTTCAACTTTGCGTATTCCGCCTTGGCTTCTTGCAGGATGGGGATGTCGGGGTCGGCGTCTTTCCAGAGCGTGAGGAAATCCTGGTACGCGGTACGGGCCTTTGTCGTTTGGCCCTGAAGCGCGTGAGCGCGTCCCAACCCCAGCCGCGCGAGTGTATAGTGCAAACTCGTGGGGTCTATGCCGCGATGGTCCAGGATCTTTTGGTATTCGGCGGCAGCCTTCGCTCCCTCACGCGCCTGCAAGTAGGCCTGCGCGCGAGTATAGATGGGCAAGTAAGGGCCATTGCCAGGCCCCCAGCCAAGTTCGTAGGGGCTGGCAGCCTCCAGCAGCGTAAGGGCTCGCGTGGGGTTGTTGTGCTGGATCTCAATGATCGCCCGCGCTACGGGAATGGAGACATTGTTGAGCAGAGTGTCCAAGGGGAAATCTTTCGCCAACTCGTCGATGAGTTTCTGAGCCCGATTGGCGTCTCCGCATAGCGCTAGCGCGGTCGCTAATGTCATCCTCGTATCCCTGTCCACTGGGGAGGTGAGAGCTTCTGTAGCCTTTTGGTGAGCCTCTTGGATATTGCCAAGCGCGGCCTCCGGAATACTCTGCATCGCTCGCGCCTTAGCTGCCGCCTCTTTGAGGCCCTCCGACCCCATTAGACTGGCCGAGCGCCTGAATGTCTCGCGAGCCCTCTGCGTTTTCCCCAGCGAGTACTCAGCCGAACCCTCCTCAAAGAGCATGCCCGACTCCCCTGGCTTTGCGGCCGCCCACGCTATCTCGCGCTGCATGCCAGCGGCGTCGCCCCGGATGAAGGCAATATCATAGAGCGTCATGTGGACATCCATAGAGTCAAGATTCTGCGCGATGGCCTGCTCCGCAATAGCCTTCGCCTCATCGTAGCGATCAAGCATTTCGTAAGCGTCTGCATCATTCATGTAGGCGATGCGATCCCTCGGGTTGAGGCGCATAGCTTCGCTGCCGTTGGTTAAGGCCTTCTCATGCTGCCCGATAAGCGCGTAAGAGGCCACCAAGTTCTCGCGGGGAAGAATGTCGCGAGGGTAGATTTCTTTCCACGACTCATAGACTTCAATGGTCTTGTCAATCTGCCCCGTCACGTCCCCATAGTAATGCGCGGAGATGTATAACTTCTCCCGCTCACTCGCCCTCTCCTTCAGCTCAAACGCCTTCTTCAGGCAATCCGAAGCCTGCCCCCTACCCTGCATGCGATAGACCACGCCCAGCGTGGCATACGCCATGGCGAAATTGGGGTCGAGTTCGATGGCGCGTTCCAGATGCGGAATGGCTCTGTCAAGGGCGAGCTTCTGCCGTTCGGCTTGTCCAAGGCTGAAAGCTTTCAGCGCCTCCAGCGATGGCGTGGTCGCTTCCTCCACCGGCGTGGCGTACTTTTCCACCGAACTGAGCGACTCGCCCAGTTTGCTCCGCATACTGAGTGCCGCGTTGTCCAGAGCCTTGAGCACCGCTTCCTTGGCCGCCGCCTGCTCCTGCGCTTCCGCCAGCACGTCGCCCGTGTCGCAGGTCACTGCCTTCAGGCCAATCACGTATTGGCTGCCCAGCCCCGCAATCGAGCCGGTCAGCATGGCCTTGCTGCCCGTGCGCAGGCAGACCTCGTGCGTGACCTCCGGCGTCAACCGGTCGCCGGCCGGACGGCCCATCAGCTTCAATGTCTCGTTCACCTTGCGCTCGGAAACCAGGGCGAGAAAGGGCGATTGCTCAAGCTGCACCGAGAGTCCCTGCTTCAGCGTGTCGTCGAATACGCTGTCACCGGTCTTGTTGTCGAAATCGGAGAGGATGATAGTGTCTTTGTCGGTCAGGCGGGCCATGGCCTGGCGCGAGCGGAAGTAGACCGTTCCCCCGATGGCAGCAGCGACAAGTATCAGGGCAGCGGGAACAAGAACCTTCCAGAGTTTCCTGCCCGCCACAGGAACTTGGGTCGCTCTCGCCTCGCTCGATGGCGAAGGCCGCCCGGATTCCGTGTCGCGCTTCAGGCGCTGCAACTCGGCGCGCATGTCAGAGGCGTGCTGATAACGCAGCTCCCGGTTTTTCTCCAGCGCCCTGTTGACGATGCGTTCCAACTCAGCAGGACACTCGGGATTCAGCCGCACCGGTGAGGTCGGCGCATTGTGGAGTATCGCGTCAAAGATGAGCACGCAAGGTGTCCCGGAAAAGGCCGGGTGACCTGTCGCCATCTCGTAGAGCACCGCGCCGAAGCTGAAGAGGTCCGTCCGTGCGTCGAGTTCTTCCCCCCGCGCCTGCTCCGGCGACATGTAGGCGACCGTTCCCATCACCTCGCCGGGGCTGGTGAGCTGCTCGGGCTCGATGGAGGCGGTGGGCAGCGCAGAGAATCCCACCGTTTCCGCCGCCCGCCTGGGCTTTGGT
>Ga0208038_1001269_pt1 | contig 14267 bp, 16 predicted proteins | sample June2015DPH_16_1_FD_184714 | JGI IMG/M metagenome (GOLD analysis project Ga0208038, IMG submission 184714) | Peatland microbial communities from SPRUCE experiment site at the Marcell Experimental Forest, Minnesota, USA - June2015DPH_16_100... | ecosystem: Environmental > Terrestrial > Soil >...
CTGAAGCGGCGCTCGCGTTCGATCTGCCCCTTAAGTTTCTCGAAAAGCGAACTTTCAAATTCTTGAATACGACCACACTTGAGGCAGGCCAAGTGAATATGATCCCGACTCGCCTTCGCCTCGTAAAAGTGCTTCCCACCCTCCAAGTGCATCAGGTCAAGTTCGTCCACCAAGCCGTGTTTCTTCAACATGGCCAGGGTTCGATAAACAGTCACCTTATTCAGTGTGGGATCTTGGCCCCTGGCACGCTCCCAAAGGGCAATGGCATCCAAGTGGCTCTCCGCGCTCTGGATTATCTGAATCAGGAGACGCCGCTGGTGCGTCATCCGCACCCCGCGCGAAATCAACTCCTGCTCGAGAGAACGCCGCACATCCTTCGATTCACCTGGCATGAGCCCCAGCCGTCTTCGATTCGCCAAGATAGGCCATAGCATAGTTTCGCTTCTGGTAGACGAACTGTCAACCGATTTAGACGCGTGAAGCGTTGTCTCCACTCTTGATCGGGAATTGTAATTGGATCATTCCTTGGCGGGGATTCCCTTGCAAGGGCAAAACCAAAAGCAAAGCCCCCGTAGGTAAGTACGGGGGCTTGGGAATTACGGTCTGAAATCCTATCCAGACCGGCTAAACTGGGAGCGAAGGTTACGGCTAGGGGGCAGGAGTAGTCGTGGTGGTGGTAGTCTTTTCCGTCTTCTTCGTCTTCTTCACCTTCGGCGACTTCGTCTTCTTAGTCTTCCCCGTAGTCGTAGTCGTTGTCTCAGTCGTCGGAGCAGGCTCCTGTGCGAACACCGGCATAGCCAACGAGAACGCAACCGCGAACGTGAACAGCAATACCAAAAGTTTCTTCATGCTAAGTCTCGACCTCCTTATGAATTTCTTCCTCTTTTGCTTAGAGCAAGGAGGGGGCCACTTTTCCACAATTACACTGGATAGCGCCAAACAACTCAAATACCAGAGGTTACAGGTACTGGGTGCAAGCGGCGCTAAATGACGCGAGGCTCAAGTCCATTCGTCATACACGAACTCGTATGACCCGCGCACGAAATGGAGCAGAAGAGGCAAGGACACAGTGTCCGAAGCCTTTATAAACCCGACAGTCTTGGCCGTGAACCCTCACTTCAGGGGCATCTCGTAGCACAGAAGGGAAGGTGCGGCAACCCTGTTGCCGAGAAGCCGGCGAGAGGCCGCCGCAGGCTACTTCGCTGCCCGGGCGGGCGGTTTCCAATCCCAGTACACCGGGCAGTCGTGCACCCTCTCCTTTTTCTGAAAGGTCTTGTCGAGCCCATACTCTTCGTCGTCCTCATCGTCGCAAGTCGCCGCGCTCCAGAAGGCGCCGGCGGCCACCTGGCGTTTCAACTCGGATTCCGTCGTGACGTGCAACTGGGCGAGCCGCTCCAGCGGGAGCTTCAACTTGTGCGAATAGTCGAATTCCATGCCGCTCGGCGGCCTGTGCCGGGTCAGGAAATAAAGCATGGCCTCGGAGAACATTTGCTTGCCGGGCGGCGTGACGGCGGCCAGTTTCCGCGCGGCGTCTTCGTATTGCGGCCAAGTCGCGTCACCGCGGTTTTCGTAAATGTCCCGCGCCAACGCTCCCGCGGCAATGACGCTGATGATCAATACCGGCCAGAACCACCGCTCCGGTTGGAGCACGCGCGAGCCGATGGCGTACAGACCGGGAACGGCAAGAATCCCCAGGAACGGAACCAGCAGGCAGAAGTAACGCGGGAAGGTGGGATGTGCAAAGGCCAATTCGCCAGCGTTCGCCAGGACCAGCCACCCGCAAAGAAAGAATTCGGCGCGGCGCTCCCGGCACCAGCGGGAACGCTTTGCGATATAGACGACACCGAAGACCGCCAGGAGCCCCAGCAGAAGTGATTGCGGATCGTCGATCCAGGCGGTCAGAGTCTCCAGGTCGTGGGGAAGGGGATCGGGCCAGTAAATCGCCCGGAACTGAAGGTGGTATTGCGCCAGGTTGAACCACACCACCCACGGCGCCCGCACGAACAGCCAAACCACCGGCAGGAAAGGAACAGCCGCTCCGGCCGCGAAGGCTGCCGCCTTGATCCAACGCCCTCCCGCCCGATTGTACCACCAGACCCATATCAGAAACACGGGTGCCAGCGCGGCCGAAAGCAACGAAGACGCGACGGCAGCCCCCGCGAGTGCGCCGGCGGCGGCAGCCAGCCACCCGCTCCGGCGGTCCACCGCCGCCACCGTCAGACGAAACGCGCATACCGTGGTGAACAGGCACATGCCGTAGGCTTGGCCCAGCGGCCCAAAATCCACCACGATGGCGCTGCACCCGATCATCATGGCCGCGGCGATTGCGCCCCCCACGCGCCAAGCGCGCTCCGGAAGGCGGGCGAGCACGAACTGCGCCGCCAGCACCGTCGCAGCCGAGGTCTCGAGCGACGCCAGCGCATGCGCGGTCCGCCAGCTTTCCCCAAACACCCCCATCCAGAACGCGTTCCAGTAGGCATTGAGCGGCGTCTGGGGAAAGCAGAAGTCCAGGTAAGGGCGCATGCCAGCCTTGACTAGTTGCGCCGCCAGCATGTGGGACGCTTCGTCCGCAGTGAAGGCCAGGGTTTGCGCGTACACCATCAGCCCGGCCGTGAGCACGCCCCAGATTGCGTACAGCCAAACCAGCGACGTACGCCCTGCACTGCCAACAGCGGGTTCCGCGGCGACTTGGCTAGCGTTCGAAGATGTGGATTGCATCCTGCCGGATAATAGGCTTTCCCCAATTATGCTGTCAACGGCGTTGGCAATGACGATGGCAGCGTGCGCGAAGAGTCCGAGTTCGGACGAGGCCATGAAGCGGAGGCTAAACGTGGCTTTCTTGAGGACTGGTATCCGTCGCCTGGTGGTAATAGTCCTCCAGCAATCTTCGCCCGTTCGGATTTAGGATTCTGAAACGCCCGAGGCCCATCTTCTGAAGCCGAAACTTCAACGAGGCGGCCACCACACCGAGCCCGTACTTGAAGCTGCGGGAGAAATTGATCGACGACGCCTCGGGGAAGTATTTGGCCGGGCAGGACACTTCCCCAATGCGATAGCGCATGTAGATAACCTGCACCAGTATCTCGTTGTCGAAGACAAAGTCATCCGAATTCTCTTCCAGTGGCAAGGCCTGGAGCACTTCGCGCGAGAAGGCCCGGTAACCGGTGTGGTACTCGGAGAGCTTATAATTCAGCAGAAGGTTCTGGAATAAGGTCAGGACCCGGTTGGAAATGTACTTATATACCGGCATGCCGCCGCTCATCGCGCCCCGGCCCAGAATCCGGGATCCCAGAACCACGTCGTACTCCCCGTAAGCGATCAGACTGGCCATGGCGGTAACCAACCTGGGAGAATACTGGTAGTCCGCGTGCAGCATCACCACAATGTCGGCGCCCCGTCGCAGGGCCTCGCGGTAACAGGTCTTCTGATTGCGGCCATACCCAAGGTTTCGCCTGTGCACGAAGGTGGTCAGCCCCAGCTCGCGCGCCAATTGGACGGTGGCGTCGGAACTGTGGTCGTCTACCACCAGAACCTCGTCAACCATCTCACGCGGCAGTTCGGCGACAGTCTGCGCCAGCGTACGGGCGGCGTTGTAGGCGGGCATCACAACAAAGATACGCTTTCCATTCAGCACGGCGCCTGCTCCTCCAGTCTGCGCGACCCTCCCCCCGTAAGCTCCCAGTCCGATGCTAAACAAATTGTGCCTCGCCGTCAATGACAGCGCACGTGGTGCCGTGACTTGCCACGGCCAGCCTGTGGCACATCGGCGATGCATCATGATCGGCAGATTACAGAAAACGCGTTGGGCTATCCCCCTGGATAGTTGCGACCGGCTAGCTTTCTTTGCTGAAGTCGCAGTAGAATAGGGCGATTCGGTCCAGCTCAAATGAGCATCTAACAGTAACTGATGCCACGAAACAATGCATGCCGATGCGCAGTCCCGGCCCTCACCATAGCAATCGTCCTGGCCATTGCACTCAGCCTTTGTGCTGCGATACCGCCAACCCAGACCCTTAAGGGGCAGGTGCTGGGAGACAAGAACGCTCCGATTGCAGGGGCAGCCTGCACACTCGTCGGTCCCGGGTTGCCCCAAGAAGGGCGAACCCAAACAACCGGAGAAAACGGCGGCTTTGAATTCACGGGTCTGATCCCTGGGAGCTATGATCTGACTTGCGCAGCGCTCGGATATGAGCCTCTGATTCAGAAGGATATCGGGATCGCCGAAGGAGAGGCGCCGCTTGTCCAGGTCGTCTTGCCCCGCGAGGTAGTCGTCCACCAAAAGGTGGAGGTAAAGGAGAAGGCGCCCGCTGTCGCCTTGGAGACCACAGCACCACCGGCCACGATCAGCTCAGGGCAGCTTCGGACGTTGCCCTTGGTGGAGCAAAAATTCCTGGCGGCTTTGCCGCTTGTGCCGGGAGTTATTCGGACCCCGGACGGGAAAATAAACATCAAAGGCCTCACTGAGAATCAAGGCATGTTGCTCATTGACTCTGCGGAGACCGTCGATCCGGTTACGGGAAGTTTCTCGATTCAAGTTCCCGTCGACGCGGTGGAAACTGTGGAAGTTCAGAAGACCGCCTATCAAGCACAGTTTGGCCGCTTTACCGGTGGGCTGACGAGTGTCCAGACCAAAGCTCCACTGGACCGATGGAACTGGGAGCTGAATGACTTTCTTCCCGGCCCGCGCATCAAGGGCGGCCATTGGGTGGGTATAGCTGACGACTCACCTCGCCTCAGCTTCACCGGCCCCATCCTCAAAGACAAACTGACTTTCTCAGAATACACGATGTACGATCTCAATAATCAACCGGTGCGCGGGCTGGCATGGCCGCATAACGAGATCAAGAAGCGGGGCTTTGATTCGTTCACGGATCTCTATTACGTTTCTTCCGCTCAAAATCTCGTGACCGCCAACCTAAAGCTGTTTCCAATGCGCCAGCAATACGCCAATATCGACTCTTTCATATCGCAGCCTGCCTCCTCCGACTATGCGCAGAGCGGATTCTCAATTGGCGCTACAGACAGGTACATGTTCACCAACGGCGGGGTACTGACGACCCTCTTCCAGTACACCGATTTCGACAGCTATGCGCACGGGCAAGGTTCAGAAGATATGGTCCTGACGCCGGACAATTGGGAAGGAAACTTCTTCAACGCCTTCACTCGGGCTAGCACCCAGCAAGAACTGCTCCAGAATTATCAATCCGGAAAGAAAGATTGGGCCGGCCGACACACCCTCAGGGCGGGGGGGGAATTTGTTCATCGCGCCTATAACGACCTCAGCAAATCCCATCCGGTGCAACTCCTGAGGCCGGACGGTTCGCTTGCCGAACTCATAACCTTCCAGGGAGGGGGTGTTTTGAGAGCTGAGGATACGGAATTAGCCGCATTCGCCCAGGACCACTGGGCCTTCAACGACCACATCGCCCTTGATTACGGGATGCGCTATTCCGGGCAGACGCTGGGCGAGCATGCTGCATTCGCCCCCCGCCTCGGCTTGGTCTATTCTCCTGGACGCAATGCCAAGACGATTATCCGATCGGGTATCGGCCTCTTCTACGATCGCCTGCCGCTGCTGGCCGGTGACTTCACCCAGAATCTCAACCGTGTTATCACTTATTACGACACTCTGGGAAACCCCCTCGGCCCGCCCATCGTTCTCCAGAACTTCTACGAGAAGGTGGGCAAGCACGGAATCGTTGTGCCCTCGAACAACCGCCTTGACAGCACACCGTTCAACTTGACCTGGAACGTGGAGATGGACCAGGAAATTCGGCCCAACGTAATGGCGCGGGTGAATTATCTCAGCAGTCGCTCCTACGATGAGTTCATTGTCAATCCGCTGTACAATGCGCCCGGCGGCCCGGTCCTCCTCCTCAGCAATACCGGCGCGTCACGCTATCACGAGCTTGAAACCACCCTGCGCGTCAGAGTTCGAGAGAAAGCCGACTTCAACATTTCCTATGTCGACAGCCTTGCCCGCGGAGACCTGAACACGCTCTCCGCCGTTTACGTGCCCTTTGAACAACCGGTCATCCGTCCCGATTTTTTCGGGGCCTTGCCCAGCAACGTCCCCAACCGGCTGGTTACCTGGGGCCGGTTCAAGGTCCCCTGGGAAATTACCGCCAGCCCGGTGCTTGACGTCCATACAGGCTTCCCTTATTCCGCCGTTGATGTTCTTCAGAACTACGTCGGCACGCCGAACAGCCTTCGTTTCCCAACCTATTTCTCGCTCGACCTGCAACTTTCCAAGGATTTCCGCATGCGCTGGATTCCTTGGGCCAAGAATCATAAGTTTCGCGGGGCGATGCGGATCTTCAATATCACCAACCATGGGAACTTTCGCGACGTCCACAACAACGTTACATCCGCATATTTCGGCCAATTTGCCGGCTTTCTGCACCGGTTCTATGATGTGTCACTAGACGTTGTCTACTGAGAAACCTGACATCATGCTTATTCTCGACATAGGATGCGGAAAGAAGAAGCAGGACCCCGCCGCCATCGGCCTTGATCGCCAACCGGGGTCCTCGGCAGATATGATCTGTGATCTGACGCATTTCCCCTGGCCACTCCAGGACAATTGCGCGGACAGGATTTACATGTCACACTTTCTCGAGCATCAACCCGATATTCTGCGTGTCATGGCTGAGGTGCATCGAATTGCGCAGCCCGGCGCCGAAGTCGTCATCGCAACACCTCACTACAGCTCTCCTGATTCCTACACTGACCCCGCTCATATGTTCCACCTGGGAATTCACACCTTTGACTACTTCGATCGAGATGGCTTTGAAGATTTCACGTATCATGCCGGTGGATTTCGTATTTTGGAGCGCCGATTGACCTTCGGTGGAAACTTCCTACTCGATAACCTGGGAAGGATGTTTGCGGCCATATCGGTAGACTTCTACGAGAAGCACTTGGCCTGGATTTTCCCAGCGCGCACCGTATTTTGTCGACTCTCCGTCTCAAAATGAGGGCCAGAGTTAGATAGATCGCCTAAAGCCTGACGCTGTGGGGCCTTCAAACACGGGGAAACACTGAGATCTAGTGCAATTATACTGGCATGAGTTTTGATCGGCTGGAGAGCTTTGCAGGCCAGCATGCCTTGACCTGGCGCGAAGCTATTGGGATTGAGCTTGTTCTGGGGGAGGTGGCGGCAAATCCTTAGCTTCCGAGGTGCGATTCACGATAAAGGTCAATTCCGTTCCTTGCACAAGAATGATGTGCCTTTCGTGTTTAAATAAGCTATAGATCAATGCTGTCCCAGCGCCAATCGCGGCGCCATAGCCGATATCAGCCCCCATGCTTGGGCCACCGCAGTTACCATAATACTCACAATCTATTTCATGACCCATGCCAACCGTGGCGCCCGCCCCGGCTCCCATGGCTCCGGCAATACCAGCAGCCTCAAGGGCATCTTTCTTGCTCTTGCCGCACCCCTGGAGCGTACCTTCATCATCTTTGGTGTGAGCACAGGGGGCGTTGTTTGAATCGTCCAAGGTACTCGGCAGCATGAACTGCTTGTCTTCATCAGGGGTCACAACCTTGTCGATAACCAGTCGCATTTGGGCTGTACCCTTGATACGTTTGGAGGGTTTTACGAAGGCGACATGTCCTTGGACCTGGCTGTATTTCGGCACCACCTCTTTGCCGTCCACAACGATCGGCTGGGTGACCTGACCTGTGAATGGGTCGCCTGTCTTATTGGTCTTGGAGGTAAGCGTGGTGGTGAGCTTCATATGAAGCACACTACCCGCCGGGATTGAAAGCGCTTGTTTCGGCACGTTCGTCTGATCAGCGAACGCGGATGTGGAAAGGTAAACCAATGCTGTAAGGACGACCATCACTCTCACCGTCCGGCCTAGCATAATATGCTCCTTTCTGTATCGCCTTGCTCTAAGCGCAGGATCGTATGCCCCTCGAGGCACTGTTACAAGCCCTAACTATACTCCCACTGGACAGCATACACTCTTCTTCCGTTCAGGGCAACGCCTTCTATTTCGATTCCGAGGGCGTTGATTCGGTTGCCCGAAACTGCATCGAAATTCACGGGCTTCGGAAGCGTAAGCCCCCCGGGCATTGTCGATTGCTGATTGCCGATTGTGGGAGCAGAAAATCGAAACTCGAAAATCGAAACTCGGCTCCAAGGGGGCGCAACGGCGTCTTTTCCGAGTTTCGAGTTTCGAGTTTCGAGTTTCGAATATCGGCAATTCCAGCCAACCTCGGGCACACCCACAACTTGCGCTACAGGTGCCCACCCGTGAGGCTGTACATCAGTACCGCAAGGACGATGAGCGCAACCACGACGTAAAGCCGATCACGCTGCATGGCGAAAGCAACAACCGAGAAGGCAACGCGCGCCACAGGCGTTGCGATTAAAAGCAGCAGCCCGAGCTGGATCAAGCCTCGTCCTCGAAGGGCTAGAGCGTCTCTCACGATTCCTGACACGTTGCGCAAGTCCGCGGGTTCACCTACAAAAACAGTGAATTCAATAATGTTCACTGATACTTTCCTATGAAGGCGCGCCAGCGGATGGCTATCAAATCAAGGAACATTCGTGCGGAGTCGCGAAGAAACCGTACCTTGGTGGCCGGGTTGTCGTTCCATCTCACCGGTACTTCCACCACCCTTCCACCTTGTCTCTCAATGAGGAATAAGAGTTCGGGATCGAATCCAAAACCCTCCACGCGCATCATTTCAAACGCCCTGCGAGTGGAACTGCGCCTGAAGAGTTTGAATCCGCATTGAGTGTCACAAAACCTGAGGCCCGTGAAGACCCTTACAAGCAGATTGAAAAACCGCCCGGCCATATCACGGAACCAGGGCTGATGAATTCCGATGAGTTCGCGTTTAAGAGCGCGTGAACCCACGGCGGCATCGGCGCCGGAGGATTGCAAAGCCGAAAGCAGCTTGTCCACCTCTTCAATCGGGGTGGAAAGGTCGGCGTCGGTGAAAAGTATGAACTCGCCCCGCGCTTCCAAAACTCCGTGGCGAACCGTGAAGCCTTTGCCATGATTTCGGTCGTTCCGAACCAGACGGATGGCGGGAAACCCCGAGACTATCTCGACAGTCTGGTCTGTGCAGCCGTCATCCACTACGATCAGCTCAATCGAGTAAGACCCCAACTCCTTGAAGTGACACAGCTTCTCCAGTGTGCTACGGATACGCTGTCCTTCGTTATAGGCGGGAACCACAATGCTGAGGAAAAGCTCGGCCATGGAAGTCGAGAAGTCGAGAGTCAAAAGTCAAAAAGTCGAGACGAGACTATAGTACGGGCGGGTTCTCCGATGCAACAGGGTTTGTCGCCTACCTCTTTCGGCCACTCTTCTGCTGTATAATTCTCTAGAGCAATATGGAAAGGTAGGAGCATAAAACAAAATGGCCCTCAGCATAAAAGACGCGATTACCGAACGTCTGGCGCGGCAGATCGCCAAGGAAACGGGAGAATCCGTCAACGAAGCGATTCAGCACGCCCTCGAAGAGCGTTTCGAGCGCCTTCCTCAGCGGCGCCGCGGGCGCATCATGGCTGAAAAGCTCGATGACATACTGCGGCGAGTCGATGCCCTTCCTACGTTGGACACACGATCCGAGGATGATATTTTGGGCTACGACGAACAGGGGATCCCTCACTGATGGTTATTGACACCTCCGCATTAGTCGCAATCTTTTTGGGAGAGCCCGAGCGCCGCCAATTCTTGGACGCCATCACCCAAGCCGAGACACGCTCGGTCTCTGCCGCAAACACCCTCGAGACCGGCGAAGACCTTGGGCGAACCGCTGCTCGCCAAGGGGAATGACTTCGCCCAGACCGATATCAAGACCTACTAGACCTTAAAGTCCATTCATTAGCGAGGTTATTGATGCGAACTTCGAGCCCGCAGAGAATGGGGTGACTGAGGTTTTCGTCGGCGAGAAGGCAAAGCGTCGGCAACCTGAGCCTACGGCTTGGCCTTCAACCCAGCGTATCGTTCCCGAATCCGCCGACGGAGCGCGTCACTTCGGGGCCGGTCCTCCGTCTCACGACGGACTTGGACAGCTTCCTCGTCGCGCCGCTGCAAGTACTCTTCGACTCGGTCCTCGTGGTCGAGATAGTAAGCTATCGCCCCGTAAATTTCGCGCAGGCTGAGGGTGGGAAAATCATCCTGGATCTGCTCGACCGTCGCGCCGCTGGTGAACTCGCGCACAACGGAGTCGAGCGTCACTCGCGAGCTTCCAACGCGAATCGAACCATCCTCCCATAACGTCAAGGGAGCAACCTGGGTTGTTTCTAGTGACGCCATGGAATCTGTTATACACGACGTTCGTAATGACGGTGCCGCAGAGTAGTCTCGATAAGCCGAGGCCGGAAAAGAGTCCCTTCGGGAGATCGCAGACCCCCAAGAACAGGGGTCTGCGCCAGCCCGCCTGACTGTGATAAGATTGGGCAGTTTCGGCATGCGAGCGAGGACGCTATGACCCAGGACATCCCAAGGACAGGGACCGACTCAAGTGAACACGGCGCTGGAGAAAAGCTATGGTTTGACTACTTGTCAAAGCTCAACGACAGAGAACTCCAGACTGAGCGCGCTTCTGGCGCAACAAGCTGGTTGCTGCTGGCGGTCCTTGCCGCGATGACGTACCGGGGCCTGTCGGGACTGAACGGGTTTGTGTCGACCCCTCACGCCCTAACGACAGCGGGGATCGTCGGCGTACTTTTATGGGACAGCCTGTTCCACTTTTGGCTCGCACTTGTTGGCCTCCTCTATTACTGCCACGGGAGGTTCGAAGCACGCCTCGTCCCCAACCCAAACAGCCGCACACGAAGCGTGTTTCGGTCAGCCCTGGAGGTCGCCTTTTTCGCGCTCGCAGGAGCCCACTTCGTCCTCTCCGGCAGTACGGCCCCTGCCGTTCCTCGCAAGACGCTCGTTGCATTTGGGCTTCTCTGGGTAGCCAATGCCGCCTCAGGTTTGCTGACTAGGCTACACCAGAGGAGACGCGCAAGAGCGCTGGGAATCCCGATCGTGGAGTTTCAGGGACTGGCAATCCCCCCTGTGTTTGGCGGCCTCGGCATCGGAGCCTTTGGCCTTGCGACTGCCGCTCTCGCCTCAGCCTGCTTGTATAAAAATTTGGCATGGCTTAATTCGATGTCCATAGATTACGCAGGGCCTCTACGCGTCGGGGCACAATTCTGGGTTTCGGCCATTCTTTTGTTTGTCCTCTTCAATCGGCAGCTAACCTCCCTCTCCAGAGGCATCTACCTCGAGTTGGAGAGGGACATCGTCCTGAAACGTCTCTCAGTACCACAGATCGAGCAGCGCTTTACGGAGGAGGCGCTTGGCGAGCCTGTGGCGAAGTGGCTCACTGAGATCAGGGCCCGGTTGAATGCCGCTCACTCCAAAAGCAATGATATTTTCTCGCGGATTGCAGTTGATCTGAACGAGGTAGAGGGGATCGACCGAGGTTACTACCTTGAGCGACAAGGGCGCGCGCGAAAAATCGAACAGAAGTACGAACCCGAGTTTGAGGAGGTGAGTCAGAAGCTAGAGGCCATTTCGCAGCAACTCGACCAGTTCGGGAAGGTCTCCATGTCCGTGAAACCTTCGGGCGAATTGCGCGTGGTTTTGAATGAGTGGACGAGCGATATCAGGCGAATCCGCGCCGAATATGACAAGGCCTGCGCCTCGTTAGAGACAAGGCTCTCCGCAATTTACGACGTCGCCGCAGGCAGCTCACACCCATAACCAGCAAGCGTTGCGCGACGGAGGTGCGCATGCTTTTGTTCTAGTATCGTCGTCAGTAGTCAGCCGGCAGGCGCTGGAGCTGATCCATGGTGAGGATCGGGCCTTCCTTGCAGACGTAGAACGATCCGACGTTGCAGCGGCCGCACTTCCCTACCCCGCATTTCATGCGGTTTTCAAGGCTGGTATAAACAACGCTGGGCAGAATCCCCATCCGGTAGAGCACCGGAAGGGTATTCTTGATCATGATGGGGGGGCCGATGACGAGAGCGACTGAGTTCTCCGCCGACACGCCGGCGCGCTCGAATACGGTGGGCACAAACCCGATCTCACCCTTCCAGTCGGGCGTCTCCCCGCCAGGATCGACGCAGCGCACCACGCGCACCTTCGGGTGCTTGGCCCATTCGTCCAGCTCGTCCACATAAACGAGGTCCGCCACGCTGCGCGCCCCATAGACAATCGTAATGTCGCCATAGTCAGCGCGGTTCTCCAGCGCATACCACACCGCGCAACGGACGGGTGGCATGGCAATGCCGCCGCCGAGGAAGATCAGGTTCTTTCCTTTCCACTCCTCCGTCGGATAGGCGTTTCCGTAAGGCCCGCGGAAACCGATCACATCACCTTCCTCGATGCTCCAGAGCGCTTCGGTCACGCAACCCACGCGGCGGAAACAGAACTCGAGGTTATCCTTCCAGTTGGAGCTCGAGCAGATGTTAAAGGTGGCTTCACCGTACCCAAACACGGAGAAGATGCCGAACTGGCCAACGCGAAAGGAGAATTCCTTCGCTCGCGCTTCGTCAAGGAAGCGGACCTTTACGGATTTCACATCCGGCGTCTGCTGGCGTGTCTCAATGACCTTCATCAGGTCGGGTTGATAGATATTATACATTATCAATCCCAGTAGCGTAAAGGGCCTTTGTAAGAACCTCGAACGTGAGGTAACCCGAGCGAGGTTAGGACCCCCTCACCCGTCCCGCGCCGGCTGGTGAAAACGCCGTCGCGGGCCAGCCCTCTCCCCCAAGGGGGAGAGGGCTGGCTTCTAACACACCGTAAAGCCCCGCCTTCCGGTGACCGACCTAAAAATCGGCGCTACAAAGCAGTAAGAACACTCAGCACGCCCATCCCCACGGGGCAGTTGCGCGTGCAGTTTCCGCAGCCGGTGCAGAGAATCTCCCCGAATTTTTCCGGATAGACGTGGAACTTGTGATCAATGCGCTGGCGCTGCCGCGAAGGCTGGTCGGGGCGCGGGTTGTGGCCGGAAGCGTGGAGCGTGAACATCGCAAACTGGCACGAATCCCAGTTCCTGGCGCGCACCCCGCGCTCGATATTTCCCTCATCGACGATATCGAAACAATGGCACGTCGGGCAGGTGTACGCGCAGGCGCCACAGCCCAGGCAGGCCAGAGTCTGAGCTGGCCAGAAGGGGCTGTCGAAATGCTCCTTCACAAAGGCCCGCACCGCCTCCGCGTCGAAGCGCTTTTCCGGCCCCGCCGAAACGCTCGCCACGCGCTCGGAGGCTCGCAACTTGCCGTCGAATAGGCCTTTCCCCTTCTCTGTCAGGCAGCGGACTTCATACTCGCCGTCCCCCAATTCCAGCAGCATCGCGTCCGAGCCGCGCTCGGCAGCAGGCCCCAGGCCCACCGAGGTGCAGAAGCACGCGTCATCATGTGCCGTGCAGGCCAGCGTTACGATTGTAGTTAATTGGCGGCGGAGATTATACAGCTCGTCCTTATAATCCCAGTTGAAAACGTGGTCCAGGATAGGTATCGAGGCCGCGTCGCAGGGCCGCGCGGCAATCAGCACGTGCTCGCCGGCGGGTTGCTTGACCTCGATGAGCTCAATCCCCTTCCCTGTAATGCGGTATCCGTAAAGCTCCTCGTGCTTTGGGAAGATGAACTCCTTCACGGAGTTGGCGGGGCGAATGAACCCTTCCAGCACCAACTGGGCGGAAGACTCCAAAGGCGCGTAGAGTCGTAGGGGCGGTTCGCGAACCGCCCCTACAAGGCGCGGACCGGCAACACATTTGCCTTGCCTGATCCACTCTGTCACCAGTTCTCGCAGCGCCTGTTGGGAAATAGTTGCGCTCACCGGATAAAGTTCTCCTTGTCCTGAAGCGAGTAAGCGCCGATCAACGGCTCGGCCTTGGGGTCCATTCCGGCGCGGTATGCAAAGTGCTCTTCCGCCGCTTTCGCCAGCGAAAGGTTGAGCAAGCGCAGGTCAATTCCCGCCGGGCAGGCCCGCGTGCATTCGTCGCAGCCGACGCAACGGCCGGCAAGGTGAAAGGCGCGTACAATGTGCCAGGCGAAGTTGCCCTTGGCAGTGGCCGAAGGCTCAATCTCCGTGGGCCGGTTCTTCTCCACCAGGCAGCGCTCGCAATAGCACATTGGGCAGACTTGCCGGCAGGCATAGCACTTCACACAACGCTCGAATTCCCCTGCCCAATACGCCATGCGCCCGGCCGGAGGCAGCGCCAGCAAGGACTCCAGCGCTTTCCACCGTTCGCCTGTCTCGGCGGGATGCTTATCCGCGTCACCAATAACTTCGTCC
>Ga0208038_1001273_pt1 | contig 14231 bp, 14 predicted proteins | sample June2015DPH_16_1_FD_184714 | JGI IMG/M metagenome (GOLD analysis project Ga0208038, IMG submission 184714) | Peatland microbial communities from SPRUCE experiment site at the Marcell Experimental Forest, Minnesota, USA - June2015DPH_16_100... | ecosystem: Environmental > Terrestrial > Soil >...
CAGGAATCGGTCGAGAGAGGCAGGTTCGTGCTTTGTCATTCTCAGAAGTGGTAAGACTAGCCCCTTCCGTGGGCGCTGGAGGCTCTGAACGCTGAAAACCCGACTGGCCAAAAACCGGCCATTGCATTCGGGAGCGACCGAGTGTATATTGTTGGTCGGGCCGGAGTCCATAATGGAAATTCCGGATTACTACAAGACGGTGGTGAAGACCATGGGGGGTGCGGCAGAGACCAAGGATTTCGCTCGCCTCTTCATGGTTCCGGGGATGGGGCACTGCCAGGGAGGGCCAAGAACGGACGTGTTCGACGAGGTGAACGCGCTCGAACGATGGGTAGAGCAGGGCAAAGCCCCGGACACCATCATCGCCTCCCACATGACGAAGGGGGTGGTGGATATGACGCGACCCCTGTGTCCGTATCCTGAGGTGGCTCGCTGGAAGGGAACTGGGAGCCCGAATGATGCAGCCAACTACGCCTGTGTAAATCCGAGCGAGGAAACATCCAAATGACTGTTTCGTACTTTGTGCGTTACGAAGGCCAAGCGGCGAGCTGGGAAGCTTTTTTCTCCCATTACAGCATTCTGGAAATGCACGCAGCGCACGGCTACTTCAGAAAGCAGGTATCAGGATGAAAACCAGTCTTCTCACAGAAGAGCAGATTAGCCAAATCCACGATAGGTCCTTGGTAGTTCTCGAGCGGGTAGGCGTCACGATTCCTCATCCCGAAATCTTGGGCAGGTTCGCGGACTGCGGGGCTCGTGTGGATTTCACATCACAGCGCGTCCAGATCCCTGCTGGTCTGGTGCTACGGTCATTGAGCCAAGCGGGAAAGAGGTTCACCGTCTATGGGCGCGATGAGTCGCTAACGGCGGCTTTCGGGGATGGAAGTCGGAACTATAACGGCAACGGAGGCGAGACTTGGTGGGTGGATGACATCGCGGGCGAGCGTCGCCATGGTTCTCTGCAGGATGTCATTACCGCAGCGCGGTTCGGCGATGCGCTGAAGCACGTGAACATCGTAGGCGCCTTGGCCTACCCCCACGAAATCTCTCCTCCCTTGTGCGCCGTGGAGACTATGGCTGCATTACTTCGCGGCACCAACAAGCCATTCTACCTCTACTTCGATGACCGTATTTCGGCAAAGTACATAGTGGAGATGATGATCGCGGTGCGCGGCGACGAACGACGCGCATCCGAGTTCCCGCTGGGGTATGTCCTTCTCTGCCCCATCAGTCCGCTCCACTTCCCGTTTAACGGCATTGACGTTCTGTTTGAAACTGCGCGACTTAATCTGGGGGTCCACGTTTCGCCGATGCCCCAAATGGGGCTTTCGTCTCCCTGTACGGTGGCCGGTACGATGGTCCAGGAGAATGCCGAAATACTGGCGGGAGTTTGCGTCACGCAGTTGATCAGGCCTGGTATGCCTGTCTGCTATGGAGGTATCCCGCACGCTTTCGATATGAACACTTCCCAGTTGATTTTCAGTGGACCGGAGGAGGCCATTTTCGGTGTCGCCATGACGCAAATCGGAAAGCACTACGGCCTCCCGGTTTACATCAATGTCGGGCTTGCCGATGCAAAGCGGCCCGATGCTCAGGCCGGGGTCGAGATCGCGGCCACCCTGGTGCTGGGAGCGGCTGCGGGTGCCGATATTTTCGGCCACCTGGGAATTTCTGGCTCGGACCAGGCCTCGTCGTTGGACATGCTGGTGTTGCAGGATGAGGTCATTTCGTACACCGAAAGCGTCTTGCGGGAAGTCGACTTCAGCGAAGAGGCGTTAGCGGTAAAGGAAATTGAAGAGGTAGGCCCCGGAGGAAACTACCTGGCTAGGGACTTCACAGCCACGCACTTTCGGCAGGAGTTGTGGTTTCCCAAGCTGTTCGACCGGCACTCTTACCCGGATTGGCAAGAAAAGGGCGCTTCGAGCATGGAGGAACGGTGCCGGCGACGGAAAAAGGAGATCTTGCGCAAACATGTCTCTTCTCCCATCGATCAGGAGTTGGAGCGTACTCTGAAGGAGTTTGTTGCCGACGTCAAGCGGAGCTACCAATGAAGGGAAGCGTCCCGAGCGAAGCTTCCACCCCAGCAGGGTCGAATGCCCGTAAGTCTCACCTATGGCAGCGCCACACCAGCGCCGAGTTTGTGCGTTTCCTAGACGAAGCCGTGGTCGGTCGACGACGAAAACAGATTCACCTAATTCTGGAGAACCTCTCGGTACATAAAACGGCGGCTGTGCGAGCATGGCTGGAGCGTCACCCTCAAGTGCAGTTCCATTTCACGCCCACTTACTCCTCCTGGCTGAACCAAGTGGAGATCTGGCTGGGCATGATTACCCGGGATTGCATCCGTCGCGGGATCTTCCGATCTGTGCCCGATCTGGTGACGCAAATCCTCGGCTACGTTCGCCTTTACAATCGAAACGCCCAGCCCTTCCGCTGGACGTATCGCAACCCGAAGAGGCGGATTCATGTTTCACCTATTTCGGTAACACAACACGAGCCGTGCTTCCCTCGGCTACAACCGCTGAAGACCACTATCTGTTGGGGGGCGCTTACTTCTTGTTACATCGGCTGGCAGAGGCCCAACGAGAATCGCGATTGGCATTGGAGCAAGCGCCGGGTGATCCTCGGTACATGCAGTTGTGTGCACGAATTGAGCAACGGCTGCGCCATCACCAACTCGCGCTCGATCTCCTCGGCCAGGCAAAGCAAAAATCGCCGGAATCTCCTGACCCTTACTACAGTGCCGGAGTTTCATATTATTTGCTGGGACGCTATGCCGAGGCGTGCCAAAGCCTCGCCCGAGCCCTCGAACTTGCCCCGCAATCTGCGCGGGTGCTCTTCCTTCTTGCCGCTACACTGGCCCAACGAAGGTGCAAACAAGGAAAGCGAGCATTATCTACGCCGTGCCATCCAACTCGATCCCGGGAGTTTTCGCTTTCACTTTCACCTTGCTGAAATTCTTTTGATTGAAGATGAGCGCAGTCAAGCCAGAGCAGCGTTCCGAAAAGCGATTGAATTGAAGCCGGATTTCGGACCTACCCACTATCAATTAGGAAAGCTGTTGGCGCGCGAGGGTAATAATCCTCTCGCACTTGAAGAGCTCGAGGAGGCCGTGCGCGAAGAGCCTGACCTTGTGCAGGCCTACTATCAGCTCAGCCAGGTGTGCGCTCGACTTGGGGAAGTGGAAAAATCTAAACAAATGCCGGTCAATTTCAACCGATTGAAGAAGGAAGGTGCTGAGGGAACCCAGGAGTTCACCGGCGTCGTCCGTAAAGAACTGGAAATGCCTTAGTATCCTGTGACACGTCTACAATGATGTGGGCCCCTAAACCTCAGCTCCTCTCCATCCAGGGGCAGAGGGGCTGGCGTTCAGGGGGTTACAAGTTCCGCAACGAAGGATTAACCATGACACCATTCTCTCCCTATTCTTGGGCCACTTATTACGCGCCGCAGCGCACGCGGACGATCACGGTCGATGGCGACCTGTCCGATTGGGCGGACGTCAAGGGTTTCACCATGGACCAGGAGAAATTCTTGTACGTCGGGCAGGGACTATCCTCCGCCAAATGGAAGGGTCCCGCAGACCTTTCAGCGACATTCAAACTCCAATGGGACCCACAATACCTTTACGTAGCGGTTGAGGTCGTCGACGACCATGTTACGGAGCCCCACGGCTCGTTGCTACCGGGCGCCGAGTCAGGATCTTGGGACGACGACGGGATCGAAATCATGCTGGATAACGACGGGTGCGGGATGCCTCGGTACTACGTTGGCGACCCGATTCACCATGAGTTCCATTTCGTGTACAGCGCGACGCACCCTTTCGTGTTTGACAACTTCTGGAAGTGTCAGCCGGGCGCGCCCCAGCCCGTGATAACGCTTCCAGATGGTTCGACAGAGCCCCTGGCGTATCCAGGTGAAGTCATGGTGAAGAACGAAATCACGGAGGTCTTCTGGAGGCCCCCTTATAACGGAGCCTATGCATTCAGGAGGACCGAGAAAGGTTACAACTTGGAACTTCGCATGTCACTCCCCGGTGCGACCATGGCTGCGATCAACCAGGGAGGCCACCCCATTGGATTTGACATCGCCATTAATGACAACGACGAGGGGAAGGGACCGTTGAAACAGGAACTTCATTGGTCAGGAATGAATGACATGTTCTGGCGCAACTGTCAGTTTCTCGGAACTCTGATTCTGCTGAACAAGTAGTAAACATTGGAGCGCGCTCGCAATTGACGTGTGCCCCAACTTAGTTACCACCGGTTGAAAGGAAACTCCGTCGCGCGGCGGAGGTTATAGATTGGCGGAGGAAGTTCTGATCCACTCCCTTTAACTGATTGCCAGATGACTCGATTCAAGTCGTCCTCCGGAGCTTGATCGGGTTGAGAGAAATCCCAACTGGCGGATTCCTTCACGCCGGATGCGTCAGGAGGATTCACTTCGTCGAGCGACACTTGGGGGAGCACACACCTGCGGGGGCGTATGACAGTTTTTTTCCGGAAGTCCACAAGCAAAGTCGGTACGCGGTCGTCAAAGTACGTGAGGCTTTCCAGCCCTAAGATTTGTTCGATGGTCTTCAGCACCGAAACCGTAGAGAACCACCATGCTCCACGAGTCCGTGCGCAGCATAGGGAGAGAGAACCAACAAAGGAGAACGACGGGCAATGACGTGATCGGGGCCGGACTGAGCATCATCTTCCACGACGAAGATGGCGGTATTCGGCCAAGGCCGGCTGTGCGAGACCACTTCCACCATGTCGGCGCGCATCTAAAAACGTAGATTGACCGGCCAATCTTTCCTCATTTCTCGGTAGAGGACAGCCGACCCAATTCGGCAGCGATGGCAAGGAGGCGGCGGTCATAGCGGTGCAGCTTGCGTCTGGCTTTTTCGTCGCCGAGCTGACGACGGTACATTTCTAACAGATGGCGAGTCGCGGCCAGTGCTTGGGTAATGCCAGCCAGACCGGTCCCCTGGACTTCTTTTGGAATGGAGAGCGTGGGCAGGTGGTGGGGCTGGGTCGCGTTCTGCCGGGCTTGGTGGAATTCGCGCTGCATGTCCTGTTGGGTGACTTGGATATAGCGCAAGGTCATGCGGATGTCTTCATGACCGAGCAACTGCATGACCGCCGGGAGGCTGACCCCCAGCCGCAGCATCTCGGTCGCAAATGAATGGCGGAGGCGATGCAGCGTTACATGGCTGGAGCAGCCGGCGCGCTGCGCGGCAGCAGCGAGTGCCCGGCGGAGCGGCTGATAGAGGGCGTAAGGGCCACTGCAGCGCGGGAGGAGCAAGCCTTCGGCTTTCACCCATCGTGGGGGCAGGGCTTCAGCACGCAGAGCGAGAAGCCGAGTCACAACCCGCCGTGTCTCGGGATCGATGGGTACTAGGCGTTCGGTGTGCAGCTTGCCAAGGGGAACGTGGAGTGCCCGCTGGTTCGGTCCGACTTCTCGCAGGCAGTTTAGGGACAAGTGGATGCATTCGCTGACACGCATACCGGTGGCACGGATAAGTAAGAGCGCATTCGCAGGCAAGTCATCGGTGCGCCGCAACTCCTTCTGCAAGAGTTGATCTTCCTGGAAGGGAAGAGGTCTGGGCAGATAACGACCCCTAGGGGGCAAATCCTGGTGACCAATGAGATCGGGCCGCACGGAGTGACCTTCGGCAGCTAGACCATCCAGCACTCGCCGGAGATCAACGAGCAGATTGAAACGGGTTTCGTTGCTGAGGGGAGGCTGTTGCTCGCAGAGCGAGCGAAACCAGCCCAGGAGGTGAGGGTCGCGGCGCAGTTGGGAGAGGCGGAGGAGCTGCGGGAAAGTCGCGCGGAGGTAGGCAAGGAATCGGCGTACAGCAGATCGATATTGGTTCACCGTGCTGGGTCGCAGGGTGAGGGCCAGCGTTTGGAGCTGAGCTTCAAAGACCTGTTGGAGGCTGGGCAGTCTCATGCGATTTGGGAACAAGTTAAACGCGTCCGCTTTTCGATGGCGCAAGCGTATTCGCGCCAGACGTCTCGCGGGGCGAGTTGGACGTACAGCATTGTAGTGTGGATTTGCGCGTGGCCCATCAAATGTTGCAGTGCAGGCAGCGACATCCCGGCCCTCACTAAATCGGCACCACAGGTATGCCTCAGTCGATGCGGGTTGGCGCGACATATCCGACTCCGCCCTCGATGATGGCGGAACAGCGAGCGAAGACCGGCCGCGGTCATGGGCTGACCACGCTGCTGGCCTTTCAAGGAGACGAACAAGGCAGGTGAGTTGATCAGCGGCCTTTCCAGGCGTAAATAATGCTCGAGGACTTCAAGGATTTCTGGAGGCAGCGGCACGACGCGCTTCTTACTTCGTCTGCCGAGCACACACATTTGGCCCTCGGCCAGTTGCAGGTCTTCCAATTGAAGCCCTAACACCTCACAAGAGCGCAGGCCATCGAGGAGCATCAAGCCGACCAAGCCGAGGTCGCGATAGGTGTGGAAGCTTTGCCAGAACTTAGCCACTTCCTCGGCGGAGAGTGGGACGATGACGCGCCGGTCCTGTTTGAGACGCAGGCCCCGGGCGATGGCGCGGTGGGGACGGCCATAGCCGAGCGCGGATCGTTTGGTATAGCCGCGTTGGAAGTGAACGGTATCGGCGGGAATCTCGTGCCCGGTGTGGAAGCGATAGCAACAACGCACCACACCTAGGCGATGATTCACGGTTTGGGGAGCAGGCTTCGGATGCTGCTCGAGTTGATGGCGGACATAGTCGAAGAGTAAGGACTCAGTGATGACAGCGAGGGGTTGGCACTGGGGTTGGAACCAGCGGCCAAAGTCGAGCAAGGCGTAGGCGCGGAGGGAGCGGAGGGAGAGCTGACGGATGCGCTGGGTATCGAGAAAGGCGTTCGCCCAGTCGAGTTCTCCTCCGTTCGAGTCGCGGAGGCGATATGGGGATGCGCTGGCAGCCACGCAGGGTTGGTAAATCACGGAGATCTTCATAGCGCTTTTGCTCCTTGAAGGCAGACGGCGAAATCAGCGGCAGTGGCGCCGCGAACGAAGTAGCTGTTGGGATCCTGTCCGGCCGGCAACTGCACCAGCGAGACCGTAAGACCCAGCCGCTGGAGGCGGAGAGCGAGAGCCTCAGAAGCATGTTGGCCCGCTCGGTTTTCGTCCTGGTCAAAGGCGAGATAAGCCCGACGACCCGGCACGTCGGAAGGCTGGCGGAGCTGCCCAAGGGTCAAATGAGTGCCGAAGGCACAGGTGGTGTTGCGAAAACCGCTCTGCCATAACACCGCGAGGTCGAACAGGCCTTCGACCAGGATCACGGTGGAGAACTGGCGCACGGATTCCCAGGCGAACAAGTCGCCCTTCGAGCCGGGGAGGAACCGATGGGCGAAGGCGGCGCCGATGCTGCGGCCGTAGAAGTTGACGATGCGTCCGCCGTGGCGGCAGGGGAAGACAATACGCTGGCAGAAAGCATCGTAGCCCTGTGGAGTGACGAGGCCGAGTCGCTCCAGGAGATCGAGCGAATAGCCCTGAATGGTGAGATGGCCACGCAAATTTCCGCCAGGGGCGTAGCCGATGCGCAGTTCTTCGATCAGGGTGGGATCATGCACTCCGCGCTGCTCAAGATAGCGCAGTGCCTCAGGGTGCCGCGGCAGCTGCTGTTGATAGAAAGCTGCGGTTTCCTCCAACACATCGGCAGGGTCGGCGGGAGCGATTTGTCGCTCGAGGAAAGCGAGGCTTTGGCGGAAGGAGAGATGCCGGGATAGCTGAACAAAGCGAATGAGGTCACCGCCCTGGCCGCAGCCGTGGCAGTAGAAGAGATTTTTCCGGACGTTCACATAGAACGAAGGCCGAGATTCTGCGTGTAAGGGACAGAGTCCGACGAACTCGGGGCAGTGACCCGCAGGCCGACCCATCCAATTCTGCTGGCGCAAAAAATCGAGCAGGGGCAGGCGCTGTTTGAGTTTTTCGAGGTCCTCGCCCATGGCGCTATTTTTGCCTCCACCCGCAAGCGTAGGGGAGGCCTACACTCATTGCCAGGCAAGGATGGTGGGGGGAAGGAAATTTTCTCAGAGACGCAGGGGCCAGAGGACCTGCAGAACCGGAGTCAGCCCGCGCAAGGGCCTCCTGTCAGGATCGGCTTGACTGGCCCGCGCCAGCCAAGAAACGACGTGGCGAAACGTTTGGCGCACAAAGGAAGCTGCCGGTTGGCCGGGATCCAGACCGTGAGCCCAGCGGCGGAGCGTGGAGGGATCGGGGAGACGATTTGGGTCTTTGAGCGAAGGCGTCGCCTCTTCCCAGGAGCAACCATCCTCAAAACGCCGTCGCAGCGCCTGACAGCGAGCCAGCAAGCTGTAGTGGGTGTAAGGGAGGGAAAGCGGCGGCAGAAAGGTGAATGTCTTTCCGCAACCGCGGCAGTGACCGCGACGGATTTGGATCCAGTGGTGATGCTCATCGTGCGCCTGCTTGCGGCGGCGACCGTGCCCGATGATCGAATCGTGTTCACAAACGGGGCATCGCCGCAAGATGACTTCGGTGCAGTCTACGGCCCAGTCGGTTTCGAGCTTGTGCGGCGGTGCGGAAAGTGGGATAAAGAGAACCGTAGCTCGTTAGGGCTCTGACCGGGTCTCGACCTTCTCCCAAGACCTGAGCCCGGAGCGGAGCCCTCTCCGTCTGAAGGAAAAATCCCAACTGGAAGAGAATAACCCATCTCAGCTTCGGCTTTCTGGGGCGTGACCAGGGTGATTGGCCGGTTAAACGTAGAAATTTGAACAGGAGCCGGTAGGGCGCGATGGTGGTGAATCTCAGCGGGCGGCTGAGGTTGCGCGGTCGGCCAGCAGTATTGCAGCTCCCGCTGTCGCGAAAAGTCCCGCCGGCTACAGCGCCGCGAGGCCAACCACCGCCATCAACAAACCCCCTGGGGGCGTGAGGTTCATCGCGACCGCCAGCGCGAGTACCGAGAGCGTCAGCGCGCCCGCGTGACGGATCAATCTTCCCTTCACTCTTCCTCTTGTGCCAACCTGATCGCGCCTCGGAGTTCTGAACCCGTCGAGGCCATCCAAGAGCCCCAGCGGCGTCCCTCACCGGACACCGCAAGGCCAGCCGGCTGGGTCGTCTGTCAGATCTGCGGTCGCGGGGGCGCTGGGTGAATCCTTTTCCCAAGGTGCAGCATGATTCCCGATGAACAAGTCGCTCGCATCCGCCATCTGTTTCACGCCGAGCATTGGAAGATCGGCACCATTGCGCCCGAACTCCTTCTCCACCCCGATACCGTGCGCCGGGCGCTGGAGACCGGCTGCTTCCGCAGCCAGCCCCGCCTGCGCGCTCAGCTTACCGATCCTTACCTCGACTTCCTGCGCCAGACCTTGCAGCAATATCCTCACCTGCGCGCCACTCGTCTCTTTCAGATGATCGTGCCCCGGGGCTACACGGGCAGTGTCAGCCAACTCCGCCGCGTGGTCGCCGACCTGCGACCCCCACGCCGGGAAGCCTTTCTGCGCCTGCGCACGTTCCCCGGCGAGCAGGCGCAGGCCGACTGGGTGTACTTCGGCGAAGTCCGGATGGGCCGCGCCCGCCGGCGTTTGTCCGGTCTCGTCCTTACCCTCTCCTACAGTCGTGCCCTGTGGTTGGAATTCTTCTTCGACCAGAGCCTGGAGAATTTTCTCCTCGACCACGTGCATGCCTTTCACGACTGGGGTGGAGCGCCCAGGAGCTTGCAAACCGACAATCTCCGCAGTGTGGTCTTGGAACGCCGCGGCGATGCCATCCACTTCCACCCCCGCTATCTCGAACTCTCCGCCCACTACCACTTCGCCCCCCTCCCTTGCTGCCCCGCCCGGGGCAATGAAAAAGGCTACGCTTCATACTGCACCTCATGTGCGATCTGCGGCTAATCATTCAACTCGCGGTCGATGATACTCGATTGATTGATACCCTCCGCTTCTGCTTGTACTTAAGCGGAGCATGGGGGCCCGGAGGTTCGAAGAGGCACTGCCCTCTGTCATTATAAAGATGACCACAGAGATAGCCTGCACCCTTCCAGACCTTCGCGGTCCCATAAGCAAGATCAAGCTGGGCAGCGATCCCTCCGAGTGTCAGCATTCCCTTTTCGCGGAGTCGCTCATACCGGGTCTTCAGCCCGTGCTCCCGACGAAGGCGCCACACCATGGCCGCCTTGATAGGTTTGTTCTCACCGGATCGGTACCCACGCTCCGTGAGAATCGCTCGTGAACCTGCGGAGGCAAATATATCGCATTGCGATGTATTTTCAACATCATTTTCCGATTGTTTCAGCAACCTGTTAGGTGTGCGGTTGCTGCAGTCCCGAGGAGAGTGGCGAGGTAGTGAGGCGGAGCAGAGGGACATCTTGACGTGTCAGAAAAGGCAAAAAACGCTTGACAAGCGAGGCGGGTCAGCGCTGTAATCGTCGGGACCGATTGCAGAAATCGGTTGCACGCCTGAGCGATATGAGAATACGACTGCTAGCAGCACCGCTTGATTTGAGCCGATTGGCTTCTGGATTCTGGCGTTCGGGAGTAGGGTAACAATTACATAAGGGAGGGATAGGCATGAAAGCAACAAGACGCCTCAGAGCCGGGGTGTGGGCTTTGCTTGTCCTTTTACCCATCTGGGGCAGAGGGCAGAGGGCAGAGTATGAACTCCACCATCACGGGCCTTGTATCGGACCCGACCGGCGCTGTAGTGCCCAATGCTAATTGCACGCTGAGAGCTGAGGGGACAGAAGCGGTCATGAAGGTCACCACGGCTAGCGATGGGCTTTACAGCTTCGGAAACTTGCAACTGGGTGTTTATGACCTCGAAGTTGCTGCGAAGGGATTCGAGACCTTTAAACAGAATGGAATCTCGCTCAATTTGAACGAGGTGGCAACGGTCAACGTAACGCTCAGGGTCGGAAGTGCCTTGCAGACAGTCGAGGTCACGGCTAACGCCTCGCCTCTGAACTATGAAGACGCTTCGCACAAGGGCGAGATCACGCCCGGGGTTCTCCAAGAGCTGCCCTTGGCCGTTTCAGGTAACTCCCGTTCCGCTGTTTCGTTCGTTATTCTCCTTTCTGGCGTGAATACGGGGGCTGGCAACAATCCTTACGAAACGCGGATCAATGGCGGCATGAAGATGGGTGATGAATCCGAACTAGACGGCGTTTCCATGATCGAAGGGCTGGAAACCAATATTGGCGTGGTGTCCCTCGACAACGATTACCCGGTTTCACCCGAATCGGTCAGCGAAGTCAGCGCCGTCACTTCAGATTACGCGCCCCGCTACGGCTTTACCACTTCGGGGGTCATAATGGCCACCACGAAAGGGGGAACCGATCAATTCCATGGTGACGTTCGGGAGTCCCTCCGCAACACCGTGCTGAATGCCCGCGCGTGGGGCGAGCCTTACAGGCCCAAAGATATCTAGCATATCGGGACCGATACTTGAAGAGAAGGAGTCTTTATGCGGCGTCGATCATTCCTTGCAGCCTCCATTGCTGCCGGACTTTCGAGTTATGCGCACGGCGGGGATACGGGCCCGCTAGTGCCGGGTGACATTCCCAAAAGAGTGTTCGGGAAAACTGGCGAGCGGCTGACGATCATCGGCCAGGCCGGCGGTCGATTTCCCATGTGCAGTTACGAGGACGCCAAGGCCATTACGCTGCGCGCCTACGAGCTCGGTGTCAATTACTTCGATAATGCCCGGATTTATTGGGAAGGAAAGTCGGAACAGGTCTACGGCGACGTGTTGCCGCCCTTTCGAAAACACGTTTTTCTCACCACCAAATCCCCTCAGCGTTCTCGCGAAGGCGCCGAGGCAGACCTCGAGAAATCCCTGCGGGCATTGAAGACCGATTATGTAGACCTGTGGCAAATTCACCAGGTTTCGACAATGGACGAGGTGGAGCAAATCTTCGCGCCCGGCGGAGCTATCGAGGCTTTCGAATCGGCAAAGAAAGCTGGCAAATGCCGCTTTATTGGGTTCACGGGTCACCATGACCCACAGGTACATTTGGCGATGCTGAAAAGGTACGACCATTACGATTCCATTCTGATGCCGCTCAACCCGGCCGACCCGTCGTACCTTAGCTTTGAGAAGGAAGTGCTACCCGTCGCCGTCGAGCGCGGCATGGGTATTCAAGGAATGAAAAGCACTGCCAACGCAAAGTTGCTTCAGGCGATTCCTTTGAAGGATTGCCTGTTTTACGTCCTCAGTTTACCCATTCACTGTCTTGCGGTCGGTTGTACGACCATAGGCCAGATCGAAGACGACGTTCGAATCGCTCAGCATTTCAAGCCTTTGACGGAAGTGCAGCTTGCGCAAATTCGGCAAGTGGGAGCGAAATTAAAGGGGCCACAATTGGAAGATTGGAAGAGAAACATCCAGGATAAGGCAGGGACGCGCACGGAGAGTCGGATACAGCATGGATGACCGCCGCCTGATCCCTTCCCCCGCAAAACTCCGCCAATTCGGTTTATCTCGTGCAAGCCTAGCGGTAGTTTACTGCGAAGGCGCTAAAAAGAGCGGGATGTGGTTGAACTCTCATGGAGTTGCAATGAGAGGGCTGTATTACCCACTTCGGCTAGTGCCGAATTGTTGCAGTCCCAGGGTTTCGGTCAAGCCTTTTTGAATGAGGCTTTGGGTGGAGGTGACGGTGGCGGTTCGATAAGGACCTGCACCCTGGGCTGGATACAAGAGCACGAACTGCTGGATTTGCTCTAATTCTTCCTGCAGCCTTTCTACGGTGATGGAGGGCCAAAAGGACTGGGCTTGCCGGTGAACGTAGTGCAGCAGGGAGAGACCCAGCAGGCAGTAGAAAGCATGCACGCGGATCTTGCTGTCGGTCCAGTGATACAGGGGCTGCCAGTTCAGCCAGTCGCCTTCCTTGAGGCCCCGAAAAACTTGCTCGAGCGCTTGCTGGCCGGCGTAGGCCGCCACCACCTGCTCGGCGGTCCAATCGAGGCGGTTGGTGATGAGCAGCGTGCGGCCCAAGCGATGGCTGAGGAGTTCCTGTAGAGCGGCATGATCGACTTGAAACACGAGGCGCCGCCCGCCGGGCTCGTCCAGAATCTGGTAGTGAACCAACTCGGAGAGGAAGGAGGCCGACAGCCAGCGGTGGATCTTGGCCTCGATCCCCACCTTGGTTAGGCGACTCATGCTTATCCGGTTGTTTAAGCAATCTACCATAGGTTGTGTTTCCATAGTAGTTAACAATTCTATGGACTCGAATTACAGGCCAAGAAAAAAGCCTTTGGTGGACTAGGGGCGTATTTTAAGTACCACGTTAACTGCCGCCACTGTGGCCGGAATCCGTAGTATCCCAAGCGTATGCTCTGTTTTCATCTGTTGTGCCTTGTCCTCAGCGATAGTCGAATCAAGTCCGACGTAGAGTCTAAGCCCCTTCCCGGATGGCACCAACTTATCAGATGCCTCTCCAGACCACTTACCGAGGTGATCTTTAAGTTCATAAATGCAAGCAGGTGGTTTGTCTTTTTGTATCCCTATTCCTTCGGCGATCCATTTCCCAACTCCGAGATGTATATCATCACCATCGTTGGAAAAATACAGTCTGAGCTTTCGCGGGTAATTAAGTCCTGGCTTGATGGATTCTACTACGACATCATGCAGCGTGAGCCCGATAATCGGCAGTTGTTGAGTCGCCAGTGCTGAGCTGTGATCGGCAACGGTGGGCGCTGCCTTCTCATTCTTCCCTGAATTGACTTCTTTTCGACGTTGCAAGAAGGTAGCGAACACTATGAGGGCCATGCCAACTCCAAAATAGGTTGCGACCAAGTACCAGTCAGCCGGATTTTTGTGAAATTCATGCAATAATACTTTCACAATGGAGGTTATCATTGATGAACCTCCGAGCCATTTGATAATATCCCAGATGGCATTGGGGGCGATCCAATGTACGAATCTTCCGAATCGGCTTTTTTGGTTATCCATAGGCATTCATTCCCCTTGCAAGGGGTAGAAGTGCCATTGTATACCCGAGGCTTATTGTTTGCCATGTGATTCATTGCCCTATAAAGAGTGTCCATTCAAGTTTCACTTCTTCACTTTGTTAACTACTTTATGAACCGCTACCCATTGTGGATTGCTTAAACGACCGGATAAACATGAGGCGACTAGCGGGAGTTTACAAGATATAGCTGCCTTCTAGGAATGGCGCCGTCTCTTGGTCCGCCTGTCCAGGCGTATCACCTTGAATCTCAAGAAGTTAGGTGCGCGGGTGTCCCCTTGTCTCATGGTTCC
>Ga0208038_1001275_pt1 | contig 14229 bp, 8 predicted proteins | sample June2015DPH_16_1_FD_184714 | JGI IMG/M metagenome (GOLD analysis project Ga0208038, IMG submission 184714) | Peatland microbial communities from SPRUCE experiment site at the Marcell Experimental Forest, Minnesota, USA - June2015DPH_16_100... | ecosystem: Environmental > Terrestrial > Soil >...
CCCCGTCGCCCGGGCGATGCGCCAGCGCAGTCCGCGCATCCTCATCACGCCTAGCCTGGCCGCGGCTCTGGAATTCGTCGGCGGAGCGGACATCCGCATCCTGGTAACCGGCGGCGAGCTCAGTCACCAAGCGCCCGACCTGTACGGGGAGTGGGCATTGCAGGTTCTCTCGACAGTTTACGTCGATACCGCTTTCTTTGGCTGCGACGCCGTCGATGCCTCTGGTTTCTATGCTTCGGACACTCGAAGCGCCGCAGTATCCCGGCTGGTGCTGTCCAGGTCCCAACTCAACTACCTCGTTGCTGACAGCTCAAAATTCGGAAGGCATGCCATGTGCCAAGTCGCCGGCGTCAAGGAACTGAGCGGGATCGTCACGGATTCCGGTCTGGCGGAGAGGCACCGCCGCGAGCTGGAGAAGGAAAAGGTGAAACTGATATTCGCCCCGTGACAGTGATAAGGAGGAGAGTTCCGAGTTCCGATGAATCCGTTGACAAGCGTTGAAGGGGCGGTCGCCTTGAAAGATGAGACGCTTCAAAGAATCTACGGCCAGGATAGAGAAGCCGTCGAGGCCTGCGCTCGGCACCTAATGCTGGGCGGCGGTACCAGAGGCGGTCCAATTCTCCATCATGGCAAGGGTGTGCGGGTTTGGGATCTGGACGGGAACTCCTACATCGACTGCACATCACAAAGTTGGGCGCTGTACTTGGGTTATTGCCACGAGGAGCTGTGGGCGGCAATCAACGAGCAAGCGCGGTTCATGACGCACGTTCACCAGGGCTTCGACACGCTGCCGCGCTACTATCTTGCCAGAAAGTTGGGCGAAATCTGTCCAGGCAAACTCAACCGGGTTTCTTTTGTTCCCAGCAGTGCCTTGGCGCTGGAAGGGGCGATGAAGATCGCCCTGAAGAACCGGCCAGGGGCGAGCAACTTCGTGGCACTGTGGGACGGCTATCACGGTACGACACTGGGCACCATGGGGGCGTCCTGGATTTCCACGCGCTCCAGCGGCGAGTATGTCGGGGCTAGCCGCTTTGCCTCCATCACGCGCCAGTTTGTGCGGGCTCCGAACCCATACTGTTTCCGGTGCTACTTCGGCCAGAAGCCCGAAAGCTGCGACCTGATGTGCGCCCGGATGCTCGAGCTGACTCTCGCGAAAGGTGTCAACGGCCCCGCGGCCGGAGTGATCGTCGAGCCCTTGCAGGGCAGCGGCGGCATGATTCCGTTGCCGAGGCGGTATCTCCAAAGGATCCGGCAAATTTGCGACGAATTTGAGGTGCCGCTGATTTTTGACGAGATCCAGACGTACATGAGAATTGGCAAGTTCACTGCAGCCGAATACTACGGCGTCGAGCCCGATATGATCGCCCTCGGCAAAGCGCTCGGTGGGGGGCTGCCGCTCGGAGCGACTGTCATCCGTGACGGGTTGGAAGGCTTCAGCCCCGACTCGGAAGAATTGCACACGTTCGCAGCTAACACCCTTGCGTTGGTCGGCGCGTCTAAGCTGATCGAAATCGTCGAGCGTGACCACATCCTCGATCACACCGTGAAAATGGGCGAGTACTTGAGGAAAGGACTCCTGAGGATTCAGCGGGAATACCCCGAGGTCGCCGACGTTCGCCAAGTTGGGCTGCACATTGGTGTGGAATTTGCGGCGAGCGACGCGGATCGCACGCCCCTCGGCGTTGAAACCAGGAAGATTCGCGACGAGGGCATGAAACGGGGAGCGCTGTTCGGGCTCACGGGCGCGATGAAAAACCTGCTCAAGATCAAGCCGCCGCTGATCATGACCGAAGCCGAGGCGGACGAGGTCCTTGACATTTTTGAACGAACCCTGAAGGCGGTCTTGCGGTCATAGGAATGAACATCACCTTTTCCGGAAAAACAGCTACTGTTGTGGGAGGTTCGCGAGGTATTGGGGCCGCAATTTCCAAAGAGCTGCTGCGCAGCGGCTGCCGTGTCACCTTCACCTATTGGGACACCCAGGCATTCCAGGAAGGCGCCGAAGAATTGGAAAAGTACGCCGCAGGATTGGGGGTGCCGTGCCGCAGTGAAGCGGTGAACTGCATCGATGACGTCGGGACGGCCCGTTTTGTCGAGAGAATCCGAGAGGAGGGGAGGTCGGTAGACTACCTCGTTTACAGCGCCGGCTACACATCTCCAGTGCCGTTTGCGGACCTCGACCCCACTAACTGGCGACGAGTGGTGGATATCAACCTCAACGGTGCCTTTATCGCCTTGCATTTCGTGCTACCGCTCATGGCGGCGAAGAAAAGCGGGAGCATTGTCCTGATTGGCTCCGCAGCAGTGGCTTCCGGCGGAGGCGGCAGAGCCGACTACATTTCTGCCAAAGCCGGGCTCGAAGGGCTGAACCGCGCGGTCACACGCGAGTATGCACCGTTCGGAATCCGCTGCAATCTTGTACACCCCTCACTGATCGAAACCGACCTCCTGAGGCAACGCCATCCGGACCCCGACCAACGAGCTCAGCTGGCGCGAGGAGTGCCGCTGGGCCGTCTTGGACAGCCCGAGGACGTTGCCCACCTCGTTTGCTTTCTGCTGTCGGATCAAGCCGCTTACATTACCGGCCAATCCATCTTCGTCGATGGGGGAAGGACCTTCTGCGGCAGATAGGCGGCCGCAAGGACGATACACATGCCATTGCTGGGAATTGATGTGGGTTCATCGGCCCTGAAAGCGACGGTGATCAATGAGCACAACGGGCTCCGCGTCACGCGCTCTGTCGCCTACGAAGAGGACTGGGTCGGTGAAAGGCCGGAATTCTTGGAGCGAAACGTCGAAACCTACTGGCAGGCATTCAAACAGGCGATTCGCGCTGTGCTCTATGACGAGCACGTAGCGCCGGAGTCGATCGAGGCTGTTTCCTTCTCTGTTCAGGGCGAGACGTTCGTCGTTTTGGACGAACATTTCCGGCCCTTACGAAAGGCTATTCAGGGCCACGATGTGCGAGCGCAGGAGGAGGTCAGCCTGGTGCGGGCGCGCTTTGGAGAGGAACGGCTCTACGCCATCTCAGGACAGCCCGGTGTCGATGCCTACTGGCCGGCGGTGAAGCTGTTATGGATCAAACGAAACCAGCCTGAAGTCTTTAGCAGAATCCGCCGCTTTCTGACGCTGGAAGGGTTCATCCTTCGCAAGTTAGTCGGTCGAGTCGTCATCGACAAGAGCATGATCGGCGACACGTACCTCTACGACATAAGCTGTGGAGAATGGTTCCTCCCGATATTCGAGTACCTGGACCTGTCGCCAGCTATCATGCCGGAAGTGGTCCAGGCCGGCCAGCCACTCGGGACTGTGAGCCGCGAGGCGGCATCTGAAACTGGGCTTTCCTCACAAACGATGGTCGTCGCCGGAGTAATGGATCAGGTCGCAGCGTCATTTGGGGCCGGCAATGCATGTCCCGGAATTATCACGGAAACGACCGGAACCGCCCTGGCCTTGGGGATTACCGGCAAGGGTCCGCTGGAGCAGTATCTGAAGCTCAGGCTGCCGATCTATTACCACGCGGTGCCGGATGCTTGGTTCCTGATGCCATGGCTGGGAGGCGGGGGTTACACTTTGCAGTGGTTTAAGGATGCATTCGCTGAATTTGACAAATACTTCGCGAACAAGTACAGGTTGGACATCTACGACCTGCTGCTTGCGGAAGCTGCGAAGGTGCCGCCCGGATCGGACGGGCTGATCATGCTTCCTTTCCTCACCGGGGCCAACTGTCCCGAGTTCGACACGTCCGCGCGGGGCGTGTTCTTCGGTATCGTTCCGGGGCACCGAAAGGGGCATTTCGTGCGTGCCATTCTCGAAGCCATCGGTTACGCGATCCGGGCGAATCTCGAGCTTGTCCGCTCGGCCGGGATCGCCGCGGGGCAACTGCGGTCGATCGGCAACGCCGCGAAGAGCCAGCTCTGGAGCCAAATTAAGGCCGACATCTGCGGAGTGACCTTCCGGCCGATGGAGGTGCCCGACGCCGGGTCGCTTGGGGCCGCACTGCTGGCCGGAGTCGACGTGGGCGCGTACGGCTCTTTCAAAGAGGCGGCATCGAGCCGGTTCGTTCAAATGGGAGATCTCATCGAGCCCGATGAGCGAAACAGAAATGTCTACGACCAGGGCTTCCGGAAGTACCGGGAAATTTACAGCCGTCTGAAAGGCTGTTTTTAGCCGGTGACATGAGAGAGGAGAGCCGCCATGAAAGATAGCGACCCGAGAATCGCGTTCGTCGCCACCACAATGAGCGAGTTCGACGCCGTTCTCGACGTTCAGGAGGTCCGGCGTAACGACCAGTACTTACCCCTGATCGCCGCGCTTCTGGAGCGCCTGCGGCGCTCCGCGCAGGTCATCGATTTCGGCATCACCGGAAACGATGCCGAGGCTTCTGCCAAGGGAGCCCAGATTGCGCGCTCCGATTGCGACCTCCTGCTCGTGTGGCCGCTCAATTATACGCTGGACACAGTGATACTACACCTGACCAAGGGTTCGCGACTGCCACTTCTCCTTTTAAACTCCGCGCCGCTCTCCGTCCTTCCCAAGGCTCTCGATTTCGGGGTGATCATGGAGAACAACGCCGTGGCCTGTATCCCCACCTTCACGAACGTGTTGCTCAAGAACCATGTGGATTTTACGGTCATCAGCGGGGCTCTGGCGGACGCTTCACTCCACAACCAAATCACGCTTTATGCGAAAGCTGCCGGGGTGGCCCGCGCGCTCCGGCAGTCTCGCATCGGCGTAGTCGGCCACACATATCCGGGTATCTCGTCATTGAGCGTGGACCAGGCAGCCGTGACCGGCCAGTTCGGGGTGGAACTGGTGCAGATCGCTGTGCAAGAGATCGCGAAGGAGTATGCGGCTGTGCCCGACGAAGAGGTCCATGCGCTGGCGGAGAAGGTGCGGTCCGCCCACGAGATCTCCGACATCAAACCCGAGGAGATACGGGACTCGGTGCGCTTTGAGCCGGCGCTACGGCGCCTTGTGGCCAAGTACCGGCTGAATGCGGTGGCGTCACTGTGCCAGGAACTGATCCTGCACGACAAAATGGGCATTACGCCCTGCCACGGACACAGCGCTCTGGCCGAGATGGGAGTCGTGGTAACCTGTGAGTGTGATGTCGCCACCGCCGTCGTCATGCTGATCTTGCGGCAGTTCACCGATGAGGTTTTGTTTCAGGAATACTACGCCCAGGACTATGACCGCGGAATAGGCATGTTGTCGCACTGCGGCCAGGGAGATCGCAGGATGGCCGGCGGCGCCGTCAGTGTGAAGCCACACCCATGCTTTTCCGGACACCGTGGCCGCGGAATATCTTACGAATATCTAACCAAAACGGGAGACGCGACAATGGCCTGCCTCACCTGCATTGACGGGCGCTGGAGGATGGTTGCTGCACGCATCGAATGCGTAGCTCACGAGAAGGTGCCCTCCTCGACCGCTCAGCTCTATTTTAAATTCAAAGACCAGGACTTCAACGCAGCGTATCATCGTTGGTGCGAAATAGGTGGCATTCACCACTTCGGCGTTGGTTTCGGCGACCACTGGGAGGGCCTCAAGACAGCTTGTCGCTACCTCGGCGTCCAGTTCTGCGGCGTCCAGCCCGCTTGGAGGGAGTCATGAAACCTATTCGGCAATTCGTCAGCGTTGCGTCGGACTGCGAACTGGAGAAATTGCGCGCCGATGCGCTGGATCTGCTCGAAGATCCGGGAATGCGTGTCGGCGGGACGGGGCTCCGAAAAGCCCTCGCGGTGGAGGGGGCTGCGGTGGACGAGCCGGCCCGGATCGTCAGGTTTCCCCGCCCGATGATTGAGGAAGTCCTGGCCACGGCGGTTTCCGAGGAAAAGCGCCGTTTCGAGAAATGTCAGGGTGACACAGTAGAGGCGGAAGACGCCCTGAGCTTCAGTTGGCATGTCGGGCATATGACCCGCTCGCCCAACTTCGAAGTGGCACTGGGGGGCGGATGTCCCCTATATTACGACTACCCCAGCAACAGCGTTCGGTACGGAAACGAAGCCGATTTGATCCGCCTGCTCCACCTGGCCGAAGGCATTCCTGAGATCCGGAGATGCGGCAATCCCATTCACTGCGCTATCGACAAAGACGGCCGCATGCTGCCGCAGGAGTTGATGGCGCTCAAAACCGCCGCCACCGTTGCGAAACATTCCTCCAAGCCGGGCGTTACGACTCTGCTCAGTGCACGGCAACTGCCCTACAGTGTGGCGATGGGCGAGGTAATCCGAGAGAGCCCGCACGCTTACAAGATGCAACCCATCTTCATCAACATCAACGACACGATACCGCCCCTGGAGCTGTCGGAGATCGAGGGCGACGTCATCGAGGCACTGGCGCGGCGCGGGTTGCCCGTATTCGTCCTGCCCATGCCGCTGATGGGAATTTCCGAACCCGCAACCGTCTTCTCCTGCGCCGCGGCAGCAGTCGCAGAAATCCTGGGCGTCTGGGCAGCAGCCAAGGCGGTCAATCCAGAAACGCCAGTGGAGTGCGCAGTGGTTTCGGGTGTGATGGAGCCCACGACCGGCGGCACATGTTTCTCGGCGCCTGAAGCTATTGCAATCGACGTGGTGGCCGCACAGTTGTTCCGCTCTCTCGGCCTGCGTTGCGGCACCGGCGTCGGACTCATCGACGCCCCGGCGCCGGGCGTCGCGGCCGTGTTCGAGCGCACGTTCAAAGCAACTGTAGCGGCCATGTGCGGCGAGAGCACCTATGTCATCGGGATCCTGGCCGGGGGAAACATCTTCTCGCCCGAACAAATGATGCTGGACCTCGATATTGGCGCTGGCCACCACCACTTTCTGACGGTCTTCGAAGGTGAAGACCTGGACACCGCGGTGCCTCTGATCCGGGAACGCGGGATTCACGGGCTCTTCATGGATACCGAGCACACAGCGCACCATTTCCGAAACCGGATTTGGAGGCCGAACATTTTTGAGCACGCGAAAACCAAAGACCCGAGACAAATGGCGGATCTGGTTGCGAAAGCCTACGAGCGATGGACTCGCATCGTGGCGAAAACGCCGCCGTACCATTTGCAGGAGGACAAAGCCCGCGAAATCGACAGAATCCTAGCACGGGCGGAGCTGGACCCCTGATCTGAGCCCGGATGTAAATCCCCCCGGCGATGGACGAGTCGGTCGAATAAAGGCGCGGTGGCCGGGCCACCACCAGCCGGGAATGTGCGATGCGTGGCCCGCCGCCGAATTTGTGGGGGTAACAAGGGACATGCACAGGGAAACGATGAGTCCCAGGGAAAGATGGCTGGCGGCGCTGGGGCGCCGGAATCCGGACCGCGTTCCTATGGACTATTGGGCGACGCCCGAAATGGATCAAAAGTTGCTGCGGCATTTCGGGCGCGACGACATCTGGGACGTCTTGCGGCTGCTTCACATCGACCGTCCTGTTGTGGTGGCCCCCGCCTATGTGGGGCCGCCCCGGCCTCCGGGCACCAACGATTTTGGTGTCGTTTACAGAAAGATCAACTACGGGACCGGGACGTACGATGAAGCGGTATATCACCCGCTTGCCAAATACGAATCCGTTGCCGAGCTCGAGGCAGAGCATGTCTGGCCTCAGCCGGATTGGTTCGACTATAGCGTCCTCGCCTCGCAGGTTGCCGGCAAGGAAGAATACCCAGTAGAAGGTCCGTTCTCCGAGCCGTACTACGTTTATAAGGATCTTCGCGGCATGGAGCAGGCGTTCCTGGATCTGGCAGAGAACCCGGAGTTCGTCCATTTTTGCCTGGAGAAGATCTTCGAATACGAGTACCAGCGCATTCTGCGTACCCTCGAGACCATACCCGGCCGGGTAACTTATGTAAGTGTCGGCGAGGATTTCGGAACCATGAACGACCTGATGTACTCGCCGAAACATATCCGCGAGTATTTCCTGCCCCGAATGAAGAAGATTATGAAGTTGGTTCATGACGGGGGAGCCTGTGTGATGACACACAGCGACGGGGCAGTGCGCAAAGTAATACCCGAGCTGATCGAGATCGGGATGGACGTGCTCAACCCCGTGCAGTGGCGCTGCAAGGGTATGGACCGCGAAGGCCTCAAACGCGACTTCGGGAATAAGATTGTTTTCCACGGTGCCATGGATAACCAACAGACCATGCCTTTTGGCTCGCCGCAGGATGTTCGGCATGAAGTGTTGGACAACCTGCGAATTCTGGGCAAGGGTGGTGGGTACATCCTGGCGCCTTGTCACAACCTTCAGGCCGTCACGCCGGTTGAAAATATCCTGGCAATGTACGAAACAGGTTACGCGGAGGGTTGGTACTGAAACACCGGGCGCTGCGCCGACAAACAACCCTGGATGATGTAATTACAGGTTCGCTTTGGGTCTCGGCGTTTGATTGCGTTCGGAACGAGGGGACCGTGGAGAGCAAGATGATGGGGCGCGAGTGTGGGGATGCGATGCCGGTGGAAAGGACAAAGGAAAAACCATGAGTAGAATTTCGATCGAGTTAATAGTAAGCGAGATGGAGGAGAACGCTATGTTCAAGCATGTGACGATAAGAATCATCGGCGTTATGGCCGTTATCCTCTTGGCCCTGACCGCCGTCGGAGCGGACAAGGCGTCCAGACCCGACGCGCTGGCAGAAGGGTTCCGCACCCCCCCGGACTCAGCCAAGTCGTCGTGCTACTGGTGGTGGCTAGATAGCAATGCCACCAAGGAAGGGATCACCCGCGATCTGGAAGAGATGAAGCGCCAGGGCATTACCCAGGCAGTGATCTACGACGGCGGCAAGGGAACATTCAGTGGTGAGGATGAAAACTACAAGCCGCGAATCCGGGGTGTCCTCGATTACGATCCGGTGAAGGGTGACGGTTCGCCCATCGGGCCGCTGTTCATGGGGCCGGAGTGGCGGGAAATGTTCAAGCATGCGGTCAAGGAAGCCAACCGGCTGGGAATTGAGATTGGGTTCAACCTCTCCAGCGGCTGGGACTGCGGCGGAAGTTGGGTGACTCCCGAGCATGCGCTGCAGCAGTTGGTGTGGAGCAAGACCCTGGCAGAGGGGCCGACGTTATTTTCGCGCGCCTTGCCGCAGCCCCCGACCACCGACGGCTACTATAAGGATGTGGCGGTGATCGCCTACCCCTGGCCGGGATCGACCTCGCTGGCCATGGAGAAAGCGGGCGTCACGCTGACCGTTGGTGCCACCTCCATTCCGGAGTACATCGCCCTGCAATTTCCCAAGTTTTTCGCCGCCACCTCGTTGCACATCGTTCCGAACCGTTTCTGCAACCGCCGGGGTTGCGAGTTGCAGATCTCGTGGGACGGGAAGTATTACTGGACCATCGCTCTATTTGACCTGGTGGCCAACACGCCCAAGACGGTGGTTTTCGATGAGGTCAAGTCGCGCTTCTATCGGGTGGTGCTGCGCGACGGCATCGGTATGCCGCACGGCAACACTTCCTCCGGTAATTTCGATGTGATGTTCAGATGGAACCGGTCAGGTGGCCAGCAGTCGGCGTGGGTGGTGCCGGTGGATGACCTCCAGTTGCTTCCGAAGGGTGAGTCGCCCAGACCTGCGGCGCAACATGTTGTGGACAGCCGTGCGGCCATCAACCTGACGGACAAGATGGATGCCTCTGGCCGACTCTTCTGGTCCGTTCCGGCGGGGAGTTGGGCCGTCTTCCGCTATGGCCAGTCGATCTATGACGGCGAATACGAAAGGCTGAATAAAATGCCCAGCCCCGGTGCCGAAGGCTACGAGACCGACATCCTGAGCGCTGAGGCCATGGACGCGCAGTTTGCCGAGACCGCCGAGAAGCTGGCTTCAGATATCGGCCCACTGGCGGGCAGGACCTTTAAGTATCTTGAGATCGACAGTTGGGAAGCCGGAGAGCCGAACTGGACGCCTCGCATGGTGGAGGAGTTCAAGCGCCGTCGCGGCTATGATCCGACCCCCTATCTCGCCGTGCTGACAGGAGCGAGCGTGGACAGCCCTGAGTTATCCGTTCGGTTCGCACGGGATTTTCGCCGGACCATCGCCGATCTCTGGGCCGAAAACACGTGTGGGCGACTCCGTGATCAGGCAAGGCGTTTTGGCATGGGGGTGATGACGGAGCTGGGCGAGGGGTTTCCGGTGTCTATCATGGATTCCTTCATGAACTGGGGACGAAATGATGTCCCGCTGGGAGAGTTCTGGGCGTTTGATTTCTTTCCAAATCTTTCAGTAAAAGCAACGGCATCCGCAGCCCATGCCTACGGGAAGAGAATCTGCCAGGCAGAGGCCTTCACCAGCAATATGCATTGGGAATTCGATCCCTGGATGTTGAAGCAGAGAGTCGATCCCCAGTTCTGCCTTGGTCTGAACCGTATCATGCTGGATGTCTACACGCTTCAGCCGTATGTGGATAGCAAGCTCAAACCCGGATATGAGTCTTTCGAGGACTCCGCTTTCGACCGCAATATCACTTGGTGGGAGCAGAGTCATGCGTTCTTTGATTATGTCTCGCGTTGCCAGTTTCTGTTGCAGCAAGGCAGGTTCGTGGCCGATGTGTGCTACTACGCCGGGGAGGATGCCCCCTGTTACAGCCAAGCTTATGCCGGCATAACGGATTGGTCTAGCAACGGTGACGTCAAGAAGTCCCCTGCCGGGTATGACAACGACACCATCAACGCCGAGGTCCTGCTGACGCGCCTGTCAGTCAAGAACGGTCGCTTGGTGCTCCCGGACGGAATGAGTTACGGATTGCTGGTGTTGCCGCAAGTCGAAACGATGAGCCCTGAAGTGTTGCGCAAAATCTCCGCCCTTGTGGAGGCGGGCGCGACGGTGGTGGGACCTCGGCCGAGGCGGTCCCCCAGCCTGAAGGACTATCCCGCCTGCGACCAGGACGTGAAAACGTCGGCGGACAGACTTTGGGGCACAAGCGCAGAAGGGAGCAACGGGGTAAGAGAGCAAGGGGGTAATACACCCGCTTCCGAGCACACCTACGGCAAGGGGCGGATAGTTTCGGGCAAGAAGATCGAGGAAGTCCTCGAAGGCCAAGGCATCCTGCCGGACTTTGCTTGTGAGGGCAGCAATTTGGACTACATTCACCGTGCGACGGATGATACGGACTTGTACTTCGTCGCCAACTATAACAAGGGAGGGGCGAAGGCCGAGTGCACGTTTCGCGTCAGCCGTAGGCAACCCGAGTTGTGGGACCCGGTGACGGGGCATAGGCGGGAAGCGGTAGCCTTCACCCAGACCCGCGATGGCAGGACTCGAGTGCCGCTCGAGTTGCCGCTGCATGGATCGCTCTTCGTGGTGTTTCGCAAGCCGATTGCGCGGGGCAGGCAGGGCAGAGGGTCCAGCAACTTTCCTACCTTCTCGCCCTTCATGGAGGTCAAGAGCCCGTGGACGGTGAAGTTTGACCCGCAGTGGGGCGGGCCGGAGTCGGTGGAGTTTTCTGAACTGGTGGACTGGACGAAGCGGCCGGAGGAGGGGATCAAGTATTACTCCGGCAAGGCGACGTATGTAAAGACATTCGAACTGAATGGGGGTGCACCTCGCCATGCCGGTTCGAGGATGTACTTGAACTTGGGCGAACTGAACAATGTGGCCGAAGTTCGTCTTAACGGCCAGGAGCTGGGCGTGCTTTGGGCCAGGCCCTTCCGGGTGGAGATAAGCGGAGCGGTGAAAAGCGGGAAGAACGAGCTGGAGATCGACGTTGTCAATCTGTGGCCGAACCGGCTCATCGGCGACGCGGGGCTGCCGGTGGAGAAATGGTTCACCAAGACGAACATGAGAAAGTACACCAAGGACTCTCCTTTGATGCCATCCGGCCTGCTGGGGCCGGTGGTGCTGGAGTCGGTTGCGAAAGCTGGCAGATAAGTGCAAAGGGTCTCAGGTGTCACTGAGTGATTGAGGCACGGGTTGCCTGGTGGACCTTAGGCTGGGCAAGCGGTAACTCCAATTTCTGAAATTCATGACTGCCAATGTCGTCCGTACGCCCTATGGTGAGTAGGTGAGCTTGAACCCGCCGTGGTAGCTGATCTCGTCGCAGCGAAAGAGCCGGGGCAGCAAGGCCAGGATGTGTCAGGTAAGGGTCGAGTTGACGAAGGGTTCCGGCCGCCCCAGGGCGTCAATCGCGCTGCAGCTTGGCTCCCCATCGTAGTATTGACCCTAGTCGCAAATCCCCGGATAGAGCTCGGTTGTGAGCGGGGCGAAGAGTCTGGAGTTCCAGCGACAATAGTCTAGCCCGACTTTCGCAGTTCAGAGCGATTTTCATCTGACTTTTGGGTTTCCTGCCGGATAAGTTCTTGGCGATGAATGCGCACTTCTTCCAGGTCGTTGTAGTGTAGACCTACCCCCTTCCCATTCCCCTGGCGTTTTCGGCACAATAGCTTCGAGCCATGTTTCTGCGAGTGAACAAGCGAGTGAAGGACGGCAAGGAACACCGCTACTGGAGTGTGGAGGAGAGTCGCCGGCTGCGATCGGGGCGGGTGGTGCAGCGGCGGGTGCTGTACTTAGGGGAGATCAACGACAGCCAGCAAGCAGCGTGGCGGAAGACGCTGGAAGTTTTTGACGAGGCCGAGCAGCGGGCGAGGACGCTGAGCTTGTTTCCTGAGGATCGCGAGATTCCGGCTGACGCGCGGGACGGGATTCAAGTGAAGCTGGAGGAGATGGAGCTGCGCCGGCCGCGGGGGTTTGGCAATTATTGGCTGGGATGTGAGTTGTGGCAGCAGTTGGGGCTGAGCGAGTTCTGGACGGACCGGCTGGGGGAGGGTCGAGAGGAAGTTCCTTGGGCGAAGGTGCTGGAGTTGTTGGTGGTGAGCCGACTGGTAGCGCCGGGCAGCGAGTTTCGTTTGCACCGACAAGGATTCGATCAGAGTGCGATGGGGGATTTGTTGGGGACGGGTTTTGCGCTGGCCGAGAAGGACCGGTTGTATCGGTGTCTGGACCGCATTTTGGAACACAAGGCGGCGCTGTTCGATCATCTGCAGCAACGCTGGCAAGACCTGTTCCAGGCGCGATTCGATGTGTTGCTGTACGACCTGACGAGCACCTACATAGAAGGCGAGGGAGAAGAGATTCCCAAGGCGAAGCACGGCTACAGCCGAGATCACCGGTTTGACTGTCGGCAAGTGGTGATAGCGCTGGTGGTGACGCCGGAGGGGTTTCCCTTGGCCTACGAAGTCATGGAAGGGAACACCTCAGACCGCACCACGTTGCGGGGATTTCTGGCCAAGATCGAAGCGCAGTACGGGCGGGCGCAGCGGGTGTGGGTGATGGACCGTGGGATTCCCACCGAAGAAGTGCTGGAGGAGATGCGCGACCCGGAACGGCAGGTGTACTACCTGGTGGGCACGCCGCGCGGCAAGATTCAGCAGTATGAGAAGAAATGGCTGGAGTTGCCGTGGCGGAAGGTGCGCGAGTCGGTGGAGGTGAAGCTATGGGCGGAAGAGGGGGAGTTATATGTACTGGCCAAGAGTGAAGGGCGGCGGGCCAAGGAGCAGGCGATTCGGCGGCGCAAGCTGGTGGGGCTGTTGAAGACCCTGCGCAAGCTGCGCCACAGTTGCCCGGCTCGCGACCAACTCCTGCTGCGGGTGGGAGCGGCCAAGAAAGAGGCGGGACGGGCGTTCGGCTTCGTGCGCTTGCGCTTGCCCGAGGAAGGCCAAGCCGTCACCCTCCAGACGTTCACTTTCCACCTGGACCGGGAGAAGTTGCGAAAGGCCGAACTGCGGGACGGACATTATCTGCTGCGCTCGAACCTGGTGGGGGAAGACCCTGCGGTGCTGTGGGAACGTTATATCCAACTGACACAAATCGAAGCCGTCTTCAAAACCTTGAAGAGCGAATTGGGGCTACGTCCGATTTATCACCAAGTGGAGAAGCGCGTGGAAGCTCACATCTTCGTGGCCTTCCTGGCCTACGCCCTCTCGGTCACCCTCAGGCAGCGGCTGATGGCCCTGGCGCCAGGCCTCGCGCCCCGCGCGGTGCTGGAAAAACTGGCGCCCATTCAGATGCTCGATGTGTGCTTCCCTACCGCCGATGGCCGCTGGCTGATCATGCCTCGCTATACGCAGCCCGAACCCGAGCAAATGCTCTTGCTGCACCAACTCCACTTGCACCTGCCGCCACAACCACCGCCGCGCATCAAGGCGTCGGAACAGGACTCGGCGGCCACACTGGAGTTGAAAATGTAGTGTAGACCTTCAAGACCGCTTTGCTGAAAACACAACACTTACTGCCTCAATGACCCCTCAACTGCGAAAGTTCGGCTA
>Ga0208038_1001278_pt1 | contig 14202 bp, 20 predicted proteins | sample June2015DPH_16_1_FD_184714 | JGI IMG/M metagenome (GOLD analysis project Ga0208038, IMG submission 184714) | Peatland microbial communities from SPRUCE experiment site at the Marcell Experimental Forest, Minnesota, USA - June2015DPH_16_100... | ecosystem: Environmental > Terrestrial > Soil >...
GCGCATTATTCTGATAGCCCACTTGGAGCAGGCCCGAATCCAAATTCAGGTGGACATCGGCTTCGGGGACGCCGTCACTCCGCCACCGGAGGACGTCGAATTCCCCACAATTCTTGAGTTTCCGGCTCCTCACCTGCGAGCCTATCGTCGGGAGACTGTCGTGGCGGAAAAGTTTCAGGCGATGGTGATGCTTGGCATTGCAAACAGCAGGATGCGAGATTTCTACGATATCTGGTTTCTGTCGCGCAGATTCGAGTTCAGCGGCCTGCTGCTCAGCCAAGCTATCAAGGGCACCTTCACTCGCCGAAGAACAGCCTTGCCCACACAAACTCCTCTCGCTCTGACTCCGGAATTCTCCGCCAGCGCCGATAAGCAAGCACAGTGGAGAGCGTTCGTCCGCAAGGGCGGGTTGATGACATCGGACCAGACTGCGTTTCCAGGGGTCACGGTGGCCTTGAATGAGTTCCTGATGCCTCCGACGCTTGCACTCATACGCGGCCTGAAACCAGCAATGCGCTGGCCGCCCGGAGGACCCTGGCGTGGCTCGTAAATGAGCAAGGCATTAGGCCACATCTGGGCCACAACTGCGCGGGAATACGGGGTAAAACAGACCGTTAGCAGCCAACCAAGGGCCTTAAGAATCAACACGGGGTACAAGTCTGACATGACTGGCAGTCATGAGGTCGAGAGTTCGAACCTCTCCAGGTCCACCAGCCAACCCTTCGAAAACCCCTCTCCATCCCGCCTCACTCAAAGGCAGTAGGCAGTCGGCAGAAGGCAGAAAGCAGAAGGCGGGAAGCAGATGCTCTTCATTCTCACTCCTGACTTCTGACTCCTGACTTCTGACTCCTGACTTCTGACTCCTGACTTCTGACTCCTGAATCCTGAATCCTGACTCCTGAAACCTGCTTTTCCCCACCTACCACCTACCGCCTACCGTGTTCACAATTCACAATTCAGCATTCAGCACTACCCCAGCCCCACCTACCATCCTAGCCTATCTGCTGCCGCCTGTCAAGAGACACAGAGTCCGTTTCCGCTGTCTGCTTCGAATTTACCTCCGGCGGGACGGGACACCCTCATCCCCATAGCTCCGGAGAAGGGTATTGGCTTGCCACCGCGAGCAGAGTGTTGAAAGCACTTTTGTGGTTTCAGTTATCCTTCTTGGCTTCGCGGGTCGTGACTTCACCAATCCCAGGGCGTCTCGAGGCCGAAACAGCGGCTGTCATCGGCGACCGAGCCCGGCTGAGTTGTGCCGCCCACTCGCGAACCGCTTCGGCCATGTGAATTTTCTCAGGCCAGGTCAGCGCCGCGCGCCCTTTTTGCCATGCGCCCTGGCGCTCCAACAGTTTGCGCGTTTCAGTCATTCAGGAACCTCGTCTCGAACCGCGTCCACGCATCCGCCAATCCGTGCCGGGCGGCCAGCCGCGCCACTTGCTCGCGGCTCATGCTGCTTGATTCCAACAAGCCAAGAATCCGCGCGAAATCTTTGGCTCGGCCGACACTCAGCGCGATCACTGCCAAGTGGTCAGCGCGTACCACACGCAAGGGTATGCCTTCGAAGTCGGCGGTCTCCGCCTCTTCTAACGCTTCTTGCGTGAGCGGGCTGAACACCGGCACAAATTGCACCGGCCAGGCGCCGACGCGAATGGCTTCGCCCTCTGGCCCATGTCCTCTGGCAGCACAAAATTCGTAGATTGGCTTCAAGAGCTCCAACGTTTGCGGCGACGGCGCGGCCACCAGGACCTCGGCGTCCAACGTGGCCACGGGCTCGGTGTACCTCATCTGCGCAATCGCCCCGAACAATGCGTATTCCCTGATCACGCCGGCGTCGCGCATCGCGTTGAGCAACTCCGCCACTTCTTTCATCCCCGAGAGCATACAAGAGCCGGGCCAGTTTTGTCACCCGAAATGGGCGCCCGGGGCTAGCGGCGGACGGCGGACGGGCGGACCATCCCCACGCGCGGGGGCGAACAGTGAAGGGCAAAGGGTAAAGGACCGTCCCCACGCGGGTGGGCGCACATTGAAGGGTGAAGGGTAAAGGGTAAGGGGTAAAGGGTGAAGGACCGTCCCCACGCGGGTGGGCGCACATTGAAGGGTGAAGGGTAAAGGGTAAAGGGTGAAGGACCGTCCCCACGCGGGTGGGCGAACGCGGGGGCGAACTCAGCCTTCACACTTCATAATTTAGACTTTTTGAGTTTCAATCCACGCGCCCGCGCGGGGGCGAACGCGTCACGTTCACCCAACTGCTCGCCACCGCTCCCCATCAGGCCTGGTCCTGGGGCCTCACGAAGCTGCTTGGGCCAGCCAAGTGAGTCTACTTTTACTTGTACGTGATCCTGGATATCTTCAGCCGCCAGGTGGTCGGCTGGAGGCTGGCTGACCAGGAGAGCGCCAAGCTGGCCGAGCCACTAATCGAGGATGCGACCACGTTCTGCCGGAGGTTTTCTCCTGGTACGACCATGACCACCGTCACCGCGGCCTCGGGCTGATGACACCGGCGATGGTCCATGGCGGCGAAGTGGAAGCCGTCAGGAACGCAGGCTTGCCGAAAGCTCACTTTCGTTTGCGTAAGTCAACAAACAGAAAATTGTTGACTCCCGAAGGACCTAAAGAAATGACATCCCCATCTGAGAGACTGCGGCTGGCCTGGGCTACATCTTCTGGGGATGCAGTCGTTGGGGGGTCTAGCTTCTCCCCGTTGAGGTAGGTTCCGCACGTGCTGCCACGATCAATGAGCCAATAGTCGTGTCTTGTTACTCCTTCCCGCCGGTAAATCATGCAATGAACACGCGAGACCTCTCGCGGGGTCAGCGTCACACCATCATTGACGTGCACATCCACCGGCACATCCAAACGTTGCTCCAGTGGGGTGGCATGGCGTCCGATTACAACCTCATCGCACATGAGCGAGAACACGCCCTGAGTGTAAGGGCCAGCACCGATCAGATACGCACCGGGGTCGAGCCTTTCGAGTACGGCAAAGATCTTCATGAGGCGGCTGGCCTCGCCCTCGCTCATCTGAATGGCTATGTCGTGAAGGCGAGCGGCAACGGCGAGCTTCTCGACTCTCTGTGCCCTTTGTTTGTTGTCCATCTTATTCAATCTGTTCCCTTACCAGGGCTAGCTGGCGTTGGCCTTGATCAACCCGCGCATGTAAATCGCGGCGCCCTGCGCGCATTGATCGGCAAACTCCAGGCCGACGGTCTGGCCGTTCACCACCGGCAGGGTATGACAGAGTTCGTAGCCGATGTAGCCCTTGTACCCGATCTCGCGCATGGCTTTGACGAAAGGTGGGTAGAAGTCCGGCCCCTTGACGGAGCCATCCGCCTCACGCTTGAACTCTCCGCCGAAATGCGAAAGCGCCTGCAAGGGGCCCACATCGAGAGCCGCCTGGCGAATGGCGGCGGGTGACTTGTCATCCATGATCCAGGCGTCCAGCGAGACTTTCAGATGAGGAGAGTTAACTTCCTTAACCATACGCAGCACGTCTTTATGATCATGGATAACCGGTTTGTGGTTCTGCAAGGCCAGGGTCACCCCTGCGTCGGCGGCAAACTTGGCACACTGCACCATGCCGTCGCGGCACCACTCCCACGTTTCCTCCGGTGAGAAACCCTGGTGGACGGTCTCCCATAAGGGCTCCGTCAGACTGTAAGAGGCGAGACCCTGCTTCTGGGTGACTCCCCGCCAAGCCAGGAAGACCCGCACGGTCTTCGCGCCCAACTCCGGCGCGAGTTGGATGAGGTCGCGCATGTAAACCAGTTGTGCGTCTCGATGTTCGGTGACCGGACTCGAAAAGTCATTGTTGCCGGCCAGCCCGTAGATCTCGAGGCCCTCGCCCTCCGCCATCTTGCGCAGTTCCCGGGCGTGGGCGCGAGTCAAGGATAACGGGTGCCCATGCGGCCGCTTGCCGTCCACCTCCACTCCGTCGTAACCGTATTTTTTCGCGCGGCCAATGGCCTCTTCGAGCGTCAGGGCATCTCCCCGGTACCAGACGCCAAGGTAGGTAATCGTGTAGAGGCCCACTTTCATCCCTGATGCTTTCTTAGGGCTCGCCTGGTCAGAGAATCCTGTTCCTGGTGACGCCAGCAGGCCGGCCGAAGCCGCCAGCGAGGCCCCGACGAATTCGCGTCTATTTATGCCTTTCGTATTCATAAGTTTTGGCCCCCATCTCCAAAGCAAATACTCTGCCATTCTGCCCGCATTCGCTGCAGGCTGAGGAGTTCCGCGTGAGCATACCAGAAGGGCAACGGCCAGGCAAGGAAAACCAGGCAGGGGGGAATGGTCAGGCCGGTGCGGACGTCCGGTTCCGACGGATATTTGTGGCTACCGCAAGAATCTGGTTGCCGATGGCGGTCCGCATATCATGCGGCAGCAAAGGCGTGAGTTCGAGTGTTTGCCATGCCGCGACTGTTCGTTCCGCCGTTTCGGTAACAGTCTGCCAGAGAGGACTCACTGGCAGGCGTGCGGTATCGGCGAAACGCCGCACCTGATCGACAGTGATCTCGTTGAGACTGCGGCTGTCACCGAAGTTCAAGCCGAGCCGGTCATGGGGAAGGTAGGGCAGCGTGGCCAGGAAATCATAGGCCGGCGACAATACCGGGTTGCGGCGATCAGGGTAAAGCAGCGACCAGTTCTTGAGGTGCATATCGCCATTGCCGATGAGCACGGAAAAGACCAGCCGCCGGACAAAGTCGTAGGTTGTTCCTTGTCCGGTCTCCGCCCAGAGCACGGAGGCGATATTGGCGTAGCTTTCAAGTCTATAGGCGAAATTATATCGACCAAGGCAGTAAATATAATATCGCGTATCGTGCGGAGAATGGGGACTTATTGAGCTCGCCTCACCAAACGGACTCTAACAGACGTTAAGGCCCTCCGCGCGAAATTGCACTCTAACCAGGAAGTATAGCAGCCCAACTGGGCGAACTTGACCGGTCTCTCGTTTCGTATCCTGCCAAAACGCGCGAGTGTTTGTGGCTCACTGGACGAGCGACGAACTCGGAAGAAACCTAGCCACTTCCTGTGTCGAGATGCGACATCGGGGCAGATAACATCCCTGCTGGTTGAAGTGTAACCCCTGACTCCCCGAGAGTCCCCTTCGAGGACCCGAACCCCCGTTTCTGGATAGTTTCCGATTGGCCGACTATACGCCCAGAATCATCGGTACGCATTTCTAGAGAGAGGCGGCGTTCGCCAAGTAATCGGGCTTCGTTTCCGGGGAGAGGGAGTCGCGTCGAAGGCTTGATGCAAATTTCCCCGCAGCCGCAAAAAACAAGAGGAATCTCGCAAGAAAAGCCTGTATCAAGAACCCTGCCGAATGAACCAGACTTGAGGCTCCACTTGATTCGGGAACGCCCCACACTTGCAAGGGCAGGAGGAATCGCTGGTTGACGAAGTTGCATATATTGTGGCATACTGAATATGTCAACTGGAGGCCCAGATGTACACCTATTCTGCCAAGCCGAACACAATCGAAGAAGTACAAACCACGATTGAACACTGGTTCGGCGCTAGCTACAAGGAAGTGAAACCTCCGTGCACGCTATCTCGCGAGTCTAACGAGTCTCGGCTCAATGTGTTTATTGCATACTCCACTCACCGCGACTTGAAAGTCGAAATGGTCGAACGGTGCTTGCTCTTTCAAGTCAAGCACACAAGGCTCAATCTCAACCTCGAAAAATTCCTGGTTTATGGTGCTTACGAGCGCGAGAAGATGTGCCTGAGGATCGAGCGCGATCCAGAGCCAGAACATCGAGTATTGGTTTCGACATTGAAGCAATTTAGCAAAACCAAACATCCAGCTTTTTGTGCTCGAATGCTCAGGGCAGTCAAAGGCCTCGAAACTGATCTGACGACCACTTTGATCGACGAGGCGACTGCCGCTCCAACGGATCAACTCGTGATGTTTGAGGCCCTCAGTTCAGCCCCTTGGGCGTCCGAGTTAGCAGCTCAAGATCCGATTGTCGCCTCGAAGCTTCGAGGGTTTGAGCTTCGGCAAGAGATGCTCAAGAAGTCCGGAGGGGTTGTCAGTTCTGGAAGGGTTGCCGAACTGTTGAATATCTCTCGTCAAGCAGTCGACAAAAGGCGAGCCGCAAATCAGCTTCTTGCACTGACACAAGGTCGACGTGGGTATAGTTACCCGACTTTCCAGTTTGAAGACGGAAAGACACTCAACGGTCTAGAAGAAGTCTTGAGAAATCTGCGTGCTCTCGATCCCTGGATGCAGCTCAGATTCTTCACGAGTCCCCATGAAAGACTTGGTAATGAGACTCCAATTGAAGCGCTTCGCAGTGGAAAAGTTAACGACGTGGTGAGGGTCGCGGGCGGATACGGTGAACAGGGAGCAATATGATCGATCTTCCGGGTGACCATCCGCTTCCCCACGCAGAATTGGCTGCTCGAGCCCCATTGATTTTCACGGTGCCGGCGGGAAGGGTCTGGTACCGGCACCATCAGAAGATTCACGATCCCGTAAATTTTGGTAAGAGGGGCGACTATCGCTTCGACGACCCAGAATGTCCGAAGCCGGGGTGTTTCGGCGTGCTCTACGCCGGCGCCGATCCCGAGTGTTGTCTCTTGGAATCTTGCGGATCGACGACCGGGGTGCCTGCCGTTTCCGGAGCGTATCTGGATGCACGGGCAATCGCAAGAATGGAGCTGACGGAATCTCTAAACTTTATTGATCTTGTGACCGATGGTGGGCTCGCCAGCATCGGAGCGGACGGGCGCCTCGCGACAGGGTCCTATACAGTAGCGCAGCGATGGTCCGCCGCACTGAAGAAACATCCCTGTAAACCGGACGGAATCCGTTATCGTTCGCGGCACGCCCCGGAGCGCGTCGCCTATGCCATTTATGAGCGACCGCCTACCACCTTTAATGTCACGTCAATGGGTTCATTCACTGACCCCGCGAATGAAGCGCTCTTCAAGTGCATCTTGAAGAGGTACAACTTCGCCCTAATCTAAAGCCGAGTAGGCACATTCGGTCATGACATCTACTCCCAGCTTCCCGGGCTTTGCCGGTCCGGTCGTTCCGGCTCCAAGCAATGACTTGGTCCACTTCCGCATAGAAGTGGATCGCTCCCGCTGTGCTACAGATGATCCGGTTATCAACGCACGTCTCATTGTGTTGGAGCAGAACGGATTGACGCTCTCAATTGCCCAGTTGGTCGCGAGCGCAAATCTGCATTTCGCCGGATCCGTGCAAGATGAGCGTTCTGGACTGGAAGATGCCCGCATGAGGGCGGCGTGGAATCTGCTTAGGGGATGGAACATGACGTCTACGCCTCATCACACATGGCCCAGTCGCAGGGTGCTTGTAGTGGCGGACCAGCCGAACTCCCGAACGACAGCGATGCGATCAGAAGTACTTGCCATGGGTATCGCACTCGAGATCGGAATACAGTTATACAACGTTGAGTACCCGTATTGGGCGGCAACCGAGGGCAACCAAGCTTTTGATCTTTCTGCGACGGACGAAGCCGGAAACGAGTTCCGAGTGGAGGCTGGGGGGCGGATTAATCGAACGAACAAGGGAAAAGCCGTCCAACAGGTGCATGCCAAGTTCGCCGCCCCTAATTTTTCTCACGCTGCGGGTGTGGTTTTCTTTCCGCGAACGAATAACAGAGGGAGAGAGGATATCATCGTCCTGGATCCGGAGGGAGAGCCGGAGCGTCATATGGCCAACTCGCGGTATCGCAATCTGCTAATGCATTATGTGCCCATCTTTATCGCTCAGGGTGGGCTGGTTAGAGCTTTCGGTAAGCGATTGAAAGCCTTATCTGCATCTCCAGACCAGGAATTCTCAAGTTATTCAGAAGGCGGTGATGCGGCCTTATCGAGTCCCACCACGCACCGGGGGCGAAGCGGGTTCAGATGGAACGGAACGCTTTATATCGGCGCATTCTTCGAGGACATTGCTTGGCCAATCTGGTTGACGAGAATCGAGCGACCACTGGATGCTGGAGTGTTCTTCTGGGGAATCGCAGAGGAAGTGATCAGAGTCTTCCAGGGCGGACAACCCGCATCTCTGAAGTTTGCTGCGCCTGAGCAACCAATCGTCTCACGCACAGAGCGCGTGATGTCCATCGTTATGCCAGACCGGACGCTCCTCATCTGGGCCGAAACGATGCGAGAGCTCACTGCGGCGGAAGACAGTCGTGTCTCTAACTTGCACGACGAGCGCACGCCGACCGAGTGAGACCTTCAAATTTTTGCCAACGCTTCGTTCTCGACAAATCGCGCAAAACAGAATCATAAGTCGGCCAGTTGTACGATTCTCTCTCTTCGAGAGCTGCGATGTTCGATAGGTAATCAGAAGCGGCTTGTGGAACGTGATGCGGGGCATTGTCTCAGCTCCGCATTGCTCCTGGATCACGGGGCACTCGGAAGCTATTCCGGTCCAGAAGTCCCCATCGGGGCCCAGAACCCCGTTTCCGGGGATCTGAACGGGATGGGCTTTTATCCGGTTTGGCGACTATACGTCCAGGTGCTTGCTGGTCGCGGAGAAACCTGCCAATATTTTAAGCTGCAGGGGGCCGTAGTTTCAGCCCCAAAGGGCCGTTGATTTAGCCCCAAAGGGCCGTTGATTCAGCCCCAAAGGGGTGAAATAACGAAGCCCAGGCCAACGGCCTGGGTTTGGATTACGCCCCAATTTTGCCGCCAGCCCTGAAGGGGCGAGATAGGTGTTCCCCCATGCCGCAATCGCTTTCGCAACTCTACGTTCACATAATCTTCAGCACCAAACATCGCGAGCCGATGTTATTGTCGCCCGTGCGAGAAGACCTCCACGCCTACCTGGCGGCGGTTCTCAATAACCAGGACTCCCCGGCGCTGAAAGTTGGAGGCATGAGCGACCACGTTCATGCGCTGTTTCGATTGTCGAAGAACCTCGCACTGGCAAAAATCGTGGAGGAAGTGAAGACCAGTTCTTCGAAATGGGTCAAGACGCAAGGGCGCGGCTTGGCGAATTTCTACTGGCAGAGCGGCTACGGCGCGTTTTCGGTGAGCGCGGCGGATGTGGAAGAAGTCATGCAGTACATCGCACAACAAGAAATCCATCACGGCGTGGTGAGCTTTCAAGAGGAATTCCGGAAGCTGCTGGACGCGCACGGAATTACCTACGACGAGCGGTACGTGTGGGATTGAAAGGATTGTTCCGCCCCTTCAGGGCTCAGGTATCGGTTTGGGTCCCGTTGACTTGAGCCCCAAAGGGGCGAAATAATGAAGCCCAGGCTGAAGGCCTGGGTTTAGATTACCCGCAAATTTTGCCGCCAGCCCTGAAAGGGCGAAATAGGTCTTCCCCCATTCCGGAATTGCCTACGACAATCTGTACGTGTGGGATTGAAAAAGATTGTTTCCCCCCTTCAGGGCCCGGGTATCCGTTTGGGTCCCATTGACCCAGGCCGTTGGCCTGGGCTCTGTTAGATCGCCCCTTTGGGGCTCACCTGCCCACCCTCTCACCCGCGGAGAGGGAAACCCATGACAGGTTGTTTACGCCTCGCACACCAGATATACTGGCACCATGGGATCACGGGTCGTAGAGGCTGAATACGAGAAGGGCATGCTCGAGCCGAGCACGCCGTTGACGCTTCGTCCGGGAGAGCGTGTCCATCTGATCGTGATGCGGCAGCCGGATCCGAAGCGGTGGGACCTGTCCCGTCTGGCCGAGAGCCCCGCGGCCCATGAAGCGGTTCTCGCCGAGCAGGACCTGGAGGGCTGGGCGGCGAACGTCGATGAAGAGGATCGCCAAGCAGCTACGTGCAATTCCCCAGTCGGCTCGCCAGAAAAAAATCTGGGACTTGACCGAAGAGGAAACGGCTGAACTCGAACTGGCCACCGACGAGGCTCTCGGTAGGGTCGAGCCGCCACCCAAGTAGCAGCACCTAAACCCTGGGGAGGAGAAAGGGTACCTGACACCGTTTCCTAACCGATAAGTTATGGACGAAATATTCGCGGGCGATCTTCACGCTGGGTTAACAGAACTCGTGCTGTCGCTTGATTCATGCGACCTCGGCGAAGGCATTACCCTCAACAGAACATACGCACATCTGATGGCGCATTTCTTGTTGGCATTCGCCCAACCCCCTCCCGGATCTCATCATCCTGGACCTTTGAAAAACGCAAAATATGGCATCGCGTTCGACGTCACGACCGATCTTCGTATCCCTGAACATCACTCGGACAGAATCGCAATCGCCCAAGCAATTGTTTTTTTGATCCGGCTCTATATCAACCCCGCAGTGACCCTGGCCATTTTCTCTAACCACCCATTTGCGGACCTCAAGAATGTACCCGACAAAGAAGCTATTACGATTCCGCTGGAAATTTGCCCACGGCACTTCCCGTTGTCTTTTGAAGGCGTAGCGCAGAGTAATTTTTCTCGGAGAAAAATAACTCTGCGCTACGCCGCTGATGTATGATTTAGCCGAAGGTGAAAATGGCGACTCTACATAAGAGCAAACAAATCACCCGCGAAAAACCAATCTTGCAGTTAAAGGTTAGAGGCCCCGGTATTCGAAGTGGTCATATTCCAGTTTCTGATCTTATCAAAATCTGTGAAGAGCTGCAAAAAACGGTTAACAGGCAGGCAGAGTCAATGCAGGGAAAGAAGACTCTCCACCCCGGACCAATAGTTGATTCCATTCGCCGAGAATGCACGCTTGAGCTAATAGGAATAAAGAAGGGAACTACCAGCCTTCAATTTGCGCTCGCAAAAACGCAAATGACCTTGCCGATGCCCGAGCAGACAAGCTTCGGAGCGGATGTCATCGGAGAATTGGCAGCCACGATAAAGAGTCTAGGGAATGGAGACATATCCTCTCAAGAAATAAATGCAGGCGTTCTCCAGGGGTTGTATCAGTTGGGAGGGGTGATTGAGGATAAACACATTTCTCAAATCGAATGGATAGCCCCGAAGATGAACGGTAGGCGACGCTCGACTGGGCTTCTGAATGAGGCGATCCGGGAGCGCGTCGCAACGCGCCTTAGCAGTCCACGGAAAGCCAAGATTCAGTTCGATGGCGTGTTAGACATGGCTGATTTCAAACCCGGGGACAAAAGATGCCGGATAGACCCGGCTCTCGGAGCCTCTGTGATGTGTTCCTTCGACGATAGACATGCAGCAAAAATTCAGTCGCTCCTCAGAACGCCGGTCAGGGCGACGGGTGAGGCAACTTTAAAACCTTACACAGACCGAATTGAATTACTGCATATCGAAGAAATTGAACGCTTACCCTCCCTGTCTTTGGGCGAAGGAAATTTTTTCGCAGGCTCATCCATAGCAGAGCTTGCCGCGGCCCAGAATGTTAAACCTTTAAAAAGTATTTCTGTGCTGGCCGGAGGATTCCCAGATGATCTGGACGTAGACAAGTTCCTGGAAGACATTTACAGCAACAGAAAGTAGGTTCATACGGCAGACCAAGAGACAGTTCTGCTAGATACAGACGTTTACTCGTATTTAAACAAACCCAAGGATACGAGAGGGCCAATTTATCAGCGCCATGTGGAGGGCAAACTAGTCGCCCTTTCATTCATTACAATTGGAGAGCTACTCTATGGCGCGTACAAAGATAAATGGGGTCAAGAGCGACTGGACGCAATGAAAGCCCGCCTGAAGTCAGTGGTGATTGTCCCTTACGACTATGTAATCTGCGAAACCTATGCTGATATCAAAGAGAAGTTGAGAGCTAAGGGAAAATCTCTGAAGGACAACGATCTATGGATAGCGGCTTGCGCGGTGCGTCATTCAATCCCGCTGATCTCAAATAATCGTTCCCACTTTGAGGTGATTCCCGAGCTTATCTTGATATCGGAAGCTCCGGTGGTCGCGCAAATTGAATCTCAGGGGAATATATTCGAACCGACTAAGCCTTCCAGCGAGCCTGCGCCGCCTCCCGTGCAATCGCCTTCCTCCGAGCCCGATAAAGTTTAGCAGCACGCACTTTGCCACCTTTCAATCAACCTCTACGGGGGGGGGGGAATGGTGGCAGGAACGATTTTATTATGGAGGGAAACGGTGAGAGAAACGGTGTCAGGAACCGTTTTCCTCCTCCCAGGTGGGATGGAGGGCAGAACCTTGGCGTCTCGCCGACCCCTTTCCGCGGTGCGGGGATTTGTGCGGCGCGCGGCTCTGGCGCAGGAGCCGACCGGTGGATCGACGACTCTCGCGCACCAGATCCAGAATTTCTTTCCGGGAGAGACCCGCATCTATGCCCGGCACGTCCAGCGGTGAACCGGGAGGCGCGGCCGGGCGGACCAAAAAGGCCTGCCCATCGCGGCGGCGAATCTCCACTCCCCCTTCGCGGCTGGCGCGGTTCAGCAGTTCCCTCAGTTGCTGCCTGGCTTCCGAATAGTTATATACTTTCATCTCAAAACTCCTTCAATTTCACGCCGATCTTTTGTGCGGCCCGTGCCAGTCCAAGATCCAGGGTCAGGAGCGCCAGCCCTTCGGCGAGCGCGGTTTCGAGCACGTAGCCGTCATAGGCGTACAGCCCGGATTCCAAAGCAAGGTTAACAGCGCGGCCGGCATCAATATGGGCCAGGCGCACCGGCACAGACTGATAGCTTGCCCAAGCTTGCTGCACGTCCGCCGCGGATATCCGCTTTCGACGAACGCCCGCCACCAGGGCATTGCCGATCTCCCAAGGTAAGGAGGGCGCCCCCACCAGACTGTATCCTTCCGTGGCGTTAACCAGCGCCCGCCGCGTGGGTTCGTTCAGCAGCACCGCGAGCAGGACCGCCGGGTGGCGCAGACATCGTTTTGTGATGTCTGCGATCAGGTGCGGTACTGACAACTGGCTACTCCACTCACCATGACACATTGATTCCAGCAATGCGGGGGTTCCTTGCTCAGAATAAAATGCCGGGATTCCTCGCCCGCCAATAAGAGATGCGGGCTTAGAACGACATACTCTCCCCCTGTCATCCTGAACGGAAGGGTAAGATTGCCTTATCCGAGTGCGATGCAGGCACGTTTCCTTCTGAAGGCTTTGCAGGGGTCTTGCACGGTTTCGGACAACATGGGGTAGTGGGTCAATTTGATGTAGAGGCGGCTTTATGCCGCCATTTGGCGAGATAAACTCGCCGCTACAGCATCAAATTGACCCACTACCCAACATGGCATTGGGAGGCTCGATGGTACTTAATTCCCTCAGTTCCGCAGTTCTCTCTTTGGCCCTTGTCGTTCAAGCGTTATCGGCCCCCGCAAGAAACGAAGACTTTACCTTTAGGATTCCGCCCCAGAGAATCTCGTTGAACATCGAGAATCAGCCGATCACGATTGCCGTTTCAGGAATCATTTCGGTGGGTTCAAGGGGCCACGACGAGTACATCCTCAAACTGGAGTTGGACGCTGACCTCTCGGACCTTCAGCAGAACATGACTGGTCTTTTGCGGTCCCAACTGGATAAGGATGACCGCTGTGGGGATCATATCGCAATTGAACACGCCACGCTAATGCCGGTCGGTCCGTCCGGTCGAGCAGTCGTTCAACTGCATTATGAGCGGTACACGTGCGTCAAGGCTTTCGGCAGGCAGATGACAAAGAAGTTGGTTGGGGGGGACGGGATAATTCAGATGAAATTCACCCCAACGCTTGAAGACAGGAAGACACTGCAGCTCGTGCCAGAAGTCGAGTCCATACAAGCAGATGGGTCCCTCGGCGAGCTGCTCAGGTCGGGCCAAATCGGGGCGATGGTGCGCGAGAAGATTACCAAAGCGCTGCTCTCCGCCATGCAGAAGGGGACAGATCGCAGTCTCACGCTCCCACCCTCTGTCCAGGACATCGCTATGATTGATAAAGCTCATTTTGAGGATGAAGGTTCCGGTCGCCTGGCTCTTGTCCTGGGAGGAGAGGTCACGATCTCTCCTCAGCAGATCCAGCTCCTCAAGAACCAGTTAAAGGAACGTATGCCAGCACGGTAGGAAGTTCTGCACCTGTCGTTCGCCAAAACCGGATCAGGTCATGTAAGACATGCTGGCCGACACCTTCTGTTCCCTTTCGTCTCTCTCCAGAAACTCGACGCATTACTCGTTTCCATTGAGCAGCTTGGGCCGAGCCTGTCTGATCGGTCGTCGCCCCGCAACTAACCCCTCACCCGGCCCGCGACGCCTGAAGAAAGCGGCGTCGCGGTCCACCCTCTCCCCTTGGGAGAGGGCGGACCCACTTTGCCATGCGCTGCGTTTCTGACATCACGGATA
>Ga0208038_1001285_pt1 | contig 14130 bp, 13 predicted proteins | sample June2015DPH_16_1_FD_184714 | JGI IMG/M metagenome (GOLD analysis project Ga0208038, IMG submission 184714) | Peatland microbial communities from SPRUCE experiment site at the Marcell Experimental Forest, Minnesota, USA - June2015DPH_16_100... | ecosystem: Environmental > Terrestrial > Soil >...
CGGTTTCGGGCGCGCCGTTAACCTCTATTGTCGATATGATTATTCCCTTAACACCATCGCGCGCTATCTGTGTTTGACTTGGACGGCAGCATGCCATTTTTAACCTTCTATGCCCTCGATGTTTATATCAATCGTGAATTTAAGGCCCATTATCAAATTGCACTATAAAGTAAAACTTCTATCGCCATTAGAGTTTAACCATTATGTTTTCGTCTTCAACCTTTAGTTCGTAGGACGGCACATCCTTTATCTTTGGATGCAAAAATGCCACTTTTGGACGAGTAACCACCTTGCCAGTGGTGACGTCGAACTGTGCATTGTGCCCCGTGCATGTCATAATATTGCCGTCTAAAACGCCTTGCGAAAGGGCGTTTCCCATGTGGCTGCACTTATTGCTAATGGCATAGTAGTTGCCGTTCACGTTTGCTATCAGAAGCTGTTTACCCTCAACCTCTTTCATGGTGCCGACTGGAACCTCTGAGGTTTCAGCAACCTTCACATAACCTGCACTCATAACCTTACCTCTATCTCTTTTGACAAACTCTCGATGCTTACCTCTGGTGCGTTTGCGTAAACATCTACATCTCTCTCCGTTGGACAAGGAGGATGGTCAATACAAACGCTACAGATGCAGAGCAAATATGTTAACCACTTTCGAGTGAACATAACCGTTACTGCTTGATTTATATAACGCCACACAGCGTTATCTCATTTTTTGCCAAAACATGAAGTTATGCGGACGTTGTGGCATAGTTCCGTCAACAGACTCCGCTATGCCCTCCTTAATCAATATCTCCGCTTGCAGTTCGTATCCAACATATGTCAAGCAGTAGCGTTTTCGACGATCATTGCGCGTTTTGCGTGCTCATAATACCATTCATTTGCGTGATTATGGCGAGGAATCGAATCCCCGGCGGTCGTAAATCGGCTGACACACAGGCCCGTTGTTTCTGCCAACTGCGTTACCTTGCCCGTTTCTTTGACGAGCAGCGCTCTCACACGTTTTTGCTTCCTCTAGACAACCACAATCGTTAGTGTTACGTTCGTGTCGGCGGAACAGTCGTATGAATACGCCCCATATTGTTGAATTAAGGCGACTTCGACGTCCCTGTTAAAGCAATTCAATGCCGCACAAGTGATTCCGGCCTTGCGGATAAAAGCCGGGCTCAGAATGTTGCCCCAAGGAACGACAAGGCCGACCTCATCGAATCCCAGAGACTTGAGCCATCTGACGTCGCTTAACACCCCCGCCGTGAGTGACGAATCTTAATCCGACCACTTTTCTTTTCTTAATCTCTTTACATTGCCGCTGCTGTCGTTGTCGCGTTCCTTGCGACGACGGTGATCGTTCCCGTCATATAGGTGTGAATCGCGCAATGATACGGGAACGTCCCGGTTTGATTGAACTGAACCGTGTATTTGTCTCCGGTGTTTAGAGGCGGCGACTGTGCAAACGCCGAATTATTTGAGGTTATTTGATGCTGAATCGAAGTTGATCCGCCGTATGCACCGCTCGACGAATCCTGATTGATCCACGTCACGTTTGCACCTTGCGGAATCGTCAAGAACTGAGGATCAAATTGATAATTCTTGACGGTAACGTTCTGATTCGCGGCGCTGATAACATGATTTCCCAATCCCGCCGTCTGTCCACTTTGCGTAGTTTGCGTACATCCGGCCATCAAGACCGCTGTGATGACGCAGATTCCTAAGATTGCGTATTTTTTCATTTTTCCTTCTGCAAGAGAAATTTTTGCGCAACTTCGAGAGTCTAGTCATGTATTGCTCGTTTTATCAAGTTTGCCCGCCGAATCATCGTTAGTCTACATTCCTGCCCCTAATTTCAGTTCAGAGGCGAGAAAGCTACTTAACTGGAGGTTGCATCATAGGGGGGCACGCATGAATATTGCACTCTTCCTCATCAGCATTCTGCTCGTCTTCATCAGCTGTGATCTCTCCACCAACGGGATCGAGTGGATCGGGCGCAAATTCAAGCTTTCGGAGAGTGTGGTGGGAGGTATACTAGCTGCAATCGGTACGGCCCTCCCTGAGACGTTCATACCTATCATCGCCATTTTTTTCATAGGCGGCGGGAGAGGGTATTTCTGAATTGGCACGTGCCGAGCGATGCAAAAGAGTGGACAGGAGGTGATTGTCCACCCTTTCATTGGCAATATCTTGACTACATCATCCCGCCATCAAGGCCGCTGCGGGACGCATCTATATTGCGCCTGCTTTTTTTGCGACTTTGCGCTACACCTTACGCCTGTTTCGTTTGAACGGTTACGACGACGATAAGTTGTCCGAATGTCTTTGATAAGCCAGACAGCGAGACTGTGTCCGAGTCAAATCCTCAGGAATAGATTCTTTCAAAGATACAAAACGTTCTTTGAATATTGGATTACCGCTGCCCCAATTTATCCAAAATACTCATGTTTGCGTCTTTGAGCGTATCGCATCCTGTCAATAGCATGGCTCGGCGAAGATCATCCTTAACATAATCAAAATACATCTTCACCGCCACGTATCCCCCACCAATACACACTTGTGCGAGGGGCCGGCCGATCAGGGCTACATCCCCGCCAAGCGCCCTGATCTTGAGGACGTCAAATCCCGTTCGCACCGTTCCATCCGCCAGTATAGGGATCTTTCCTGAAATCTCCTCTGCTATATCAGGAGTACCTCTGCCACTCCCTGGCCGCAGTCTAGGACTCTGCCCCCATGATTAGATACATAACATGCACTGGCACCGGAATCCACCACCTTAACCGCGTCTTCCGTGCTCATAATACCCTTGAAGATCACGGGTTTTCTGGTGCACTCTACTAATTCCTGTAAATTATCCTCACTTTTCCGGTAAACCCTTTTCTCGGGAGTGATCCAAGAAGTAGACCCCGCACCTTCCAGGTCAACGCCAATGGCAATCACATCCAGTTTCTCTGCCAGCTGGAAGAGCTTAATTAACCGATCCTGGGACTGGGGTTTGAAGAACGGGATTCCCCATCCCTGGTTCTTCCCTACGGTGGTGACCCCCAAGTCTTCGGGACTGGTAGGGGTGTTTCCCACCATGCCGATAGTCCCGAACGCCTGAGCTCCCTTTAACAGACCCCAATAAAATTCTTCTTCGGGCATGGCATCATTCATGTTGTTTTTCACGCCGGAGAGGGCGGCCCCCATAACCGGGGCGGCGAGCTCCTTCCCAAAGATTGAAACGGACATTTCTGGTTCGTGATGGGCCTTGATCACCCGCATTTTCAGCCGGTACTGTTGCAGGGCTCTATAGTTTGCCTCAAATGTCTTGGCCCTGTCCTGCGCCCCCTAAGCCGATAGGCGCTCCATATTTTTGTCCGGTGCATAGATGATCCGGGTCACCGTCGCACACTGGGTAAACACCACACACGCGAGCGAGCATCTCCCTGGCTCGATGACGGTAATAAGTCAAATCCCTTTCCACAGGTTTCCCCCCTTTGTCCACCCTTTTTGCGGAGACTCCGTCATTGCTAACTGGATGCAGATAGGATTTTGCTGCTCCGCAGACAGAGCACAGTAGGTATCTGGAATATCCTCCCCTTAGTGCCGGGTTTAAGGTTCATTTTTTGATCTCCCTTTCGTCATTATAAACAAAAAGATGGCATTTCATACGCGTTATTTCATTTCAGATTCCCTGCCAAATCAATGAAAATAAGGATAGATTCCATTTCGAAAAGATCTTTTTTTGGGACAAATTTTGTTTATTAAGCTTCTTTTTTTTCTTTGTTTAGTGCTGCCACAGCTTTTTCGATAGCGGTTCTCGGGGGAACGCCTTTGGGGCACACCCGATTACAGTTCCCATACAAGTCACAGGCCCACCACCCATTGGGGATATCTGCTCGTTTTAGTGTCGAGTCTTCTTCAACATCCCTAGGGTCAACGTGGAACCGGTAGAGTTTGGCTAGGGCAGCAGGTCCAAGGTATTCGGGATTTTGTCCTACAACGGGACAGGCCGCGTGACAAGCGGCGCAGAGAACACAGTTGGTATACGTCTCTAGCTTCTTAACTGCAGCAGGATCCATAATTCGCTCCTTTTCAGGATCTGGATCCGATGGTCGGAAGACTGGTGCTATGAACCGGTAGTACTGGAAAAATATGCCCATGTCCACAATGAGATCCCTAATTACAGGCAAATGGGGGAGGGGCTCTACTAAAACCTCTTCTTCGGGGTCCCAGGGCACAGTTTCCCCAATAGCCGGATATGGGGCAATAGCGACCTTGAGATTTCCCTTCAGGAGAGATTCCACTTGGGTACGGCACGCAAGCCGGGGGACTTTGTTGATTAACATCGCACAAGTTCCACAGACTGCTCCACGGCAGGAATAACGAAATGCAAGCGAATCGTCGAGTTTTTCCTGGAACTGGAATAAAGCCTCTAACACCGTCATCGCTGGACTTGGCACCAGCTGAAAGGTATCGTAACGGGGCGCAGCCATTCCCTCATGGTATCGGTACACTTTGAGTTTCATTAATAAACGCGCTCCCTTGGCTCAAACACACCTAACGTAACGGGCTTATATGAAACATGCATTGTGTCGTCTCGCAATCCCACCAGAGTGTGTTTTAGGAAGTTAAGATCGTCACGTTCAGGATAATCGGTCCTCTTGTGGGAACCTCGGCTCTCCTCCCGGGCAAGGGCACCACGCGCGACTGCCTCAGCCAGCAGGAGCATTCCCTCCAGCTCTAAGAACCTGATAAGTGCCTGGTTTAGTTTGCGCTCTTTATTCTGGAGTGAAACGTGACCAACTTGTTCCTGTATTTTTTTAATCTCGTCGAGACCTTCCCGCATCTTCTGTTTTTCACGGAATATTCCGAATTTGTTGGACATGTTGTTGGTCATCACATCCTTAATCCCAAAGACGAGTTCTCCTCCTTCACGTCGAAGTATGCCTTCAATTCTATCATTTGTACTCTTTATGGCGGCTTTTACCGGCTCATCATTGGCAAGGGTCATCTCCTCAACATCCTCAATGATCTTCTCGGCCACTAGCCGTCCGAATACCACCGTTTCCACGAGAGAATTTCCACCCAACCGGTTGGCCCCATGGACACTGATGCAGGCACATTCACCTGCAGCATAGAGGCCCGGAAGCGCGGTTGCGCCGTTGATATCCGCATCAATACCGCCCATTGAGTAGTGCTGACCAGGCTGGACTGGTACCGGATCTTGGATCGGATCGACACCAGCAAAATCAATGGCTATCTGCCTTATTCCTGGCAACCGTTCCGTGATCCGAGCAGCACCCAGATGGCGCAGGTCAAGGTGCACATAACCTCCATCATAACCTCTTCCCTCTGCGATTTCCTGTTCGATAGACCGTGCCACCACATCACGCGGGGCAAGGTCAACCGAATTGGGAGCGTAGCGTTCCATGAACCGCTCTCCATTCTGGTTGAGGAGGATACCTCCTTCGCCGCGGGCCCCTTCTGTGATTAAAATGTTCGTCCCATAGAGGGTAGTGGGATGGAACTGGACAAACTCCATATCCTTGAGTAGTGCACCCGCACGGAGCGCTAGTGCCGGACCGTCTCCGGTGTTAATTAACGCGTTTGTCGACTTGTTGAATATCCGGCCAAAGCCGCCAGAGGCCATAAGGACTGCCTTTGCGAGGAAGCCGTGGACCTGGCCGGTCATGAGCTCCAAGGCCGTGCATCCAATGCAACGTCCGTCTTTAGTAACTAGTGATGTTACAAAAAACTCCTCATAGACCGGGATTTGTCGACCCGATACGTGCTCGTAGAGGGTGTGGAGCGCGTTGTGACCGGTGCGATCTGCTGCGTAACACGTTCTGGGAAATCCTGCCCCTCCGAAAGGGCGCTGTGCAATTTTTCCGTCTGCCAGTCTTGACCACACCGTTCCCATGTGTTCCAGTTCGATGACGGCGGTAGGGGCCTCACGGCACAAGCGTTCAACGGCGTCCTGGTCGGCTAGATAATCCGATCCTTTTACCGTATCATAAGCGTGGTTTTTCCAGCTGTCCTTCGTACCGTCCTCGCCTTTGACATTCCCCAGTGAGGCATTCATCCCACCCTGGGCTGCCACCGAATGAGAACGCAACGGATGGACCTTGGAAACTACCGCCCCGTTTAGACCGGCATCTGAGACACGCAGGGCAGCTCGAAGTCCAGTCAATCCTCCTCCGATGATGAGAACATCGTAGTGATGAATCACTATAAGCCCTCCATTTTCAACGCGAAAAAAGGACTCATCATTATTGAATAAACGTTTTTGACCGTTTCCAGCGTCTATTTATCCTCGCCTTCATACTGAGCGACACGGGGATAAACCATCTTCGCTGGATCGGCCACACGGTCAAATTCGTCCTCCTGAAGACATTCAAGCTCCAAAACAGCTTCCTTAAGCGTTAGATCATTATCCAGTGCATAGTGGGCCACTTTTGATGCTTTGTCATAACCAATAACAGGGCTAAGGGCAGTCACTAGCATCAGCGATCGTTCTAAGAAGTTGTTGATCTGCGTTTTATTAGCTTCAGTCCCCTCCACCAGGAACATCCGGAAGTTATGGCACGCGTCTGCCATAATTCGGACGGAATGCATGATGTTGTGGATTATCAGCGGTTTATAGACATTCATCTCCAGATAACCACCCCCTCCGCCAAAAGCCACTGCCGTATCATTAGCCATCACCTGAATGGCCACCATGGCCAGAGCTTCACATTGGGACGGATTGACCTTCCCGGGCATGATGGAAGACCCGGGCTCATTAGATGGAATATTGAGTTCATTTAACCCACAACGCGGCCCAGAACTTAAGATACGAATATCATTAGCAATTTTAAATAGAGAGATTGCCAGGGTTTTTAGGCTGCCGCTCAGCATAACCAGAGCATCATGAGAACCTTGAACGGCGAATTTGTTGGGCGCGGTTATAAAGGGAAGGCCAGTTTGTCTTGCGATTTCAGCTGCCACTTTTTTATCAAATCCCGGAGGGGCATTAATTCCCGTCCCGACAGCAGTGCCTCCCAAAGCCAAATGATACACGTCTTGCATATTATTCTCTAAACGTTCTAGATTACCATCTAACAGACCCGCATAACCAGAAAATTCCTGTCCCAAAGTGATGGGAGTAGCATCCTGCATATGGGTACGACCAACCTTTACAATCTCCTTCCATTCTTCTGCCTTGGCGTGCAATGAATCACGTAAATGTTTCACGGACGGTATCAATCGTTGATTTATGTTTTTTACTGCGGCGACATGCATGGCAGATGGAAATGAGTCATTTGAAGACTGGGACATATTAACATGATCATTGGGATGCACTGGCATTTTACTGCCCAGCGGATTTCCCGTTAACTGTGAGCAGCGATTGGAAATTACCTCATTCACATTCATGTTGAAATGAGTCCCGCTTCCAGTCATCCACACATAAAGAGGAAACTGATCCTGATGTTGACCGGCTAGAATTTCATCACACACTTGGACTATCAAATCCCGGCGGTCCTCAGTCAGCTGGCCGAGCTGGAAATTCACTATAGCCGCTGCCTTTTTTAATATAGCGTAGGATTCAATCATTTCTCTTGGCATTAAGTCGCCGCCGATACTGAAATGCTCCAACGAACGTTGTGTTTGCGTCCCCCACAACTTGTCAGAAGGTACGTTAACTTCACCTAAACTATCTGTCTCCTTGCGGAACTTATTGGTCATATTAACCCCCTTAACCCGCTTTTTTTATTCAAATTGTCTCAGCCCGTAATTTCAACCACTTTCCAGATAAACACGTCTTATGCGTGCTCGGGCGGTGGTCTTTTGCAGTGAGCCCGCTGATCCTGCGGCCATTGATCTATTTTGCACGTTGCTTTTTTGCTTAGTCGTGCGCGACTAATCACAACGGTTAAGTGCCCAACTCCAATTCCTCCACTATTATGCTAGCTGTCGAACATAACCTAAGCCTTAGCGCCAACGTTGCACTAAAAGGCGAGCTGTTCGAGATTCACCGCAGCCAAATCTCACTCCATCACGCAAAAACCGATTACACCTATCCAACGATACGGTTGCCCTATGCGTTCTCAAAGCTCGCTGGACTGCCGAGCGCATCTACCAAACTGTCCAAGAACGAGCGTTGGCATTTGTCGTGGCCGTTTCCTCTTCAGAGAATGCTTCAGTAGGTCCAAATACAATAAATGAATTTAGACCATCTTGACGGAAGGAGAACGAATCTTATGGACAAAATGATTCTGATCGAGTTTCCATTCAGAACAGGAATCCCCGCAACCCTCCTTATTCAAGAAGAACCCGAAATGTGCCAGACCCTGTGGGATCTTTTAGGCCAACCCATGAAGATGATATGCCACCACACGTTGTCCACGGGGGACTACTTCCACGGTTGTGGCCGGCCTCCGAAACATCCTATTGCCATCGGTTCACAGGCCACCCCCCTCGGAAAGAAACGGCTTCTTCTCAGCCAACTGAAGCCAGGCTCCATCGTGTACATGGGAGGACACGACATTGCGATTGCTTATGGACCCGATATGACCGAGCCTTTAGAGGCGAGAGGTCCGGTGGTGGCACGAGTCTCTAAAGCTTTGCTAGGAGAACTCTATGAGGCAGGGAGGAGGATCTGGAACGCCCAATTCATCACGCACCAACTCCAGACGATCAGGCTAAAGAGAAAGGATGTGTAAGTTGTGGCTAAGCACTGGCGAGAAGTGAAAAACGAAATCGAGGAGGAAATAGACCGAATATGGTGGGAGGAGCCTGAGGAGGTCACGATGAGCCGACTCGGGATATTCCCAAGTGGGGCGGGGACAGACGGTCAGGTGTTGGGGAACCTTCTGTTCCTAGTCTCGGACACTCAGGCCATGGGATGGTGGACGATCGAGCCTGCGATCCGATCCGCGATCGCAGATCCCGTCTTTACTCTTGAGCACTGCAAGAGAATGTGGAAGTACTTGACGGTGCACATGGCCAAGCTCTTGGGCGATACCGACCCGCCTAAATGCCCTGCTCCGTGGTTGAATCTGCCCAAGCTTGTCGAGCTCTGTAACGGCATTGTGGACTCATTGGATACTGTTGAGACAAAGGAGGAGTTCGCCGATCTTATCTGGAGTTGGGAAAACTACGTGAACAGACTAAACAAGTGGTTCTCCCTCGTGTTCCCCTGGCACTTGGGGCTTGGATTCCCCAGGAGAGGACAAGAAGAGATAAACGAGATGGTTCTTTTGTCTCGTATTTGGGAAAAACAGTGACTATTGCCCCTCTTTAGGAGCAAGCATCGCAGCATACACGTGATTTCCTCAGATGTGGGTTTCGAGCCGAGGATTAGTGCTTCGGATGCTTGTGACACGCCCGCTCGCTTGATCTGGAGCTGCTGTCGGTGCTGCAGTTGGCACAACTGACGTGCTAGTGCGCGACAGGCAACCGCTCATTGAGATAAGAACAAGTGCCCCGTTGCTACCGCTGACTAAATTAAGGCTTGGAGCAATGACGAAAAGTGAGGATAAGCGTCACGGCACAAAGAGCTCGCTCGGTCGGACCGCTAGACGGGCGCGATCCTGCACATGTAGCACTTCAGCGGCTCTGCCCCCGTGTCCGGGTCAAAATGGTCGTCCCCGAAGAGCAGGTTGACGCACGATTCCTTCCAGCGATAGTCGGGCGGGGCCGCCTCCGGGTACCACCATGCGTGCTCGGCGTTGACGACGTCGGGCGCGATGCCGTCGAAGAGCTTTGCCTTGAGTCTGACCTTTGCGTGGGGCGATTCGACCGATACCCAGTCCCCGTCCGATATGCCTAAACGGGCCGCCGTTTCGGGGTTGATCTCGACGAGGGGATCAGGGTGTCGCTTGCGCAGGGAATCGATCTGGTGCAGCTCCGAATGGAAATAGTATAGTCCCTTCGTGCCCGTCATGAGAATCAGCGGATAGTCCCGCGCGAGCTCGGGCGTGGAGACAGGAGACATGGGCGGCTCGACGTAGACCGGCAGGGGCGGGCGGCCCGCGTGCTCCATGACAGTGGAGTAGAACTCGAACTTGCGGGAGGGCGTGCCGAACCCACGCTCCTCATGCTTTCTGTAGCGCATCTCGCCCATGACGAAATCCTTTTCCTTGAACTCCTCGAAGCGCATGCCGGTCCCCTCGCAGATCCAATCGAGGTAGGCATAGCGGTCCGGCCAGGGGAAGGCATCGTTGAGGCCGAGTCGGTGCGCAACCTCGAGGATCACGTCCCTATCGTCCTTGGCCTCGCCAATCTGGGCGAGCTTCTTTCGGCTCAGAGCGCACCACACTTCATGCATAAAGACCACGTCATCCTGCTCAAGCCAGTGAGCAGCCGGTAGCACGAGGTCGGCAAGCTGGGCGGTGGGCGTCATGAAGAGATCAGAGACGACCGTGTATTCCATGTAGTCCTTCAGCGCCCGCTCGATCGTTAGCCCTTGCGTGGCCGTACTCAGCGGGTTGGAGCCGACGATCCAGGTGGCCCGCACCCGGTACGGCTCCCCCGTGATAACCGATTTCCAGAACGTCGGCGGATGGCAGTCAGGCGTGAAGCGGAACCTGTTGCCGCTGATGACGGTCGCCTTTTTTTCGGCGGACATGAACTGGCCGCCTCCACCCTTGACGTCGGTGAGTTTGGTCTCCTTGGGCCTGACACCCTTGGGCGGCACCCAGAAAACGTTCCCGCCCGGCACATCGATATTGCCCGTGATCCCCATGAGGATGAGGAGCGCCCTGCCAGTCTGGAAGGCGTTTGTGCTCGTGTCGATCCCGTTACCCCACTGGATGCACGCGGGCTTCGTTGTTGCAAAAGTCCTCGCCGCGTCACGGACCAAGGACGCGCTGACGCGCGTTACGGGCGCCGCCCATTCAGGCGTGAAGGGCCGGACGTGGCCGGCCAGGCGGTCGAAACCGAATCCGTATTTTTCCACAAATTCGTGGTCATAGAGGTCTTCACTGATAATGACGTTTATCATGGCAAGGGCCAGCGCACATTCACTGCCCGGCCTCAGCTGAAGCCAGTAATCAGCCGTCTCTGCCGGCCCGATGCGCCTCGGGTCCACGACAATCACCTTTCTTGCCTGCTTGAGCGCCTTCTTGAACATTGCCCCGCACATGCCGTCGGCCGCTCCCGTCTCCGTGTGGTTGCAGCCCCAGTTCATGACGCACGCGGGCATCTCGCCCCCAAATCCGTAAATGTCGGCGACGGGAAGGGCGCCTACGGTGATGCTGCTGGCAATCACCCTCGGGAGGAAGCAATTGTGGCCGGGTGACACAAAATTGGGGGTGCCGAAGGCGTTAGCGAAGCGGGTGGTATACTCGGTGTAGGGCCTCCCCGTGCCCTGGGCCAGGGCGAAATACTCGGTCCCCGATTCCCGGCGCACGCGGTCGAGTCGTTCTGTCATCTCTGAGATCGCGTCTTCCCAGGAGATCCTCTCCCACCTGTTCTCGCCCCTCATTCCCGCCCTTTTCAAGGGATGGGTGAGCCGATCCTTATGGTAGAGTATCTCAGGGGCCGCCACCCCCTTCGGGCAGATGTAACCCCGGCTCGTCGGGCTGTCCGGGTCGCCTGCAACCCTGACGACCCTGTCACCCTCCATATGGACAAGCACCTGACAGACGCCATGGCAGCCCCTGCAAGACGATCTGACGACGCGAGTAGTCGGACTCATAGATCTCTCCCTTATTCAAAATGTATTATAATATTGTATTATTAAAAACCACGCCATCCACGCTATTCATTTTTCCAAATTGCAATCCCAACGTAAGCTAAGTCATATTTGAAGAGCCTTTCTCGAGTAACGGTGACGGGTCATCGAAAAGGATTTTGATCGTAATGTCGCCTACATTCCTATTATGGAACATCTCGACAGCATCGAGCACGCCAAAGAAAGCAATGGACCGGTCAGACCCATTAGACGCCTTTCATCGAATTGAAATCACAAAACTCCTAAAAAAGATCAGCAAGTCCTGGGACGGAGACGCCTCGCGGGGTACCATCAGAAACTTTAGAAACTTTCACCTATATCAGGCGAAGGTCACAATGGAACATCATACACGTTCTCTGGCTACGAAAGCTTGCAGTTGGCGGCAAAGATACTGAATCGGTCCATAGGGCGTCGCAAGATATTACTACGAGAGTGGTAGTTCCCCTTCTGGAGGATGTACATGAGAAAGCTCAATGAGACGGATAACGAGATCTTAAGGAAGCTTGCCCCGGAGGCGAGTATACCCACCCATTACCGTTCCATCCTACCACCGGTCTCCATGCATTTTGCAGCCGACGATGAGGATTTACAGGACCGGCTGAAGAGGCTCTCAACAGAGGACCTCAAGTATCTGGCTGACCGCATCCTGGACGGCTCGGAGTGCTTGCTGTGCATCTCCCCAGAGGCTGCCGGGATGTTTCTAGACCTGCTGGAGGAGAGAGTGCCCGGCGATACTGCGAAGAGGATAAGAGAGCAGTACAATTCGGCCACAGGATATGATATCTGAAGGATCTCTTTTCCCGGCTGCCCTCTCAAGCGTGGAAAGCTCAGAACTACGATATTAACGGTATTTTCCTACCCTTACGAATAGAAGTGTATGCGCGGGAGTACTCTACCTAAACATAAGGGCCTTTCCCAGCAAGCACTCGTGCTCAGGCTCATCACAGTCTGGGCACAAATACTTGCTATAAGCCGTTAAATTAAAGGCTTTTAATTCCTTTCCACATTCTTTACAGTAACGCGTCTTGTCTTCTTCCTGTTCTGCCATAGCAAAAAAGCAAACTGGTGGTCTTTATTCCCAGTATTTCATATAAACATCATAAACTGAAGCGGGAAGCGGGTGCTTGCAAAATCGCCAGTCGACTCCTGACACCCCGTGAGTGAGTATGTAGTTTAGGCTGGTGTAAAGGCTCGAGGGCATCCTTATCATTTCTACTTTTTGCCCTTTCCCTTGACTCTTGAGGCTCTGGCGCCACCGCCTAGGGCGATTGATAATCCGAGAATATAGCCGAGATTGTACCAGAAACCGTCGTTTCCAGCCTGATAGATGGTGATATTAGTGTCAAACCAGCTGACAATGAACGCTAGGATCACGATAATTCCTTGCCAGAGGCCCAGAAAAAAGCCAGCTGACTGAAGAGATACTGTTGCCATTCCAAGGCGATTAATTACGATATATGCAGCGAAGGCGATTAGGGCAACTCCTACAAGAACAAATAGGGGTATAAACTTCTTCATTTTTTCTTCCATCATGTCTCCATCCTTTTCTTTATTATTATTATTATTATCGCAACTGTAGGCGCCATTGTATGCTCCAAGGGACGACAAAAGGTGCAGCAAAAGAAAAAAGAGAAGGGGGGCAAAGCCCCTACTACGCCTTCACTACGACGGTGTGCGCTGCGCGGTCTCCAGTCCGCTGTCTCTTGTCCGACGTCCATATAAGAATTGCACCGAGCAAGAACGGAATAACGAACGGTATTGCGTCGATGATCAGCAGTAAGGAACGCACGAGTGCATCGACATAGCCAATCTTTGAACCATCCTCTTTGACCACTTTGATCTTAAGGGCCATCATGCCCACCGTCTGTCCATACGCTCCCAAGAGGAGAGTGAAATAGAAGAGCACGACGAGTGCTGATATGGTGGTGCCAAGTCCTGCGAGCGAATTCGCTGTGGTGGATATGCTATAGGTTCCATTAGTAAAACTCGCGCTATTGAAGACGGGCGTTTGCAAAGGACTGGCGAAAACTGCCGCAATAATGCCAGCAACAATGACATCAATAAGAAGAGCTACGAATCTGACAGCGACACTACGGTACTGCAGCGGGGCTGGAGTCATTTCAGGCGCTGGAGTCATTTCATTTGCCATTTGTTCACCTCCTTATGGCTTTGTCGCCTAATTGCGTGTTTTGTAGGTAAAAACCTATGGATCGCATACAAGCATCCGTCGCTACTTGTTGGACGTATGTGATATTTTGGCTAAACAGGCTATCATCATCATCGGTTTTTTTTTCAGGCATCGTAATAAAAGCAAAAAAACTTAAGTCACAGCCCTCCGCAACCTTTTCCTATGCCATTCGTTCATCAACCTGAGTATATACCTGGAATTCCAGCAGCTACCATTACAACCCCCACTAATAATACGCGGGTGGAAAACTCAG